>Ga0160431_100072_pt1 | contig 85609 bp, 74 predicted proteins | sample HID1971K_E0MG_FD_108212 | JGI IMG/M metagenome (GOLD analysis project Ga0160431, IMG submission 108212) | Enriched millipede-associated microbial communities from UW Madison campus, WI, USA - HID1971K_E0 MG | ecosystem: Host-associated > Arthropoda: Insects > Digestive system > Unclassified ...
CGTCGCAGGGCTGTAGATCCGATCCCAAGCAGTTCGCAGACCTCTGGAACTGATTGGCCGCCGTCGAGCACCATTTCCGCGGCCTGGATTTTTTGCTCTTTTGAGTATGACTTTCGCACTGATTTTGCCTCCTGTTGGGCGCCATCATAGCGCCCGAAGAAGGTGTCCAAAATCATTAGGCCAGTTCAGCTTTCCCAATCCGTCTGATCGCTACCGACGATCCACACTCTGAGGACGCACTTACAGGCGCTTCTTCGGCGGCTTGTATTTGCACTTGGGATAGGTTGAGCAGGATTGGAACTTTCCATACGGCCCTAGTCGCCATACCAGTTCACCAGCTTTACAGCCTGGGCAAGTTGGGCCTTTAGCCTTGGCCGGCGTTTGCTCAGTACGAGCTGCGGCGCTCCGCTCAGCGGCTACTGGTTCTTCAATCGTCTGTCCGTTTTCATCACAGGGAGCTACGACACCTTCGTCGATCAACGCTTGCAGGAAAGATGAGCGGCGCCCTGCGACTGTGAACATTGCGACGCTGCGCCTGGCCCTCGTGAGTGCGACGTAGAAAAGCCGACGCTCCTCACTGGATGGAAAGGTATCGCCCTGCGGCATAACCAAGGACAACAATGGGTCATCAACTTTAACGTTTGGAAACCCACGCATGACCATGCCGGGAAGAATCACATAGTCGGCCTCATCACCCTTTGAGGTATGCACGGTCTTGAACCTGAATGTCATGCGATCCCCAAACCGTTGCTGCCAATCGTCACTCAGGAATTTGGCGTCCAGCTTGTAGCGCCCCAACACGAAGACGTTCACTTTGCCGCCTCGCCCCAAAGGCACTTTCCCCTGGCAGATCTGCTGGTAGAGACGCTCGACATACTTATCAACCGCTTGGGCTATCTTGTTTCGGTGTCCGACCTGTATAGCCTGGAAGGCCGGCCCGATGGGCGCCGTCACAGACTTCACGTTCTTCTTGAACTGCGCAGGGTTCTTCGACACGAATCGGCTGGAGACGTCACAAATGGCCTGAGGGCATCTGAATGTCGTTTCAAGCCGAAGAACCTGGCCATGGCCGTACCAGAGTTTGAAACCTGTCATGACGGAAACGTCAGCGCCCGCGAAGCGATTGATCGATTGCCAGTCGTCCCCAACGGCGAACAGAAACCGATCAGGCTGCCGAACGAGGGCCTTGCAAAGTCGGGCTCGTGCTCGCGATGCGTCCTGATATTCATCGGCCATAACCAGGTCGTACGGCGACCGGTGCCCTGCCTCCAAATACCCCGCAGCCTTGTTAATCATGTCCTCGAAGTCGATTCCATTCACTGCGGCCAAGGCCTTGTCCCATTTCTTGAGTACCGGGATCAGCAGGTCAACGAACATGTTGAATCGGTACTTGAAGGCGCCGCTGTCCATCTCGGCCAAGCGAGCCTTCAAGTCCTGTTCCGTGTAGCAGTTGCTTTTGACATGGTTGATGAACGTACGGATCAGTCCGAGCAGGTCGGCATGCTTGATGGGTTCCAGACCATTGGAAGGGATTGGACGATCAGGGTTTGGATCAAGCTTGATGCCCCTGCCGGTGAGCTCTTTCGCTAGATGAGTGAACGCTTCCCCAGTGCGGACTTGATGAGAGAGCGTTTCGATCAGGTGCGTTCCCTTCTGCTTGTGGATCTGACGCTTCCAAGCCACCCCGTCCAGGTATTTCTTGAACTGCTCAGGCGGCTGGCCATCTTCGTCCAGAGCAAAATGCTCATGGTAAAGATTTAGGCCTGGGTAGAAAAAATCCGGGAAGTACTGACGATGTTCTGACGTCGCGGTCGGGTGCTCGTACGCACGTTCGTACTGGTAATCGACCCCGTTGTAAAAAAGCCAGTTGGCAATGATGCATTCTTCCTGGCTGGCCACCTCCTCGCCTTTTAGGGTGACCAGTTTTCCCTCGCCGTCCGAGTTTGTCGTATCGAAGAGCTTGTCGTTGCGTGAAAGCGGTAGGTGTCGACCAAATACTAAACGGAAAATATCCCAGCGGGTACGGAACGCTGGGCACTCATCCTTGAGGTCGTCGACAATGTCAGAGAGCTTGGCCAGCACGAGATGCTTTTTGCGGGCCCAGGCGGGTACATGCGGTGTGCTTCCGGTAGCTGAACCTATGATCTTCAGCCCTAATGAATGGAACGTCATGGCTGCGATCTCGATGCTAGGCTTGCCAAGGCGTTCAAGAGAGGCATTGGCCCGCGCTTGAAGCTGTTCAGCCGCATCCTTGTTGTAAGCCAGCATGACGATAGACTTGGGGCTGACAATCCCCCGATGCATGGCATAGATAGCCTTTGCGACCATCGTGGAAGTCTTGCCAGAGCCCGCCGATGCGACAACCTGAACCCGGTTGTCAAAGCACACCACCGCTTCGGCCTGCTCGTCAGTTAAAGGCTTACTTTCTACCTTATCGAAAAGCTGCCGGCAGTCACGAAGCTCTCGCTTCGTGTGCAGCTTGTTGCGCTCTTCCCATGTGCCCGCCCAATCTGACGTCCACCGTTCGATATCGAGCTTAGCTTGGTCATACGCTTCATTTAGATGAGCCCTCACCTCTGGGGTTTCAAGCAGCTCTTCTAGGGCCGCTACGCTCAACTCCAGGCTTGGTTTGCTACCCAGTAACGCTTGCTGGTTTTCATGGGTAAGCCAGCGGTGCTTTTGATCAGCGGTTGCTAAGGCATGGTCTACTTCCGAGAGCCACTGGGACAGCTTGGCGTAGTAGGAATCGAAGCGTTGGCAGCGGGATCGTCTGAGGAGATCGTTCACCGCACGGTGCAGCGCTGGAGCGCGTAGGTTCGAGAGTCCACCCAAGCGCACGCCCGTGCTTGCAGGCCACACGAGTTCCGACCAGAGCATGCGGCGTTTGATTTCAAAGCTTGGGAGCGTTTCAGGCGCTATGTGGTATCGCTGCCCACCGACGGCCACAACAAGACAATCGCTCTCGACAAGGAGGCGCCAGTTGGTTGATCTAGTCAGTAAGCGCCCTAACCTAGATGGCGTCCACTCCAAAAACATACACGATTCCTACACCCATATAGGCGCAATTCTATCCCAATCTTCAGGGCTTTCGGACGTGCGCATCGATAGGTTCAGATCTCGGGCCTAGATCTATCCTGGCGGGTAACGCGCTGGCGAATACTACGACCAAGCGCTGATCTTCAGGTTTGTGATCATGCGCCTGCGGTTATGCACACGTGGATGCCACGTACACGGCCCTCCCCGCATTGACCGGGCAGACATTGCATCTGCCCGGGCCATGATCGATCTAGAGCTCTACAACGATCTTGCCTACCTGGCTGTTTGATTCCATGTAGCGGTGCGCGTCCACGATCTCGTCGAACTTGAACACCTTGCCGACAATTGGACGCAAGCTGCCATTCTCCAGGCCGTCGGAGATGAACACCTTGGCCCTGTTCAGCCGCGCCTCATCCTGGGTAACCTCGAAAAGCTGATAACCGCGGATGGTCAAGTCTTTGCCAAGTAGCTCCATCACCGGCACGCTGATGTCAGACGTCTCCAGCGCGCCGTACTGGAAGAAAATCCCGAGCAAAGACAGCGACCGCAGGATGTTACCCACCTCAGGGCCACCCACGGGGTCAAAGGCCATACGTGCACCCTTCCCGTCCGTGATGCGAGCCACAGCGGCGACCAGATCCTCTTCAGCGGTTGCAATCACGTGCACAGCCCCAGCGTCCACGAGAGCTTGGCGCTTCTCCGAAGTGCGGGTCAGAGCCACCGGAATGGCGCCAAGCGAATTGGCGATTTGAATAGCTGCCAGCCCCACACTGCTCGACGCAGCCCGGATCAGCACAACCTCACCTTTCTGCAGCTGGCCGATGTCCACCAGGGCGCCATAAGCAGTGACGTACTTCATCCAGGTAGCAGCGGCCTCTACCGAAGACAGCCCCGCTGGCTGCTTCACCAATGCATGCGCCGGTGCGACAACGGTTTCGCCATACATGCCGTAGTCCGCAAATGAAAATGCCGGGATCACATTCACTTCATCGCCGACGCCAAACTCGGTCACACCCTCTCCGACCGACTCAATCGTACCTGCTGCTTCATAGCCCAAGGCAGCAGGCATGTCGGGAGTAAAGGTGTACTGGCCGGAGCGGTACATCGCTTCCGCGCGGTTGAGTCCAAGCGCCTTTACGTTGATCCTCACCTCGCCTGGGCCTGGATCCCTGACGTCAATCTCATCAATCTGAAGCACTTCAGGGCCACCCAGACGGTGGAATCGAATAACCTTTGACATGTCTTTGTTCCTCTTGCGAATGCTCAAAGCTCAAAAATACTGAGCTGCAAGCCGGAGAAAAAGACGTGTCCGAGTTACAGACTGGTATCCCAAAATTACCAATCAAGGCTGGGTCAAGCCCTTGTCAGCCATCAACGACCGTAGCCAGGCAACGAAGACCTCGACCGCCGGCGGCATCAGTTCGCGATGGGGATACAGGATCGAAACACGCTTAGAAGGTACCGGACAATGCTGCATCACCCGCACCAGCGCGCCGGAATCAAGATGAGCCTGAACATTGAGCGCTGGGCCTTGTATCAGGCCGAAACCCGCCAATGCTGATGCGACAAACCCCTGAGTATCATTCACATTGATTGCCGACCGGACCCGAACGGTCTGGATTTCGTCGCCTTGAACAAACAACCATTCCAGCGTGCGAGGATTGCTGCCCGAGAAATAGTTCACCGCGAGATGTTTGCTCAGATCATCAATGCGCTCGGGTACCCCATGTCGAGCGAGGTACGCTGGAGAAGCACAGGTCACCATGGGTAGATAACCTATTCCGCTGGCAATCAGGCTGGAATCTTCCAGTGCGCCAAGCCTCACGACGCAATCTACGCCTTCGCTGATCAGGTCGATCGGCTTATCACTGGTACCCAGCGTCAACTCAATCCCAGGATAGCGTTGCTGGAACTCCATGAGTGACGGAATGATGAGCAGGTGTCCCACTGATACCGGCAGATCGACACGCAGCTTCCCTACCAATCGCGCTGGACGATCGCTTAGCGAAGCCATTGCCTGCCCGACATTGTCGAGGATAGCCTTGCACCGGTGGTAAAACGCCTCACCCTCTGGGGTCATGCTGAGTCTGCGTGTAGACCTGTTGAGCAGTCGCCCATCAAGCCGCTGCTCAAGGAGCTGGATTGTCTTTGACACCGCTGGCCGGTGCATGTGAAGCGACTGTGCTGCGTTGGTAAAGCTACCTGTCTCCACAACACTCACGAACACCTGCATCGCATTCACTACATCCATTCATAGCTCCAGGTAGATACTGCTCGGTTAGGCTGTGGCCTGCCATTCAATCACAGTCCGAGACCAAAGCTTCTCAAACAGCTTTAGGGCCGGGAACGAAACCATCTTGTGTACATTTGACCGCCTGCAGCCAATGCCCGCGAACTCTCAGCGTAGGTCATTCACCACCACGTCAAGACAAAGCAAATCAAATGCGAAGCGAACTAAAACGCCCCTCGACCGGATAGCTAGGGTCAGTGTAATACGGCGTGGAGCAATGCCCGGGCGGCACCAGGCTGTCGACAAAGCGTTCGTCCTGCTCCTCGATGCGCACCTGCAATGCCTCCAGGTAACCGTACCACTGCTCCTCGGTGCGCGGCCCGGCGATGACTGAACTGACGCAGCGGTTATTGAGGACCCATGCCAGAGCAAAGGCAGCGCTGCTGGTGCCACGCGAGGCGGCGTGGGCGGCGACGGATTGGGCCATGTGCAGGGATTCGCGCCGCCACTCGGTCTGGCGGATACGCGGGTCGCCCCGCCCTGCCCGGCTGTCCGCGGGTGGCGGACCGTCCGGGGCATACTTGCCGGTCAGAACACCTCGCGCCAGCGGGCTGTAGGGCACAACGCCCAAGCCGTAGTGATAGGCGGCAGGCAACTGCTCGACCTCGACGCTGCGGTTGACCAGGTTGTACAGCGGTTGGCTGGCCACCGGCCGATCCAGGCCCATAGCGTCGGCCAGACGCACAACTTCGGCAATGTACCAGCCACGGAAGTTCGATACCGCAAAATAACGTACCTTGCCCTGGCGGATCAGGTCGCCGACGGCGCGCACGCCTTCTTCCAGGGTCACGCCGGGAACGGCACGGTGGAAATAGAGGATGTCGAGGTAGTCGGTGTTCAGGCTCTTGAGGCTGGCTTCGACGACCTGGTTGATCCATTTGCGCGACTGGCCCTGACGGTTCGGGGCAGTATCGACGCGTGAGCCGAACTTGCTGGCTAGCACCCAGTCGTCGCGCCGGGCGGCAATGCCCCGGCCGACGATACGCTCGGCGGCACCGCCGGTGTAGACGTCGGCGGTGTCGATGAAGTTGACACCCTGGGCATGGGCGTGGGCAATGATGCGCTGGGCAGTCGGTTCATCGGTAGCGCCGCCGAACATCATGCTGCCCAGGCACAAGGGCGAGACTTTCAGGGCGCTGCGGCCCAGGTAGCGGTAGTCCATGGGTATCACCGTGGGGAGGTCTGGAAGTGTGCCTGCTACCGCTACGTCACGGGGCAAACGCGCGGTACCGCTGAGGTCGAGAGCCCCGTGCCTGGTCATCAATCCTGCTGGAACACCTCACGGGCACAGCGGAAGCTGTCCACCGCCGCCGGCACCCCGGCATAGATCGCCGCCTGCAGGAACACCTCGCGGATTTCCGCCTTGCTCACCCCGTTGTTCAGCGCGCCACGAATGTGCAGCTTGAGCTCGTGGGGCCGGTTGAGCGCGGTCATGAAAGCCAGGTTAAGCAGGCTGCGGGTGCGCCGGTCCAGGCCCGGCCGGTTCCATACATCGCCCCAGCAGTACTGCGACACCAGTTCCTGCATCGGCATGCCGAATTCATCGGCGTTGGCCAGGGCGGCGTCCACGTAGGCGTCGCCCAGCACTTCACGACGGGTCTTCAGCCCGCGTTCAAACAGTTCCTGATTCATGCAAGGTTCTCCGTTTCGATTCTGGATAAGCGCCGGGACGCCAGCCGCCCCGGCGTGACTGTCACTTGGCCGCGGCCACCCACTGATCGAACTGCGCCTGGTTGGCGCCGATCCACTGGTCGGCGAGCTTGCGGATCATGTCCGGCGAGCCGCCTTCCTTGCCGATCGCTGCCTCCCACTGCGACCACACGGCGTTGGGGAAATGCACCTGCTGCATCAGTTGCCTGATCGCCGGGTTGTCGGCGAGGAACTGTTTGTTCGCCACCGTGCGGTAGTTCCACGAGCCCATGGCCATGCGGCACGGGTTGGCGTCGCCGGCGCAGCCCTCGACGTCCTTGACCAGCGCCGAGCCGTCGTTGGGAATGTCCGGCGGCAGCGCGTCGTTGGGCGTAGGCAGCCACACCACGTCGCTGCCCGGCACCAGCGCATTGGTCACCCACGACGGGCTCCAGGCGTAGAAGAACACTGGCTTGCCGCCCTTGACCTTGGTCACCACGTCGGCCATCAGCGCCTCATACTTGCCACGCACCTGGCGCACCGTGCCGGTCAGTTCGAAGGCCTTCATCTGGTAGTCGATCACCTTCCCACAGCTCCACGCCGGGTCGCAGCTGGTCAGCTCGGCCTTGCCGCTGGAGCCGAACAGCGCGGCAACCTTCGGATCTTTCAACTGCTCCAGGGTGGTGATGTTGTTGGCCAATGCGGTCTTCTTGTCGATCAGGTAGCCGTTGATGCCCCCCCCCATGATCATCCCCTCGCCCACCAACTCAGCGTCCTTGGCCACGGCGCGAAAGCCCGGTTCGCGCTGCGGCAGGGTGATATCGGTACCGATGTCCATGTCACGCTGGGCCACGGCGGGAAAGAACAGGGTGTTGTCCAGGGTGACCAGCTTGACCTTGTAGCCCAGCGCCTTGAAGGCGTCGGAGACAATCTGCGCCACCACATAGTTACCGCCCAGGCTGCTGTCCTGGGCATAGCGGATGGTCCGGCCATCGCCAGGCAACCCCGCGGCCTGGGCGGTGCCCGTCAGGGCCAGAAGTACGGCGGCACAGGCGAGCGTCTTGTGGAACATGTTCATCGTTGTCTACCTTCTTCTTATGCTCGTTATCGGGTTGTGACACACACGCAAACGCATCAAGCAAGGTGTTGCGGCTCAGCGCCCCTGGGGCAGCAGGCGCTCGCCGCGCAGGCAGCGACGGAGCACGCTTTTCAAGGTCAGGCCCTTGACTGACCGGGGCGCGCCCAGCGCCTGGGAGAAACGGTCGAGCATGATCGCCAGCAGCACGATGGCGATGCCGCCGACCGCCGCGCCACCCACGTCGAGCCGGCCGATACCCTGCAGCACCACCAGGCCCAGGCCTTCGGCGCCGATCATCGAGATCACCACCGACATCACCATGGCGGTCAGCACCGTCTGATTCAGGCCGCCGAGGATAGTCGGCATCGCCAGCGGTAACTGCACTTCCCATAACAGCTGCCACTTGTTGGCACCGAATGCCTGGCCGGCCTCGACGATTTCGCTGTCGACCATGCAGATGCCCAGCTGGGTGAAGCGGATCAGCGGTGGCATCGCCGCAGTGGCCACCGCCACCTCGCCGGGCACGTTGCCGACGCCGAACAGCATCACCACCGGCACCAGGTACACGAAAGTCGGCGTGGTCTGCATCACATCCAACACCGGGCGTACCACCATCCATGCTCCAGGGCTGCGTGCGCACCAGATGCCGATGGGGATGCCGATTACCGCGCAGAACACGATGGCCGTGGTGATCAGCGACAGTGTGGTCATCGCCTCCGACCACACCCCAAGCACTGCGATGGTCACGTAGGCGACAACGCTGAACAGCGCCACACGCAGGTTGGCCAGGCGCCAGAACAGCACGAAGGTCAGCAGCACCATCACCGGGAATGGCGTGGCATGGAAGGCGCCGTCAACGAAGTTGAGCAACTGCTCGATCGGCCATTTCAGGCTGGAAAACAACGGGCGGAAGTTCTCCGCCAACCACTGCACGCCGTTTTGTATCCAGTCGCCGATGGGGAATACCGCCAGGTCGTTGGCTTCAAGCATGTCGCACCTCCACGCCCTGAGCGGCGCCAATACGGGCGAGAATATGCCCTGCATCCAGGAACCCGAGCAGTCGCCCGGCCTCGTCGGTGACCCCCACCGGCTGGCCGCCAACGCACTGCGGCGCTACGTCCACCAGCCGTGCCGTGCTCGGCACGCAAATGAATCCGGCGGCGGGCTGCGGCGCCTGCTGGCCGCTGCAGGCCAGGGCGACCTGCTGCTGGTTGAGGATGCCCAGCAGCCGCTGCTCGCCATCGACCAGGAACCCCGGCCCCTGGCTGCTGGCCCCCAGCAGGGTACGGCCTTCGCCGCACCACACCGGCGTCAGCGCGGTCATCACGGAAGCGGCGTCGAACACCCGGGCGCGGTCGACCTCGCGGGTAAAGCCGGCCACGTACTCGCTGCCCGGCTCCATGACGATCGACTGCGGCGTGCCTTCGCGGACCACCCGACCTTCGGACATGATGGCGATGCGCGAGCCGAGTTTCAGCGCTTCCTGAAAGTCGTGGGTGATGAACAGGATGGTCTTGTTCAGGGTGCGTTGCAGGCGCAGCAGTTCGTCCTGCATCTCGCTGCGGATCAGCGGGTCGAGGGCACTGAAGGCCTCGTCCATGATCAGCACGTCGGCGTCAGTGGCCAGGGCGCGGGCCAAGCCGACGCGCTGGCGCATGCCGCCACTGAGCTCATGGGGCATGTGGTAGGCCCACTTGCTCAGACCCACTACCGCCAGCACCTCTTCGGCCCGGGCGCGCCGCTTGGCCGCAGGGGTGCCGCGCATCTTCAGGCCGAACTCGACGTTCTCGATCACCCGCCGGTTGGGCAGCAGGCCGAAGTGTTGAAACACCATGGAGATTCGCGAACGGCGCACCTCGCGCAGGCCCTCTTCTTCCAGCGCACAGAGGTCTTCGCCGTCGAGCAGAATGCGCCCGGCGCTGGGCTCGTTCAGGCGGTTGATGCAGCGCGCCAGGGTCGATTTACCCGAACCCGACAGGCCCATGATCATGTAGATGGAGCCGGACGGGATGCGCAGCGACACGTCGTCCACGCCCACCACCTGGCTCAGGGTTTCCAGCACCTCGGCGCGGCCCTTGCCTTCGCGCAGCATCGCCAGCGCGGGGCCGGGCTTGTCGCTGAACACCTTGTAGAGATTCTCGATGACCAGTCGGTCAGTCATGGCTGCGACTCCTCGTGCAAGTTCGGATGGCCCGCGAACCGGGTTCGCGGGGACACGGCAGTCGATGAAGGCCCGGCCTCACGCAAGGCGGCCAGGTGGAAGGATATCGAACCGCTTTTTATTCGGGAGATGCGTTTTTCGATGTTCATTGCCAGCACTCTCGTAGCAAACAGAATCTCACTGACCGGACCGACGACCCGCCGCAGCGGGTTTGGTGGCGTGCTCGTCCACTCACTGATCGTCCATGAAGAACGCATGCAACAGGCCTGCGACCTGCCGCGGTGCTTCGATCAGGATCGAGTGGCGCAACCCCGGCAGGATCTCAAGCCTGGAACCTGGGATGCATTCGTGCATGAAGGTCGCCATGCGCGGGTTGGAGCCCTGGTCCTGTTCGCCGGTGGCGATCAGGGTTGGTACCTGGATCTGGTCGATGAAGCCGCCATAGTCGGTCTCGGCCAGCACCCGGTACGCCGCCGCGTAGCACTGCGGGTCGTTCTCGGCGTCACGCTGGCGCAGGCAGGCGATCAGTTCCGGATTGCGCGCTTGGAAGTCCTCCGATAACCAGCGCGACAGCGAGGCATCATGGTGCGAGCCGCGCTCACCCTCCTGCAATGCTGCCAGACGCTCCAGCACCCGTGCGCGCTCCTCGCGGGTGCGCCCGGAAACCGTGGCTAGCAGTGCCAGACGCCGCAGCCGCTGCGGGTGCTGCAGGGCCAGGCGCTGGGCGACCAGGCCGCCCAGGGAGAAGCCGGCCAGATCGAAGCTGTCAAAGCCCACGTGGTCGGCCAGCGAGAGGGTGTCGCCGACGAAATCATCAATCTCGTAGCGGCCGTGCACCCGCGAGGAACGCCCGTGGCCGCGCAGGTCGAAGGTGAGGATGCGAAAGTCCTCGGACAGGTGGTTGGCCACCGCATCCCATGCTTCCAGGTACGAGCCGACACCGTGGATGCACACCAGCGGGCGCGAGCCGCGCCCTTGCAGGCGGTAGTTCAGTTCGATGCCGCCGGTGGCCAGGGTGCCCTGGATCATGCCCGATGGGTCTGAGGTTTGCGTCAGCATATGCGCTCCCCGTCCGTCTCAACTGGCCTGACGCGCGGCGGCGCGGCGGGCGAAGTGCGGCATGACTTCGTCGATGAACAAGCGCAGGGTCTTCTCCTGCAACGCGAACGGCAGGTTGAAGGCCAACCCCAGGCAGAACTGGTCGACACCTTGGTCCTCGTACAACTCCAGCTTGCGGATGATCTCGTCAGGGGTACCGAACATCAGGTTCTCGCGGATCGCCTCGGGATTGTAGCTGTCGCGGTTGGCCACCCGTTCATAGGGTACCGCTTCGGGGAAACCGTTGTTTACGGTGCCGATGTTCTGCATCAGGTTCTCGAAGGCGCGCCCGTAGTCGATGCTGTGGCGCACGGCCACTTCCCAGTCCTGCTCGCGGTCGTAGACACAGGTGCGGCGCTGCATCATGAAACGCGGGCGCGACACTTCGGGATGGTCGGCCACCGCCTTGCGGAACTTCTCGCCCAGCACGACGACTTCGCTGGCCGGCGCAGACAATGGCGTGGAGAGGATGTTGGCGCCGACACTGACGGCCCAGTCAAAGCTTGCCGGATCACGCGTGGCTACCCAGATTGGCGGGTGTGGCTGCTGCAGTGGCTTGGGTACCGAGGTCGCGACCGGGAACTTCCAGTAGTGGCCGTCGTGGGCATAATCCCCCTGCCAGAGCTTCTTCACCGCCGGCAACAACTCTTTCATGTAGGCCACCCCTTCTTGTTGCGGGATGCCACCGGCCATGCGGTCGAACTCATACTGGTAGGCACCTCGGGCGATGCCGAATTCCAGGCGCCCGCCTGTCAGGTGGTCACACAAGGCCGATTCGCCAGCCAGGCGGATCGGCGACCAGTATGGCGCCACCAGCGTCGAGGTGCCGAGGCGAATGTTCTGCGTGTGCTGGGCCAGCCAGGTCAGCGTAATGAACGGGTTGGGCGAGATCGTGCACTCGAGCGTATGGTGCTCGGCGGTCCACAGGGTCTCGAAGCCACCCTCATCGGCCATGCGCACCAGCTTGAGGAAGTTGTGGATCTTGTCACTCATCCGCTCCTCAGGGTTGAAGCGCTCCATGCTCAGGGAAACTGCGAATTTCATTGTTGTTGTCTCCAGTCGTGTGGGGTTGGGCAAGCGCACTCAGCGCAGGCGGATGACGAATGGGTCCTGCAAGGTCTCGGAATAGTCCACCAGCACGTTTTTCAGGCGTGAGAACTCACGCATCACCTCGAAACCGCCGCGAACGCCATAGCCGCTGTTCTTCATGCCGCCGTTCGACGACATATAAGCCGTCGAGCGATAGGTGTTGATCCAGACCGTGCCGGCGTCGACGTCACGGGCAAAGCGCATGGCGCGGCTGATGTCCCGGGTCCAGACACCTGCGGCAAGGCCGTACTCGGTGTCGTTGGCCAGCTCAATCAATTGCGCTTCGCTATCGAAGGGAATGACCCCGACTACCGGGCCGAAGATTTCATCGCGCATGAAGCGCATGTCGTTGCGCGCATCGACAATTACCGTCGGTTCGAAATACCAGCCACCGTCTCGCACCGCTTCAGCCGCGCGCCGGCCGCCCACGGCCACGCGGGCCCCTTCCCGGATCGCCGAATCGACGTAGTGCTCGACTTTCTCCAACTGCGCGGACAGCGCCAGCGGGCCGATATCGGTGTCCTCCATGGTGGGGTGGCCGACCTTGATCCGCCGTGTGCGCTCAACCAATGCATCGATGAACGCGGGGTAGATCGAAGACTCGACGAAGCAGCGCGAGCCGGCTACGCAGGTTTGCCCAGCGGCCGCGAACACACCGGCGACCACACCGTTGACCGCGTGCTCGATGTTGGCGTCGGCGAACACCACATGGGGTGATTTACCGCCCAGTTCCATCTGGCACGACACCAGGTTCTGTGCTGCATTGGCGGCGATCTTGCGGCCAGTGGCAGTGCTTCCGGTAAACACCAACTTGGCAACGCCGGGGTGGCGACTGAGCGCCTCGCCGGTCGTCGGGCCATCGCCCGTCACAACGTTGATCACTCCCGGCGGAATACCCGCCTGGATGGCCAGCTCCGCCAACGCCAGGGTCGAGGCGCTGGTGTGTTCGGACGGCTTGATGACGACGGTGTTCCCGATCGCCAGGCAAGGCGCCAGGGTGCCGGTGAGCAGCATCAACGGCGAGTTCCAAGGCGTGATCATCGCCACCACGCCAATCGGCTCGCGCAGGTTGTAGTTCAGCGCATCGAGCTTGTTGACCGGGATGGTGTCGCCCTGCAGCTTGTCGGCCATGCCAGCGAAGTAGTAGAACGAATCAGGCAGGCCGCGCATCTGCGCGACCATTTCCTTGAACAGCTTGCCGTTGTCGCGGCACTCTATGCGCGCCAGCTCGTCGGCATGATCCGCGACCAACTCACCCAGCCGGCGTACCAGCTTGCCGCGCTCAGTTTGCGTCATGCGCCGCCAGGCAGCGCCTTTCAACGCCGCCTGTGCGCTGCGTACCGCTGCATCAACGTCCCGCGCGTCGGCCTGAGAGAATTCGTACCAGGGTTGCCCGGTGGTCGGGTCAAAACTGGGCAGGAATTCGCCGCTCTGGGCGACGGTGAACTGGCCGTCGATGAACAGTCGCTGCCGGGAGCCTTGCAGGCTTTGCAGTGTGGTTTGCATGTGTTACCAACTCCTGATTGCTGACTCAGTGGGCTTTGTCCCAGCTCTGCGCGCTGCCGACCATCGCGACACGCCCGCCCTCCTGGGAGTCCATGTAGATGCCGAAGCTGCCGCGCTCGGTCTCACGCGTATAGCGTTGCAACATGGCGCGTATCTCGTGGGAGGTAATGGTTTCGTAGGGCAGTTGATCGAGGGAGAAGAAGTGCAGCGAAGGCGGCAGCGCACCCTCCCCCAGCGATTCCCCCAGCTTGGCGCGATAGATCAGATAACCCGGATCATTGTCGGCGGTGTCGAACACCGAATAGAGGAAGGTGTCATCGGGCAGCAGGGCCAACTCGCCGCCCGCGGACAGCGGCAGGCGCCCATCCTTGAGTCGACGCGAGGCGGTCGGCAACACCCAGCCGCCCTTGCCATCCTCGGCCAGGAGCAAGCACCCTGAGGATTCGATCAGGTAGCCGGTGATCATGTCGCTCGCCGAGAGCCAGCCCGGTGGAAGTGGGTCCTTGACCTGGGCATAACGCCCGCGACAGAAACCCAACGGCGCCTCGGGGCTGGTACCGAACGCCTGGACCCGGCCGAGCAGGATGAGGTGGTCACCGGCATCGATGCACTGGTGCACCGTGCAGTCGAACCAGGTCAGGCAATCAGTCAGCACCGGTGCCCCCGTGTGCACCGCGACGTGGCTGACCTGGTCGAATTTGTCGAGGGCTTTGGAGGCGAAGACGTTGGAAAGTGCGACCTGCCCTTCGTGCAGCAAGTTGACCGCAAAGCTGTCGGCTTGCAGGAACACCGGATAGCTCGCTGCCCCCTTGCCGATGCACACCAGCAGCAACGCCGGATCAAGCGAAACGGAGGTGAACGAATTGGCCGTCATGCCCCTTGGGCTGCCCTGCTCGTCACGGGTTGTGACAACGGTTACCCCGGTGACGAACGTACCGAAGGCACGGCGCAGGGCCATTGGGTCTATCGTCTTGTTTTTGTGTTCAACGGTCTGCATGTCACTCACCTCAAGAATGCCGTTGCATTGATTGAGGCCAACTATAGGGACGGTGACAGGCAGGGTTCCTCCTAGGTATGGAGGAAAAACCGGTGATTTATTCTCCGTTCAGGAGCAAAGCGGGCTACCCATGCATCTCACTCCTGGTAGCCCTGCCCCTCATCTTTTACCCAGCTCTGCGCCGGTAGTCAGTTGGTGCAACTGCAGCGCCAGTTCAAGGGCGAAACGCCGCTCCGGCGTATCGAAGTCCAGACCGAACAGTTCCTGAATCCGTGCCAACCGGTAACGCAGCGTGGTCACGTGCAAGCCCATTGCATCGGCGGCCAACTGGCTGCGACACCCCGAGCGCAGGTACGCCGCCACGGTTTCGAGGTAGGGCGCCGTGTTTCGCTTGTCATACTCGATCAGCTTGCCCAGGGTGCCGCTGACGAAGTGCCGTACATCGGTGGCGTCGGCGGCACCGATGAGCACAGGCAGCGCACCCAGGTCCGGCATTTCGAGCATGCCGCTGCGCCCGTATTCACGCGCCACACGGATCATCCGCCAACAGCGCTCCCACTCGATGGCCAAAGGTTCGAGTCCCTCGAACGACTCCCCCAGCACCACGATCGGCTCACGGCCCAGTACACGCCCGAGGGCATCGGCGATACGCCGGCCAAACCGCGCTTGCACCGCTACCTGCTCGGCGTCTTCCGGCAATAGACAGACCAGGCCGCTACCCAAGGTGACCATGTGCATGGAAACCTGTAATTGCTTGGCAAGGCCGGAAACCTGCCGGCTGCATTCGAGCATCAGGTTGCTTCGATGGCTTCCATGACCTGCAAAATCCACGACCAACATGCGCAGCGGTGCGGCCAGCGGCAAGCCCAGGCGCCGGGCGCGCGCGAGGACATCCTCGGAATCGCGGAAGCGTCGCTCGACGATCTCGGAAAACAACTCGGTCAGGGTGCGGGTCTCGAAGCGGTAGCGGATCACGCTGCGCATCAATTGCACACTCAAGGCGAAGCAGGCGTTCTCCAGGAGCAGCTTGCGCAGGGTGTCAGGCGGCGTATCGCCCACGACCAGCAGCGCACCAACCTGTTCATCATCCACCGTCAGCGCTTCGATGTGCGCCGCCAGCCGATGCTCCCCCTCAAGCGGCAGCATCACCTGCCCTTCATGCTGATGCTGCAAGGTGTCGTGGATGTAGCCCAGCAGCTCGCGCCCGCCGCTGCCAGCCAGCCAGCGGGTCCATTGCGTGTCGTCGTACAGCGCCGGCAAGGCCGAAGCGGAGCCGACCAGGTGGCCGGCGGAGAAGTCTGCCACCAGTACCGCGCCGCCGAGCAACTCCCCCAGGGTCGCGGCCAAGGCTTGCAAGGAGTCGCCCGCCAGCACGTTGCGCAGCAGTGAACGTTGCGAACCGAGGATGCGTTGCAACTGCTCATTGGCCTCCAATTGCGCGCGACGCCGATGGGCACGGTCCACCGCGATTGCCCCCAGATCGACCACCGCAGCCATGAAGGTCAGGTCCTCTTCGGCCACATCCCTTACCGAGCGCGAAATGACAGTGAGCACCATCGGACGACCTTCAGCATCGCTGCTGGGCATCGGCAGGGCCAGTACGGTGCGGTAGTTGCGTGCCAGCGCGTCACGCCGATAGCCCGGGAAGCGTGTCGTGTGCTGGGCATCGCGGATGTAGACCGGCTCCCCACTCTGCAGCGCGATCAGCGAAGGGCTGGTCGCCAGCTCCCAGCGATCCTGCATTTTCTGAGGCAAACGGCTGCTCTCATAGCGCGCCATGACCACACCGTAGCCGTGGGCCAGATCAATGCACATGACCGACCCAAGGTCCCAGCCGCCTTGCTGGCAGGCTGAGCGGGTCAACTCACCGAGCAACGATTCCAGGTCCTCGTCGGAGCTGATCTGACTCGCCACCCGTCGCAACGCCGTGATTTTTTCTTGTTGTTCAGGCATCGGGTACCTCTTCCACCGATAACGATTAATCGAATCAGAGGAAAAATAACAGAATCTTGCAACGGTTCGACGGAAGATTCGCCCCGAATCAGTGACTAGCATGGCCTTCAATTCCACATGGCCCACTGTCCTGGAGGCTTTGATGCCCGCTGATATCCGCAAGATCGTGACATTTATCGAGACTACCCATCAGGAAGGCGGCAAGGACGCACCCAGCCCGATTACCTCGGTGGTTGTTGCGGCCGTGCTGCGCAACCCTTGGGCCGGCCAAGGTTTCGTCGACGACCTCGGCCCCGAGATCGTTCGCTTGGCACCCGAGTTGGGCCAAATGATGTCCGCGGCCCTGGTGGCCCACCTGCCCAAAGAGCGCGTACAGGCCTACGGTAAAGCCGCGGTGGTGGGCACTTGCGGCGAAATCGAGCACGCCGCCGCACTGATCCATACCCTGCGCTTTGGCGATGTCTACCGCGAGGCGGTGGACGGAACGGCGTTTCTCAGCTTCATCAACACCCGGGTTGGCGCGGGCGCGTTGCTGAGCGTGCCGATGATCCACAAGTCCGAGACCGGCAAGCGCTCGCACTTCATTACCTCCACCTTCCAGATCGCCGACGCTCCTGGCCCCGACGAGATCGTCATCGCCATCGGTGCCAGTGATGGCGGGCGCGTCCACCCACGTATCGGCGATCGATTCAAGGATCTGGAAGACATTGCTGCTGAGCGCAAGCTTGCCGGTCATCCCGCATGAACATCTGACGAGCGCCCCTTGTATTGGCAGTTCCGCACGCAGGATCCACTTCCTGCGCAATGCACGTCGCATGAGGCAAAAAACAATGAAAAATCGCGCAACGGCAGCTTTACAACGGTTGAGTCGTCCAGACCTCCTGGAGCTGCGTGCCTACATAGCTGGCCAATGGATTCATGGCGAACGACGCTTGGCCGTCACCGATCCTGCTACCGACGAGGTCATCGCCCACGTCGCCCATTGCGACGAGCACTGGATCGACCGTGCGGTGGACGCGGCCAGCGAAGCCTTCGTCAGCTGGCGTGCCCTGCTGCCAACTCAGCGCGGCCAGCTGCTGCGCAAATGGGCAGCGCTGACCCGTGAGCATTGCCAAGACCTTGCAACCATCATGTCGGCCGAGCAAGGCAAGCCCTACGCCGAGTCCCTGGGTGAGATCGACTACGGCGCCAACTTTCTGGAATGGTTCGCTGCAGAAGCCGAGCGCAGCTACGCAGAATCGATCCCCAGCCATCTGCCGGGCAGCCAGCTCACCACCCGGCTGCAACCCATTGGCGTCACGGCCGCTGTAACCCCATGGAATTTTCCTAACGCCATGATCACCCGCAAAGCCGGCGCGGCACTTGCCGCCGGTTGCCCGATGATCATCAAGCCTGCACCGGAAACGCCCCTTTCCGCGCTCGCCCTGGCCAGGCTTGCCGAAGAAGCCGGCTTCCCGGCCGGGGTATTCCAGGTGGTCACCGGCGACGCGCCGAAACTGTCCAGGCAGCTGCTTCAGCGCACCGAGGTGAGGGCCTTCAGCTTCACCGGCTCCACCGAAGTCGGCAGGATTCTGCTGCGCCAGTGCGCGGACACGGTGAAAAAGGTGTCGCTTGAACTGGGCGGGCACGCGCCTTTCATCGTCTTCGAAGACGCCGACGTCACTGAAGCCGCCAGCGCCTGCATCGGCGCCAAGTTCGCCACCTCTGGCCAGGACTGCCTGGCAGCCAACCGCATCTACGTGCAGCGCTGCCACTATGACGCCTTCGTGACCGAGTTCACTCGGTTGGCCAAGGCACTGCGTGTCGGTCATGGCCTGGACGAAGGTGTGGATATCGGCCCGATGACACGTGCCAGCGTTGCCCACAAATGCCGCGACCATATCGGCAATGCAATGTCGCTGGGGGCACGGCTGATGTGCGGTGGCCTGGACCATGACCTGGGCAGCAGCTTCGTGCTGCCGACCGTACTGGCGGATGTCACGGATGAAATGGACATCGCGTTTGAAGAAACCTTTGGTCCGGTCGCTGCGATCCTGCCGTTCGACGATGAACAGGAGGTCATTCAGCGCGCCAACAACACCGAATACGGCTTGGCTGCTTACGTTTACACCAACGACCTGAAACGCGCGGCACGGGTATCCAGCCAACTGGAGTACGGCATGGTCGCGCTCAACACGTCGAAATTCACTGGCGCACCGATTCCTTTCGGTGGCTGGAAACAGTCCGGCCTGGGCCGTGAAGGCTCAAAGCATGGCCTGGCCGAGTACATGGAGCTCAAATACGTCTGCGTCGGCGGCCTTTGATCTGATAACAGGAGAACAACCATGGACAAGCAAAAGATCGACCTTATTTCGGCCCAGGATCGTGGCGCGGTATTGCACCCGTTCACCCACCTGAAGGACTTCGCTTCCGGCAAGCTGGGGGACCCGACAATCGTCGAGACCGGCAAAGGCATCACCCTCACGGACGCGACCGGCCGTGAATACATCGACGGCTTCGCCGGCCTGTATTGCATGAACGTCGGCTATGGCCGCACCGAGGTGGCCGAAGCCATCTCCCGCCAGGCGCACAAGCTGGCGTACTACCACACCTATGCCGCGCACACCACCGACGAACTGGCGCGGTTGTCCGATCGCCTGGTAAAAATGGCCCCGGGCAAGATGAGCAAGGTGTTCTACGGCCTGTCGGGTTCCGACGCCAACGAAACCCAAGCCAAGCTGGTCTGGTACTACAACAACCTGCGGGGTCTGCCGAAGAAGAAAAAGATCATTTCCCGTGACCGCGGGTACCACGGCTGTTCGGTCGTTTCGGGTTCCATGACCGGTATGTCGTTCTACCACGACTTCATGGACCTGCCGGTCTCCGGTATCTTGCGAACCGGTGCCCCGCACCATTACTGGGGTGCCGAGCCCGGCGAGACCGAACAACAATTCTCGCAGCGTCGCGCTAACGAACTGGAGGCGCTGATCCTGCGCGAAGACCCCGACACCATCGGTGCATTCATTGCCGAGCCTGTGCTGGGCACCGGCGGCATCACCCCACCACCCGCCGGGTACTGGGCAGCCATTCAGCCGATCCTGAAAAAGTACGACATCCTGCTGATTGCCGATGAAGTCATCACCGGCTTCGGCCGTACCGGCGCCATGTTCGGCTGCGACAAGTACGGCATCGAGCCTGACCTGATCACGGTGGCCAAGGGCCTGACCTCGGCCTATGCGCCGCTCTCCGCCTCGATCGTGGGCGAGAAGGTCTACAAGGTCATTGAGGAAGGTGCGGACAAGGTGGGGGCGTTCTCCCACGGCTACACCTATTCCGGTCACCCAATCGGGGTCGCAGCGGCCAATGCGGTACTGGACATCGTCGAGCAGGAAGACATTCCGGGCAACGCGGCGCGGGTCGGCGAGTACTTCCAGAAGTCCATGCAGGAAACCTTCGGCGCGCTGCCGATCGTGGGTGAGGTGCGGGGCGTGGGCTTGATGGCGGCCATCGAGTTCGTCGCCGACCCGCTCACCAAGACGCGCCTGGACCCGTCGCTGAAAGTCGGTGCACGTATTTCCAAGGCAGCCCGTGATCGCGGCCTGATCGCTCGTGCCATGCCGCATGGCGAAATCCTCGGCTTCGCGCCACCCCTGGTCACCACCCGCGAAGAAGTCGACCGGATAATCGACTTTGCTCAACGTGCAGTCTTGAGTGTCATGGCCGAACTCAAGGTGTGACCAAGGCAGACCTGCTGCCCTGATTGATTTGAGCGACGAAGTACAGATGTACTTCAATTAGCGCAGTCCTGTGCCCTTCTGGATTGCGCATCTGGTCAATATGCCGTTGGCTCGGGCTTGCCTGTCGCAGGCCCGGCTGATGGCTGGCCTTGAGCCTGAAGAGAACATTTGTACTCCCGCCATTGTTTGACCATGACGCTGAAGGTGCGAGCAGGTAACCTCCTGGATCTGACGCCTCAGGAAAAAGATCCCCTATGACCATCGAAGATTGCGATCACATACCCCCAGTCGCACTCACGGCTCGGGACGTGTGCCAAGTCCTGCGAGAAGTCGTGTTCGGACGCCGGACGATGGCTAAGGTAGGCAACCAGAGCTGGGGCGAGGTGTACGCCTGCCACTTTGATGTGGACATCGAAGGGTGGCGAGTCACGCTCTATAACGATTGCGATGAACTCGACTACTGCGAGCACTGTGTGAGTCCGGATGGGAAGCGCTGGGATTTCGATCCAGGTGATCGCACAGATCCGATTGCTCTGTTATCTACCTGGGAGCATCAATCCCTTGAACGGATGCTGAAAGCCCTGTAACGAGCGGTTGAGGGTGCCCTGTCGGGGCCTCAATGAAAGGTGGCGCTCGGTAATGTGTGGTAATACTGCCGTCGCCAGGCCTCCATCCTTCCTGGGATATGATCTGACGTTTATGGAAGGCTTTTCCTCAATAGCCTGTAAGAATATGGACTGGTAAGGACGCTTTATCCATGACGAGCTGGAAAGCTTTCTATGAACGCACGGAAGAGCGTGCCCCCTCGCCGCTTCTCAGTCATGCAATGGGTTACGTCAAAAACCTCCGCCCCCTTCAGGCGGTAGACCTGGGGTGTGGCGTCGGAAATGAGGCGTGGCAACTCATTCAGGCAGGCTGGCAGGTATTGGCGATCGACAAAGAGCCTGAAGCCATCGCCCGGACGGTGAGGAAATGCTCGATCGACGATGCCCGTAAGCTACACGTCAAAATTGCAGACTTTGAATACCTCGCTGAGCTGCCACCTTCCAACTTGATCCATGCTGGGCTTGCCCTGCCTTTTTGCCGTCCTGCCCGATTCGATCATCTCTGGAGTCAAGTGCGCCAAGCCCTGCTGCCTGGGGGCGTTTTCGTGGGTCATTTTTTTGGATCGAGGCACAGTTGGGCAAGACAGGAAAACATGTCATTTCATAGCGTACAGGACGTTCAGAGGCTCGCTTGCGGACTCGAAATGCTCTTGTTGCGTGAAACTGAAACCCCTATGGTCATCGATTCCGAATCGGTGAATTGGCATCGAATCGATGTGATCGTGCGTAAAGTTGATCAAGCCATGGATGTCCAGGCTGTATGACCTGAATCGTCCTCCCTGGAGGGTCCTGCGCGCTGCCTGGACTGTGTAAGCTACTCACCTTTTGCCGTGTACCGTTGGAAGACCTGATGAATAAATTGATCCTGCCTGTCGCCATCTTCGTTAGCGTGATCTTCGCTGGGAAAATATCCGAGCATTACGGCCTGGAGGGGAACTGGAAAATCGGAGTGCTCTGTCTGGTTGCTGCTGTTGTGCAAATAGCGGTTACCCGCTTTCAGCGCTCGCGACAGAAATCGGTGCTCGACTCGCGCAGTTGATGCGCAGGAGGTTCCGTACGTAGGGTGGGCAACGCCCAAGCTTGATTGAGGAACAGATGCCAGACCTTGAATCACAACTGACCCGGATCCGCTCCGGTCAGATGTACAACGACCTGACGCCCGAACTGGTAGCGGCCAGGGAACAGACGGTGCTGCTGACGAATCAGTACAACAGCGCATTCTCCAGGCCCGCTAGCGAGCGTGAGGATATCCTCCGGCAGTTACTGGGTAGCTTGGGTACCTCTGTACATTTTGAACCGACCTTTCGATGTGAGTTTGGCCGGCACATTCACATCGGCAACAACTTCTACGCCAACTTCGACTGCGTCATGCTCGATGGCGGCGGAATCACCCTTGGTGATGACGTGCTACTGGGCCCGCGCGTCGGCATCTATACCTCCAACCATGCCATCGACCCCGCCGAGCGCGCAGCGGGAGCTTGCTATGCCAGGCCCGTGAGGATTGGCAATCGCGTCTGGGTGGGCGCAGGCGTGCACATCAACCCAGGCGTGACCATCGGTGAGGGATCGATCATCGGCTCCGGCAGTGTCGTCACTTCGGACATACCACCGCACGTCATCGCAGCCGGTGTGCCTTGCAGGGTAATCCGAGCAATTACCGAAGCAGATAAGTCGGGATACACGCCCTGAGCATTGTGCGCCAGGAGTGACGTCACCCCGCCAGCTACACTCAGTCGACACATGTCTGCACAGAGACTGTCGCCATGGCTACGCAAACCGCAATCGTGTTCGCTGGTGGCGGCAGTCTGGGTGCGGTGCAGGTAGGTATGCTCAGGGCCCTGGTCGAGGCCAATGTTCAGTTCGACAGGGTGATTGGCGCTTCGGTAGGCGCTATCAACGGTGCCTATTTTGCGGCACGCCCCGACGCCCAGGGTGTCGAGACGCTGGCCGAATTCTGGCGAGGGCTGAGTCGAACCGACATCTTCCCCCTGTCTTGGCTCGATACCTGTAGAGGGCTCATCAGCCGACGCGGTTTTCTGCTGCAGCCGGCCGCGTTGCACCGATTGCTGGGTCAGGCGCTGCCTATTCATCGCATCGAGGATGCGCAACTGCCCCTGCATATCGTCACCACCAATCTGCTCAGTGGCGCCGAGACCGTTCTATCGAGTGGCGAACTTGAGCAAGCGTTACTGGCCAGCGCTGCCATCCCGCTGGTGTTCCCTTGCGTACAGATCGGCGACCAGTTTCTGGTGGATGGCGCGGTGTCCAGCAATACGCCCATTTCGACTGCTGTAGCACTAGGCGCCAGCAACGTCGTGGTCATCCCCACCGGGATCAGCTGCGCCCTGACACGGCCGCCGAGAGGGCTGGTTGCCCTGGCCCTGCACACCGTCAATTTGATGAGCATGCGTCAGCTGGTGAGTGACATCGAACACTTTTGCACGCACACCAGCCTGCACATCGTGCCGCCCCTGTGCCCTGTGGATGTCTCCGTGTTCAACTTCGAGCAGACCGAATCACTGCTGGAGCGTGCCTATCAGCAGACGCTTCGATGGCTGGAGCACGGCGGGCTTGAACGAACCAAGGTGCCGGGTGCCCTCACCCTTCACTCTCATGCCCATGAGCACTGAATGAGGTACTTCAGCGCAGGACGCTATAGATCTCGGAGACAATCTGCATCGTCGCGTCTTCGATCGTTCCTTCATTCCGGCATAACACCCAGCCATGTTCTGCAACCGCTCGCTCGAACGCCTGGGTACTCGCAACTTGTTCTTCCAGCTTGTACATCACGGTACTGCTCAGCCCACGCGTGCGTGACGCTGCCCTCGCCCATGAAATTTCCGGGTCGGTGACAACCCCGACATGCAGGTCTGGCACGCGCACGTTGCGATCCAAGTTCAACTGCAGGATCTGTGCAAACGGAAGCAGCCGGCGAAACGCGGCATCAGAGGGGTACCAGCGATCGATCAAGATGATGCTATCGGCTGGTTGTTTAGGCAGCACGTGCTGGGAAATCCAGCTACGGCTATCAGCAAAACGCTCACAAACCCCCAACTCCAGATCCCGGCTGGGATGTCTGACGAGTTGATTGACCAGGGCCATGGTTTCACCCCGGAAGGGATCGCTCTTTTTCTCGCAAAGCCGGATCACCTTCTTGTTGTCCGCCCTCAGTACTGCCGTAACGGCTTCCAAAAGCGTGGTCTTGCCGGTGCCCTTGGGCCCATCTAGCGAAATAAACAGCGGACGATTCATTCTTGAAAAATACGATTGAGGGGTGAAAACCAGCGTTTCTGGAGAAGCGGGCTTACCGAGGTATCGGACCGCCCGCTCCTGCTGGTGCGGCGTTAGCGCCCGAGCATGACTGTTTTCAGTCGCGTCTGAGCCTGCTGGACGGTTTGGGCCTGGGTGTTCAGGTCCGCCAGCATAGCATTGAGCTCGGCCTGAACCTTGGGATCCGACACCTTCACGATCGGCCCGTTGATTTCGATCTTGGCCTTGTTCGCTTCCACGTAGTCGGCGATTTTCAGGCTGCTGTCGAGGGTGCCATTGATCTGCGGCAGCACCTCCAGGAAGGTATCGGCCGGTACGCTGACGGTGCGTTCAAAGGCCTTGTCGTAGACAACCTTGAGGTCTTCTGGCTGCTTGAGCTGGGCGTGAGCCGTGTCGGCCTTGGCCTTCTGCTCCTGCAGCTGGCTGCCCATGTCGTTCAGGCCGGTCTGCACCGCCTTGATGTCGTCACGGCGCGCGGTCACATCGTTCAGCGAGCGCACCGCGCCTTTTTGCATCAGGTTGCCCAACGGTTTGACAGCTGCATCCATCGCGCCGTTGAAGTTGGTGATGACCGCATAGTGATCGCTGTAGGGACCGAACGCCTGCGTCTCGTCCGTGGTCAGCTTGGGCACGTGTACGCCTGGCTTGTCGACGATACGGGTCTGCAGGAATTCGCTGAAGGCAGCGCGTTGCTTGGGTTCATTGTCGCCGCAGGCAGCGAGGGCGAGAGGCAGTGCAAGGGCAAGCAGCCACTTGGGGCGGAACGAGACGTTCATGTCGGTGAATCTCCTGAGGGTAAAGTAAGCACCACCCGGCACTGAGCGCGGCGTGGCGCGACAAGAATAGTGCTTTATGCCAACGGGTCCAACAATCTCCAGCATGCCGATGGCGGCTCGACTCCCTCAAACCCCTGCCCACTCTCGCATGCGGCGCCAATGGAGAACATTTGTACTCCAGCCTCCTCGGTGGTCCTGATACCTAATTCCTGCGCAGGCTTTCCATCGGCAGGCGCCGGGTTGAAGCCCACGACAACCCGTGGCATCGCGCGATTCTGGATTGCTATCCAGGCGGGCAGGAACGCACAACTGATCGAATAATGTTTGGTGTACAGCCCGCCAAGCGTGCTTTGAGCAGCGACGCAAGCCTGGGCGACCCCAAGCCCTGAGTCAGACCCTGTCCCCTCGGACGGTCGGACGTTTCCTATTTACCTGCGATGCCCCCTCCATTGAGCCTTGTACCACGCGCCTTGCTCTGCACCCGTCTGCGGTTGAGCCGGCGCCCTTTTGCCAATGGAAAGCTGAGCCCTGCCGTGCAGGGTGATGCGTAGAGAGGAAAATAGAGTGGCTATCGGATACTTGATTCGTGTAGGTGACAAAACCACCTGCGGAGGCACTGTGCAGGAAGGCACCGCCCACTTCACACTGGATGGCGCGCCTTTGGCCCGCGAAGGGGATCGGGTTACATGTGGAAAGGACGGCAAAGCCTATTCGATCGCGGGAGGCGTCCAGCACTTCATGCTGGATACCCTCGCGGCAGGTAGCTTGGACAGTGTCAGCACCTGTCCGTGCGGGGCTCGGCTGATCAACTCGTCGTTTGGCATAAGTTACAGGTCGGACAATGGCGCCTCCTGGGCATCGCCCGCCTCCGCACCTGACGTCGCGGCGAGGCCGCTTGCCGCTCGCCCTTCGTGGGGCGCGCCGCCCACGTCCGCCACGAACAGCTTGCTTGAAGAGGAGGAGGAAGAAGAGGCGCTGGAGCACGCAGGCATCGTGCTGCGACTCGGGCTGTTCTTCGACGGCACCGGTAACAACCAGGCCAACAGTGCCGCCACCGAGGGCTGCTATGCAGTCAATCTGGGAATGTCGCACGAGGTCGGTGAAGATATTCGGCAGTATTGCGCCTCCTTCGGTTATGACGGCAAAGGCAACACGCCGGACAACAGCTACGGCAATGGGCCCACCAACGTTGCGCGCCTTCATGACCTCTATCCGGATCATGCCGAGGAGCGGCTACCGCCGGGAACTGAAGTCGCCTACATACCGGTTTACATCGAAGGCATCGGCACCCGCAGCGGTGTGAGTGACGCGCTTTACAGCCAGGCCAGTGGCAAGGGGGGTACTGGCGTGGTGGCACGGGTTGAGCAGATGCCCGCACTGGCCTTGGCTCAATTACGTTTGTTACAAGATGCCAACCCCGGTCTGATGATCCGTCGGATCGAGATTGACCTGTTCGGTTTCAGCCGGGGCGCGGCTGCGGCCAGGCACTGTGCCAATGACCTGCTAAAGGGGCCGGACAGTCTGCTCGCCCGCGCGATGCCCGTTGGAACTCCAGGCTTCATCGAAACCTTCGCTTGGCGCCACCGCAGTGACTTTGCCCTCAACTTCATTGGGCTCTACGACACCGTGGCAGGTATCGTCTCCCTGAGTGACGGCGACTTCAGCCCCCACAATGCCAAAAACCCTGGGCTTAATCTGCGGCTCACCCCCGGCATGGCACGCCAGGTGGTGCACCTGGTTGCCCGCGACGAGTACCGCCACAACTTCTCCCTCACCGAGACGGTACAAGACATCCAACTGCCTGGCTGCCATTCGGACATCGGTGGCGGCTATCTACCTTTGGCCCGCGAGAAACTGCTGCTGAGCAAGCCAGACAGCAGTATCGAGCACGGCTCGATCGCCAACGAGCGAAGCACCGCTTATGCGCGCACCAAGCAACGTTATTATCAGGAGGCCCCCCACTGGCTTACATTCGTGCCCCCCGAAGGCCTCGATATCGTCACCTGGTCGGTGCCTACCCAGCACCGAGCGCCGAACACACAGGCGGAAAAGCGCGTGTACGCTGCCATCGCCAGCGAGCGAGAAGTACGTGGCGATCTGTCCTTGGTGTATTTGCATATCATGCGCGAGATGGCGGTGCGAGCCGGGGTGGCATTTGAAGAAATCAGCGACCGCCATCCGCACTTTTCTCTACCTACCGAGCTACAACCTATCGCCGCCAAACTCCAGGCCTTTGCCCTGCGCGAGATTTACACACCGCTGACCGCTGAGGAAAATGCGCTGTTGCGCCGTCGCTACATCCACCTTTCGGCGAACTGGAATGCGGCCAGAGGGTTGAACAACAGCACCCTGGATGCCTTGTTCATCAACCGACCGGCCAATGGCCGGCGACGCCAGGAGCATCCCAATGAATAAGTGTCGCGCCGCACTCTGTTTTGGGCTGCTGCTTTGCTTGGCCGGCTGTGCCAACGGTGCGCTAAAGCTACCCAATGATGCCTGGTGGCTGGGACTGTTTGCCCCCAACTACATGGAAGTGTGGATCGAAACTGCCGATGCGGTGGACGTGCAGGATCGTGTGTTCCGCGAGATCATGAGTGGGATTCCCGCGATCCAGACCCCCAAAAATCTTAAAGGCAATCCACGAGGCTGGCCTGAGCGGCCCGGGGCCGGAAAAAGTAAGCGGGTACTCGGTGCCGACCTGCCCCGCCTGCTCTATGTGCGTTGGCAGTCGCTGGTCGAACCGCAGACCTACGAGGCTTATATTGTCATCCCCGAGGTCACCCGGCAGACGATGTTGAAAAGCGAAAAGACCTATTGCGCATTTGACGGCAAATGGATCGAAGGCTATCGCGATGGACTGACAGTCGGCCTTGCGCCCGGTGGCATCGCCAGGGTCTGGCTCGTGGGTGCTTGCCTATCCCCGACCGACGTAGCCAGGGTGCAAGGCGAGGTGGTGAAGGAAGGCCCCTACTTAGGCAAGGCAAGCGGCTATTACCGACCTCCCAAGGCGCCATCCCAAGCCTACATCGAAAAGTTTGGGGTGCCTTATGGTTCCTGGTGAACTTCGCGCCGCCATCTGCTTGGCACTGCTGCTCTGGTTGACCGGCTGTGCCTACGGCGCCCCCCAGCTACCCTACGATTCGTGGCGGTTGGGTCTATTTGCCCCCAACTACATGGAAGTGTGGATCGAGACTGCCGATGCGGTGGACGTGAAGAATCACGTGTTCCGCGGGGCAATGAGCGGAGTTGCCGCGATCAACACCCCCCAAAATCTAAAAGGCGATCCACGAGGCTGGCCAGAGCGCCCCGGAGCAGGAAAAGGCAAGCAGGTGCTCGGCGCCGACCTGCCCCGCTTGCTCTATGTGCGCTGGCAATCGCTGGTGGAGCCGCAAACCTACGACGCCTATATCGTGATTCCCGAGGCTACCAGAGGAGCCATGCTGAAGGGTGAAAATACATTTTGCGCTTTCGATGGCAAATGGATCACCGGCTATCGCAATGTGCTGACTGTCGGCCTCGCGCCCGGTGGCATCGCCAGGGTCTGGCTCATGGGTGCTTGCCTCTCCCCGATCGACGTAGCTCGAGTGCAGGGCGAGGTGGTGAAGGAAGGCCCCTACTTAGGCAAGGCAAGCGGCTATTACCGCCCCCCGAACGCGCCATCCCAAGCCTACATCGACAAATTCGGGGTTCCTTATGGTTCCTGGTGAACTTCGCACTGCCATCTGCTTGGCACTGCTGCTCTGGTTGACCGGCTGTGCCTACGGCGCCCCCCGGCTACCCTACGACTCGTGGCGGTTGGGTCTGTTTGCCCCCAACTACATGGAAGTATGGATCGAGACTGCCGATGCGGTGGACGTGAACAATCATGTGTTCCGCGGGGCAATGAGCGGAGTTGCCGCGATCAATACTCCAAAAAATCTAAAAGGTGATCCACGAGGCTGGCCAGAGCGCCCCGGGGCAGGAAAAGGCAAGCAGGTGCTCGGCGCCGACCTTCCCCGCCTGCTCTATGTGCGCTGGCAATCACTGGTCGAGCCGCAAACCTACGACGCCTATATCGTGATTCCCGAGATCATCCAGCGGGAGATGCTGAAGGGAGAAAAGACCTTTTGCCAAGCCGATGCTAAATGGATCACCGGCTATCGCAATGTGCTGACTGTCGGCCTCGCGCCCGGTGGCATCGCCAGGGTCTGGCTCATGGGTGCTTGCCTCTCCCCGATAGACGTAGCTCGAGTGCAGGGCGAGGTGGTGAAGGAAGGCCCCTACTTAGGCAAGGCCAGCGGCTATTACCGCCCCCCGAACGCGCCATCCCAAGCCTACATCGACAAGTTCGGCATCCCTTATGGTTCCTGGTGAGCTGCGACGCTCAGCTCTCAATGAAGCGCGAGCAGCCATGGCGAATTGATCGAGTGAAGGCAACTGAACGCAAAAGGCCCCGCTGCGTGGGCGGGGCCTTTTGCATCAGCTAGCCACCCGCCTCAGCGACTGGTCGGCATGGTGAACTCCGCACCTTTGGCGATGGCCTGCGGCCAACGCTGCATGATGCTTTTCTGCTTGGCGTAGAACTGCACACCCTCCTCACCTTAGAAGCCACCCTCCAAGCACGATTTTCAGACGCCCCCGCCAGGTGCGCTTCTGCCTTGTTCCGGACAAATTCACTAATGTGTCAACAATCATGTTGCATTTAGTGACATTTACTTTTAGATTTCGCCTCGCAGTGCGAATGTGTCAACAATAACGAAATCAAAAAGGTTTTCAGGCGCAGGGTTTTCTCGGTGCTACCTCGGGTGGTCACCCTCGGAAACCGGAACCTTGCACCTGTTTTATCCAGGTAACGGCCCTCCGTTACCTCACCTCGCGTGCCCACAGCCAAGCGCGCTACCCGCAGGAGATTGCCGTGCTCCAAGCCTATGACCGTCACGTCCAAGAGCGCGCCGAGGAAGGCCTGCCGCCCCTCGCGCTGAACGCCGAACAAACCGCAGGCCTGGTCGAGCTGCTGAAAAACCCGCCGGCCGGCCAAGAGGCCTTCCTCGTAGACCTGATCACCCACCGCGTTCCACCAGGCGTGGACGAAGCTGCCTACGTCAAGGCCGCCTTCCTGTCCGCCATCGCCAAGGGCGAAGCCCAGTCGCCGCTGATCGATCGCCAGCACGCCACCGAACTGCTGGGCACCATGCAAGGCGGCTACAACATCGAGACGCTGGTCGCGCTGCTGGATGACGCCGAACTGGGCGCCGTCGCGGCCGAACAGCTCAAGCACACCCTGCTGATGTTCGACGCCTTCCACGATGTGGTTGAAAAAGCCAAGGCTGGCAACGCCCACGCCCAGGCCGTACTGGACGCCTGGGCTGCCGGCGAGTGGTTCACCTCGCGCCCGGCCATCGCCGAGAAGTACACCCTGACCGTGTTCAAGGTGCCTGGCGAAACCAACACCGACGACCTGTCCCCTGCCCCGGACGCCTGGTCGCGTCCTGACATCCCGCTGCACGCCCTGGCCATGCTGAAAATGGCCCGTGACGGCATCGAGCCGCGCCAGCCTGGGTCGGTTGGCCCGCTGGCCCAGATCGAAGCGGTCAAGGCCAAAGGCTTCCCGGTCGCCTACGTCGGTGACGTGGTCGGTACCGGTTCCTCGCGCAAATCCGCCACCAACTCGGTGCTGTGGTTCTTCGGCGACGACATCCCCTACGTGCCGAACAAGCGCGCCGGTGGTTTCTGCTTCGGCAACAAGATCGCCCCGATCTTCTACAACACCATGGAAGACGCCGGCGCCCTGCCGATCGAGTTCGACGTCTCGAACCTGAACATGGGTGACGTGATCGACGTCTACCCCCATGCCGGTAAAGTCTGCAAGCACGGCACCGACGACGTCATCGCCACCTTCGAGCTGAAGACGCCGGTGTTGCTGGACGAAGTTCGCGCTGGCGGCCGTATTCCGCTGATCATCGGCCGTGGACTGACCGGCAAGGCTCGCGCCGAACTGGGGCTGCCACCTTCGGACCTGTTCCAGCAGCCTGAAACACCGGTGCAGAACACCAAGGGCTTCACCCTCGCGCAGAAGATGGTTGGCAAGGCTTGCGGCGTGGCCGGTATCCGTCCGGGCACCTACTGCGAACCGAAGATGACCACCGTGGGTTCCCAGGACACCACCGGCCCGATGACCCGCGACGAGCTGAAAGACCTGGCGTGCCTGGGCTTCTCCGCCGAGCTGGTGATGCAGTCGTTCTGCCACACCGCGGCCTATCCAAAGCCTGTGGATGTGAAAACCCATCACACCCTGCCGGACTTCATGCGTAACCGCGGTGGCGTGTCACTGAACGTTGGCGACGGCATCATCCACAGCTGGCTGAACCGCATGCTGCTGCCTGACACCGTGGGTACCGGCGGCGACTCGCACACCCGTTTCCCGATCGGCATCTCGTTCCCTGCAGGTTCGGGCCTGGTGGCCTTCGCCGCCGCCACCGGCGTCATGCCGCTGGACATGCCTGAGTCGGTCCTGGTGCGTTTCAAGGGCAAGCTGCAGCCAGGCATCACCCTGCGCGACCTGGTCCATGCCATCCCTTACTACGCCATCCAGAAAGGCCTGCTGACCGTCGAGAAGAAAGGCAAGATCAACGCCTTCTCCGGCCGCATCCTGGAGATCGAAGGCCTGGACGAGCTGACCGTCGAGCAAGCCTTCGAGCTGTCCGACGCCTCGGCCGAACGTTCCGCCGCCGGCTGCACCATCAAGCTGCCAGAGAAAGCCATCGCCGAGTACCTGCGTTCGAACATCACCCTGCTGCGCTGGATGATCGGCGAAGGCTATGGCGATGCCCGCACCCTGGAGCGCCGGGCCCAGGCCATGGAAGCCTGGCTGGCCAAGCCTGAGCTGCTGTCGGCAGATGCCGATGCCGAATACGCCGAAATCATCGAAATCGACCTGGCCGAGATCAAGGAGCCTGTGCTCTGCGCGCCGAACGACCCGGATGACGCCCGTTTGCTGTCGACCGTTCAGGGTCAGGCCATCGACGAAGTGTTCATCGGTTCGTGCATGACCAACATCGGCCACTTCCGCGCAGCCGGCAAGCTGCTGGACAAGGTCGAAGGCGGCATTCCGACCCGTCTGTGGCTGGCCCCGCCGACCAAGATGGACGCCCACCAGCTGACCGAAGAAGGCTACTACGGCATCTTCGACAAAGCCGGTGCGCGCATGGAAATGCCAGGCTGCTCGCTGTGCATGGGTAACCAGGCACGTGTGCAGACCGGTTCGACCGTGGTCTCCACCTCGACCCGCAACTTCCCGAACCGCCTGGGCGACGCTACCAACGTGTACCTGGCATCGGCGGAGCTTGCCGCTGTCGCTTCGATCATCGGCAAGCTGCCGAGCGTCGAAGAGTACATGGCGTTCGCGAACGACATCGACAGCATGGCGGCCGACGTCTACCGCTACCTGAGCTTCGACCAGATCGCCGAGTACCGTGAAGTGGCGGCAAGCGCCAACATCCCGGTCGTTCAAGCCTGAGTCGTACCACTGGCGCCCGTTGCGTGTAGAACTGCAACGGGCGCCAGCCCCCCCTGCGAATCAGTACTCCGAACGCTTGCGAAAGGCCCAGCGCCCCACCAGCACGGTGAAGGTCGCGACCAGGGCGACCAGAACCCAGAAGCCGTGAGGGTCATCGGCCAAGGGGATACCGCCTACGTTCATGCCGAAAAAGCCCGCAATAATGTTGATAGGCAACGCCAGGACTGTAACGACAGTGAGGGTGAACAGCGTGCGGTTGGTCTGTTCATTGAGCTTGGCGGCGATCTCTTCCTGCAGCAGCTTGATACGCTCCCCCAAGGCAACCAGGTCGCTGATGATCAGCGAAAACTCTTCCGTGGCAGCGCGTAGCTGGCGCATGTCCTGCTCCTGCAGCCATTCCGGTGGCCGATTCAACAACCGCAGCAACGACCCCGGTTCCAGCGCCAGCAACCGCTGAAGCCGCACCAGTACACGGCGCATGGCACTGAGCTCCGCGCGATTGTCGCTCAAGCGCTGAGAGAGCAGTTGATCCTCGATCCGGTCGACGCTCATGTTGGTTTCGCGCACGATCTGCGTCAGAAGATCGCCCTGGTCACGTAGCAGATGCACCAGCAGCTCTATGGGCGAATGAAACAGCTCACCCAACTTCACCGAAGTCCGCAGTTTGTCTACCGAATGCAAGGGTTGCAGTCGAGCACTCACCAACAGGTGATTACTGGCGCATGCCCACATTGTCGACACATCCGAAGAGACCATGCCGAAGTTGAACACCACATCGTTGACCACCGCCAACAGTGCGTTGTCGACGTACTCGATGCGTGTCGAGCGAGAGCCCTCGCGCAAGGTTTCAAAGAACGATTCAGGCAGTCCCAGATGAGACTTCATCCAGCGTTCGCAGGCGGCATGGGCAAGATTCAGGTGCAGCCAGAGAAACTCATCTGGCTCGCGAGGCGCCGCCATCCAGCGCAAGGCCTGGGCCGAGTCGATTTCCCGGCCGGGCTCACCTGCACGGAAGACAAAGCCATACAACAGGCCGTAGAGGTCATGCTCCTGTTGCGCTGGGTATCCGGTAAGGCTCATGCGGACTCGCAGTCAAGGTGGTGCACTCCTCAACGAATGAGTCATGCCGGTAGTGCTGGTGAGCGAACAGGCAAGCCTCGCGCCGAGCCTGATTGTCAGGAATGTTGCGCGATGTAAATGAACCTCCGATGACAGTCCACTGCCCGTAAAAGACCGAGCCCGGAAGATAAGGGTCAACCTGTTCGCCTGTTGAACTGTTGACCTTCAACACGAAATCGCAGACTGGCCCTGGTCCCCTTGGGTAACAAGTTCTGCAGCGTTGCATGCCCGCCAAAGTGCTCCATGACCTGCCTGACCATTACCAGGCCGATCCCCAGCCCGCCCTGCTTGGTCGAGTAGAACGACTTGAATGCCGCCATCTGCTGCTGTCGCGTCAACCCTGGGCCTGAATCGTCAATGAACAGCAACACATCAGGGCCGTTGCGCTGCAACGTCAAGTGCAACGTGCCGCCGCCGGGCATGGCCTCGATGGCGTTGGCCAGCACACTGTTAAGGACCTGGCCAAGCAGCAATCGGTGGCTGATCACCGCAACCGGTCCGTCGATATCCAGCACTGTTTGTATGCGCAATTGATCGAGTCGGGGCCAGAACACGCTCAAGGCCTCATGGATGCTGGTCACCAGATCGACCGTTTCCGCCTCGCCTTTCAACGGACGCAAGCACTGCAACAACTCGCCAACCCAGTCCGCCATCCGATCGACCTGAGCAATGATGTCGGTGATGTTTCGAACCGCAGGCTGGCCGGGCGTGGCCTGAGCCAGTTCAGCGCTGCTGCGGATACTGGCCAATGGATTGCGCAGGCTATGGGCGACAGCCGTGGACATCTCCACCAGTCCGCCATATGTCTTGTTGGCTACCAACTGGTCCTGTTGCTGAGCCAAAAGCCGAGACGCGCGCAAGACGATCCAGAACAACCCTAGATAAATGATCAGCCCCCCGATCGCCGTGGCGATCCAGATGAGCCTGCGGCCCCGCTCCAGGCGCTCGATCAGGTCGACTGGCTCCTTGTAGATTTCCACCATGGCCAGGACCTTGCCCTCGTCGTCCAGCAGCGGAATGTAGTTTTCCACGAAGAACATATTTGCCGGTCGGGTAAATTGCTGTTCGGTGCGTTCGGGGTCGACTTCATCGTACCGGGCGCTGACACGCCCGCCCGAATTGAAGGCGGCCTCCAGTGGACCATCCTCTTTCACCTTGCGCCCTATCAACTGGGGGTTGGTTGACCAGATGACCTCGCGATTGGCAGAAAAGATGCTCGCCAACAACAGATCCGGCAGGTTGGCCAAATGGTCGAGAAACTCCGTGCGCGCCCGGTGGCGATTGGCGAGGGTTTGCGCATCGAGCATGCCATAGCGTTCAGCGGAGAGCACATCGCCCATTTTCATCCCCGTCAGATCATGGTGACGAATTTCGCCAACGGCGATCGACTGAATGAACTGCGCTGAAAGTAACGCATCGCGCTCCAGGCTTTCATTGACCAGAAAACGCGTCGAGAACCAGGCCAGACCAATGGCCACACCGCTGATGATCGCGAAGCTGGTCAACGAGAATCGCCACATGAGGTGGAAAGGTTCGGCGATTTCCGTGAATTGGGTCTTCGCTTTGTCAGCGAGCCTCCATGCTGAAAATGATCTCATCGCGCCTCCGGGTGTGCGGGCCTTGCTCAACTGCACGCCTAAACCAGGTGGGAGTAATCCCCCACTACTGGGTAAACACTGCAAGTGATGGAACGTGCTGTGAAACACCGCAGCCCTTGCCAGGCTGGGTTGCGCCTGCTGGACAGCGCAAGCCGCTACTTTGGCTGGAGCAAATAAAGTGCCAAGCATTAATTGCAAGTTTCCTGGCCTACTACTATGAGGTAGGCCTGCGCCGGCTTCTCTTACCTGTCAAGGAGTCTTGCAATGTCAATCCTCAAAGTCTTCGCGGACAAATCCGATATTCCTTCAATTGAAGCACGCGCGCAGATTATTGATCGTTACGACGCATTCGTGGTGGTCCGGGCGGGTAACAAAGTGGCCACCGCACTGGCACAGGCGTTTCCGGTAGAAGACATCACCCAGGAATACGACCTGCAAATCGGCAAGCGCACGATCAACACGCTGAGCCGCGGTGGCGTCGACCCGAATGTTTCCCATGTGGATGAGAAACCCCACCACTATGTAGTGCAGTTCGTAGCCCCTATCAAACGCACCTGGTTGAACCAACTGCGAAAACTTGGCGTGAATGTTTGTGAGCCCTATGGCGCTTTTGGCTATGTCATCCGGACAACGGGCGAACAACTCACGAAGATTGCCAACCTGCCCTTCGTACAATGGGTAGGACATTTACCGCACGATGCACGGCTTGCGCCTGAACTCGTGGGAAATAGAGACAATCGTGACACCCTGCCGAGGCGTTGCGAGGTCCCCGACCATTTTTCGGTAGAGCTTTTCAAGGGGGCCGATGTGCAGAAGGTTTCAAAGGAGGCCAGTCGAATCGGGTTCAAGACCGTTTCAAAAAACGCCCGTGCCCGCGTTTTGATCGTGGCATCCACTCAACCCGCGAACGTCATCCCTGAACAACTTCGCCAACTTTCTGCAGTGCACGGCGTGCGCTACATCCGGCAACGGGTCATACCCCGTACAAGCAATAATGTGGCTACCGTCATCATGGGCAATGGCAAACCGACCAGCATGTCGACAAAGCTCGGCCTGACAGGCGATGGAGAAATCATTGCCGTCTGCGATACCGGTCTCGACACAGGCGATCCAGTAACCATTCATCCTGATTTCGCCGGGAGGATCGTCGCGATCAAGAGCTACCCGATCGCCACGGCCTGGCTTGACCATGTGACCAATGGTGGCGCGGATGACGGTGCTGCCGATGTCAACTCAGGGCATGGCACGCATGTCAGCGGCTCGGTGCTCGGCAATGGCACCGCATCGAACGCTGGACCGGAACGCATCCATGGCCTGGCCCATAAGGCAAAGCTGGTCTTTCAAGCCATCGAACAGGAAATGAAGTGGAAGCCGCAGACCCCTCCGAATCTGGCACAACACCGATTCCTGCTTGCCGGCCTGCCTGACAATCTCGGACCCTTGTTCCAGTTCGCTTACGATAAGGGCGCGCGCATCCACTCCAACTCCTGGGGGGGCGGGGATGCTGGGGAATACGACGAGCAATGCCGGCAATTTGATGAGTATGTCTGGAAGCACCGGGACTTTTGCTTCCTCATCGCCGCAGGAAATGATGGGACAGACAAGGATGGAGACGGCAAGATCAATCTAACCAGCATCACTTCCCCGGGAACGGCCAAGAATTGCATCACCGTGGGGGCAAGTGAAAACCAACGTCCGCAGTTCAAGTCGCAAACCTATGGCAAATGGTGGAATGAGGACTACCCGGTGGCCCCGTTCCACAGCAACCCGATGGCTGACAAACCGGATCAGGTTGCGGCATTCAGCAGTCGCGGCCCCACCCGCGACAACCGCATCAAGCCCGATGTGGTCGCCCCGGGCACTTTCATCCTCTCCACGCGCTCGACACAGATAGCCCCGAACAACTTCGCCTGGTCCCCCTACCCGGTCAATCACAAATACTTCTTCATGGGTGGAACAAGCATGGCCACGCCTCTCACGGCCGGGGCTGTGGCATTGCTGCGAGAGTTTTTGCGTACTCAACGGCAGTTGGCCAATCCCAGTGCAGCACTTGTCAAGGCACTGCTGATCGCCGGAGCGCAGCGCTTGCCCGGGACGGCGCCCAAAGGTGTCTTGCTCGACCCCCATCAGGGCTTCGGGCGTGTGAATCTTGACCGGTCACTCTCACACCCAATCCTGGCAATCGATGGCCCGGCACTCGTCACAGGGAAAAAATGGAGTGTCACGCAATCGATTACAGACACCGCACGGCCTCTGCGAATAGTGCTCGCGTACACGGACTATCCGGGAGAAAAGCTTGTGAACAACCTGAATCTCATCGTTCGCACACCGTCCGGCAAGCGATTGACCGGCAACCCGCCGGGCGGCGCAAAAGCCAACGTTCTCAAACTTGACAGCACCAACAACGTCGAGTTGATCCAGGTCGACAAACCCGTAGCGGGCGATTGGACGATCGAGGTTGTCGCCTCGAATGTTTCGGCGGGTCCGCAGGACTTTGCCTTGACGGCCGTGCACGTGTAATGGGCGGGAGAGCCCCCGGTGCAACCCGGGGGCCGGACTTGATACCTGGCAACTACCGGTATTTGTCCAGATGCGTTTCAGGGCCATCCTTGACCACCGCTTGCGCTTTGCCAAAGCTCTCCATCAGGCATTTGTATTCCGGGCACACATGGTCGGCAAGAATCTCGGCGAAGCGCGAGCCCTCTGGTCGGTTCCAGGTTTGCATCAATTCAGCGACGATGGCGAAGGTATCGGTGGGAATCGCGCCAGCCTGTGCGACCCGCGCGATGGTGGTGTCGGTTGCCAGCTTGCTCCAGTTCCCCGAAGCGTCCACGACGCAATAGGCCTTGTACCCCGCCTGAACCGCGCTGACCGCAGGAAACGCCATGCAGACGCTGGTCAGCGTGCCGGCGATGATCAGCGTCTTGCGCCCCGTCTTTTCAATCTCCTTCACGAACAATGGGTTGTCCCAGGTGTTGATCTGCCCTGTGCGTGGGACATACACCGCGTGCGGTGCATGTTCATGAATCTCCGGTATCAGTGGCCCATTGGGCCCATCAGGCACGGAGGCGGTGGTGATCACCGGAATATTCAACAGCGTCGCTGTCTTTGCGATAGCGATTACGTAGTTGCGTAGATCGGGAATAGGTACATCACGAACGGTGTTGAACAAACCGCTCTGATGATCGATAAGCAGAATGACCGCATCATCCGGGTCCAGCATTCCATTGAGGGTAGCCATGATGTTACCTCGTAGGTCTGAGATTGACGCTGCGTGCCCCGCCGGTGTGGTGAGGCTCGTCAATCATAGACCACCGACATGCATGGGCTATCGTGACTGCGGCGGCGGTCGTCGAAACACCAGCACCCTGGACACGTTACGCTGGCACACGGCGTCGTCCTGGTTGTAAGTGATGCTTTCAAGAACAGCCAAGCCCCGGTCAGGCTTGGACTTGGAGCCGATCAGTTCTTTCACCGTTGTCGTCACGCGCAATACGTCGCCGGGTCGCACAGCCCTTGGCCAGGTGATCTCGCTGCCTGCGCCGATAAGCCCTCCTGCAATCGGAACGCTTTGAACCAGCAGCCGCATGGTGACAGCCGCCGTGTGCCAGCCGCTTGCCGCCAACCCGCCAAAAAAGGTTGCCTTCGCTGCATCAGCGTCGGTGTGGAATGGCTGAGGATCGAATTGCGCAGCGAATTCGAAGATCCGCTCGAGGGTCATCTCATAGGTACCACTGGTGAAGGATGCACCCACCTTCAGATCCTCGAAGTACAACTTGCTTTCACTCGGTTCGAAAGCCATGGGGATTGTCCTGGACTGCGCCGTATTTGGATTCATCGCACGGAGATACTACTCTCCTGAGCACGATTAGCGCAGGGCCGCGCAACGATGGACATGTATCGCCATATCCAGGAGACGCAGCTGCTTTTTAGGTGATTCGCGAGAAACATTCATGACTTTGCGAAAACGATTATTGTGCCTGTTTACGCCCCCCGTGTTGTTGGTGCTGCTGGTGATGTGGGTTTTGGGGCACCACCTCCTGCTCGCCAGGCTGGACCAGGAGGACAAGCAACTGCTCACGATGGAAGGCGACCGGTTGCGAGCGACGCTGGACATCTTCTTCGAGCGTGATGCCGACCGGTTGCGAGGCCTGGTGCAGGTGCTGGATGACCCTGCGGCGCCGCTCACCTGGCGCCGCACCGGTTTCGACTTCGTGATCCAGGCTGCAGCCGTGGGGACACCGTTGATACTGCAACCTGTGTCTGGGCACCGCGTTGCTTCGTTGAATGCGAATCCACCGTTGGTTGCCGAATCGTTGCAAGCGAGCATCGAGCAACGGTTGAGCGAACTGGCTCAGGCAGTGACTCGACTACCGAGCGGTCAACTCATCACCCTCGAAGGGGTGCCGGTGATGCTCGTGGCTGCGCCGGCGAAGGGCGGCTACCTGTTTGGTGGCACGTTCCTGGACACGGCGCGCATCAATGACCTGAGGCGGCAGCTAGGGGGAACCTTGATCTGGGCCCCACCCGCCGACACCGAGCGAAAGGCCGCAGTCCTGGGTGATAGCGGGCAAATCAGCGTCACTCACCGGCAACTGTTGGACGGCAAGCGCCACAGTATCGATCTGGTGTTCTACGACAGCGTCGGCAACCCACAACTCAGTTTGCAGTTGATACGCGACCGGCACTTGTACCTCGAAGGTATTCGCCAGCTCAACATTTTCACTGCCGTGCTGGCAGCCGCCTTGATTCTGGCCTGGGTCGTCATTCACCTGGGCCTGGAGGGGTTCCTGCTGCGGCGCATCAGGCGCATGCACAGCCAACTTTCATCTATCGGCCCGGAAACGACGGGCATCCGCCTGCAAGACCGTGGCAATGACGAACTTGGCGCGCTGGCCAAAGAGGCGAACCAGATGCTGGATCGTCTTGAGCAGAGCGAAGCGCGGGATGCTGCGATCCTGGCGGGCATCCAGGAAGGGTATTTCGAGCTCGATGCGCATGGCCATTTGCAGGCGGTCAACCCGGCCTTCTGCAGGCAGCTTGGGTATTTGCAGGAAAACTTGTTGGGCGAGTCCTTCGCCGCCTTGCTTGAAAACGACGAGGATCTGGCAGCGGTACTCGGCAGCGCAGGACAGCACAGTGGGCCGGTGTTCTCGGGCCGTATGCGTCGTGCTGACGGCAGTTTCGGGCACTACGAGGCCGGTGTTACACGCATTGTCGACAACAATGGAAAGCCCTGGGGCTACCGGGGCATCCTGCACGATGTCAGTGCCCATGTTGACTATCAGGACCGGCTCTATGACATGGCGCACAAAGATGCATTGACAGGCCTGGGTAACCGCAAAGCCTTTCACGAATACCTTCGCGGCATGATGAGCGATAACGCACAGCCTCTGGCGCTCTTGTTCATCGATCTGGATCGCTTCAAACAGGTGAACGATACCTTCGGCCACGAAGTGGGCGATCAACTGCTCATCTGCATCGCGCGTCGCCTGGAAAATGCGGTGCGTGAACCCGATCGAGCGTTCAGGTTGGGTGGTGATGAATTCACGCTCGTCGCGGTCGGATCCGATGCGCACGGCGCCCGGCTGTTGGCACAGCGCCTGCTTCGGGTCCTGGGCGAGCCTATTCGCTTGAATGACCACTTCATCGACTTCGTCACGCCCAGTATCGGGGTTGCACTTTCGCCGCCTGATTCCGGGGACATTGACCAATTGATAAAAGACGCCGATGCGGCGATGTACGAAGCGAAGCGGCAACGGAATCAGTACTGCATGTCGTACGAAGTGCAGTGAATGCTTGCCGAATAGCCGATGACCGGTAGCGGTTCGGCTCCCCCTTTTGACCTGACCCCCTTGAACTTGAGTTTCAGCGTTGTCCTCTCATGTAAACTTGATCAGACTTTTTCTGTACACAGTTTGAGGACTGAACAATGCGCAAGATCGTATCCGTAGTTGCATTAACCCTTGTCGTCGCCCAAGCCGCAGTCGCCGGTGAGAACACCAACACTGCCGTGGGCGGCGGGCTTGGAGGCACCTTGGGCAGTGTGGTTGGCAACGCAGTGGGTGGCTCCACCGGCGCTACCATCGGCGCTGGCCTCGGTGGTGCTGCCGGTGGCGCGATGGGCGCCAAGGATGGGAAGAAGACCGAGGCAGCCATCGGTGGCGGCCTGGGCGCCGCGGGCGGTCAAGTCATAGGCCACAGTGTCGGTGGATCGACAGGTGGGGCCGTGGGCGCCGGCCTGGGTGGCGCGGCAGGCGGTGCGATTGGCAACAGCATGGCTGATGATGATCACGATCACGACCACGGCAAGCATAAACATCATAAACACAAGCACAAACACTGATCGCAGTACCCATCAAAGTGCCGCAGCGCTCGGCTTGGCGGTACTCAGGGCTTGGGCGTGGAGTTGCTGCGCGGTGACGCATCGGTGAAGCGTTGACCGAGGAACCCATACAGCAGGTAGCCGATCGCCAGCACCAGGGTGCCGCCCATCACCGCTTCCAGGCCGCAGGCGTGCAGGGCATACAACGAGTAGCCCACGGCAATCAGCAGCACCACCATGTTGCGGGTGTAGACCCCCGGCGTCACGCCAGCCTTGTGCATGATCACCAGCAAGCCGGTCAATGCAGTGATATAGGGGATCAGGTTGGTGACCGCCGCCAGGCTGACCAGCCTGGCGAACTGGGCGGCGGCATCGGGCGAGATGGTCGACAGGGCCATCACGGTTTGCAACAAGGCGCACACGGTCATGCCGATGACGGGCGCGTTCATCGAATTGACCTTGCCGAACAGCTTGAGGAACAGGTCCTGGTCGGCCGTCATCTTGGCGGTTTGTGCCAGGGTGAATTGCCAGCCCAACAGCGAGCCGATACAGGCCACGACCGCCAGGGCCATGACGATATTGCCCACGGTCGGGTTGAAGATGGTGGCGTAGACCAGCGCGAAGGGTGCCGAGGAGTTGGCCAGGTCGGCGTTGGGGATGATGCCTTGGATGACCGTGGTGGACAGGACGTAAACCACAGCGGCCCCCAGGGTGCCGAACAGGCAGGCCAGCGGCACGTTGCGCCGGGGGTTCTCTACCGCATCGGTGGCCTGGGCTGCCGATTCCATGCCCAGGAACGCCCACAGGGTCAGGGGTATGGCCTTGCCGATGGCCTCGGAGATCGGCAGTTGGTTGGGGTTCCAGGCCGCCATGAGGATCTCGGGCTTGAACCAGTACCAGCCGAAGATGCTCAAGCCCGCTACGGGAATGATCACCCCCCATACGGTGAAGGCGCCGATCTTGCCGGTGATTTTCGGTCCGCCGAAGTTGGCGAGCGTGGTCAGCCAGATCAGCGTGATCGTGCCGACGCACAGCGGCAACGCACCGGTACCCAGCCAGGGCACGAAAGCCGTCATGTAGCCTACTGCGGAAATGGCCACCGCCACGTTGGCGATGGCCAGGGACAGAAAGTACAGATAGGAGCACAGGAAGAACCCTGACTTCGCATGCGCTTCTTCGGTGTAGGCCGACAAGCCGCCGGAACGTGTACAGAAAACCCCGCATTGCGCCAGGCAGTAAGCGATGGCCATCGAGCCGATGGCGGTAAACACCCAGGACAGCAGCGAAACGGCACCCAACTGCGCCATGCTGGTGGGCAACAGGATGATCCCGGAGCCCATCATGTTCACCGTCACCAGCGTCGTGAGCCCCATCAGGCTCATTTTCCTGCTTGCCTCAGCCATCGCAAACTCCTTGCGTCTACAAAGGTTCAGAACGTGCGCCTGGCGATTTGCTGCAACGGGTCAGGAGCGATTGCCGTATTGGGTATAGATCATTTTGACGACTTATCGCTCTGGCCCCAGGTTCGCGGCGCTTGCCGGCAGGCGCCTCAGAACTTCACCTTGATGCCGATCATGCCTTCATGGCTTCTGCTGTCCTTGCCAAAGGCCTTCTGTACACCCAGCGAGCCGGTGATCGTGGTGCGTTCGTCGATCTGATGGTCCAGCCCCAGGTTGAGTTCGCCCCAGTTGCCGCTCATGTCGGTGCCGAACGGAATGTAACCGTTGGCGGACGAGAACTCGGTCTTGGCCTTGCCCCTGAACTCATGCCACACACTCGGCCGTACCCAGGCGTTGGTGCGCTGTACCTTGCCCTTGTCATCCGTGCGCGACCAGTCCTTGGCGATCCGCACGCCCAGGCGACCGGTCAACGAATCGACATCCTCGAAACGCACCTCGGCGGCAGGGTCACGGGCGTCATCCACGTTGAGCTTGCTGAAGATCAGCTGGACCTGCGGTTCGATGTGCAGGTCGCGGTCGCGTGTGGCATCGAATGGATAACCGCCTTCCAGTGACGCGGTAACACCTCGCCCGCGGGTCTTGAGCCCGGCCAACTGGTTGGAGTTGGCCTTGATGTCGAACCGGTTCAATTGCAGCACGCCATCCAGGTACCAGCCTTCTGGCCCGAAATGGGTCCAGTAGCCACCCACACCGTAGGCCCGCAACAGGTCATCGCCGGCCTGGATACCGTCACGGTGCTCGACGCTGGCGGCTACTCTGCCGATATTCAGCGACAGGCCCGCCTGATCGGTACTGCCGTCCGTGTCTTCCTTGCGGTACAGGTCGCTGCCCACCTGGAAGGCCTGGATGCGGTAGTCCGTGCGGGCACCCTCGCCCAGGTCATCCTTGCCCTTGCGGTAGATCAAGCGTCCCCAGCCCAGGCTCGGGCCGTACTCTTTTTCGACGGACGATGGCAAGGGGTCACTGTCCAGGCGGCGCTCCTCGCCTACCCGCTCATGCAGGGTATCGACCATGGCATGGCTGTAGCTCAGCAGCATCGACGGCAACGCACGGTACAGCGAGGTTTCCGGGCGGTAGTTGGGTACCTGTGGCGCTCGCGGCACCTGGACGGTCTCGGGCACTTGCGCCGTGTCCGGCATCTGCGGGACATCGGGTGTTTGCGGAGTATCGGGAGTCCGTGGCGTGTCAGGCGTTTGCGGAGTATCGGGCGTTTTGGGTGTGTCAGGTACTTTGGGAGTATCGGGTACTTTGGGCGTGTCAGGTACTTCGGGAGTAACGGGAACCGTCTCAACGGTCGAACGCAGGTACCAGGCCTGGCCGTTGCTGTCGTCCTGGCTGCCACGATACAAGTTGTACTCGTAGGGGCCGGCGACCACCCGGTTCAACAGGCGGAAGGCCGTCGGATCGGTGACGGCGCCGTTCAGCGCATCCACCACCAGGATGCCGTTACCCTGGGTGATCGCGCCTGGGCCGCCGGCGTTGGTGATCAGCAGATTGCTGCTGCCTGTGGCTGCGCCGCCATCGATGACCACCTTGTCCGACGCAGAACCGTCCGTGTAGAGGTAGGTGTTAAGCCCGATGGTGCCGTTGTTGCCGTTGTAGCTATTGACAGTGAGGGTCTTGAAACTGCCGGCCAGCGGCGCGCTGAAGTCGATCACACTGGCCTGGTTGCTCAAATGGCTGAGGTTCGAGTCGCCCGTCAGGTTCCACAGGCTGCTGTCGCGCAGGGTTACCTGCGAACTGCTGCCCGACGCGGTGCGGGCCGAGCCGTCGAGTATCGAGCCCGAAACGTCGACATTCGCCCTGCCGATGCTCTCCAGGGTCTTGCCAACGCCCTGCCACTGGCCAGTGCCCATGTCCGGCAGCTGGGTGGCGTCGCTGGCCACCGCCTGATCGACGTTCAACCACTGGCCACTGCCGCCGACGACGCTGTCCGTGAGGCTGATATTCGCCACACCGGCAACGCCGAGGGTGGCGCCGGACTGGTTACGCAGCACGCTGGAATCGATGTCGACCACGCTTTCGAGTGCTTCGGTGCCCTGGGCATACAGCGCCGCGGCCTGTTGGCCAGAGGCGCTGAGGGTACTGGCGCTGGCCTCGAGCAGGCTGCCGTTCTTGGCGACGGCGGCATGGCCCAGGTCACCCTGGGAATTGAGGCTGGCGTGGTCCAACTTCATGCTGGAACGGTTATTGGCCAACGCGCCGAGGGCACTTTCACCCTGGGTGAGGACGCTGGTGTCACTGGCACTCAGGCGTGCACCGCCCTCCGCTTGCAGGCCATGGGAAAGCCGTCCGGAGGTGGCAAGGGTCGAACCGGTCAGGTCCAGCGTCGCTTCAGGGGCCTGGTTGTTGCGGCTGACCATGGCCGCGGCGGCCGAGTCGCCCAAGGTCTGCACGCTGACATTGCGTGCCACCAGGCTGACCGCCCCCGGTTTCAGGGTGCCGATACCGGCATAAAGCCCGGTCGAATACTGCCCTTCGGTTTTCACCTGAAGATCTTCGAGCAGCATGCTGCCGCCGTCGTCCACCGCGGCGCCATAGGCCTGGGTGCCGGTGGTGTGCAGCGAAGTGCCGTAGGCATTGAGTTGGGCGCCCTCGTTGCGTGAAACCAGGGCGTGAGGGAACGTGAGGTTCCCGGCAACAGGTGATCCGTTACCGCTGGTGCTGACCGTACCGCCGTACAGCGAGACGGTGGCGCCGGCATCGGCCACCACGCCCATCGCGTTGTCGTTGCCCGAGGTGCGCACCGTCAGGTCGCGGGCGACCACCGTGGCGCTACCCGCGCTCAGACCTGCCGAGTAATTGCCCTGGGTATCGATCAGGCCGCCGTTCAGCTCCAATTGCGCGCCGGCCAAGGCACGCACGCCATAGCTGGTTCTCTGGGTGGTGAACACCTCGCTGTCGTTCAGGATCAGGTGCGATCCACTGCCCTCCACCTGCGCGCCGAAGCCCCACGGGCCGGGCAAGGCGCCAATCGGGTCGAGGCTGATGCGGCTGCCGCTGACCACAGCGTCGGCACCGCTATTTACATAGACACCGTGGGCGCGGACCCCGCCCACGTCTACCTGGCTGTCGCTGACACTGGCGCGGCTACCGCTGCCCTCGACCAATACGCCATGGCCATAGGTGCCCTGGGTAGATAGCCGGCTGCCTTCGAGGACCACCTCAGCGCCATTGCTGGCCCGGGCCCCGGCAGCGATCTCTGCGGCGTTGCCGGCCCCCGAGATGGCCACGTCGCTGTCGCTCAGGCGCACCAGGCTGGCGCTACCGTCGGCCCGCACGCCACCCACGAAGTTGCCGGTGGCTGTGGCCTGCACCGCATCGGCCAGGATGCTCGCGCCGCCAAGCGCATGCAGCACAGCCGTGCCGGTGGTGCTGGTGGCGGCACCGACGCTGGTGAACTGGCTACGCTGGAGCTGAATTTGCGCGCCGTCCTCGGCGCGAGCGCCACTGGACGAGATGGCACTGCTCTGCACCTGGATGTCGCTGGCGTCTATCCGGCTGCCTGCGCCCGTCGCCTTGAGCGCATGGCTGGCCGTCGTCGGGCTGTTTGCGCCAGTCACGGTGATTTGCGTGCCTTGCCCGAGCGACAGGCTGCCACCCTCCTGGGCAAGTGCCGCCACCGAACCCTTGGATTGGGTGCTGACGCTGCCACCGGTGAAGGCGATGTGGCTGTCTTTACCGCTTGCCACCAGGCCCTGGTTGTTCAGGCCGCTGGCGCCACCCCCGAGGGTGACCTGGGCGTCGTGCAAGGTGACCTTGCCACCCCCGGTTGCACGCACGCCTGTCATGTTGCTGGCGGTGACCGCGGCGCCATTGGCGGCCTGGGGTACCAGGCTGATGGTGACATGCGAACCGCTCAGCTGGCCGCCATCCCGTGCCACCAGGGCGCTCTGACCATTGGCGTTGGCAGCGGTGAGCGCACTGGAGACGACGCTTGCGTGATCGAAACCGATGCTGCTAGCTGCCGGCGCCAGCACACCGATGGTGCGGGCTGCGGCCAGTAGCACACTGGCCTGGTCATGGGCGCCACTGACGTTGATGCCGATACCGTCTGCCGTGTTGACCAAAAGGGGGGCCGGCGCGCCCAGCAGCAGGCCCGGAAACGCCAGGGGCACGATACGCGTGTCGGCGGCCCAGCCCTCGATCGGCTGCAGGCTGAACAACCCAACAAGCAGCAGGCCCAGTGCTTGGGCAAGGCGGGTTCGCTCAAATCGCGGCGAGCCGGAATGGGTGGTGTGGGAGTGGTTCATGGCAACCTCGCGGGCGCTGGAAAAGTGATGCCAGAAGCTTGCGCGCGCGACTTCGCAACAGATGTCGGAACAGTTTCAGTGCAGTTGTAGGAATGTTTCCCGACTTGAGGGCTGGTCTATGCTTGGCAGCGGGGAATGGACGCGAGGAAACAGTGCATGAGCAGCGTGCTGGTCGTGGACAACCAGCCCATCGTTCGCGACGGCCTAAGGGCGCTGCTCGAACGCACGGGCCATCAACTGCTCGCCGAGGTGGACAACGGCCAGGATGCCTTGCTGCAGTGCCGGCTGCTGCACCCGCAAGTGGTCATCGTCGAGCTGATGGTGCCGCGTTTGGGTGGGCTGGACCTCGTGCGACGGCTAAGGGCGAGCCATGAAGGCATCAGGCTGCTGGTGTACAGCGCCCAGGAGCCGGGGATCTACGCGGCAAGGTCGTTGCAGGCCGGTGCCGATGCCTATGTCAGCAAGTCCGACGCCGTCGATGAACTGCGCAATGCCCTGCATGCGGTCAGTCATGGGCGAAGCTACTTCCCCAGCGACGCGACCCACCCGGCGGCGCCAGCGGTGCCAGCGGGGACGAGTGAACTCACCCAGCTGTCGGCCCGAGAACTGAGCGTCCTGCAACTGCTCAGCCAAGGGCTGAGCAGCAAGGAGGTCGCGGCGCAACTCAGTCTCAGCTACAAGACGGTCAGCACCTACAAGGTCCGGCTTTATCAGAAGCTGGGGGTGGACAGCCACTTCCAGTTGCTGGAGGTGGCCCGCAGCCACGGGATGTTTGCCGGAGAGCAGTCCGAGCGCCCCACGGCAGATGCCCTGGACCCGGCTCTGACGCGTGAGTACGGGTTCTTGCGGGGGTTGCTGGATTCGGCACCCTATCCCATGTTCGTACGCGATCTGCAGGGCCGCTTGCTGATGTGCAATCGACGCTACCTGGTCTATGCCGAAACCACCTTCGAACAGATTCAAGGCCAGACGCTGCACGAAGCGCGTTGGCTGCCTGAGGTGATGCGCAACCGCTCCCATGACCGGCTGCGTGAAGCGATCGTGCGCGAAGAGCCTTTCATGACCGAAGTCGTCATCGACTACGCAGGGGTAGCCACGTCGTTTTTTGTCTGGTGCACACCCTTTCGTGATGCAAACGGTAACCAGGTGGCGATACTCGGCGGGATGAGCGACCTCACTGAACGTGACCGAATGTTGGCGACCTTGCGCCATGAAGGGGCGCAAGCGCGCTTGCAGAGCACACTCAAGAGTTCGACCCTGGTCGCCATCAACAACCAATTGCGGATCGGGCTCGAACGTATGCAAGAGGCGATCGACCAGGCACGGCGGGCCACTGCGGCCAACACCCAGCCGGCCCTTGACACGCTGGTGGTCGAGATCGATCAGATGGGCCGCAGCCTGGACAGGATCAACGCCCTCGCCTCGGTCGAGCGTCACGAGCTGCAGACCCAGGCCCAAGCGCACAATCTGGGCATTCTCACCGAGGAAATCCTGGCGCCGCATCGTCACCAGTTAGCGCTGCTGGGCTGCACCCTCGACGTCGGTCCCGGCCTGCGCGCACTGGCCCGTGCCTGGATCGATGCACATCATTACCGAAGGCTGCTCGACTGCCTGTTCGAGCAGGTGCGCCAAGGGCCGTTGCCCGCGCAGCTCGACCTGCGCGTGATGACCCGCATCCTGCCGCGCGGGTGGCTTTGCCTGACCCTGGAGCTGAGCCCATGGTACGAGCCGGCCGAGGCGGACACGGCCGCCAGCTGGGCGTTCGCCGAGCTGCAACACCTGCTGCAGACGCTGCATGCCAGTGCCCGTAGCATTCCCGGGCAACTGGGGTCGGAATCCACCTGGCACTTCGAACTGGAACTGCCGTTGGCGTTGTCTGACGCCTGAACACTGCCAGCCTCCCACACCGCTTGGCGAAGAGGCTGGCGCGAGCACTGCAAGCCGCTCAAGACGGGAAGCCAAGCCCCGAAGAAAGGTCAGATCCTTCACCTTTGCGCTCAGCCGGCGTCGCCTGCTCGTCAGTCACCCGTTCAAGCGACTGCTGCACCGTATCCTTGACCTCTTCACCCTTGGCCTTCAGGGTTTCCGTCAGCCGATCGCTAGTGGCCCCCATCAGCTGATCTTCCTTCCGGGTACTGGGTAACGCCGCCCCCAGTGCTGCCCCTAGCGCAATGCCCAACGCGGCGAGCACCAGCGGCTGCTCTTCGAGCAAGTGATTGAACTGGCCTTTGAGCGCGGAGGCCTGGTCCCCTACCCTGTGCGCAGAACTGCGCAGCGTGTCGGCAGACTGGCCCATGCTTTCGCGTGCGCCCTGGCCCAGCTCGCTGGCCCGGTCGCGCACATCATGGGCCTTCATGCGCCTCTTCTGGCTGGCATCGTGCACCGCGTCCCCGGCATGGGCGAAGGCATCCTTCACCGAGTCGACCGCATCACCGAGCTTCTCGCCCAGCCCTGGCCCTTGAGAGGCAGGCCCGGGGTTGAACGGACGGTTCTGATTGAGCCCCAGCCACGCCAGGCCCAGGACAGTCAGGGTTGCCGGCACAGGGTTGTTCTTCAGCGTAGTGCCCAGGTTCTGGAAGAATTCGCCACCATTGCCCCTGGTGTAGGCCAGTACCCTGTCGACCAGCTGGCCCGGGCTCAGGCGCTGCTCCAGGGCATCGACCAGGTCACTGATGTGCTCGCGCTTGGCGTTGACTTCCTGTTCGAGCAGGTCGGGGTCCTTGTGCGATTCATGTTCGAAGGAAGTGGTCATGGCAATTTCCTCTTCAGCGCGTCCTTGTCTTGCTGCATGGCATGCAAGGTACGATCAGGGGCCAGATGCCCGGGCTCGAACTGCTTCTTGCCCGACTGCAGCATGATGAAGCCGATCAGCACCGTGACCGCCCCGACGATCAAGGCCGCCAGCCACGGTTGGACCACCAGTGCCAAGGCATACACCGCTGCCAGCAGAAGAATGACGAAGCCCGCCAGAAGCACTATCGCCCCGGCCGCTACCGCTGCTGTAGCCGCCTTCAAGGTGGCCAGGTTCTGTTGCAGCTCTGCCTTGGCCAGTGCCAGCTCCTTGGTGAACAGCTCCGGCACTTCCCGCATCAACTGGCGCAGCAGGCTTCCCACACCGACAGGATCGCTATCGGCTGCGTGCAACCCGGGACTCGTGTGCAAAGTATCCTTGTTCATCATTCGCCTCCTTTGAGCGGGTCACGCTCGAACGGGCTTGCGCCTACCGAGGTGCCAGCACCAACCCCGACGGGGTCGACCGGGGTGTAGGGCTTATGGGTGGACACGTCGCTCGCCTTGTCTGGCGTGGCCGACAGCGGGTGACGAGGTTCGTTGACGCCTTGAGCCGGTGCGCCAGGCGTATCTGCAGTGGAATGGCTGGCACTGGCGCGCAAGAAGCGCGACAGGGCAAACCCGACCGCCACGCTGCCTGCCAGGAACGCTGCCGGATTACCCCGTGCCAGCTGCGCGCCGCGGTGCAGCAGGCTTTCGGCACTTTCATGGCGCATCTGCTCGGCGAAGGTGCCGACGCATTCGGCCGCCTCGCTCAGGTATCGCGAAAGGCCCAGGCTGTCATGGCCTTCCAGCGCCGTGGCTGCCGACCGCGCGCCTTCCTTGAGCGAATCGAGCTGTTCGGCTGCGCTGTCGCGGTAGTGCTCGTACTGCTCGCTGCTTTTTTGCCGGGCTTCTCCCAGCAGCGCTCCGGCTTCGTCGCCGAGGGTGTGAAGGTGGTCCTGGGTGCTGCCAGGTGGGGCGGTTGAACCTTGATCGGTCTTTTCCATTGTGACGCCCTCGAAGCTGATGGGTGGACGAACGCCGAGAACATGCGGCATTCATTCGGGGGACGTAGGCACTGGCGTGGGAGTTCAGTCACGTCGATCTATGACAGGTACCTGATCCACCAATGAACGGCACCCGGTCTACCGCAGGAACATCCATTGGCGTCCGAACACTGAGCGTGGGGGTAATGGGTAGCGGTGGCACGTCGCCAAGGCATTTACGACGCAACACATTGAGCCTCGGGAACTTTCGCGCCTCTGGTCCGCTACTGCGAAAGTTGTGGGAGCACTCCTGCGAAGGCCGGCATCGGAAGTAAACACAGGTTTCCCTGTGTCAACACACGAGGTGCGAGATCATGGCCAACGACCAAGGCAAGACCGGACAGCAAGGCGGCACCCCTCAGACCACCCCTGGCAACGTTCCGAATGACCGAGAAAAAGCCTCGCAACCGGGTCAGCAAGGAGGCCAGTCGTCGGGAGGAACCAACGACCCGCAACGCGGCTGGGACGAAGGACAGAAAGGCGGGCAGATGCCAGGCGGTCAACCCGACAGGCAAGACCAGTGGGGTACTCAGCAAGGTGGACAAGGTGGCGGCGTGAATGATCAGGACGATCCTCAGCGTGCCGGTGGTGGCACCCAGCAGGGCGGCAAAGGAGGCCATCGTTCTGGCTCCAAATCCGACACAGAGCAAAGTGACATGGACGATGCGTCCCAGGCTGTTCAGGACGAGGACAGCGGAATGAACGACGAAAACCGTTAAATACGTGCTGCAGGCCAGGGTGAAGGAATCGCCCTGGCCATGCTTGGCAGAAACCGTCAGGGAGTTCTCAAGCGCGTGCCCGTTTCCCACCCTCCTCGCTCGCAAGCCATCTGGCACGCCCAACACCCCAGGCCAGCGCCCGCGTCATCGATTCCCCGGGCCGTGAATCGAACGCTTCTTCGTGAAGCACCATGCCACTGGCCGCGTACACGCCAATGAACATCTGTGTGTTGCCTGTGCGCGACAGGCGCACCTGAACCTCCAGCATCTTGCCATCGTCCAGTGTCTCGCCATGAGTTCGATGGTGAAGCGTAGGATCTGCCCAACCCCAGAAAACCTCACCGCGTATGCGCATGCCGCCCTCCTACGACTTTAGTATTAGATATGGGTTATCCCACCTTAGCCCAGCAACGGGGCAATGCAATCGAACGGACAGAAAACGGTGCAAGCGCCGTCCGGCGAAGCAGCCAACACCGTTTGTCGCGCCAGTGCGTGATCCATTCCAACACTCCCTGTCCGGATCATTCGAAAAGGTAAGAGCGTTCCCAACTGAAGGAGCTTTCCCCATGCGCGACTTCCCAACGCCTCCGTTTCCCTCGCAACCACAAGACGTCCCAGGTTCACAGCGCAAGATGGAGCCCTACCCCGACTGTGGTGAGAAAACCTATGCCGGCAACGACCGGCTGGAAGGCAAGGTAGCGCTGATCACCGGTGGCGACAGCGGCATCGGGCGGGCCGTCGCCATTGCCTACGCCCGCGAAGGCGCCGACCTTGCCATCGCCTACCTGAACGAGCACGAAGATGCACAGGAGACCGCGCGGTGGGTCAAGGCTGCGGGCCGACAATGCCTGCTCCTGCCGGGCGACCTGGCTGAGAAACAGCACTGTTATGACATCGTCGACAAGACCGTGGCGCAGTTCGGGCGTATCGATATTCTGGTCAACAATGCAGCCTTCCAGATGTCCCACGAGACCCTGGACGAGATCGACGATGACGAGTGGCTGATGACCTTCGATGTCAACATCACGGCCATTTTCCGCATTTGCCAACGGGCGTTGCCGTCGATGCCCAAGGGCAGTTCGATCATCAATACCAGTTCGGTCAACTCCGACGATCCCTCGCCCAAGCTGCTGGCCTACGCCACGACCAAGGGTGCAATTGCCAACTTCACCGCAGGCCTGGCGCAGTTGCTGGGCAAGCAAGGCATTCGGGTCAACAGTGTGGCGCCGGGTCCCATCTGGACACCCTTGATCCCGGCCACCATGCCCGACGAGGCCGTCAGGAACTTCGGTTCGGGCTACCCGATGGGACGGCCGGGCCAACCCGTCGAGGTCGCGCCGATCTATGTGCTCCTTGCCTCCGATGAGGCCAGCTATATCTCAGGCTCGCGCTATGCCGTGACAGGCGGCAAACCCATCCTTTGACCGACCAGCCCAATGCCTGCCATGCCGGCCTTGGGCTGTCCGAGATCAGGTAGCTCGGTGCTTCCACGCTTCGTATCGGGCAAGCAGCGGCTGCACGCTGAGGCCGTGCAGCAAGATGCTCAACCCCACGACCGACAGGACCAGCTGAGTACTCTCCACCGCGAAAGCGGGCAGCAAGCCGTGGTTCAGCGCGTAGAACAGGTAGTAGAAGCTGCCGATGCCGCGGATACCGAACCACCCCATCAGCCCCCGCTGCAGTGAATTCAACATCCCCCGCGACGGTATGAGCGCAATGCTCAAAGGACGGATCACGAAAAACAGTGCCCCGGCGACGATCAGCGCACGCCAGTCCCAATGCTCCAGCAGCACCACGCCGAGCAAGGTCACCAGGAAGACTTCCATCGATCGCTCCACCAGGCTGCCAAAAGCCAACATGTCGCCCAACATGATCCCGGCGGCGATCTGCGAGTCGTCCAGATGCTCCACGTCCCCTTTCACCGCAAGTTCTGGCGCGACGTGCTGGTGTCCTACCACGGGCTGCACCAAGTGTTCGGCAGCAGGTTCATGTGGGTTGGTTGACGTCTGCACTTCGGCCTGGCGCAATCCCAAACCGGCGGCGAACACGGCCAGAAAACCATAACCCTGGACGGATTCGGCAATCACGTAGGCCATGGCAATCAGCGCCAAGGCAAGATAATCGTTCGGCGAGACGGTGCTGTCGTCGTTGCGCAGCCGAAGGTAGAGCGTCAACTTGCCCAGCCCGCGCCCCATCCAGTAGCCGCAGAGCAGCCCGGCCAGCACCGCCCAGAGCACGTCTTTGATCAACCAGTCGCTCAGCCACGCCTGCCCGGTATCCTGTTGCAGCAGCAGGCCCAGGATGACGAAGGGAAAGGCGATCCCATCGTTCAACCCCGCCTCCCCCGACAGGCTGAAACGCACCGGGTCGTCATCCCGGGCATCGACCACCTGCACCAGGGTCGCAAGGACAGGGTCGGTAGGGGCAAGGATCGCCCCGATCAACACCGCCAGGCCCCACCCCAGGTTCAAGCCGTAATGCAGCACCAGGCTCACGCCCCCGATGCAGATCAACATCACAGGCCCGGCCAGACAGAACGCCAGCCACCATCTGCGATCGCGCAGCGGCAAGCGCAGTTTCAAGCCGCTGAAAAACAGTGAGAACAGCACCGCGACCTCGGTGAGGTGCTCCATCCAGCCACTCGACTTGGCGACATCGAGCTGCAGCAAGCCCAGCCCGGATGGGCCAAGGCCGATTCCCAGGCCCAGGCACACAACCGACGACGTGACCGGCATCCAGCGCAAGTAGGAGGAAGAGAGCGCCAGCAACAACAAGACGGCGCCCAGCATGGCGAACCAGACGATGAAGGTCATCTGCGCGGCTGCCTTTTCAGAGTGGTGCATCGAGTCCTTTTTCGACTGTTTCCCCGTTCTGGTCGTTCCGTACGCTGCGGTTCACTCGGTTGCCCATTCGTCAACCTTGCTGAACCCGGTCGACGTGGCCCCGGTCGTCAGTGATGAGTGCACGAATGAAGGATGCCCCCCGTGAGTGACATTCGCATTGGAATTTCCGGTTGGCGCTATGGCCCATGGCGCAAGGACTTCTACCCCGAGGGATTGCGCCAGGATGACGAGCTGGCGTTCGCCTCGCGGGCGGTCAACAGCATCGAGATCAATGGCTCGTTCTACGCGCTGCAGACCCCCGAACGCTACTGCCAGTGGCGCGACCAGACGCCAGACGACTTCGTGTTTTCGGTCAAGGCGCCGCGCTATATCACGCATGTGCGCAGGCTCAAGGAAATCGATGAAGCGCTGGCCAACTTCTTTGCCTCAGGCCCGCTGTTGCTGGGCGACAAGCTTGGGCCCTTCCTTTGGCAGTTTCCCCCGACACTGAAATTCGACGCCCAGCGTTTCAGCGACTTCCTCGACAAACTGCCCAAGGACCGCAAGGCCGCCCGGGCCTGCGCCAAACAGGCGGCCGAACGCCTGCAAGGCAACGCCGGCACCGACATTGGCGGCAATGCGCGTCTGCGCCACGCCGTGGAGATCCGCCATCCGAGTTTCCTCTGCGACAGCTTCATTGCCTTGTTGCGCAAGCACAAGGTGGCGCTGGTGGTCGCCGACAGTGCCGGCAAGTGGCCCTACGTCGAGGATGTGACCGCCGACTTCATCTACATGCGCCTGCATGGCGATGTCGAGCTCTATAGCAGCGGCTACACCGCCAGGGCGCTGCGCCGTTGGCGAATGCGCATCCAGGCGTGGGCCCAGGGCGGCCAGCCTGAGGATGCCGAGCTGGTGGTCCCCCGCGCCCCGACCAAGCGCACCACGCGTGACGTGTACTGCTATTTCGACAACGACCAGAAGGTGCACGCCCCTTACGACGCACGTCGGCTGCTGGGCAAGCTCGGCCTGGACGGCGAGCTGGTCACTGAACCTGGCGTCGAGCCGCACGTGCAGCTGTAAACACACACTGACGCAAAAGGAGAATCACCATGCCCCGTGGAGACAAAGACAAGTACACCGACAAGCAGAAACGCAAGGCCGAACACATCGAGGAAGGCTACGAGGCCAAGGGTGTTTCCAAGGACGAAGCCGAGGCGCGGGCCTGGGCGACCGTCAACAAGCAATCGGGCGGCGGCGAACGCAAGGGCGGCTCGGGGCAGAAGAAAAGCCCGGCGGCCAAGGCCAAGGCCCGCGAATCGTCGGCGCGCCGGGCCGTGGCCACCAAACACGGCGTGCCCCGGCCCGGACAGCAGTTGGAAGAGATGACCAAGCAAGCGCTGATGGATCGGGCGCGCCAACAAGGAATCGCCGGTCGCTCGACCATGCGCAAGGGTGAACTGATCGAGGCATTGCGCAAGGCAGCGTAGGCATTTTTCGAGGTGAATACCCAATGGCGCTGATGATAGACCTGCTGCAATGGCCTGCCATGCTGGTGACCCTGGCCGCTGCCTGGTGCATCGGCTCGTGCCGCCCCGGCCGTCGCCGGGTCGGCTTCTGCTGCTTCATCGCCAGCAACGTGCTGTGGGTGATCTGGGGCTGGCACGTGCAGGCCTGGGCGTTGATCGTGCTGCAGTTCTGCCTGTGCGCCATGAACTTGCGTGGCTGGAAGAAGAACACCCAGGCACAGCCCTCGTCCGACGTGGCGCGCTGAGGCTCGCTCAGGGGTTCTGTGGCTTCGGCTCGGCCGGGGGTTGAGCCGGTGGTGTGTCAGGTTGCTGCATCTGCAACGACGGTTTGCTGGGATCGCTGTCCTTGCCGGGGTGGTTGTTGTCGCGATCGAAGCAACCGCCGGACAAGGCCAGGCTCAAGGACAGGCACATCAAGGGGATTTTGCGCATGGTCGGTTTCCTCGTGGATACAGGCATGCAGGCCGGCATGCGGCCCCACTCGCACCTCATTTCTTTTCATCGTCCCTGGGCGGTTTCGCCGGGCCCTGAGGATCTACTTGTGGGTCCTCCAGGTCAGGAGAGTCAGGATCGAAACCCAAGTCCTGCTCGGTGCTTGCGTGCTCGGAAGAATGCGGGCCCTGCCGTGGATCGGCGCTTTGGTCTGGCTTTTTCATGATGCGGTCTCCAGGGAATGTTCTCAGAAGAACCCGCCCGCCCCTGGAAGTTTGATTCATCCGCCCCTGCGGTGCACCGCTGAACCCGTTCGGATGAACTTTGCCTTCCCCCGCGACTTCCCCTGCATAGGCCATCACCACAACCCGCCTCTGCAGGAGTCAACCCAATGAGAGCATTGACCTACCACGGTGCCAACGATGTCCGGGTCGATACGGTCCCCGACCCCACCCTACAGCACGACGACGACATCATTCTGCGGGTGACCGCGACCGCCATCTGCGGTTCGGACCTGCACCTCTACCGCGGCAAGATCCCCCAGACCGAAACGGGCGACATCTTCGGCCACGAATTCATGGGCATCGTGGAGGAGACCGGGCGCGGGGTCACTAACGTCCAGGTCGGTGATCGGGTGGTGATTCCTTTCGTGATCGCCTGCGGCAGCTGCTTCTTCTGCCAGCATGAGCTGTTCGCTGCCTGCGAGACCACCAACACAGGGCGTGGCTCGCTGATCAACAAGAAAGGCATTCCCCCTGGCGCGGCCCTGTTCGGCTACAGCCATCTGTACGGCGGCATACCCGGTGGCCAGGCAGACTACGTACGGGTCCCCAAGGCCAATGTCGGCCCGTTCAAGGTGCCCAGCGCCCTGGCTGACGACAAGGTGCTGTTTCTCTCGGACATCCTGCCCACCGCCTGGCAGGCGGTGCTCAACGCCGAAGTAAGCAAGGGCTCGACCGTCGCCATCTACGGCGCTGGGCCGGTCGGGCTGCTGAGCGCTGCGTGCGCGCGCATGCTCGGCGCACAGGCCATCTTCATGGTCGACGACAACGATTACCGTCTGACCTATGCGCGCGATGCCTACGGCGTGATACCGATCAATTTCGAGCAAGACGACGACCCCGCCGACAGCATCATCCGCCAGACCCCGGGCATGCGCGGCGTTGACGCTGTCATCGACGCGGTCGGCTTCGAGGCCAAGGGCAGCACCACCGAGACAGTACTGACCGCCCTGAAGATCGAAGGCAGCAGCGGCAAGGCCTTGCGCCAGAGCATCGCCGCGGTGCGCCGAGGCGGCGTGGTTAGTGTGCCCGGCGTCTATGCAGGGTTCATCCATGCCTTCATGTTCGGCGATGCCTTCGACAAGGGCCTGACCTTCAAGATGGGCCAGACCCACGTGCAAAGATTCCTGCCTGAACTGCTCGAGCATATCGAAGCCGGGCGCCTGCACCCGGAACTCATCGTCACCCATCGCCTCGCCCTGGAAGAAGCCGCCACGGGCTACAAGCTGTTCGACCAGAAGCAGGACGACTGCCGCAAGGTCATCCTCGTGCCCGGGGCCGCTGCCGGCACCCTGGGGCCTGACACCATCTGACGCGATAACGGGAGGGTTGACCATGTTAGCGACGGCAACCGGAATGAAACCAGGCGAGCGCTACCGGGTTGAAGCCCTGGAGCGCGCGCACCAGTTCCCCGGCTTCTTCCTCGACGGCAAGTATTTCCTGGGCCCGGAGCTTCTGACGGCTATCGGCTGGCTGGAGGGCCAGCGTTTCATCTATGACAACCTCGATGCCACGGGCGAGCCGGTCTTCGCCGATCGGATCGCCGGGGATATCGCCGACCTCAAGCTCACCCTGGTGGACGGCACGGTACTTGAGCTGCTCAGCATCCAGGACTGGGCTTGCGAGCCCATCAGCGACCAGGCCGAGCCCCCGACGCCGGTGCAAGCCGACCGGCGCAGTGCCTCACCGCGCGGCAAGCGGCAGCCGTCCGCACCCTGGTTGATGATTGCAGCCTTGACGATTCTGGGAGGCTGCGCGCTGGCGCTGCTACGCGGCAAACGGCACTGAATGCGCAATGAGGCAGCACGAATCCTGTGGGAGCCGGCTTGCCGGCGAAGGGCCGGAACGCAATCCATGTGGGAGCGGGCTTGTCCCGCGAAACAGGCAGCGCAGTGTATGGCACCGGCTCCGCCGATGTTCGCGGGACAAGCCCGCTCCCACAGGATTCGTGCCAACTTTCAGAAATTGAGCACAGGGAAAACCAGCGCTTTCAAAGCCACATTCGTACGTCAGAGGACAGGCAAGACCTGCCCGCCAGCACCGGCCATCGTCAGCATTGAACCCTGCCGCTTGCGGCCCACTCCATGGCAGGTAAGCCGCGATCTTGTTACCCACGATGAGGTGCCACCATGAATGCCATCGAGCTGCTGATGCAGGACCACAAGCTGGTGAAGAAACTGCTTGAGGAACTGTCCACCACCACCGAGCGGGCCGTTAAGAAACGTGCCGAACTGCTGCAGCGCATCGAGCACGAACTGCAGATCCATACCGCGCTGGAGGAAGACATTCTGTACCCCGCCATCAAACAGGCCGGGGGCAAGGAAGAAGCGAAGATGTACTACGAAGCCAAGGAAGAACATCGCACCGTCGATTCGCTGGTATTGCCCGACCTGCTGCACACCGAAACCGACACCGTGGCCTTTGCCGGTCGGGTGAAGGTCATGAAAGAGCTGCTCGAACACCACATCGAAGAGGAAGAAAGCGAGCTGTTCCCGACGGCGAAGAAGTTGCTGGGCAAGGATGTGCTGGAGCAGCTGGGCCAAGCCATGCAAGCACAGAAGAAAATGCTCAAAGGGACGCCGCACGCTGCTTGACGATTACCTGCGCGCCCTCTGCGGCGCGCGGCTCACCATTAAAGGCACATTGCCACCCCGTCATTCACCTGTCATCTGCCTGTCGTATTTTTCGCCCACTACCCAGGGTCGGGAATACCCGCAGTGATACGCCGTTCGCTCTCGTCCACAGGCCTTCTGCGCCTGTTGATCCTGATGCTCTGCGCCGCCACCTTGACGTTCCTCTGGGGGCTGCACTTCTCCCAGAAGGCCGCCTCGCGCCAGGATGCCCTGTCGGCCAAGGCAGCTGCGCACCTGAACCTGGCCAGCCTTGTCGCCGAGAGCTTGGGCCAGCTGGTCGATCGGGCCCAGGCGGTGGGCCGCGTGACCCAGGACGACCTGAAGGGGCTGCGCCAGGACAACCACAGCCTGGCCCGTCTGCTCGCCGAGGACCCGGTGTTCAAGCGCATGAGCCTGTATGACCGGCAGGGTCGGCTACGCTCGGCGAGCCATGGCGATGAAGCCACGGCACTGCCGGCAGACTGGCTCCAGCAATTGCGCCTGCACGTCGCCCGCTACGGTTTCAAACCCTTCCTGCCCCGCATCACGCCCGACAGCAACCCTGGCGCCATGCCGAACTGGCGCCTGCCCTTCCTGCTGCCCTTGACCGACCTGCAAGGTCGCGAGATCGATCATGTTCTCGTGGTGCAGTTGGACATCGGTTACCTGGCCGTACTGTTCCAGCACATCGACCTGGGCAACAGCGGGCTGATGCGCCTGCTGCAGGACAATGGCGAGGAACGCCTGCGCATCGACAGCCGTGGCGTGGTAGTGGCGGACGACAGCTTCGAACCTGGCCTGCAGGGCTCCGACAGCGCATCCGGGCTATTCACCCAGTATGCGGCCGGCACCCCTTACCAGAGCGTCTACCGGCGTGACGCCGAGCGCGGCTTCAGCGTGGTCGTCAGCCAGCGTCACGACGAGATCCTTGCGCCGTCCTCCCTGGCCTACACGCGCCAGTTCTGGCTGAACCTGAGCATGACCCTGATGATCCTCGCCAGCCTGGCCTGGACCCTTCGCCTGCTGCGCAAGCGCCAGGAAGCGTTCAGCGCCCTGGAGCATGCGCAGCAGGTCAACCAGCAGTTGATCGGGCGCCTGGAAGACGAACACCGGCGCAGCAGCCACGCCGCCGCCACCGACCACCTCAGCGGCCTGCACAACCGCCGCCAGTTCGTCGAGGTCGCAGGCCAGGCCCTGACCCGGCAACGCGGCAAGCGCCAGTTGATGGCGATCCTGTTCATCGACATGGACCGCTTCAAGTCGATCAACGACTCACTCGGGCACAAGGTCGGCGATCTGCTGTTGCAAGCCGTGGCCGGGCGCATCCAGCGCCTGCTGGAGCCGGGTGACGAAGCCTCGCGCTTTGGCGGCGATGAATTCGTCGTGCTGCTGGCTGGCGAGCGCAGCGAAGAACAGATCAACATCTGGGTGGGCAACCTGGTGCAGAAGCTGTCGGCCACCTACGCCCTCGATGGCCAGGAGGTCAACACCAGCCCCAGCGTCGGCGTCAGCATCTGCCCCCGGGACGGCCAGGAAATCGACAGCCTGATCCGTTTTGCCGATGCCGCCATGTATTCCGCCAAGCAGGCCGGGCGCGCCCAGTACCGCTTTTTCGACCCTTCGTTGAACGTGACCGATATCCAGGCTTTCACCCTGGAACAAGCTTTTGGCAGCGCGCTGGCCGGGCGCCAGTTCGTGCTCCACTACCAACCGCAGATACGCCTCGACACTCAGCGCGTGCTGGGCTACGAAGCGCTGGTGCGCTGGGATCATCCCGAGTTCGGGCTACTGTACCCGGACCGTTTCATCGACCTGGCCGAGCGCAGCGGGTTCATCGTCGAGCTGGGTTGGGAGGTGTTGCGCCTGGCCTGCGAAGAGCTGGCCCGTTGGGACGCCCAGGGCCGTGACAGCCGCCTGGCGGTGAATGTGTCGGCACTGCAACTGCGCCAAGGCGATTTCAGTAGCCGTCTGCTGGCCAAGCTGCAGCGCCATGGCATCGCCGCGCAGCGGTTGGAGCTGGAGATCACCGAAACCACCATCCTCGACCCGGAAGGTACCGCCGTCGAACACCTGCAGCGCCTGCGCGCGGCGGGGCTGGGCATCAGCCTGGACGACTTTGGCCGAGGCTACGCCGGTTTCGCCCACCTGCAGTCGCTGCCCCTGAGCAAGCTGAAGATCGACCGCGCGCTGATCGCCCCCCTTTCCAACAGCTACGACGACAGCCCGATCGTCTCTTCGACCATCATCCTGGCCAAGCGCCTGGGCCTGGAGGTCGTGGCCGAAGGGGTCGAGACCCGCGAGCAGGTGGTGTGCCTGAAGCTGGCCGGCTGCGACATTGCCCAGGGCTATCACTTCAGCCGGCCGTTGTCGCCCGTGCAGTTACGTGAGTACCCGCCTTTCAATGGTGTCGAGGAAAAGCCATGCATGGTGTGAGGGCCCTATCGCCGCGGTTCGTCGCCACGACAAGCCGGCTCCCACAGGAATCGGTGGCAACGCGGACGGTGTGGGAGCCGGCTTGTCGTGGCGACGAACCGCGACGATAGGGCCGGGACAGACACGCCAATAACCTTTATCGTGTCACCCACCATCACCACCCCACTGACCATGACTGACATCGAGCGCTACGTCCGCGCCGCCACCCGCGACAACACCCGGCGCAGCTACCAGGCCGCCATCGAGCATTTCGAGGCGCACTGGGGTGGCTTTCTGCCGGCCACCGCCGAGAGCATTGCCCGCTACCTGGCCGACCACGCCGAACAGCACGCGGTCAGCACCCTGCGCCAACGCCTCGCAGCGCTCAGCCAATGGCACATCAGCCAGGGCTTTCCCGACCCGACCAAAGCGCCGCTGGTGCGCCAGGTACTGCGCGGCATCCGCACCCTGCACCCGACCCCGCCCAGGCAGGCCGCCCCCCTGCTGTTGCAACACCTGCAGACTGCCGTGGCGTGTTTCGAGGAAGAAGCCCGCCAGGCCCGTGAGCGCCACGATCTGCCCGCCCTGCGCCGCGCCCGCCGCGATACGGCGCTGCTGCTGTTGGGCTTCTGGCGAGGCTTTCGTGGTGACGAACTGGCGCGCTTGCGCATCGAGCATATCCAGGCCGAAGCCGGTGTCGGCATCACCCTGTTCCTGCCACGCAGCAAGGGTGACCGCGAGGCGCTGGGCGTGCAGCACCGCACGCCGGCGCTCAAGGCGTTGTGCCCGGTCACGGCCTACCTGCAGTGGATCGAAGTGGCCGGTATTGCCCACGGCCCGGTGTTCCGCAAGCTCGACCGCTGGGGCAACCTCGGCGAGGCAGCGCTCAACAGCAACAGCCTGGTCGGCCTGCTGCGGCGCATGCTGGAGCGGGCTGGGGTGCCTGCTGCACTGTACACGGGCCACTCCCTGCGCCGCGGCTTTGCCACCTGGGCCACGGCCAACGGCTGGGAGTTGAAGTCATTGATGAGTTACGTAGGCTGGAAAGACGCCAAGTCGGCACTGCGCTACATCGACTCGGCGCAACGCTTCGGTGAGCTGGCCGTGCTGCCGGCCAGCCAGGGCCAAAGCCTCATTCCTTGAACGCGAAGCGCGCAAGGCCACCCACCTCCGGGCGAATCGCATAGAGGTCGCCGGCATCGGGGTAATGGCGCAGTTCCGCAGGCGACATGCCGAAGCGCGCGGTGGTGATGTACAGCGTATCCATGGCCGCGCCGCCGAAGCAGCAACTGGTCGGGCGAGGCACGGGCATCACCACCTGGTCGGTCAGGTGCCCGTGGCGGTCATAACGCAACAGGCAACTGCCATTGAACTGGCAGACCCACAGCCCGCCTTCGCGGTCCAGCGCGATGCCATCGGGGCGTCCCAGTTCTGCCGGCGTCTCGGCGAACAGCGTGACATGCTCCAGGCGGCCTTCCTCAAGGTACTCGGCGCGATAGATCGAGCGGCTGACCGAATCGACGAAGAACAGCGTTTGCCCGTCCTGCGACCAGGCCAGACCGTTGGGTAACGCCAGGTCATCGTGGATCACTTCGTCGTGCAGTTCGCCATCGAAACGGAACAACGCGCCGGTCTTGCCGCTTGGCCCTTCATCCATCAAGCCGGTGACGAATCGCCCCTGCGGATCGCAGGCACCATCGTTGAAGCGGTAGCTGGAGCGGTGGTGAACCGATGCGGAGTACTGCCGCACCTTGCCCCGCGCAACGTCGAGAATCGCCACGCTGGCGTCTTCGGTGAAGATCAGGTTGCCCTGGTCGGTCAATGCCAGCGCACCGATCCGCGCGGCCGATTCGTACAGTACCGTCACCTCGCCATCGGGCAGCAGCTGATGGATGCGCCCACCGGTGAGATCGACGAAGTACAGGGCACCGCTACGGGCATCCCAGACCGGGCTTTCGCCAAGGTCGGTGCGGGTGTTGGCGACCTTGAACGGCAGGTAATGGCATTCCTTGATGCTGCTCCAGCGCTCGGCCACTTCAGCCAGGCTCGAGGCCTCGACCCGTGCCAGGTCACGCGGGTAGCTGACGCCGCTGTTCTCGCTGAAGCGCGTGGCCGTGAACTGGCCGTTGCTGGCACGCAGGATGTAACCGGTGTCGCGGCACAGTGCGCTGGCCAGGTAGAGCACGCCCGGCGTGACCCACTCGGGCTTGAGCTCCTCCGGCGGCAGCGTCACGCCCCACATGCGGGTCTTGGCCACCGGCGAGATGGCGTTGACCAGGATGCCGTGCGCCAGGCCCTCCATGCTCAGGGCGTTCATGATGCCGACCTGGGCCATCTTGCCCGCCGAATAGGCCACCAGCCCAGGCTGGGAGTAGCGCTGGTACATGGCGCGGTCCGAGGTCGTGAGCACAATGCGCGGGGCTGCGGAAAGCTTCAGGTGCTTCCAGGCATGCTTGGCCAGCCATACCGGGGCATGCACGCTGATGCCCAGGGCACGATCGAGAAAGGCTTGCTCCTGGGTCTCGATGCCCTGGTAGTCGACCCAGCCGGCGTTGTGAATGAGGATGTCCAACGCGCCGAACTGGGCGATGGCCAGTTCCACCAGCTGCCGGCATTCGTCTTCGTTTTCCAGCTGGCCGACATGGGCGACCACATCGAAACCCTGGTCCTTCAAGGCTTGCAAGGCGACGCTGACCGCCGAAGGGTCCTGCCCTTCGCCAGACCGGTCGGTCCCCAGGTCGCTGATGACCACACGAGCGCCGCGCGCGGCCAGCGCCGCCGCATAGTCCAGGCCAAGGCCTTGGGCAGCACCGGTGACGATGGCCACTTTGTTCATGAAGGGGTCTGTGCTGGGCATTCTAAAGCTCTTCCAATTCTCCTTTTTACGATAACAATAAAAAAATCAATGACTTAATATTAAAAGCATGCAACTTTGATATCTCACGGATATCACCCAACACCCCCGCACCTATATCATGGCCGCCTTGCACGGCTGGGCGCTGGAGAACGCTCTACCGGCCCCCGCTCGACTCGATGAAGGAACGTAGAATGATCGAGACACGTTTGCTCAGGCAGTTCATTGCCGTGGCCGAGGAACTGCACTTTCACAAGGCAGCCATTCGCCTGCACATGGCGCAACCTCCCCTGAGCCAGGCGATCAACCGACTCGAAGAGAAGCTGGGCTTCAGCCTGTTCCTGCGCAACAAGCGTGGGGTCAAGCTCACCGCGGCCGGCACGGCGTTCCTGGAAACCGCCTACCGCACGCTCAAGGAGCTGGAACAGGGCATCGAGTACGCGCGCAACGTTTCCGAAGGCATCTGCGGCAAGCTGACCATCACCGCGATCTCCATTGCCTATTACGAGTCGTTGCTCACCACCCTGAAGCGATTCCGCGAAATCTACCCGAACGTGCGCCTGACCATCCGCGAAATGCCCTCGGCCTCCCAGGCCAAGGCCCTGATGGCCGGCGAGGCGGACATCGGTTTCATGCGCAAGCTGCCGATGCCACCCGAGACCATCGAATCGCGCCTGCTGCTCAACGAGCAGATCGTCATGGCCCTGCCCGCCAACCACGCCAAGGCGCAGCATGCGATGGTCGACCTGCGCGACTTCGCCGAGGAGGACTTCGTGTTCACCCCGCAGGCGCTGGGCAGCGGTTACCACAGCCAGCTGATCGCCCTGTGCGAATCGGCCGGTTTCTACCCCAAGATTGTCCAGGAAGCGGCGCAGATCCACACCCTGATCGGTCTGGTGGCTTGCGGCTTCGGCGTTGCCCTGGTGCCGGAATCGATTGCCTACTCGACGTTGCGCGACCGCGTACAGTTCCGCCCGATCCGGCCGATCAAGGATCAACCCACGCCGACCATGGGCCTGTACATGAACTGGAACATCCAGAACGCCTCCCCGGCCCTGGGCAGCTTCATCTCCATGCTCGACCTGGGGGCGCCACGGCGCTTCACCGACACCATCCAGAACCCGGTGATCCTGGATGGCAGCGAGCTGCCCGAACTACACCGCTAGCCGGTACTCGCGCAGCCAGGCGTCCAGTGCCAGCGCCGTCTCCAGGTTGTTGCGCCGCAACTGCGAGTTGAAGTACCCCTCGGGCTTGCGCAGTTCAGCCGTCAGGCGCGCCCGGTCGATGACCTGGAACGCCGGGCTGCTCGCCTCCCCCAACAATTGCTGCGCCCGTGCACGCAGGAACCGCTCGTAGGCCAGGTTGGCCGAGGTCGGGTACGGGCTCTTGCGCCGCTGCAGCACCGCCGCCGGCAAGAGGTCGGCACAGGCCTGCTTGAGCAGCCACTTTTCCTCCCCCTCCTTTCCCTTGATCGCCCAGGGCACGTTGTACACGTATTCCACCAGTTCATGGTCGGTGAACGGCACCCGCACTTCGAGGCTGGCGGCCATGCTCAGGCGGTCCTTGCGGTCGAGCAGGATCGGCAACCAGCGCTGCAAGTGCATATGGCCGATCTCGCGCATGCGCCGCTCCTGCGGGCTGTCGCCCGGCAGGTGCTCGACGCTGTCCAGCGCCTGGTGGTAGCAGCTGTCCTGATACCGGGCGAAGTCGCACAGGCGGTTGAAGTCCGGGTTGATCAGCGCCGGCTGCAGCAGCTGCATGCGCGACAGCCAAGGGAAGCGCGGCGCCGCCAGTGCCTCGGGGTCGCGAAACCAGGCGTAGCCGCCGAACACCTCGTCTGCCGCCTCGCCGGAAATGGCCACCGTGGAATGCCCGCGGATGGCCTTGAACAGCAGGTACAGCGAGGTATCGACGTCGCCGAACGTGGCCGCCGAGTCGTTGGCCCGGTAAACCGCCCCGCGCGCGGCATCGTCCACCAGTTCCCGGTTGTCGATGAGGATGGTCTGGTGCTGGCTGCCGATGTACTCGGCAGCGGCCAAGGCATAGGGCTGATCGCGCTCGGGGCGAAACGCATCGCTCTGGAACTGCTCCGCTTGGCCCACGAAGTCCACCGAGAACGAATTGACCCTGCCGCCCTGCGCCGCGCCCAGGCGTTGCTGCGCCATGGCGGTCAGGGCGGTGGAGTCCAGCCCGCCGGAGAGCAACGAACACACCGGCACATCGGCGTACAGCTGCTCGCCCAAGGCCTTGCTCAGCAGTTCGCGGGTGCGCTGCACGGTCGTCGCCAGGTCGTGCTGATGCTCACGCCGCTGCAGTTGCCAGTAGCGGCTGAGCTTCGGCTGACCATTGGGGCGCCAGGACAACCGGTGCCCCGGCGGCAGTTCGTCGACCCCACGCAGTGCCGAGCGCACGGTGCCGCGCGACAGGCTCAGGGCATCCACCAGGCCGACCACATCCAGCGCGCGGGTGAATTCCGGGTGGGCCAGGATCGCCTTGATTTCCGAACCGAACAGCAGCCCCTGCTGGTGCCGGGCGTAGTACAGCGGCTTGACCCCCAGACGGTCACGCACCAGCAGGAAGTGGCCGTCGCGCCCGTCGAACACGGCGAAGGCAAACATCCCGGTCAGGTGCTCGCAGCAGTGCTCGCCCCACTCCAGGTAGGCGCGCAGCACCACTTCGGTGTCGCTGCGGGTGTGGAACTCATGGCCTGCCTTGCGCAGGCGCTCACGCAGTTCGTGGTGGTTGTAGACCTCGCCGGTATAGACCAGGGCGATTTCCTCGCCGCTGGCACAACGGTAGGTCATCGGCTGCACGCCGCCGCTGAGGTCGATGATCGCCAGCCGTCGGTGGCCCAACAGGGCATTGCGGTGCTGCCAGCTGCCACTGGCGTCCGGCCCGCGCAGGGCCAGGGTGGCGGTCATGGCGCCAATGGCATGGCCGGCCTGGGTCAGATCGCGGGTGTAGTCCACCCAGCCTGTGATTCCGCACATGCGCTGCTCCTTACGCCTGAAGTCGACGGGTTGGCAGCAGGCCGGTCACGGCCTGCAGGCGTTTGGCGATGTCCAGCAGCTGCCGCTCGCTGTCGCGCCTCCCCATGATCTGCACGGCCAGCGGCGCCTTGCCGTCGGCACTCAGGCAAATCGGCACGGTGATCGCCGGCAGGCCGCTGAAGCTGGCCAGCGGGGTGAAGCTGATCTTCTGCTCATAACCGGGCTCGGCCGGCGATGGGATGGTCGAGTCGCCGGGCTGCGGGTTGCGCCGATCGAACGGCCGGTTGGGGTCCATCGGGAACACCACGAAGTCCACCTGGGCTTCGTCGAACCAGGCATCGATGCCGGCGCGGATGCTGTCCATGCGCTGGTGGATACGCCGGTAGTCACCGTCACTGACGCCCTCGCCCACCTTGAGCGCGCTGAGCGTCGACCAGTGCAGCTCGCAATCGAATCGGCGCGCCCAGGCCGCCGAGGCCAGCCAGGCATCGCGCGCGCACAGCTGCCAGGCGTCGCCACGGCATGCCCATAGTGCTGGCATAGCGACCTCACTGGCGGCCATGCCCAGGTCGGCTAGCGCGCTGCGTGCCTGGCCGAGCATGTCGAGCATCGCCGGGCTGGTCAGTGCGGGGTCCAGCGCATGCTCCAAGACCGCAACGCGGTAGCGGTCCTTGATCGGCTGTTGCTGGCCGAGCAGCGGCTCCAGGCCAAGCAGTGGGAACAACAGGGCAAGGTCATCGGCGCTGCGGGTCACCCAGCCCAGGGCGTCCATGCGCGGCGACAGTGGGAACACCCCGGCCAGACTCGTAGCCTTCTGGGTCATGCGCAGGCCGACCATGCCGCAGTGCGACGCCGGCCAGCGCACCGAGCCAAGCACATCGGTGCCCAGGGAGATATCGCACAGGCCGGCAGCCACCGACACCGCGGAACCTGTGCTGGAGCCCGACGGGTCGATGGTCGGGTAATGCGGGTTGCGGCAGCCTGCGCCAAAGGCGATGTTCAGTTCAGTGGTAGCGACCTTGCAGGTCAAGGCGATGCGCGGGTCGAGGAAGGTCAGTGCCTCGGCGCTGCGCTGGGGATAGTGGCGATAGCTGCGCAGACCCAGGCGGGTCGGCAGGCCGGCGACATCCACCGTGTCCTTGACCCCCAGGCGATACCACGGCGCTTCGGCCGGGCGGGTGCTGGTCAGGCAGCGGTAGTGGCTGTCGGCGTGTACGGACCAGTGTGCGTACTGAGCCGCCCACTCGGCCGCCAGGGCCGGGCTGCGCTGCAGCAATTCGTGCCGTTTGCGCAGGCTGAGCCCGAGGTATTCGGGTTGCTCGCGGCCGGTGCTGGGGTCGGCGCCGCAGGTGGCCAGGTAGTCGGCGATGGTGGCTTGGGTATCAGCGTGGGTCATGGGTGTATTCCTTGACAGAGGTAGAGGCCGCCCACGGCTGAGGTTTGCCGGTGGCGGATAAAGGCAGATGGTTGACGCGGCGAACCGCGACCGGGCGCGGATGGCCTGGGGGCAACTGCGCGAAGGCCTCCAGCACCGCACGCTCGCTCAGCGTGGCCGAACTGAACAGCACCTCGAAGGCTTCGCCGCGCAAGGCATCGCGCACGGCCACGCACGCCAGCGCCGGGCAATCGAGGTGCTGGCCGAGCTCACTGGCCAGGCGTGCCAGGTCCAGGCGCAGGCCGTTGACCTTGATCAGGCTGCTGGCGCGGCCCAGCCACTGGAAGCGGCGCTCGTCCAGCACCCGTACCTGGTCATCGCAGCGGTACGTGGCTGGCGCGCTGGCCTGACCGTATTCCCGCGCGATCCGCGGGCTGGCGACTTCAAGGGCGCCGACTTGCCCAGGCGGGCTGAGCAAGCAGACATCGTCCAGCAGTGTCCAGGCTTGCTCGGCGGTGGTGTTGGCATCCAGCTCGCGGTAGGCCATGGCACCGGTTTCCGTGGCGCCCAACAACTCGACGAAGCGCACCCGGGGCCCGGCATGCCGCTGCACGGTGGCCAATGCCCCTGGTGGCAGCAGCGAAGCGCTGTGCACCACCAGCACCGAGCGCCGTGGCGCAAGCCGGGCCAGCAACGCCGGTAGCAGGTGCCAGGTGCTGGCGATGGCGAGGATCACGCAGGTGCCTTCACCGTCGAGCACCGGCAGCCGTTGCTGCTCCAGCGAACAGCGTTGCAGCCGCGCGTTCACGACCTGCGCTCCGACTTCGCCGAGAATCTTCCCGTAGCTGTGGTGGGTCGGCGCAAATGCTAGGATCTCCCGCGCCTCGGGCGCCCAGCGGCCGAGAATCAAGGCCGCCTCGCGCTCCATCTGCGCCAGGCTGCGCAGCCATTGGCGCGGCGCGCCAGTGGAACCGGAGGTGGTAAACAGATGCTCGGCGTTCACTCGGCACCTTGCAGGGTCAGTTGATCTTCGCGTTTCTGCGCCACGAACTGCGCCATCTTTTCCAGCGTTTCGAACCAGAAGCGCACGTCATCGCTGAGGTAATCCACCTCGATGTCGAATGCCCCTTCGATGGCGGTGATCACTTCGACGGCCATGAGGCTGTCGAAGCGCTCGCCGAGAAAGTCGCGGAAGCTGTCGCGCGGGCCGATGGCGTCGATCTGTTCGCCGAGCAACTGGCCGAGGGTCTGGTGGATACGCTGTGCAATGCTGAGGTCGTTCACGAGTCGGTGTTTCCTTGCGGGTGGGCCGCGTTGATCAATGGCGCGCCGGCACTGAAGAACACGTGCTCGGGCAGGATCGGGTCGAACTGCAGGTAGAGGAAGGCGTTCGGGTAGTGCCTGCGCAGGCACGCGTGCAGCCCTTCGGCCAGTGCCTGGTGGGCCAGCCGGTCACGCGCCGCCGACAGGGTGATGCGCACATGGAACTGCGCCGGTGTGCCCTCGCGGTCGGCAATGGGCATCGGCATGCCCGCGCTGAAGACGCAGTCCTGGGGCAAGGGGTTGAAGAACACCATACAGTGGGCGGTCTCGGCGCCCAGGTCCTTGAGCTGTCGGGTAAAGGCCAGGGCCAGGCGCTTGCGCTGCAGTGGTTGCAACGGCGCGCAGGAAACATGGAGGGTAGGCATGGCGGTTCCTTACGAAAGCTGCAGGTTGGGCAGGCGCTGACGCTGGCCGTCGGCAAAGGCTTCGAGCAGGCGGCCCAGGCAGCTGGACAGCGCATCGACCCCTGGCAGGAACAACGGCGACCAGGCATGCCCGGCTGCGCCGCGCACCTTGTCGAGGAAGAAACGCAGGTGCGGCAGGTCCACCGGCAGGCCGAAGTCGGCGGCCAGTGCCACGGCCTGGTAAGTGCTGAGCAGGTCGGGAATGCGCTGGCCGTGGTTGGCGTAACCGCCCTGGCGCACTTTGTGCGCGGCCAGTAGCTCGGCTGCTGCCTGAGTCACGTCGTGGCCGATATAGGCGAGGCAACCCAGCGCCTGCAGCCCGGCGCGCAGAGTGGTTTCGCCACGCGGGAACGCTGCATGACCCTGCACTTGCCTGCAGCTGGCCACGTAGGTTTCGATGGCCGCGAGGTCTACACCGCTGTCGTCACCCAGCTGACGCAAGATCGACACCGCCGAAGCCGTGGACACCATGTCCGAGCCGCGGCCCTCCCAGAAGCCGAAGCCACCGTCGGGGTTCTGCAGCGAGGCCAGCCAGTGACCGATCGCCTGGCGCGCCCCGGCCTGCTCGGTGAACGCACCGGCAGCCAGGCCCCAATTGGTGCAACGCACTTCGGCGCCCCGTCCGGGCATGTACATGATCCCCGGCTCGTTGGGCATCTGGCAGCCTTCGATCCAGCGCAGGGCAGCTTCACTTTGTGCCGCCGACAGGCTGCCGCCCAGCACGGCAGCCGCCGTTGTGAGCACATCGGCGGCCGTGTCTGCCTGGCGATAGGTGAAGCCGCCCTGGGGCATCGCCAAGGTGGCGATGAACGCCGTCACGTCATCGGCTAGGTGCGCAACTGGCTCGCCCAGCGCCTTGAGCGAACCCACCGCGCAGAAGGCAGCCCAGACATCCTCGCCGTCGTAGCCGGCCCAGCGCACGAAGGCACCGCTCGGGCCGCGCAAGCCGTCGATCCACGCGACGCAGCGCTGGCGACCCAACGGTTGCGCCTGCAATCCCGCGAGGCTGGCCGTGGCGCGATAGGTCGCCCACAGGCACGGCACGTCTGCGGCTTCGCTGAAACGAAAGCCGCCACAGTCCATCTGCTGCGCCTGCAGCCAGCCGATCAGCTGCGGCAGGTCCCATTGCGGCGCTGGCAGCCCTTGACGTGCCAGGGCACGCGCCGCCATCACGCCGTAGAAGCAGGCGCGGGTGTCGGCCAGGTTGCGCCGAGCGAAATCGGCCGACCAGCTCAGGCCGCCGTTGGCGCACTGCAGGCCCTCCAGCCAGGTATACAAGGGTGCGGTGTCCAGCACCTGGCCCTGGCACACCTCGATCAAGGTGCGCAGCGCGTAGTGGCTGGCCCAGACGTCGGCCGTCTGGCCAGGGCACATGGCATACGCATCACCATCGAACAGTGTATGGAGCCAGGCAGCGGTCTCGTCGCTGCGCTCGACAGCAACACCCAGGTCCTTGAGCGTTTCGGTGCAGTAGAAGGTTGCCCAGGCGTCGGACGGCATGCCCTTGCTCCAGGCAAAGCCACCATCGCGGTTGCGCCGAGACTGGATGTAAGCCTGCAATGCCGGAGCGTCGACCTGCTCAAGCCTTTCGGTCCAGGCCAAGGTGCGTATCGCTGCATAGGTGCACCACAAATCGGGCTGGCCGTTGACCATGCCCTGCCCTTGCGGAAAGCGCGGTGGCGTCATGGCTGGCCCCCGACAAAACGCAAGTTGGTCTTCTTCCAGCTCTTTTGCGAGGCGCCGCTCTTGTTCAGCGCGGAGAGGTTGTTGACGAACAGCACACGGCTCCAGCGCAGGCCCATGTGGTGTTCGGAACGCTCGATCAGTTGCGCTTGAAGGTGCGCTTCCTGGCTGCTGTCCCAGGTTACGTCACGCTCCAGGATCAGCGCGGCGCTGTCGCTTTGCCGGTCTACCTCGATGACATAGCCGGTGGCATCACAGGTGCCGTACACCACCTCCTCGACCGCACGGATCTCCAGACCGACACCGCCCACGACAATGCTGTCGTTGTCGCGCCCGTTGATCAGCACGGTCGGGCTCGCCCTACCGGGCTCCCATGGCGCGGTGATGGTTACGCTGTCACCGGTGTCCAGGCGCAGCAGCGGGCGCGCATAGAGGTTGAGAGGCGTGACAACCAGCCGGCCGGTCAGGCCTTGCGCCGGGGTGACCAGTCGGCCGTCGGGCAACAGCAGTTCGAAATAATTGGTCGCGGTGGCCAGGCGCATCTGCTGATCATCGCCCACCGCCGCCAGGGTACCGGTTTCGGTACTGCCGTAGCTGGCATCGAACACCTCGCACTGCCACCAACGGGCCAGGCGCTCACGGAACGGCTGGGTGTTGACCTCGCCGAGCAGCATGATCGAGTGCACCGACTCGGCGAAAGCCTGTAACAGCTCGCGCTGTTTCAGGTAACGGGTCAGCTGCACCAGCACCCCGGGGGCGATGAACATCACGCTGGGCCGGTAGGTCGCGAAGGTGCTGCACACCCGCTCCCAGTCGGTGATACCCGTGGTGAACGGGTATAGCCGCACGTGGGATATGTCCAGGTACTCGCAGACGTTGGCGATCAGGTCACCCACCGGAACAATGTCCGAGGGCATCAGGTTGGCCACCCGCGCGCCGGGGCGCAGCACCGAGCGCCAGTGGCTGGCGACGCTGACCGCGTTCCAGATGATGTCCTCTTTGAGCCGCGGTGTCGGCGTCGGCTCGCCGGTGGTGCCGGTGGTGGCGTAGTACTTGGCGGCTTCGCCAAGTTGCACCGTGCAGAAGTTCAAGGGCTGGGCCTTGAGCAACGCCTTGGGTGTCGGCGGCAATTGTTCGAATGCCGCGAAACTGTAGTCGCCGATAGGTGCATAGTGGGCGCTTTGTTGCGCGCGCCCCCAGACGGCCTGCAACTTGCGGTGATAAAAATCGGTGTCGGGAATATGCCCAACTTGCTGCTCAAGCTCGCACTGTGCGGCCTTCAGCACGCCGTAATCCTGGTCGCTGTGAACTAACATCGACTCGCCCCTCTCGAAAAAGTGGCGCTGAGAATTGGCGAGCGGAGGGCGCAAGTAAAATATTAATTTGCGAGTGGCGGTGATAGTTGCAAAGTATTATTCAGCAATCTCGACCGTTTATTCTGATTCATAAACAGGAAAACCCAACCGATAGCTGTCGATTGGGTTCCTGTTTATCGTCTGATATCAGACAAAGATATTTATTGTATTTGCAAAGCCGCATCAGCCCGGAAAGATGCGCCATGGGCGGTAATGCCCCCAGCGCTTCAAGTCCGTTTTGCGCTACGCCAGAGCCGGGCGATATCGCTGGCACGCGCTTGCAGCAACGTCGCGGCATTTGCGCAGGCTTGCTCCAGGCTCATCGGCCCGCTAACCAGGGCGAAGGCAGCATCGATACCCTGGGCATACAGCTGCTGATACCCCTCACCCAAGGTCCCCGCCAGCACCACCACCGGCACCCCATGACGCTTGGCAACCCGTGCCACGCCCATCGGCGTCTTGCCACGCAGGGTCTGGGCATCGAAGCGCCCTTCGCCGGTAATCACCAGGTCCGCGCCTTTTACCAAGGCATCCAACCCGGCCAGTTCGGCCACCACCTCGACCCCAGGGCGGAACTGGGCGCCCATGAACGCCTTGGCCGCAAAGCCCATGCCGCCCGCCGCACCGCAGCCGGGGAACTCACGCACATCCTCGCCCAACAGCGGCGCGCAGTGATCGGCGAAATGGCTCAGTGCCTGGTCCAGCGCCTGCACCTGCTCGGGGTTCGCGCCCTTTTGCGGGCCGAAGATCGCCGAGGCGCCGTTGGGGCCGCACAGCGGGTTGTCGACGTCGGCCGCCACTTCGATCTGTACCTCGGCCAGCCGTGGGTCGAGGTCGCTGGCATCGATGCGCGCCAGACGGGCCAGGGCCAGGCCGCCCTCTTCCAGGGGTTGGTCGTCGGCATCCAGCAAGCGCAGGCCCAGGGCGCGCAGCATGCCGCTGCCGCCGTCATTGGTGGCGCTGCCGCCAATCGCCAGGACGATGCGCTGGGCGCCGGCAGCCAGGGCGGCCGCCATCAGCTCACCGGTGCCCCAGGTGCTGCTGCGGCAGGCATCGCGCTGCCCGCTGGGCACCAGCTGGATGCCACTGGCCTGGGCCATCTCGATGATCGCCGTGCGGCTCTCGGCCAACCAGCCCCAGCCAGCCTCCACGTTCTGCCCCAGCGGCCCGCGCACGGTCTGGCGGCGCAATTGGCCGTGGCTGGCCGCAACAATGGCCTCCATGGTGCCTTCACCGCCATCGGCCATCGGGCACTCGACCAGTTCAGCCTCCGGTAGGGCCTCGGCCAGGCCTGCGGCGATGGCGCGGGCGACACCGGCGGCGTCGAGGCTGTCCTTGAACGAGTCGGGGGCGATGACGATTTTCATGGGGCTTCTCCTGAGCAGATAGCGGCATGCTGACAGCTACCGGATTGGACGGCCTCGGTCGGATGCACAAAATGCCCAGCCGGTTGTTTGGGCAAATGCCATTGAGCGCCGCTCAATCCGCCGGCAACAACTGCAGCCCCAGGTACAGGCTCAACATCCCTTCCAGGCGCAACGGGTCGACTTCGCTGAGTTCATTGATGCGTTCCAGGCGGTAGCGCAGGCTGTTGCGGTGGATGCCCAGGGCATCGGCGCAGGCCTGGCTCTGGCCATCGTGCGCGCACCAGGCGCGCAAGGTAGCGATCAATTGCCCACTGGCGTCCTTGGCGCGGATGCGCTGCAGCGGTTCCAGCAGTTCATCCAGCGCATCTTCGTTGCGATGACGCCACAGCAGCGCCGGCAGGCGGTAGCGGGCCAGGCTCAGCAGCTGTTGATCGGGCAGCACTTCGCGCCCGTAGGCCAGCAGGTCGCGCACCCGCCGATAGCCTCGGCGCAGCTGCTCCAGGCTTTGCGCCGGGTTACCCAGGGCCAGGCGCTGGACCTCCCAGCCGCTGCGCAGCAGGCGCTCGACCAGCCGTTCTTCGTCCAGCACCGGCCCGGCCGGGCGGCACCACAGCAGCGAATCCCGCGCGGGGCTGACGCACCAGCTGTCGGGGTAGCGGTTCATCAACCAGGCCGCCAAGGTTTCGCTAGGCGGCCCGGCATGCAGTTCGAACAGGCAGGGCACGCGGGGCAGCTGTGGCTTGAGCCCCAGTTGCCGGGCCTCGTCCAGCAAACGCGGCGAATCACCCGTGCCGCCCAGCAGCAGGGCCAGCAGGTCATCGCAGCGCTGGCGCCGCCACTGTTGCTCCACCTGCAGGTGGCGCTGGGCAAGGAGCATCTCGGCGGTCATGCACACCAGTTCGCCATAGGTGCGCAGTTGCTGCGGCTCCCCGGTCAGGCCGAGCACGCCGATCAGTCGACCATCGAGCATCAACGGCAGGTTGACCCCAGGCTGCACGCCCTTGAGGCATTTGGCCGCATCGGCATCGAGCTCGACGATGCGGCCATTGGCCAGAACCAGCTGGGCGCCCTCGTGGCGAGTGTTGATGCGCTCCGGCTCGCCACTGCCCAGGATCAGCCCCTGGCTGTCCATGACATTGACGTTGCACGGCAAGATGGCCATCGCCCGATTGACGATATCCTGCGCCAGGTCATGGTCCAGTTCGAACATTGAGCGATCCTATGGCGTGTTAGGTTTTGTTCTGAGGCACAGCGGCCCGCACGATACGCTGTGCAAAAGCACAAAGACAGGCGCGTCGCACTCCCCGAGACTCGTCAGGGTGAGCGCCGGCACAGGCGACGCGGCGACAACCATAACAACAGAGATCACGATCATGGCACACAGCCCTGCCCCTGACCAAGGCACCCAGAGCACCCGCAATGCGCTGTACCGGCGCATCACGCTGCGCTTGATTCCATTCATTTTCATCTGCTACCTGTTCAACTACCTGGACCGCGTCAACGTCGGCTTCGCCAAGCTGCAGATGCTCGATGCACTGAAGTTCAGCGAAACCGTCTATGGCCTTGGCGCCGGCATCTTCTTCATCGGCTATGTGCTCTGCGGCCTGCCCAGCAACCTGGCGCTCAACCGCTTCGGCCCACGGCGCTGGATCGCGGCGATGATGATCGTCTGGGGCAGCTTGTCCACCTGCCTGCTGTTCGTCACCACACCCACCGAGTTCTATACCCTGCGCCTGCTGACCGGCGCCGCCGAGGCCGGGTTCTTCCCGGGCGTGGTGCTGTACCTTTCGCGCTGGTTCCCGGCTGACCGCCGTGGCCGCATCATGGCCCTGTTCATGTCGGCGATCCCGGTTTCGGGCCTGCTGGGTGGGCCGTTCTCCGGCTGGATCCTCGAACACTTCGCTGCCGGGCAACACGGCCTGGCCGGCTGGCAGTGGATGTTCCTGATCCAGGGCGTGCCGACCGTGGTACTGGGCTTCCTGGCCATCGGCCTGCTCAGCGACGGCTACCAGAAAGCCGCCTGGCTGAGCCCGGCCGAACGCCAGCTGATTGCCGCCGACCTTGCGGCCGACGCTGCGAGCAAGCCCAGCACCACCGGCGACAGCGTGCTGGCCGTGCTGACCAACCCGCTGATCTGGACTTTCGGCTTCGTCTACTTCTGTATCCAGAGCGGCGTCTACGCGATCAACTTCTGGCTGCCGTCGATCATCAAGAACATGGGCTTCGACAACCCGCTGCTGATCGGCTGGCTGAGCGCCATTCCGTACCTGCTGGCCGGGGTGTTCATGATCCTTTGCGGCCGCTCGGCGGACCTGCGCAACGAGCGCCGCTGGCACCTTGTGGTGCCGATGCTGATGGGCGCGCTCGGCCTGCTGATCGCGGTGAACTTCGCCGGCAACCCGACCATCGCCATCCTTGGCCTGTCGATCGCCACCATGGGCGCCCTCACCGGCCTGCCGATGTTCTGGCCGATGCCGACCGCGCTGCTCAGTGCCAGCGCCGCTGTGGCGGGCCTGGCGATCATCAACTCGGTGGGGCAGATGGCTGGGTTCCTCAGCCCGTACCTGGTGGGCTTCATCAAGGACCAGACCGGTTCGACCGATGCGGCGCTGTATTCGCTGGCAGCGTTGATCGTGCTGGGTAGCCTGGTGGCCCTGCGGGTTACCCGGGCGGGTGCGTTGAAGGCTGTTCGGGCCAGTTGAAGTAAAAAGGGGCCGCTTTGCGGCCCTTTCGCCGACACCCGATATTGCAGGCAACACAGAAATCCCGTGGGAGCGGGCTTGTCCCGCGAACCAGGGCGAAGCCCTGGCCATCCACCGCGGTGTTTCCTTCGCGGGACAAGCCCGCTCCCACAGTGTCCCTACCGGTACATGTTCCGGCCCAATCGCCGATCGTCAGATCAACGCATCCCTTCCAAAGCCCAGGCGTCAAATGGTTCCAAAGCCCCCTTTGGAGAACCTCCATGACCCAGCACGCCGTGGCCCGCCTCGAACAGCTCGATCCCAAGCGTCCTCTGCGGGTCCAGGCTGGCAACGAAGAACTGATCCTGATTCGCCAGGGCGACCAGGTGCATGCCTACCAGGCCAACTGCCCGCATGCCGGTGCCCCGCTGGAAGAAGGCGTGGTCTGCAACGGCCTGTTGGTGTGCCCTTGGCACAAGGCGGCCTTTGCCGTCGACGAAGGGGCCGTGTGCGAACCGCCAGCGCTGGTCGACCTGCGCCGCTACAAGGCATGGGTGAAGGATGGCCAGGTCTGGGTCGATGATCAGCCGCTGGCACGCGCCGACTCACCCCGCCACAGTGATGCCCGCTGCTTTGTCGTGATCGGTGCCGGTGCCGCGGGCTCGGCGGCAGTTGCCACGCTGTTGGCGAACGGCTTTGCCGGCAAGCTGATCTGGCTCGATCAGGAGCGCCAACCTGCCTACGACCGCACGGCACTGAGCAAATTCGTGATCGCGGGGCAAATGCCCGTGGACGAAGTGCCGGCCCTGCTGGAGGCTGATCAGTTGCGCCAGGGCCAACTGGAACGGCGCGTCGGCAAGGTGCGCACGCTGGATGCGAGCAAGCGCCAGATCACCCTGGCCGACGGCCAGCGCATCGACTACGACGCCGCATTGCTGGCCACCGGTGGCAAACCGCAACGCCCCGACATCCCCGGTGCAGACCTGGCGGGCGTGATGACGCTGCGCTCGCGTGAGGATGCCGCGCGCCTGCTCGATGCGACCGAGCCGGGCCAACCGGTGGTGATCGTCGGCGACGGCTTCATCGGCCTGGAGGCCGCCTCGGCCCTGCGCAAGTATGGCGCCCAGGTGCATGTGGTCAGCCGCCATCAGGTGCCGCTGGAGAAACAGCTGGGCGAACGTATCGGCCGTTGCATCCGCGAGGTGCACGAACGCAAGGGCGTGGTGTTCCATGGCCCTACCGAGGTGGTGCGTTTCAGCGGTGAGGGCCAGGTAGACGCCGTGCTGCTGGCCAATGGCGAAACGCTGCCTACGGCACTGGTGCTGCTGGGCACCGGGGTCAAACCCGCCACGGCCTTCGTCCAGGGTGTGCCGTTGCACGCCGATGGCGCGTTGCAGGTGGATGCCGAACTGCGGGCTGCCGACGGCTTGTGGGCCGCCGGCGATATCGCCCGTTTTCCGCTCGCCGGCCACCCGGTGCGCATCGAGCACTGGCGCCTGGCGCAACAACACGGGGTGATCGCCGCGGCCAACATGCTCGGGCAACAGCGCCGCTATGCCGACGTGCCGTTCTTCTGGACCTACCAGCACGGGCGGACCTATGAAGTGCTGGGGCATGCGCAGCACTGGGACGACATCGTGTTCGTCGGGGCGCCGGAGCAAGGCGACTTCATTGCCTTGCAGTGCGTGGGCGAGCAGGTGGAGGCGGTAATCGCCAAGGGCTACTCCGATGCCATGGCGCTGTTGTCGCAACGGATGAAGCGGCCGCTGAGCCGCCAGCAGGCCCTCGAACTGATCGGTTGAAGCCGCCGTTCCACCCACAAGCGCCGCCCTTTAAAAGGACGGCGCTTGTGTGTAAAACAGACGCTTCCACCTCAGCGCACAGGATGTTCCAGCATGATCTACCGCCCCCTCGGCCACAGCGGCCTGCAAGTCTCCGCGCTCACCCTTGGCAGCATGATGTTCGGCGAACAGACCAGCACCGAGGATTCGTTGCGCATCATCGACAAGGCGTGGGACCAGGGCATCAATTTCATCGACACCGCCGATGTGTACAACGCTGGCCGTTCCGAGGAAATCGTCGGTGAGGCGGTGGCACGCCATCGCCAGGACTGGATCGTCGCGTCCAAGGTCGGCATGGGGCCGACCGATGGCCTGCCCAACCGCAGCGGGTTGTCGCGCAAGCACATCTTCAATGGCATCGACGCCACGCTGACGCGCATGGACATGGACTACCTGGATATCTATTACCTGCACCGTGAAGATCACAAAGTGCCGCTGGAAGAAACGGTGCGGGCCATGGGTGACCTGCTGCAGCAGGGCAAGATCCGCTACTGGGGCGTGTCCAACTACCGCGGCTGGCGCATCGCCGAGATCTGCAACATCGCCGAACGCCTGGGCGTGGCCAAGCCAGTGGTCAGCCAACCTCTGTACAACATCGTCAACCGCCAGGCCGAGCCCGAACAGCTCACCGCTGCCGCCTGCCATGGCCTGGGCGTGGTGCCGTTCAGCCCGCTGGCCCGTGGCGTGCTCAGCGGCAAGTATGCACCGGGCGTGGAGCCCGAAGCCGGCAGCCGCGCCGCGCGCCAGGACAAGCGCATCATGGAAGTGGAGTGGCGGCAGGAGTCGCTGGCCATTGCCCAGCAGATTCAGGCGCATGTGCAGGCCAAGGGCGTGGGCATGGTCGAGTTCGCGATTGCCTGGGTGATTAACAGCCAACTGGTGAGCTCGGCGATCGTCGGGCCGCGCACCGAGGCGCAGTGGGATACCTACGCCGGGGCGCTGGAGGTGAAGATCACGGCAGAAGATGAAGCCTTCATCGACTCGCTGGTGACGCCGGGGCATGCCTCGACGCCTGGGTTCAACGATGTGGTGCATTTCGTCGGTGGGCGGTTGGCGCGTAGCTGATCGAAGGAGCACCGCCCGCAATTCGACTATGCAAACGGGGCCGAGGGGCTGCTGGCATTTCCAGCAGTTTCAGGGCGGGACAGTCGAAAACAAGAAAGGGCCCGCAAGGGCCCCTCCTCTTGAAGCTGTCGACTACTCGAGACGTACTTGAGCGGCCTGCATACCCTTTTGCCCCTTTTCAGCAACGAAGCTGACAGTCTGGCCTTCTTTCAGGGACTTGAAACCCTCTGACTCGATGGCCTTGAAATGAACGAACAGGTCGTCACCACCACCCTGCGGGGTAATGAAGCCGAAGCCTTTTTCATCGTTGAACCATTTAACGGTTCCGGTCTGTCTGTTGGACATGCGCTGAATCCTCGGTTACTGGCTGCGTATTGCCTCGGCTGTACTCGCATTACCTGACAAGTCTCGGCCCTGTCAGAATCAGCCTTTCATGCAAAAGATGCCACTGACATTTTCTCGGGCAACTACCCAACCCTCCCGCACCGACCGCTCAGCCCAATGAGTTCAAGGCCTGGGCCGCAAACGCATGTGAGCGTAAACGTGCCAGCGGATCGTGAATTCGGCAATCGATCATGAGTTCATCGGCACGCGTCTGCGCTAAAAGCGAACGCAGCCCTTCCCTTACCCGCGCCGGACCACCGGCGATGGTGCAGGCCATCACTTGATCAAGTACCGCGCGTTCCTGGGCTGGCAGGCTTTCGACATACCCTTCCTGGGGACTGGGCAGCAGGCCAGAACGGCCGACGTGCAGGTCCAGCATCCACTTGCGATGCGAACTGGCATGGTAATCGGCTTCAGCGTCGCTGGCGGCGGCAAACAGATTCACCCCCACCATCACATAGGGCTTGGCCAGCTGTGCGGACGGCTGGAAATTCGCCCGGTAATGGGCGATGGCCTGCAGCAAGAACCGCGGGGCGAAGTGCGAGGCGAAGGCATAAGGCAAGCCCAACTTGGCAGCAAGGTCGGCGCCAAACAGGCTGGAGCCGAGGATCCACACCGGCACTTCATGCGTACCAGGCACGCCGCGCACCTGGCGCTTGCCGTTGTCGGCCAGGTAGTCGCGCAGTTCGGCGATGTCCTGGGCAAAATCACGCTCCGGGGCGGCGCCGCGCAAGGCGCGCACGGTCGGCCCGGAGGTACCGGGCGCGCGGCCAAGGCCCAGGTCGATACGGCCAGGGTGCAGGGTGTCGAGGGTGCCGAACTGCTCGGCGACCACCAGCGGTGCATGGTTGGGCAGCATGATGCCGCCGGCACCGACACGGATCTGTTGCGTGGCGTTGGCGATCTCGTTGATCACAAGCGACGTGGCGGCCGAACCGATACCGGGCATGTCATGGTGCTCGGCGATCCAGTAGCGGCTGTAGTCAAGCTGCTCGACATGGCGAGCCAGTTGGCGGGATTCTTCGATCGCGTCGGCGAAGGTCTTGCCCTCGCCGATCATGACCAGATCCAGTACGGACAGGGCTGTCATGGGGTCTCCAGATGGATTATCAGTGACGCCAGTTTCCGCGCTGGTTCGCCTGGGATAAACCCGGCTTCAGGCCCCACATACGGTCCGTGCAGTCCCCAATCAGTCCTCCCAGGGCACGCCTTGCTCCCAGGTCGCCACCAGCAGATCGATGAATCCGCGTACCCGCGGCGACAGGTGCCGCTTGCTGGGGTACACCACCCGGATCGGGTCCGCAGGAGGCCTGTAGCTGTGCAGCACCTCCACCAGCGTGCCGGCCCGCAGGTCGTCGCCGGTGATGTAGGTAGGCAGGTGAATCAGGCCGAAACCGGCTCTGGCACCGTCGAGCATCGCCTCGGAGCTGTCGATGTTCAGCCGCCCGGGCTCTTCGCACAGGTGCAGCCCTTCGGCGCTGTGGAAACGCCACGGCATCGACTTTTCGCCCGACAGGAAGGTGATCTTGTCATGCGCGTAGAGGTCCGCCGGCACCTGTGGCACACCGTGCTGACGCAGGTAGTCGGGCGCAGCGCAGGTGACGAACTGCTGCCAGGCTACCGTGCGGGTCAGTAACTGCGAGTCTTCCTTGGGCACGCCGATGCGCACCGCGACGTCCACGCCCTCTTCCACCAGGTCGACGAACCGGTCGGTGAAGCGAATGTCGGCACGTAGCGCCGGCCACTGCTTGAGGTAGTCATCGAGAATCGGCAGCACATGGCGTTGGCCGAACGACAGCGGCGCGGTCAGGCGCAGGGTTCCGGTGGGCTTGCCACGGCGCAGGGCCATGGTGCTTTCCACCTCGTCGAGGTCGTCGAGAATCTGCCGCCAGCGCTCGTAGGCCACCAGGCCCTCGTCGGTCAGGCTGAGTTTGCGCGTGGTGCGATTGAGCAGGCGCACGGCCATGCGCGCTTCCAGGCGGGCGATGCTCTTGCCCACGGCCGAGCGGGTCAGCCCCAGGCTTGCCGCTGCGGCCGTGAAGCTGCCGGCCTTCACGGCGCTGACGAAGGCGGCGATGTCGCCGAAGCGGTTGGGTTCCATGACGGGCTCCTGCAGGTAATCAAGACCCGCTTAGATGGGTGCGAATCGGCGGCATTGCAAGGATTCACATCAGTGCTTTGATGACCAGCAGATGCACAGGGTAGAACAGGTAGCCCCAGCGCCGCACGGCAGGCACACGCCAATGGTCTTGCCTCAGCAGCAGGCAACCGCAGGGGATGGCCAGTAGCGCAGCGGCCATCGTCAGCAAGGTGGGCAGCGCCAGAAGGTGCCCGCGCAGCCAGGGGTTGGTCAGGTTGGCCGCCACCGCCAGCACGCAGGGCAACAACCAGGTCAATCCGCCCAGGCGGCGCGCCAGCAACCAGCCCGCCGGCAGCAGCACACCTGGCAGGCCATACATCAACTGCTGGCTGCACAGCAGCCCCAGCAAAGCGGCAGCAAGCCCGGTCAGGCGAGCCCACAGCGCGGTATGCTGCACGCCCCAGGCGAACAGCAGGCCCAGCGCCAGTGTCGGTATCACGCTGAACGTCTGTGTGTCTGTGTCCAGCCAGCGATAGGGCCCTTCGGACAGGAGGGCGAAGGCGAACATCCAGCCGAAATAACGTGCAGGGATGTCTTGGGTGCGCGCCACGTTGGCGGCAATGGCCAGGCAGAACAGCGGAAAAGCCAGCCGTCCGACAATGAACAAGCTATCAGCGTCCGGCCACAGGAACCGCAGATGATCGGCGACCATGGTCAGGATCGCCACCCACTTGACCAGGTCCAGCCCCGCCGAGCGCATACGTCAGCGCCCAGGCTCGGCGGTCTGGCCCATGTACCGGGTCGTCCAGGCCGCCAAGGGCAGTGGCGGTTGCTGATCGAGGATGCGCCGCCAGATCAAGGCCAGGTCGTGGCGGTCGAACATCGGGCCGACCCCCGCCCCCACCCAGCGGCTCGGCGTCTCGGCAACCCAGTGCCCCTGGCTGTCGCGATGGGCCATGTTGAAACGGAAGGTGTAGTTGCCTGGGATGCCCATGCGCAAGTCGGTGACCACCAGCGCATTGCCGATCTGGTCGTAGCGCAGCCAGTCATCGGTGAACCAGCGCAGGCGCTGCAGCAAGGGGGCGCCCTTGATCTCGTCGGCGGCCTCCAGGTTCAACGGCAGGCGCTGCATTTCCGGCGGCTCCCGGTCGAACCCGCTACTGACACCTTCGTAGTAATAGCCATCCGGGGTCTTGGCCAGCACCCGCCACACCAGGCTGTTGAAGGCTATCGGCACGGCACGCACTTCGCTCGTGGCGACCCCTTGTTGATCGAGGGCAGCCTGGAAGCGCTGTTCGGCGGCCATGCGCCCGACCAGGCCAAAGCCCAGATAGGCGGTGCTGAACAGCAGCGCCAGGCTCATGAAACGCAGCGCCTTGCCGTTCACGCCCTTGACCGCGGTGTAGAGCACGGCCGCCAGCAGCGGCACGGTGTAGAGCGGGTCGATGATGAACACCGCCGCCCAACTGAGCGGGGTGGACTGCAGCGGCCAGAACAACTGGGTGCCGTAGACCGTGAAGGCATCCAGGATCGGGTGGGTCACCAGCACCAGCCAGAAGGCCAGGAACAGCCGTGGCAGCGTGTAGCCCTTGGCGGGCCAGCGCGTTCGGCCGAGCCGGTCGACCAGCACGGCCAGCAGCAAGGCCAGGCCCGTCAGGACGAAGATCGAGTGAGAGAACCCCCGGTGATAGGTCATCTGCGATACCGGGTCGGCGTAGCGGATGACCACATCGAGGTCCGGCACGGTGCCCAGGGCGGCGCCGTAGATGAGTGAGCGACGGCCCTGGAGGCGGCCGAGCACCGTGCCTTGGAGGGCGGCGCCTAGAACGGCTTGGGTGATGGAGTCCAAGGGAAGGCTTCCTGAAGGGGCGATGTAGGAAACCTAACCCTGGGAAGTGGGATGGTGCAAATGCAGGTGTGTGACAACTGATAGCAAGTTCACCTTATGGCCCTATCGCCGGCAAGCCGGCTCCCACAGGTTCACCACAATATGTGGGAACTGTGATCCTCCTGTGGGAGCAACTGTCTTGCTCAATTTCTAAAAGCTGGCGCGATTCCTGTGGGAGCGGGCTTGTCCCGCGAACACCGGCGAAGCCGGTGCCATGCTCCGCGCTGCCTGTTTCGCGGGGCA
>Ga0160431_100076_pt1 | contig 79022 bp, 56 predicted proteins | sample HID1971K_E0MG_FD_108212 | JGI IMG/M metagenome (GOLD analysis project Ga0160431, IMG submission 108212) | Enriched millipede-associated microbial communities from UW Madison campus, WI, USA - HID1971K_E0 MG | ecosystem: Host-associated > Arthropoda: Insects > Digestive system > Unclassified ...
AGAAGCTGCATGAATACCAAGTCGTTAGCTGCATCGCTGTGCCTTGCAACGCTCATGCTGCAGGGCTGTGCCAGCAAGTACGTGGAGTCCGACCAGTATTCGGGCTTCCTCAAGGACTACAGCATGCTCAAGGAAGGCGAGTCGCCGTCCGGCGCGCCGGTGATGCGCTGGATCAAGCCAGGGATCGACGCCAAGCGCTTCAGCAGCGTCTACATCGAACCGAGCCAGCTGTACCCCAAACCACAGCCGACCGAGAAGGTGCCGCAGGCGACCCTGCAGGGCATCACCACCTACTACGACCAGACCCTCAAGAACCACTTCTCCCAGGTATTGCCGCTGGCCAAGAGCCCAGGCCCACGGGTTCTGGTCGTGCGCCCGGCGATCACCGCGGTCAGCGCCCAGACCAAGAGCCTGCGCCCGTATGAAGTCATCCCGATCGCACTGATTGCCGCCGGTATCAGCACCGCGACCGGTATCCGCGACCAGGACACCAGCATCGCCACCGAAGCCGCGTTCCTCGACGGCGAGACCAACCAGGTGGTGGCCGAAGTGGTGCGCAAAGGCGCCGGCACGGAGCTCGACAACTCCTCCCAGGTGATGCAGGCCAAGGACGCCAAGGCCGTGCTCGATGGCTGGGCCAAGGACATGGTCAGCTCGTTCCAGACCCTGCGCAAGTAAATCGCCCCACCCCACTGCAGGGCCGAGCCTGCAGTGGGGCGCATCGCTTCCACGCTCGGCCCATCGAGGCGCGATTCCATGGACAGCATTCGCGGCAGCGCTCTGCTGCAATTCGATCAGTTACTGGCCGAGCACGGCGCACTGCAGCGGGACTTCCTGGCCCCGCTGCAGATCGGCCTGGACGTGGTCGGCAACTACGGCAAGACCTTGCCCTACATCAGCCTCGTGCAGTTGTTCGAAGGTAGTGCTCATGCCCTCAGCCTGCCCCGCTTCGGCCTGGAGCTCGCGTTGCTGCAAGGCACGACGCTGGTCGGGCCGCTGCGCTATCTGGCCGCCTCGGCGCCCACCGTCGGCCATGCGCTGGTGGCGGTGATCCGCTACATGCGCCACTACAGCCCGGCCATTCAATTTCGTCTGGAACACCGTGCCGGCCAGGCCCTGCTGTACTTCGACAACGGCCTGCCCAATTCCGAGCAAACGCCACAGGTCGTCGAAAAGTCGGTCATGGGGGCCAGGCTGTTGATCGGCGAACTGCGCGGCACGCCATTGCGCCCCCGGGCGGTCACCTTCCGCCACAGGGCGTTGGGCGAAACAGCGGGCTACCTGCGCTACTTCGACTGCCCGGTGCTGTTCGAGCAGTCGCACAATTGCCTGGTGATGGCGGCCGATGTTCTGCAGGAGGCCTGCGTACGTCACGACGCGTCCTTGCATGCCATCGTTCGCCACTACCTGGAAGACCAGGTGGTGCCCTGTGACAGTCTGCGTGCCCGGGTGGAGCGCAAGGTCCAGATGCTGCTGCCCAGCCAACGCTGCACCCTGGAGCAAGTGGCCCTGGCGCTGGACCTCAACTCGCGCACGCTGCAGCGGCGCCTGGCCAGCGAAGGCATCGACTTCGAAGACTACCTGGATGGCTTGCGCCGACGCCAGGCGCAGCAGATGTTGCGCAGCACTGGCCTGACCGTTGGCCAGATCGCCAGCGAACTGGGGTATCGGCGCACCACTTCGTTCTGCCGCGCCCACCTGCGCTGGTTCGACATGACCCCACTGGAACATCGCCGGCAGTATGGCGACCCGATGATCGCCAACTCGTAAAGCTATTGGCCGTCCGGCTTGGCGGAGGTATCCCGAGCCGGCGCGGTGAACCATTTTTCCCGCGGCACCCACTTCTCCTGCGCAGGATCGCCCAGGTAATGCGGCGACATGATCTGCACGCCGTACTCGTTGAACACATCCTGAATGTTGGCATGCAACACGCTCAGCAGCTCCGCCCGCGGCCGGGGCTCGCTGGGCACGGCCTGGGCCACCAGGCGGTACTCGGGGTAGAAGTCCGACAGACCGGTCTGGAACACCTGGGGCGGGGGCTTGGCGACGATGCCCTCGGTTCGCTCGGCGGCTTCCACCAGCATCGCCTCGACCTGGCGCCAGGGCGTGTCGTAACCGATGGTGACCACGGTATCGACGATGTAGCCCTGGCCCTGGACCACACGCGAATAGTTGCGCGTCACGGAGCCTGTGATCATCGAGTTGGGCAAGGTCAGCACCTCGCCGAGACCTGTGCGAATGGTGGTGTTGAACATGCCGACTTCGGTCACGGTCCCTTCGTTGTCGCCCACCCGCACGTACTCACCTGCCTTCAAGGTCCGCGAGTAGGTCAGGATCAGCCCGGCCGCCGCCTGCCCGACCACACTGGAGGCGCCCAGGGAAATCATCAGCCCTAGCAGCACCGACAGGCCCTTGAACGCATCGGTGCCAGAGCCTGGCAGGTACGGGTAGGCCATGACCAGGGCGAACAGCCAGATCGCCAGCGAGGTCAGGCGGGTGGTCGGCTGCAAGGTTTCTTCGGTCAGCCACTTGATCGTGCCGGGGCGGGCCATGCGCTCCAGCAAACGCCGGCTGAAGCCGCTGATGCCACGGGCGATGAAGAAGATCATGAGCGCCACGGCGATGCCGGGGATGGCCTGCAGGATACCGTGCACCAGGTAGCGCAGCAGGTCGAGCAAGTGCACGTTGAGGCTTTCGCCCCAGGGCCGGGTATAGGGGAACTGCGAGAGCACGAAGCTCAGCCACTGGTAGCTCAGCAGGAAGACCACTACCCAGTACAACAAGCGCAGCAGGCGATCGGTCAGGTGATACACGTACTGCATGTCGAACAGCGGCAACTGGCCGACGCGAATCTGCTTGGCGCGCTCGCGCATCAACTGCGTCAGCACCCCACGCAGCTTGCGTCGCCCCCAGTTGGCGGCCTTGATCAGCACCAGGAAGATCACGGTGGCCAGGGCCGACCACCCCAGCGCCTTGAGTAGAAAGTGCAGGCTGCGCGCTTCGCCGGATTCTTCCACCACCTGGCGCAGCACCGCGGCGGCCTGTTCGGCAGGCAGGCGCGTGTCACCGCCGTTGATGCCCACATCCTGGGGCGCGACGATGAAGGCGCGGTGGCCACCGAGCAGCACCATATGGCTGTTGACGATCGGGTCGACCGTGACCCGCAACTCGTCGCTGCCGCGCAGGGCTTCCTCGATTACCGCCGCGGCCCGTTGCGCCCGGGCTTTTGGGGTTTCCCCGAGCAAGGTGGCATTGAAGGTGAAGATGCTGCGGTTGGCGATCACCAGTTCGGCTGGATCGGCGGGGATGCCGTCGGTGACGCTGGCGGCCGGATCACTGCCCTGCCCCACGGCGGGCAACAGCAGCAGCCACACCAGCAGCAGGCGAAAAAGGTGGTTCATTGCACACTCCCTGGGCACGAGGACGAACGGCGTCCCTCTAGTCATAGCACAGGGTTCACTGGCTGGAGCCCGACCCCAGGAACCAGCGGAAATAGGGGTTGTCGCCGTCGCTGCGAGCCAGCTCGCGGGCCTCCCGGGCCCAGGCCTGGCGATTGCCGTTGTAGGCATGCAGGCTGAGGCTGTAGAAGCGTTCGAGCACCCGCCAGCGGTCGTTCACCGCGCTGGCGAATGCAGGCTCTGCACCTTGCAGGGGCGGTGCGCCCCTGAGCGCCAGCAAGCTCGGCAGTACCCGAGTGATTTCCCGTGGCCGTACCCAGCCGGCGTACTCGATGCGCGGCTGGTCGTCGGTCACGGGCCTGGCATCGGCGGCGAAACGTTCGAGCCCGACGCGGTCGGTGATCCAGGTCGCCAGCAGCGCCTGCGCCGAATCGACCCCGACCTCGGCCAGCGCTGCGGCCACCGGTGGTTGCGCCAGGCGTTGGCGAATCCGCGGCACATCCAGCTCCAGTGGCTGCAGCGAGCCGATCAGGAGCATTTCGTGGAACTCGGTCGACCACAGCGACGCATGCGGGAATACCTCGATGAAACTGCGCACCAGCGCGCGGCTGTCCTCTTCGTTCTGGGTTGGCAAAGGCAGCCACTGCGCCACCAGCCCGCCCGGCTCAAGGCGCGAGGCGGCAAGCTGGTAGAAGTCGCGGGAATACAGGTTGACCACGCCGGCGGCCGAGGGTGGCGGCGGCTCCAGGGTGACCAGGTCGTAACGTTCCTCGCTGCGCAGCAGTTCGCGGCGGCCGTCACGCAGGCGGATATCCAGCCGCGGGTCGACCACGGCGGCGAAGTTGCCATTGAAGCGCGGCGCCGCTTGCAGCACCTCGGGCAACAGTTCCGCCACCACCGGGCGCTCCAGCCCTGGATAGCGCAGCATCGCCCCGGCGGTGATGCCGGTGCCGAAGCCGATCACCAGCGCAGAACGTGGCTCACCACGGTGAATCAGCAAGGGCAACAAGGCCTGCAGGCGCATGTAGCGCAACGACGGCATGGCATCGCCGGTGTTGGACACACCCTGGATGTACAAGCGATTGAAGGTCTGGCCCTGACGCCCCTGGCTGACCACCGCCACGGTGCCGCCCTTGCCCTCGTGGTAGTAGGTGAGCTGACCGTTGCGCGCGCCCGGCAGCAGTTCGGCCAGGCGCTGGGGTGGTGTGAACACCGCCACCAGCAGGCTCGCACCCGCCACCGCGATCACTGCCATGGCCGTCGGGCGCCGCACGCCCGGGCCACGCCAGACGGCCACCAGGCCGACCAGCGCCGCCAGGCCGGCCAGCACGCCCAGGGCACGCACCAGGCCCAGCTGCGGCACCAGGACAAAACCGGTAAGCAGCACCCCGACGATGCCGCCCAAGGTATTGAGCGCTACCACCGCGCCCACGTCCCGGCCGACATGGCCGCTGTCCACCACCAGGCGCAAGGCCAGCGGGAATGCAGCGCCCAGCAAGGTGGTCGGGAGGAGCACCATGCACAGCGCTGCGGTGGCGAAACGGGCGCTCATGCCGGCCAGTTCGCTGCCGAACAGCTGCAAGGCGAACAGTTCGGCCTGGGTCTGCGCCAGCACCAGCCAGCGCCCGAGCCCGGCGAGTTGCAACAAGGCCAGCAACCCCGCGAGGGCGATCAACAGGCCGAACAGGCCCCACGGGTCACGGATACGGTCGGCGCGTCGCGCATACAGGGCACTGCCGGCGAGCAGACCGCCCAGGTAAGTGGCCAGCACCACGGCGAAGGCGAACGCACGGGTGCTCATGAAGGGCACGATCGACTGGCTCCACACCACCTCATAGCCCAGCGCCACGCCTCCGGCGACGCAGTACAGGCCGATGGCCAGGCGTGCCTGTGCGCTACGCGGCGCCGACGACAGCTTGCCAGGCACCGGCAGCGTGGCATCGCGTCGACGTGCCAGCCACGCGCCCAGGGCCGCCAGCAGGTTGAGCATCGCCGCGGCGCAGGCGCTGCCGGTGACGCCCAATTGTGGCAGCAGCACGAACGCGGCCAGCAAGGTGCCGGCAATGGCGCCCGCCGTGTTCGCCGCGTACAGCCGGCCCCCCGCCTCGGCCAGTTGGCCACTGGCGGGCGCCAGCGAGCGGACCAACACCGGCAAGGTGCCGCCCATGAGCAAGGCCGGCAGCCCGACCAGGGTAAAAGGCAGGGCCCAGGCCAACAGGCCGGCGCTGCCCTCCAGGCGGGCGAACGGTCCGGCGGCATGGGCCAGGCCCAAGGTGGCGCCGATGCCGAGCACGGCGACGGCCAGTTCCAGGCACACATACAGCAGCACCGGGCGCCGCAAACGGTCGGCCCAGCGCCCGAACGCCAGGCCGCCCAGGGCGAGGCCTGCGAAGAAGGCACTGATGCCCGTGGCCACGGCGTGCACTTCGACGCCGACCACAAGCGACAGTTGTTTGATCCAGAGGACTTGATAGACCAGGCCGGCGGCGCCGGAGAGGAAGAGCAGCGTTGCAGGCAACGCTACCGACAGGCGCGCCTTGGCTTGCGGCGTGTCGGTGACCACGGAGGATGCTGCTGGTGATGCCATGCCGGAGCCCTTGTCAGGTGAAGGTGTGGGAGCGGGCTTGTCCCGCGAAAGGGCCGGCCCAGGCAATGAAGGGGCATGGCCAGGGCTTTGCCCTGGTTCGCGGGGCAAGCCCGCTCCCACAGGTACATCACAGGCTGTCAAAACTGTGCTTTCCCTGTGGGAGGCGGCAAGCGTCGCGTCACTGCTTGTTCATCTTCTCCTCGATCTTCTTGTCCACATCGGCACGGATCTGGTCGATGCTGAAGCTCGCTGGCCGCTGGCTAGGCGGATAGTCGACGAAGGTCTGCAGGAAAGCGGCGGCCTTCTTGATGCCGTTGAAGACAAGGTAGTCGTTCTTGGTCAGCCAGTCGTTGTACTGGTCTGAAACCACATCGGCGCGCTCGTACGGGTCCATGCGCAGATTGAACATCTTCGGTACGCGCAGGCATGTGAACGGCTCGCTCCAGACCGCGAAGCCACCCGGGGCACGTTGCTCGCAGAACACGATTTTCCAGTCGCCATAACGCATCGACACGAGCTCGCCATCATCGTTGAAGTAGTAGAACTCGCTGCGCGCGCTCTTGTCGGTCTTGCCCGTGAGCATGTCGAGCTGGTTGAAACCGTCCAGATGAACCTTGAAGTTCTTGCCCCCCACGTCAGCGCCCTTGAGCAGGCGGTCCTTGATGTCGCTATCGCCTGTTGCCGCCAACAAGGTCGGGAACCAGTCAAGGCCGGACATCATCTGGGTGTTCACCGAATCAGGCTTGATCTTGCCTGGCCAGCGCACCATGGCCGGCACCCTGAAGGCACCTTCCCAGTTGGAGTTCTTTTCGTTGCGGAACGGGGTAGTCGCCGCATCCGGCCAGGACCACTGGTTCGGGCCATTGTCGGTGGTGTAGACGACGATCGTGTTGTCGGTGATCTTCAGATCATCCAGGGTCTTGAGCAGCTTGCCGACATCGCCGTCATGCTCAAGCATGCCATCGGCATACTCGTTGCCGAGCATGCCGCTCTGCCCCTGCATCGACTCGCGCACATGGGTGAAGGCGTGCATCCGGGTGGTGTTCATCCACACGAAGAACGGTTTGTTGGCCTTGACCTGCTTGTCGATGAAGTTGATCGCGGCCTGGGTGGTTTCGTCGTCGATGGTCTCCATGCGCTTCTTGGTCAGGGCGCCGGTGTCCTCGATCTTGCCATCGGCACTGGCCTTGATCACCCCGCGTGGCGAGGCGGCCTTGACGAACTCCTGGTCATCCTTGGGCCAGTACGGGCGCTCAGGTTCCTCTTCGGCGTTCAAGTGGTAGAGGTTGCCGAAGAACTCGTCGAAACCATGGTTGGTGGGCAGGTATTCATCTCGGTCGCCCAGGTGGTTCTTGCCGAATTGCCCCGTGGCGTAGCCTTCGGCCTTGAGCGCCTGGGCGATGGTCACGTCGCGCGCCTGCAGGCCGACCGGCACGCCCGGCATGCCAACCTTGGACAAGCCGGTGCGCAAGGCCGACTGGCCGGTGATAAACGTCGACCGCCCGGCCGTGCAACTGTTTTCGGCATAGTAGTCGGTGAACATCATGCCTTCCTTGGCGATACGGTCGATGTTCGGCGTCTGGTAACCGACCACGCCCTTGCCATAGGCACTGATATTGGTCTGGCCGATATCGTCGCCGAATATGACCAGAATGTTCGGCTTGTCCGCCGCACTGGCCAGCCCCGCTGCGAACGTTGCCGTGGCCGCGAGGGCGGCCGCCGACAACCATGCTCTACTGGACTTCATAGGTACGCTCTCCGTTTCACGTCACTGCTGCAGTCCACGACTTCGTGCACTAGGGTCGCGGGTAGTTGGCCGGCCCCCGTACTCCTGCGGTTGGTTTTTGAATCTTCAGGGGGCCTCGAAGGGGTATACACGGCGCCACTCATTGGCCATGTCCACCACCGTCCAGCCCTTGGCTTGCGCCTGGTCGAGGGCCTTGTCCAGGCGCCCGACATTGCTCTTGCGGTCATAGGCCCATTCGCGATGGGCGTCGGTGTGGTGCACCAGCCCGGCAAAGCGCTTCCCCTCACCCGCCTGGGTCCACTGCAGCATCTGCAGGTCCCCGTCGGAGTTGCCGAAGGCCAGCAGCGGCCGGCGACCAATGATCGAGTCGATGCTCACCGGCTTGCCCGGGCCATCGTCGTTATGCACGACCTTGGGCAGGCGTTGAACGCTCAGTTTGCCCTGCTGATCCTGGAAGGTGGCGCCCAGGGTGGTGCCGATCACCTGCTCGGGGGGGATGCCGTACACCTCTTCGGCAAAGGCGCGCATGAAGGCCACCTCGCCACCGGAAACGATGTAGGTCTTGAAACCGTGGTCACGCAGGTAGGCCAGCAGTTCCAGCATCGGCTGGAACACCATTTCGGTGTAGGGCTTGCCCGTGCGTGGGTGGCGGGCACTGGCCAGCCAGCTGCGGCTGCGGGCGATGAAGTCTGTGGTGCTCATGCCCGAATGGGTCGCGGCGACGATCTTGAGGATGCCGTCCATGCCCTGGGCGGCCAGTGCCTGGTGGTCGTTCTCCAGCACCGCCTTGAACGGCTGCTGGGTGCGCCACTGGGGATGTTCGGGGGCCAGGCGCTTGACCTCGTCCATGGCGAACAGCACCTCGAAGTACATAGGTTGCTCGCTCCACAAGGTGCCGTCGTTGTCGAACACCGCAATGCGCTGTCCGGGCACGACATAATCCGGGCCGCCTTCCTGAGTCACCGCTTCGACGAAGGCCACGATGGCGCTGCGCGAAGCGCCCTCGCGCCAGGCGGGTAGAGGGTCGGCCGCCTGGGCCAGCACGGGCAGCAGCATTAACAACAGATACAGCAGCCCGCGCAGTGAAGCCCCGGTTGCTGATTCGCGCATGGTGAACCGTCCTTGCATCATGGCATTTACCTGAAAATGAGCCGTCACGGGTTAAGGTCACGCAGCCCGTTACTGTCGCGGGAACCGGCCTTGCCCGTTGCAACCCTCTGGCGCAACCGCTGCATCAGTTTTTTGCGGTCACTGGCACTGTGCCCGCGCGTACCCTCGCCGCCATACGAACTTTGGAAAAAGGCTAGCAAATCGTCCTCGGATTGCCCGGACATGGGATGTTCACTTGACGACAGCGTGCGCCGGCCGGTGCTACGCCGTACCCACAAGTACAAGCCATCCAGGCGCGCCGGCTGGCGGCCGCTCTGCTGCCGCGCCTGGCGCCAGGCGTAGCCGGGCGAGTCGAGCCAGGCCTGCCGACGCCGCGCCTGCCAGCGTCGCAGCCACTGCCACCCTGCCCGCCCCCATGCGCGTCCCATCCATGCCAATGTCCCCAGCAACAGCACCAGCCCCAGCAACACCCACCCATGGCCGGCAAGCCTGACCTGCGCGCCCTGGCCAAGCGCACGCAGGTCGTCGCTCAGGGAGAACGGCGCCTGATAGGCGCCTGCCTCGGCCACCACCTCAACGGCAGGCACCGAGGCCGTGCGCGGCTCGCCCGTAGTGGCATCCCACCACTTCACCTCGATGGCTGGCAGGCGGTAGTGCCCGGCGGCAGTGGCCACATAGCTGACACTGTCCTCGCGCCGGCCCCCAAGGATGCCGCCACGGCCATCGCTGAGCGCCGTGACGCTGGGCGTCTGCACATAGCGCTTGAGACCCTCGACCTCGGCGAAACCCGGTGGAGGGATCAGCATGGCCTGGGCGCCGGGGGCCACGGTATGCAGGCGCCGGGTGATGCTGTCACCCGCGCGTAAAGGGTTGTGCGAACGCTCGATGACCTGGGTCAGCTCGACCTGCTGCGCGACCAGGCGCTGCTCGCCGGTCGTGCTGACGACGCCTTTGGCCTCGAACGAAAGGGGTTGGCTATGCACCGTCAGCACCGTGCTGTCGGGGCCGGGCTTAACGCGAAACGCCAGCGCGGGAATGCTGAACCGCTGCGCTGCGGTGGGGGTGATCTGGTAGCGGTAGCGCAGGCCGAAGAAGGCCTTGCCGTCGAGTCGCTGATTCAGGTGCTGCGCTTCACCACTGGGCGGGCTGACCACCGCGCCCGCCAGTTGCAATGCCGGCAGCACCGGGGCATCGGTGAACCAGGTGTCGACCAGCAGGTCCACTTCCAGGCTGACCGTGGCCCCGGTCATGATCGGCGTGTCCGGCACCAGCCGCGCCTGCACCCGTACCTCAGGCTCGGCAGCACTCGCCAGCCCCACCAGGCAAACCAGGAGCAGCAAGGCCCAACGGGTCATGGTGCCTCCTTCGCGGCATCCTGGAGCGCGAACTTGCGCTTGAGAAACTGCGCTGGCGAGGTGGTCAGGTTGTTCAGCCACAGCTGGTCGGAGGCTGCCTGGGGCGTCTGTTGCTGCTGTTGCTTGCCACCGGCTGCCGGGGTCTGGTCCTCGACCACCTTGTCGGGTTGCTCATCGGGCGGCTTGGCCTGCTGCTGATCCTCGTAGTCCTTGCGCAGCGCCTCGGCCAGTGCCAGGTTGGCCTTGGCTTCAGGGAATTCAGGCTGCAGACGCAACGCCTGCTGGTAGGCGGCAATGGCCTGGGTGAACTTGAACAGGCGCACATAGCTGTTGCCCTGGTAGAACCAGGCAGGTGCCGTGTCGACTTTGCCCAGGTTTGCCAGCGCCGCCTGAAAATCGGCCGCCTGGTAGGCCGCGACACCCTTCCAGTAAGGGTCGTGGAACCGCGCCGCGGCCTGCGGATAGTGGCCATGCTCGAACGCCCAACGCCCCTGTTGGTCGGCAGTGAAGAAGGCATCGGTCAGTCCTCCGGCCCGTGCGGGTTCGCCCGCGCCGCCCAGCAGCAATGCCAGCAGCAGGCCGGGCAACCAGTTCACCCGCCAGCCTCGGCGCACGCTGAACAGCACCAGCAATAGCAAGGGCCAGCACAGCCAATAGCCGGCATCCTTCCAGTGCAACTCGGCATCAAGGCCGCTGGCAGTCTTGAAATGGCGCTGGGCGTGCAGCTCGATCCAGTCCAGGTCATCGTCGTTCAGCGACAGGCTGCCCAGCGGTGCGCCCGCCGCCTTGGCCAGGCCCTTGAGCCCTTGCGCGTCGAAATCGCCCTGCAGCGGCCGGCCTTCGGCGTCAAGCCTGGGCAGGCCCCGGGCATCACGCAACGGGCCGGTCGACTGGCTGCCGACCGCCAGCACCAGCACTTGCAGCGAACTGCCGGCCAGGCGCTTGTCGATCGCCTCGAACTGGCTGGCGTCAGCGCCGTCGGTCAGCAGCACCAGGCTGCCTGGGGCCTTTTCGGCGTCCAGCAGTTTGAGCGCCAGGTCGATTGCCCCCAGTGCGTCCTTGCCGGGCTTGCCCATCAAGTCGGTAGCCAGCGCCTGAATGAAGGTGTCGAGCAGGGCCGGGTCATCGGTGGCCGGCAGCACCAGGTGCGCGCTGCCGGCGTAGGCGACCAGCGCGGTGCGCGCGCCACCCCGGCGCATGACCAGGTCGTGCAGGGTGTGCCGGGCCGCCGCCAGCCGGCTGGGCGGCACGTCGTCGGCGTCCATCGAGGGCGACAGGTCCACGGCGATGATCAGTGGCGCGCGGTCGTCGAGAAAGTCCGGCAGGTCCTGCTCCCAGGTCGGCCCGGCTGCAGCCAGGGCACCGAGTATCAAGGTGGCGCCGAGCAAGTGCACCGGACGCAGACGGCGTTGTTCCTGCGGGGTAATCAGCAGGTGCGCCACCAGGTGCGGGGCGATGATGCCATCGAGCTGGCGGCGCAGGTCATGCCGGCGCAGCCACAGCATCGGCAGCAGCACGCCGGGCAAGATGAGCAACAGCCACAGCGGCCGCAGGAAGTGAAACGCTCCGAGATCGAAGGTCATGCTTGCGGCCCCATCGGCACCGGCTGACGACCGGCCAGCCTTGCCCGTAACAGCGCCAGCAAATGGCCGACCAGCAGCAACGCCAGGGCCGCCCCCAGTGGCCAGACGAACAGGTCGCGCTTGGGTTGATGACTGAAGGTCTTGACCTGGTGCGGGGTCAAGCGGTCGAGGGTGGCATACACCTGCTGCAAGGCCTGGCGATCATCGGCGCGGAAGAACTGCCCGCCGGTGGTGCGGGCGATCGCCTGCAGGGTGGCCAGGTCGACCTTGGCGTCGCCGGTGGCCTGCGGGTCGCCGATGCCAATGGTATGTACCACGATATGATTGTCCCGAGCCAGGCGCGCCGCGTGGTCGGGCGTGATGGCGCTGCCGGTGTCGTTGCCATCGGTCAGCAGGATCAGCACCTTCTCCGGCGTCCTGGCCGTGGCCAGGGCCTTGATGGTCAGGCCTATGGCATCGCCCAGTGCGGTGTTGGGCCCGGCCATGCCGATGCCGACCTCATCCAGCAGCATCAGCAGGCTGGCGTGGTCGAGGGTCAACGGCGCCTGGGGATAGGCGCCGGTGCCGAACACGATCAGGCCGATGCGGTCGTCCTTGCGCCGGGCGATGAAGTCGCGCACCACCGCCTTCACCGCGCTCAGGCGGTCGGTGCGCTCGCCGTTGGCGTTGGTGTAGTCGGTGGCCTCCATGGATTGGGAAATATCGATGGCCAGCATCATGTCGCGCATGGGTTGATCACGCTGGATCGGCCGCTCCACCAGCACCGGCCTGGCACAGGCAGCCACCACCAGCACCCAGACCAGCAAGTTGAGCAGCAACTGTCCACGCCCGCCGCTGGTGCTTGCAGCGCCCGGCTGCTTGCCCACGGCACGGCTCATCGCCGTGAAGAATGGCACCCGCAGTGCGCTGCGGCTTTCCTGGTACAAGCCCAGCACGCGGTAGGCCAGCCAGGCCAATGGCAGCAACAGAAATACCCAGGGGTAATCAAACTGCCACATGGTGCCCCTCGATCCAGCTTCGGCTGGCGCTGAACAAGGCACTCACCTGCTGCGCCTGCAGGGCGAGCAGATCGTCATCCGGGGCATAGGCAAGTGTCTGCAGGGTGTCGGCAAATCCTTCGGGCAAGGGTTGCCGCGAACGCTCGGCGAGAAACGCCTGCCATTGCGCGCCGGCCAGGCTGGCCACGGGCGGCGCATCCGGCATCGACAAGGCCACCCGTTTGAGCAGCTCGGGCAATTCGCGCAGGCCAGTCAGGCGCAGCTCGCCTTCGGCACGCGCCAGTTCATCAAGCCGCTGCAGGGCCTCGCGGCGGTAACGGTCGCGCTGCCAACGCCGCCAGCGCAGCGCCGTCCACAACAGCACGGCCGCCAACAGCAGCACGGCCAGTACCAGCCAGGCCCAGGTCTGTGGCAGGTAGCTGAACGGCGGCGCGCCGGGCGCCAGCTCGCGGAGCTGGTCGATGGCCGGCACAGGCGCACTCATCGTGGCGCCTGGGCCAGGCGGCCCAGCTCCCGGCGCAACTGCTCCAGGCTGTCATCGCCGGTGCTCACCAGCAGCAACGGCACCTGGCTGCGGCGCAGCAGGTCGGCGACATCGCGCAGGCGCCCGGCGAGAAACTCGCCCAGGGGCCGGTTGACCCGCCGCTGGCCAACCTCCAGTTCCACCTGCTGGGCGCCCTGGGTCACATTGAGTCGCCCTTTTTCCGGCAGTTGCAGGGCAATCGGGTCATAGACCTGGATGGCGATCACATCGTTGTGCTGGCGCAACTGGCGCAGCAACGGCAGGGTGTCCGGGCCGATGCCGGCGAAATCGCTGATGATGCAGATCAGGTGGTCATGGCCCGCCGAGGCCACACAGCTGCGCAGCACCTTGTCCAGCTGCGCGTCGTTTTCGCTGTCGACAGCAAAGGCAGACAAGCGCTGGTTGGCCTTGACCACCGCGCTGCACAACGCCTCGACCCGGGCGCGGCTGCGCAACGGGCGCACATAGTCCACCTGCTGGTTGCCGAAGACCATGCCACCGACCCGGTCCCCGGCATGGAAGGCCATCCACGCGCAGATAGCCGCCAGCTGCGCGGCGCTGACCGACTTGAAGTAGCGCTGCGAGCCGAAGTACATGCTCATGCGCTGGTCGACCAGCAGCAACGTGGGCCGATCGCGCTCCTCGGTGAAGGTACGCACGAACGGCTTGCCGTAGCGCAGCGAGGCCCGCCAGTCCAGATGGCGCAGGTCATCACCGGGGATGTAGTGCCGCAGTTCATCGAAGCTCAGCCCACGCCCGCGCAAGCGCGAGGCATGGTTGCCGGAAAGGATGCTTGACAGCGGCTGGCGGGCGACGAAGCTCAAGCCCCGGGCACGCGCCTCCAGCGCCATCATTTCGGCGAGCGAGGCGTAGACGAAACCGTCAGGGGCAATGCTGTTCGCTGGCATCGGCAGCTCCGTCAGGCGGGAATGGCCACCTTGTCCAACAGCCGGTCGATGACCTGGTCGGCGCCCACGCCATCGGTGACTGCGTCGTAGGACAATTGCAGGCGGTGGCGCAATACCGGGTGCACCACGGCACGCACATTGTCGGGGGAGACGAAGTCCTGGCCATTGAGCCAGGCATGGGCCCGCGACACCCGGTCGAGGCTGATGCCACCGCGCGGGCTGGCACCGATGCTGATCCAGCGGGCCAGGTCGGCATCGTAGTCGCCGGGATGGCGGGTGGCGTTGACCAGGTCGATGAGGTAACGGTCGATGGCCTGGGCGACATGCACCTGGGCCACCTCGCGGCGGGCGTCGAAGATCACCTGCTGGGCCAGGCGCGCGGGTTGTGCCGCGCCCTCGTGGCCGGCCTGGTCCTCCTCACGCACCAGGCGCAGCACCTGGGCTTCGTCGTCGGGATGCGGGTAATCGAGCTGCAGCTTCATCAGGAAGCGGTCCATCTGCGCTTCGGGCAACGGGTAGGTGCCCTCCTGCTCTATCGGGTTCTGGGTCGCCAGCACCATGAACAGCCCTGGCATCGGGTAGCTTTGCCCGGCCACGGTGATCTGCCGTTCTTCCATGGCCTCCAGCAAGGCGGCCTGGACTTTGGCTGGGGCGCGGTTGATTTCGTCGGCGAGGATGACGTTGCCGAACAGCGGGCCAGGCTGGAAACGAATGCTGTTGCCTTCGGCCGTCTGCTGCAGGATCTCGCCGCCGGTGATGTCCGACGGCAGCAGGTCGGGGGTGAACTGGATGCGCCGCATCTGCGCCTCCAGGTGCGTGGCCAGGGCTTTTACCGTGCGCGTCTTGGCCAGGCCAGGGAGGCTTTCGAGCAGCAAATGGCCGTTGGCGAGCAGGCCCAGCAGCACGTGACGAATGGTCTCTGCCTGGCCGAGGACCTTTTGCGCGACCGAGGCTTCCAGGGCCTGGACGTGTTCATGGGTGTTCACGGGGGCGGTGGTTCCTGGGTGGAGTTGACGGTCTGGTAAATCTAGTTGGGATGGGCTGGGGTGCAATGGGGTGTCGTGAAGAGAACAAGGCGGGCTCAAGATCCGGGACTTGCGCGCTCCTTGTGGGAGCAACTGTCTTGCTCATTGTCTGAAAGCTGACGCGGTTCCTGTGGGAGCGGGCTTGCCGGCGATGAGGCCGGGCCAGGTACCACGATGTAGCCTGTGCGGGCCCTATCGCCGGCAAGCCGGCTCCCACAGGTGCACCACAATGTTCAATGCCTGTGTTCAAGATCCTGAAGCTTGCACGATCCATGTGGGAGCGGCTTGCCCCGCGAAACAGGCAGCGCGGAGCATGGCACCGGCTTCGCCGGTGTTCGCGGGACAAGCCCGCTCCCACAAGAATCGCGTCAACTTCCAGAAATTGAGACAGTTGCTCCCACAGGTGCACCACAGCCTTCGAGGGCGGTGCTTTCCCCTCAAGGCTGCTTCTGCCAATACGGCTCGATCGCCTGCAACTGTCTTGCTCAATGTCTAAAAGACGACGCGATTCCTGTGGGAGCCGGCTTGCCGGCGATGAGGCCGGGACAGGCACCACGATGCAGCCTGTGCGGGCCCTATCGCCGGCAAGCCGGCTCCCACAGGTGCACCACAATGTTCAATGCCTGTGTTCAAGATCCTGAAGCTTGCACGGTCCATGTGGGAGCGGGCTTGCCCCGCGAAACAGGCAACGCGGAGCATGGCACCGGCTTGGCCGGTGTTCGCGGGACAAGCCCGCTCCCACAAGAATCGCGTCAACTTCCAGAAATTGAGACAGTTGCTCCCACAGGTGCACCACAGCCTTCGAGGGCGGCGCTTTCCCCTCAAGGCTGCTTCTGCCAATACGGCTCGATCGCCTGCAACCGCTGATCCTCCGGCGCCACCTCACGCATCTTCTGCACATACGGCCAGGCCTGCTCCCGCTCCCCCGCCAGGGCATGCAGGTAGATGAGCGAATACAGCAGGTCCGCATCCTCCGGCGCTTGCTGCAAGCCACTGCGCAAGGCTTGCAGCGCCTCGTCACGGCGGTCCAGGCGCGACAGCAGCAAACCCTGGTTGTAGCGAATGCGCGTATTGCCCGGCAACGCCACGGCGGCCTGCTCCATCCAGCCCACCGCCTCGTCCGACCTGCCACGCTCGGCCAGCAGCAAGGCAAGCATGTAGGCAAGGTTGCCTCGGTCAGGCGCCGGCATCTTCTCCAGCGCCACCCCGTCGCGCAGCAGCTGTTCGGCATCGTCCAGGCGCTGGCTGCTGCTGGCCAGGGTAACCAGGTTGACCCTGGCCGGGACGAAATAGGGGTCCATGCGCAAGGCCTGGCGATATTGCTCCATGGCCTGCTCGTCGCGGCCCTGGCGCTGCATCAGCACCGCCAGGTTGAGCCGCCCGCCCGGCAGGTCGGCGTTGCCGCGCAGCCGCTGCTCGTAATCGGCGAGCATGGCGGCGTATGGCTGGCGGTCGGCTTCAGGCAGCTGCGCGGCAGGCACGTCGGCCAGAGCCCGCACGGCTTCGTCACGCACCGCCAGGGCCGGGTCCTGCAACAACGGCAGCAAGGGCGCCACGCGCTGCTCGGGCGGCACGCGGCTGAAGCCGTTCACCGCGTAGGCGCGCACCACCGCGTCCCGGTCCTGCAGCGCCCAGCGCAGGTTGCTGCTGGCCGCAGGCCCCATGCCCGCCAACTGCTCGGCGGCGGTCGCCCTGACGATGGCAGGGTTGCTCTTGTCTGCCAGCACATAGCCCAGTCGGCCAAGGCCAGTACCGGGGTCTTCGCGCACGGCATGGAAGCTCTCGCCGTAATGGGCCGGGCGCTTGGGGTTGGCGAACCAACTGTCGATGGCGCTGGCGGCCCATGCTGGCTGGCGGTCCTTATGGCACGCCGTGCAGGCATCCGGGCCGATGCCCTGGGCAGCCAGGTCGGGCCGTGGAATGCGCAGGGCGTGGTCGCGCCGAGGGTCGACGACCATGTAGTCCTTGCTCGGCATGTGGCAGTTCACGCACTGCGCACCGGGCGAACCGGCAGCATGGTGATGGTGCTCGGGGCTGTCGTAGTCCTTGGCCTGCAAGCCGGCGAAGCGCGCGGTATTGGGCTGGGTGTTGTGGCACTGCAGGCACAGGCCGTTGCCTTCGATGCGCACCTGGGTGGTGTGCGGGTTGTGGCAGTCGGTGCAGGTGACCCCGGCGGCATACATCTTGCTCTGGGTGAACGAGCCGTACTCGTACACTTCGCCGTCGATCTGCCCGTCGGCGTGGTACAGCCCATTGCGCAGGGTGGCCGGCAAGCTCTGGTCAAGCTGCGGGTGCCCAGGCAACTGGCCGGTGCCCAACCCCTGCCGCCGGCTGTGGCAATAGGCACACTGTTCCACCAGCCCCTTGCTGCCCAACGCCTTGAAATCCACTGCCAGCCCCTGGGCAGGCGAGGCACCCGGATTGCGCGTGGCCCAGTCGACATGGGCCTGGCTTGGCCCATGGCAGCCTTGGCAACCCACGGTCTTTTCCTGCCAGGTGCTGGCGAAGCTGTCCTTGGCATCGTCGTAGTGCTTGGCCAAACCGGTGGAATGGCAGTCGGCGCACATGCCGTTCCAGTTCTGGTAACGGCCGGTCCAGTGCAGCGGGTCGTCCGGGGCGAAGCGTTGCCCGGGATACAGCGAGAACCAGCGCTGGCCGCCCTGCTCTGCCGGCCGGCTGTCCCAGGCGATGGTCAGGGCCTGCAAACGTCCCCGCGATAGCGCCACCAGGTATTGCTGCAGCGGCGAATAGCCAAAGGTGTAGAGCACCTTGAAGTCGGCCGGCTTGCCGTCCTCGCCTTCGATATTGACGAAAAACCCATCGCCCTTGCGATAGAAGCGCGCCTTGACCCCATCCTGGTCGTAGCGCACGTCATTGAAATTGCCCAGCACGTTGGCCGCGCTGGCATCGCGCAGCGCCCAGGCATGGTCGGAATGCTGCCACTGCCCGGCCTGTTCGGCATGGCAGGCCTGGCAACTGCCGGCATCGGCGTAGCCTTCGCGGTCCTTGGCCTGGGCCGGCAACTGGCCCACGCTTGACGCGGCTGTGCTGAGCCCCGCGAAGCACAGGGCCAGCAACATCACACTGATTCCGACAAGCACCCGCAACCCCTGCACTGCCTGTGCACACCACCCCATTGGTCAGCTCCACGGTCATTACTGTTCGCCCTGTAGCAGGCTGTTGTGATGTATCCATGCCCCGAAGCATTGCTTCACCCTAGTACAGGCCGTTCGTTCCTGCGCGTCGGCGCCCGCGACGACTGGCCACAGGAGCCTCTGTGCCGCGCGATTGGGCAAAGTCCAGTTTCCTTTCTAGTATGAGAATTCGAACCGTTTGCGCTGCGCTTCAAGAAGTTTCTCAGGAAGGAGTCGAGGATGCCGTTGCCCGTCGTTAAACACCGTTACCTGCCGTTGTTGCTGGCCCTGGCCAGTGTCGCCGTACATGCCGAGCAAGAAACTACGGGCGAAGACCCGCAACTGATTCGCGTGCTGCTCGCCGCCGAGCTGGAAACCACCCTGTCCAGCCAGATGAGCGGCACCTTGGGCGAACTCAAGACCCGCTTTGGCGAGCATGTGGCCAAGGGCGCCACCCTGGCACGTTTCAACTGCAACGAGGCCCAGGCACGGGACAAGGTCGCGGTGGCGGAGCTGGCCATGGCGCGGCAGAACCTGGAAGCCAAGAAGCAGCTGCGCAAGCTCGATGCCGTGGGCGATATCGAAGTGGCCGCGGCCAACACCGAAGTGCAGAAGGCCGCTGGCGCGCGTGCCATGGGTGAGGCGCAGATGAGCTACTGCCAGGTGCTGGCACCGTTCTCCGGGCATGTCGCCAAGGTGTATGTAAAGCCCTACCAGACCGTCAGCGCCGGTACGCCGCTGTTCGACCTGGTCAGCGACGGCGCCTTGAAGGTGCGCCTCAATGTGCCTTCCAGCCAATTGAAGTCCCTCAGCCCCGGCCAGCCACTTCAGGTGACCGTGCACGAGACAGGCAAGACCTATCCCGCCAAGGTCAGCGTCATCAATGCCCGCGTCGATGCCGTGGCGCAGACCGTGGAACTCGAAGCGCGCTTCGATCAGCGCTTCCCTGAACTGATGGCCGGCATGAGCGGCACCGCGCGGTTCGACCATGACCGTGAATAGGCCGCTCCCGCACCCGCAGTTGCTGCTGCAACTGGACGCCCTGCGCGACAAGGCCATGGCCGCCGAAACGCTGGGCGCCCTGGCGTTCAGCATGGCCAACGACCTGTACCCGCTGCTGCCCTTCCACCAGGCGCTGGTGTTCGAGCAGAACAAGGCCGGCCTCGATCTGCTGTGCGTCTCGGGCCTGGCGCGGCCCAGCGAAGACTCGCCGTACCTGGTCTGGCTCAAGCGCGCCAGCCGCTGGCTGGCCGAGCGCCTGGTCGAACCACAGCCCACCTGGTTGACCCAGGACAACGCCACGCCGCCGGAGGACATCGCCCAAGGCTGGGCCGAGTGGTGGCCCAGCGGTCTATGGTGCATACCGCTGCACGGCCCTGACGGCGAACGGCTCGGCGTATTGGTGCTGCTGCTGGAAGCAGAACCGCCCGCGATGCTGCACCAGCAACTCGACGGCCTGACGCGCACCTGGGCCTACTGCTGGCGCACGCTCACCCGGCGTCGGCATATCAGCCGCTGGCGCCCCAGCCGCCGCCAGGTGCTGCTGACACTGCTGGTGGCCGGTGCGCTGTTGCTGGTACCGGTGCGGCAGACGGCGCTGGCACCGGCGCAGATCGTCTCGCGCCAGGCACTGATCATCAGCTCGCCCATCGATGGCGTGATCGCCCAGGTGCTGGTGCGCCCCAACCAACCTGTGGAAGCCGGCACGCCGTTGTTCACCCTCGATGAAACCACCCTGCGCAGCCGCGCCGAGGTGCTCGGCAAGGAGGTCGCGGTGGCCGATGCCGAGCTGCTGGCCGCCAGCCAGCGGGCGTTCGACAACCCGCAAAGCAAGAACGAGCTGACCTTGCTGCAAGGCCGGGCCCAGCAGCGCCGGGCCGAACTGGCCGCCGTGCAGGCCCAGTTGCAGCGCACCCAGGTGGTGTCGCCGCGGGCCGGCGTTGCGGTGTTCAGCGACCCCAATGACTGGATCGGCAAACCGGTGTCGACCGGCGAGCGCATCCTGCACGTGGCCGACCCGGCGCAACCGGCGATGCAGATCCAGCTGGCCGTGGCCGACGCCATCGCCCTGGAGCCGGGCGCCGAGGTCACACTGTTCCTCACCGCCTACCCGCTCAGCCCGCTCAAGGGCAAGATCCTCGAAACCAGCTACCAGGCCAAGCCCGGCGACGACGGCGTGGTCGCCTACCGCTTGCTGGCCAGTATCGACGAGCACTCCGAACATGCCCGCCTGGGCCTGCACGGCACCGCCAAGCTGTATGGCGGCCGAGTGATGCTCGGCTATTACCTGCTGCGTCGCCCGCTGGCCACCGTGCGTGCCTGGAGTGGCTGGTGATGCTCGACCTCAGCGACCTGCCACTGCCGCCGCTGCGCGAAGACCTGCGCCTGTGCGAAGCCGCCGACAACCGCGACGGAGAACCGGCGTGGATGATCCACGACACGGTGATCAATCGCTTCTACCGCATCGGCTGGCTGGAATTCGAATGCCTGCTGCGCTGGGGCCAGACACCGCGCCAGGTCAGTGAACAGGTGTCGCGTGACAGCGCGCTCAAGCCGGATGTCGAGCAGGTGCTGGCGCTGCGTGCCTTTCTCGAACAACACAACCTGTTGCGTCCGGGCGCCGAGCAACTGGCCAGGTTGCAGAGCGCCTTCGATGCGCGCACCTGGTCGAGCTGGCGCTGGTGGCTGCATCACTACCTGTTCTTCCGCATCCCGCTGCTGCGCCCGCAAGCCGGCCTGCAACATCTGGCCAAGGCCCTGGGCTGGCTGTTCCATCCACTCACCGGCGTGCTGGTGATCGCCCTGACCCTGCTGGGGGTGATCCTGGTGATGCAGCAATGGGACAGCTTCACCCATGCGGTGGTGGAGTCGTTCTCCACCGAAGGGTTGTTCAGCTTCGCCCTGGCGCTGGTGGTCGCCAAGACCCTGCACGAGCTTGGCCATGCGCTGGTCGCCACGCGCCTGGGCTTGCGCGTCGGGCACATGGGCGTGGCGTTCCTGGTGCTGTGGCCGATGCTGTACACCGACACCGGCGAAAGCTGGAAGCTCAAGCGCGCCCACCAACGCCTGGCGATCGCTTCGGCGGGCATCGTCACCGAACTGTCGCTGGCAGGCCTGGCCACCTTGGGCTGGGCCTTGAGCGACGACGGTGCCCTGCGCAATGCCCTGCTGTACCTGGCGACCACCAGCTGGGTGCTGTCGCTGGCGCTCAACGCCAGCCCGTTCATGCGCTTCGACGGCTACTTCATCCTCAGTGACCTGCTCGATTTCCCCAACTTGCACGAGCGCGCCTCGGCCATGGCACGGGTTGCCCTGCGCCGTCACCTGCTGGGGCTGAACGAGGCCTGGCCGGAGCCGTTTCCCGTCGGCCAGCGGCGCCTGCTGGTGGCGTTCGCCTTCGCCACCTGGCTGTATCGCCTGGTGCTGTTCCTGGGCATTGCCGTGGCGGTGTACCTGTTCTTCTTCAAACTGCTGGGGATCGTACTGTTCATGGTCGAATTGGCGTGGTTCATCGCCTTGCCGGTAAAGCGCGAGCTCAGTCACTGGTGGCAGCAGCGGGCGTTCATTCCCGGGCAGCGCAAGCGGCTGTTCTACCTGTGCCTGGGCCTGCTGGTGCTGGCCTTGGCCGTGCCGTGGCACAGCCAGGTGGATGCCGTGGGCGTGGCCCGTGCCGAACACCAGCTGCGCGTCTACACGCCCTACCCGGCACGGCTCAAGAGCCTGCATGCCCCTGCCCAGGTCAAGGCCGGTGAGGTCCTTGCGGTACTCGATGAACCGGACCTGGATTCGCGCATGCGCAGCAGCGAAGCCAGTGCGCGCAGCTACCAGGCGCGGTTGTCGGGGTTGCTGGCCGACCCCAGCGGGCTGGCCGAGGATGCCGCCACCCAGCAACGCCTGAGGGTGCAGAACGAAGAAGCCCGCTCCGCGCGCAGGGAGATTGCCCGCCTCAACCTGCAGGCACCGTTCGCCGGCAGCTGGCTGGACGTGGACCGCGACTTGCAGCCCGGCCAGTGGCTCAACCGCCAGGAGCCGCTGGGCATCCTGATCGACCCCAGCCACTGGCAGGTCGATGCCTACGTCGCCCAGGACCAGGTGCACCACCTGGCCGTGGGCAACCCGGTGAAGTTCTACCCCGAAGGCCAGGCCACCGCGCTGCACGGCAAGGTACTGGCCATCGGCAGCACCCGCGCCGGGCAGTTGGCCCACCGCATGTTGTCTTCGCATTTCGGCGGCCCGGTGCCCACCAGCGGCCAATCGCTCACGCCCAACGCGGCGTTGTTCCAGGTGCTGATCGCCCTGGATGAGCCGCTGGCCAGCGTGCGCGAAACCCGCGGCAAGCTGCAGATCGAAGGGGAAAAACGCAGCGTGCTGGGCGAGCTGGGCAAATGGTTGCTGGGGGTTGGCCTGCGCGAAAGCGGCTTTTGACACTACCTCTCGGCGGCTGCTTAACCAGCTTCAAAAAACCCGTCTAGGATTGCTTAAGCTCCCGAATTTGCAGTCGAAAACTTATGAGCAGGTAAGGACATGGACATCAAAAGCAGAGCCGGCTTCGCCACTGCCTTGCGCCCCCGGTCGCAAACGGTAGCCCTTGAGCAGCGTATCCTGTTCGACGGGGCCGCCGCGGCGGCGGTCGACCAGCAGCACCACAGCGACCCCGGCACTGCAGACGCCAAGGACAGCAGCCACCCCGCCCCCACCGCCAGCGAAGCACAGACCACCGCGCAGGCCCCTGCGCCACGCAACCTGGTGGTCATCGATGCTCGCCTGGAAAACCGTGACCAGCTGGCCGCCAACCTGCCGGCCGGCACCACGGCGGTGGTGGTCGACCCCGGCCAGGATGCCATCGCCGCCATCAGCAATGCCTTGGCACAGATGGGCAAGGTCGACTCCATCCAGGTGTTCTCCCACGGCGCCTCTGGCCAGTTCACCCTGGGCAACCAGGTGTTCACCCAACAGAGCGTCGAACAACTGGGCGACCGCCTGAGCGCCTGGCGCGGTGAACTCAATGCCGGTGCCGATATCCAGCTGTATGGCTGCGACGTGGGCGCCGGCAGCGCCGGCCAGGCACTGGTCAACGAACTGGCGCGCTGGACCGGCGCCGACGTCGGCGCCTCCAGCAACGCCACCGGCAGCCAGCTGGCCGGCGGCGACTGGCGCCTTGAAGTGCGCAGTGGCGATGTGGACAAGACCATCGCCCTGGCCGCCGCCACCCTCGACAGCTTCCAGGGCCTGCTGGCCGATGCCAGCCCCACCGCCGGCCTGAGCAGCGGCGGCGCCGAGGTGCAGCTTGGCACGCAGTTCAACTTCACCGTGAGCTTCAGCAACCCGTCGACCCAGGAAGGCTACGCGCCTTTCATCGATGTGTTCATGCCGGCTACCGGCCGTGACGGTGATGACGGCGCCAGCTTCGTTTCCGCCACCTACCTGGGGCGAGCGGTAAACAGCATCGTCATCACCTTCGATGCCAGCGGCAATGCCACCCACCCGTTGGCCAAGGACGCCAGTGGCAATCCTCTGGTGATCAACGCCGCCAGCGTCGGCATGAAGCCCGGCGACCAGATGGTGGTGCTGCAATTGCCCTACGCCAGCGTCACCAACGGCCAGCCGAGCATCGATATCCTGATTACCGCGCAGCTGAGCAACCTGGCCGACACCACCTACTCCGACGGCGCGCCCAACCTCACCATCAACACCCGGGCCGGCTTCGAGTACGGCAACGACTCGGTGAACAACCCGGTCCAGGACCCGAGCCTGGTGGAAAGCGCGCTGCACAGTTTCATCGTCACGCCGACCCTGTTGCAGGTCACGCAAACGGTCAACATGCCTGAAGGCGAAACAGTTACCGGGCCGAACTTCACGCGCACCCAGACCGTCACCGTGACCCCGGCACCCGGCCAGACCCTGAACAACGTCACCGTGACCCAGACCGTCCCCGACCAGGTGCATGTCAGCGCCATCACCCCGGGCCCCGGCGGCACCCTGACCTCGGTCACCCTGCACGACGGCACGGTGCTCACCGACCCCGCCGCCATCGCCCTGGCCCTGGCCAACCCCAATGCCTTCGTGGCCAGCTACGACATCCACTACGACACCCTGAGCGGCGCCAGCGAAACCCAGGTCAACTTCTACGTGCCGGAAATCGACGCCAACGGCCGCCCGGTGATCGACCCGACCACCGGCAACCCGGTGACCATCAACTTCGGCACCGCCAGTGTCACCGGTAACTGGAACCCGCTGGACCCACGCGACCGCCCTGTCGACCCGAACGGCTACCCGTTCAGCGAAACCGGCAATGGCCAAGGCATAACCTTCGTCGCCAAGTCCATCACCCTGCTCAAGCAGGTCAACCTGCAGAACGACGTCGGCACCCCCGGCCTCACGCCCGGCGACACCCTGCGCTACACCATGGACGTGGCCATCTCCGACTTCTTCGCCTTTGGCGAAAACATCCTCGAGCAGGGCCAGTTCACCCTGACCGACCTGCTCAGCGACGGCCAGACCTTCGACCCGAGCAACCCGCCCACCCTGATCATCCAGCAGCATGGCGCTTCCCAGGCCATCACCCTGATCTTTACCCAGACGGTGAATGCCGACGGCAGCACCACGCTGGTGTTCGACATTGCCGAATCGATCCGCCGGGCGATTGCCGGCCCAGGCGTTGCGGCACTGTTCGGCGACCTGTACGCCGACGACAACCTGCAGGAAGGCGCCACGCGCATGAGCATCGTCTATGACGCGCTGATCGACGCCACCTACACCTCCGATCACCCGCCCCACGACCAGCTCAACGAAGGCGACAGCATCGGCAACAATGCCACGGTGGATGCCACGGTGCTGCGCGATACGCTCAACATCGGCGGCACTCAGACCGATGGTTCGAGCACCACCAGCACCATCGATACCTCCACGGTCGATATCGAGCTGACCCAGGTCAACGGCGGCAACCCGCCGAGCAACGGCGAACTGCGCCCGGGCGATGTGGTGACCTTCACCATCAGTTACGACCTGCTGGTGGCCGACTACGAGAACTTCAAGCTCACCGCCTACCTGCCACTGCCCCTGCTCGACGCCACGGGCATTACCTGGAGCATCGGCACCGGTGTTGGTCAATGGACCTTCGGCAGCGGCAACAACATCCTCGATGTGCCCGACAGCGTCACCACAGGCCCCGGCAACTCGATCATCTTCGACTTCGGCAACTTCGTCTCCGGCGGCCTCAACGGCGGCACCGTGCAGGTGCGCTTCACCATGAGGGTTGGCGACCAGCCCTTCGCCGACCAGCGAGCGCTCGACGTGCTGGCGCAATCGAGCCAGACCACCACGGTCGACAAGACCGTACTGACCTCCTCCGACGTGGCGGTGATCGAATCGATCGCAGAGCCGGTGCTGGATATCAAGCATGGCGTGGTGTCCAGCAGCAATGGCACGGTCACCGGCACCACCGGCAGCTGGACCGCCCCCGGCACCATCGGTGTACCGTTCGCCGGCAATGTGACCAGCCTGGCAGCAGTGGATGGCAACGTCAGCGGCATCGATGGCGCCGATACCCTGCGCCTGGCCACCGCGCTGAAGAACAGCGGTGGCGGTGGTGCCTTCGATGTCAGCACCAGCATTACCCTGCCCGCCGGCCTGTCGTTCATCGGCGGCAGCCTGGCGGCGGCCAACCTGCAGATCTACCGCGGCGACGGCACCCTGCTGGTGGCCGGCACCGACTACAGCGTCAGCGGCAACACCATCACCTTCAACGACCTGAACGGCCAGGCCGCCTTGCTGGCCGGCCGCAGCGGCACCGCCAACGACCTGTCCGGCGCCAACGTGGTAGTGATCACCTACGACGTCACGGTCGACAATGCCATCCTCGCTTCCAGCACCCTGCAAAGCACGGCGGCACTGACCAAATACGCCAGCGTCGACAATGGCCAGGACTTCACCCCCACCGACCTGGTGGAGGTGGCCAACCAGCAAGTCGCCGCGCCGACCATCAGCAAGACCTACAAGGACGGCAGCCTCACCAACGATGATTCCAGTGCCGGCCACACCACCGGCAGCAACCTGGTGATCGGCGAAAGCATCACCTACGACATCGTCGTCACCCTGCCCGAAGGCGCCACTGGCAGCCTGCGCATCAACGACCTGATCCCTCCGGGCCTGCGCCTGGACCCACGGTTCAATGGCAACCTGGGCTATGAAATCATCACCTTGACCAGCGGCAGCGCCGCCCTGGGGGCGAACTTCAATGGCGTGCTCAACGTCAACCCGCTGACCCTCGACGGCAGCGACGGCGCCGACCTGATGCTGGTGTTCAGCAATGCCGGCGCCAACGCCGACAACGTCACCGGCAACAACAGCTTCGTCATCCGCCTGGTGCTGGTGGCCAGCAACGTGACCGGCAACCAGCAAGGCACCACGCTGAACAATGGCGCGCAGCTGGTTTATAGCGACCCCGACGGCGATACCCCCAACGGCGCGGTGGCGGTGGACCGCAGTGTCAACAGCGCCCAGCAGCCCGGCGTGACCATCGTCGAGCCGACCCTCACGGTGACCCAGCAGATCACCTCGACCCCGTCGTTCGGCGGCTTCGACCAGGGTGATACGGTGACCTTCACCATCACGGTGGCCAACAACTCCGGTACCGATGCGTTCGACATCAGCCTGCTCGACGTGCTGCCGACCGAGATCGACAACCTGGTGATCAGCGGCACCATCCAGTACATCGGCGGCGCCACCAACAACGGCGGGGTCGATTTCGTCATCCTCAACGGCCAACTGGTGACCGCCAACGGTGCCAACATCGACATCGCCAACGGCGGCAGCATCGTCATCACCCTCACCGGTGTGGTCAATGCCTCCGCTGCGGGCGAAGCGGCGATTCCCAACAATGTCCAGGTGCGCTGGAGCAGCCTGGACGGCACCAGCAACACCACCGATACCGTCAATGGCGAACGCAGCGGCGACGATGGTTTGCTCAACTCCGGGGTACTGAACGACTACCGCGTGATAAGCGCCTTGCTGATCCCGGTCACCAACGGCATCCAGGTGTCGCGCGTCGGCGGCGTGACCGATACGCCGCCCGCCAACAACACCAGCGGCGCAACCGATACCAGTGGCCTGCTGGAAACCGTGGTGGTGGGCGAAATCATCCGCTACCGGGTGGCGGTACTGGTGCCGACCGGGGAGAACACCGATTACCAGATCCGCATCGAGCTGGCCGCGGGCCTGGAGTTCATCCCCGCCGACCTCAACAACATCCTGATCGCGATGGTGTCGAGCAACCTCGGCGGTCTGGTCACCGATGCCGGTAATCTGGTCATCAATGACCCGAATACCTTGTACATGCTCGGCAACCAGAACAGCGACGTCGCCTTGCCGATCCACACCGACCTGGGGGGCACGGTCCCCACCGGGATCTTCGACATCAACAACAACCGCCTGCAGATCATCACCCACGCCGATGGCAGCCAGACCATCACCTTCAACCTCGGCAACCTGACCAACACCGAGATCAATGACAGCGATATCGAAGGGGTGATCCTCGAGTTCAACGTGCGTGTCAGCAACGTGATCGGCAACCAGGACACCTCCGGCCAGTTGGGCATGACCGTGTTCGAGCACGTCGGTCCGAACGGCGGCGTCGACCGGGGCCGCAGCGACACGATCTTCGAGCGTGTGGTGGAACCCAGCTTCAGCAACATGGACAAGTCGGTCATCAACGTCGCGCCCGGCACCGTCGCCGGCACCACCGACGCCACGGTGTCGGTCAGCTTTACCCAGAACGGTGGCGTGGCCGCCTACGACACCCACCTGGTCGACCAATTCCCCAATGGCAGCAACTATCAGGTCCAGAGCATCCTGCTCAACGGCGTGCCGCTGAACCTGCTCAACCTGCCCAGTGGCATCAGCTTCAGCGATGGCACCGGGATCACCGTGGACTTCGCCCGGCTGGCGCCCAATGACACGGTGCAGGTGATCTACACCGTCACCCTGCCCAACGTGTCTTTTGCCGACAACGCCGCCAGCGCCGCCGTGCTGACCTGGACCAGCCTGCCCAGCGACTTCGAGAGCACCGGCTGGGGCGGCTCGCTGCCCGCCACCGCCGGCGGCGCCACGGGCGAGCGCAACGGCCAGGACGGCGCCAGTGGCCTGAACAACTACATCCTCAGCGACGGCGCCGGCATGGGTGTGATCCAGGGCAGGCTGTGGGACGACACCCAGAGCGCCACGGACAGCGTCACCCCTGACGGCCCCGGTCTGGACGGCATTGGCGTGACCCTGACCTGGTCCGGCGACGACGGGGTGTTCGGCACCGCCGACGACCGCGTCTTCAGCACCACCACCGCCAACGGCGGCCAGTACCAGTTTGCCCTGGTGCCTTCCGGCAGCTACCTGATCGCCGTGGACCAGAGTCATCAGGCCACCCCGGGCGGCAACTTCCGCGTGCGTATCGACACCGACACCGGTGCGGCGGTCGCAGGCCTGGGCAGCATCAACCTGACCCTGGGCGAAGGCGCCACCGGCACCGCCGACGCCGGCTACGTGCATGTCAACGAGGCGCCGGTCAACACCGTCTCCGACCAGCGCGGCCAGGAAGACACGGTGCTGCACATCGGTGGCCTGGCCATCAGTGACGTGGACGTGAACGCCGGCAATGCCGACGGCATCATGACCATTACCCTGAGCGTGCTGCATGGGGTCCTCTGGCAAACCGCCACCCCGCCCGCCGCCACTGCCACGCCACCCGCGGGCGCCGGCCGCACGCTGGTGCTCACGGGCACCCTGGCGCAATTGAATGTGTTGCTGAGCCAGCTCTATTACAAAGGCGACCAGGACTTCAACACCTTCCGCAACGCCGAAACCCTGACCATGGTCACCAATGACCAGGGCAACTTCGGCGATGGGCCGCTCAACGGCGACGGCATCCCCGGCCAGAACCCGGCCGATGCACTGACCGACACCGACGTGATGAACATCATCATCGACCCGGTCAACGATGCCCCGGTGGCCCACGCCGACCTGGCCATTGCCGTGGAAGCCGGCGGCTTCAAAAACGCCGACCCCGGGGTGAATCCCACCGGCAACGTGCTGGACAACGACACCGACGTCGATATCCAGACCAACAACGACGTGCTCACCGTCACCCACATTGCCAGCGTCACCAACCCGGTCGGCGTGCCGGTGGATGGCAACCTCGTCACCGTGATCCAGGGGCAGTATGGCACCTTGGTGATCAGGCCCAACGGGGGCTTCCAGTACATCGTCGACAACAGCAACCCGGCGGTGGAGGCGCTGCGCACCGCCGGCAACTTCCTCATCGACACCTTCGGCTACACCATCGTCGACAGCGGCGGCCTGACCAGCAGCGCGATACTGCAGATCGACATCCATGGCACCAACGATACGCCGATAGCCAATGGCGACGTCGCCACCGCCATCGAGGCCGGCGGCACCAACAATGGCACGCCTGGGCAAGACGCCACCGGCAACGTCCTGACCAACGATACCGACGTGGACTCCGTGGCGCTGGGCGAAACCAAACAGGTCAGCGCGGTGCGCTTCGATGGCCTGGGCGGCGGCCGGATCATTCCGGTTGTCAGCGGCCAGCCGACCAGCATTCTGGCCAACTTCGGCACCTTGACCATCAACGCCGACGGCAGCTACCGCTATGTGATCGACAACAGCAATGCCGCCGTGCAGGCGCTGTCGCCCGGGGATTCGCTGGTCGAGCAGTTCACCTACCAGATGGTCGACGCCGGTGGCTTGAGCTCGGTGACCGTGCTGGTGATCACCCTCCAGGGCGCCAACGATGCACCGGTGGCCGTGGACGACCGTGGCACGGCCACCGCCGGTGCCAGTGATGGCAGCCCGGCGCCGGTCAATGCCAGCGGCAACGTGATCACCGGCAACGGTGGCATCGGGGCCGACACCGACGTCGACCGCCTCGACCAGCCGACCGCCACCCAGCTCAAGGTGGACGGCGTGCGCAGCGGCCTTGAAAGCGCTGGCGGCACGCTCACCGCAGTGGCCAACGGCGCACCCGCGAGCATCGTCGGTACCGTGGCCCGCCTGGCCAACAACAGCCTGATCAGCGGCAACTTCGGCCAGCTGACCCTGAACGACGACGGCACCTACACCTTCGTGGTCAACAGCGCCGACCCGGCCATCCGCGCGCTGGCGGCCGGGCAAAGCCTGGACGTGATCTTCACCTACCAGATCCACGACAGCGGTGGGCTGACCGACCAGGCGCAACTGGTCATCACCGTCACCGGGGTCAATGACCCACCCGTGGTCAACCCGGTCATCATCGACGCCATCGAAGCCGGCGGGCTGAACAACGCCATCCCTGGCCTGAACCCCAGCGGCAACATTCGCACAGCGTCCAGCGACCCTGACGGCGACACCTTGACCATCAACACGGTGATCAGCCCCACCGGCAACATTGCCACCCCCGGCCAGGCGCTGGCCGGCAACTATGGCAGCCTGGTGCTGGATGCCCAAGGCAACTACCGCTACGTGGTAGACAACAGCAACAGCGCGGTGCAGGCCCTGCGCACCAATGCCGACCAGCTGACCGAGGTGTTCCAGTACAGCGTCAGCGATGGCAACGGCAAGGTCGTCACGGCCACCTTCACCGTGATCATCCATGGCCGCAACGACACGCCCATCGCCGCCGATGACGCCGCCATCGCCATCGAGGCCGGCGGTGTCAACAACGGCACGCCGGGCCAGACGGGCAGCGGCAACGCGCTGGGCAACGACAGCGATGTGGACGCCGGCGACAGCAAGACGGTCGATGGTATCTACCTGGGCACCCTGGCCGCGGGCGGCACCTTCGTCCAGGTCACTGCCGGGGCCACCGTGGTGGCCGGCACCTACGGCACCCTGAGCATCGATGCCAACGGCAACTACGTGTACACCGTCAACGACAGCCTGGCGGCCGTACAGGCACTCAAGGCCGGCGAGCAACTGCGCGAAACCTTCACCTACCGCATGCACGACACCAACGGTGCCAGCTCCCAGGCGCAGATCAACATCACCATCGAAGGTCGCTATGACACGCCGGTGGCGCGCGACGATTTCGCCTTTGCCGCAGCCTTGAACGACGATGGCAGCGGCGGACGCAACCCTACCGGCAATGTGCTGAACAACGACACCGACGTGGATGCCAACGACACCAAGGTGGTTACCGCCGTGGGCGCGGGCGCGGAAAGCAGCAACCCGACCCTCGACCCGCTCACCGGCAGTGCCACCGTCACCACCAACTACGGCACCCTGACCCTCAACGCCGACGGCAGCTACCGCTTCGTGGTCAACTCAAACGACCCCGACATCATTGCCCTGGGCCCGCTGGGCTTCGTCATCCAGAACTACACCTACCAGGTGACTGACGGCGGTGGGCTGAGCGATACCGCCACCCTGACCATCTTTATCCGCGGCGAGAACCAGCCGCCGATCGCCGGCCCCGACCAAGGCCAGGCCATCGAGGCTGGCGGCGTCGACAACAGCATCCCGGGCAGCAACCCCAGCGGCAACGTGATGGACAACGACAGCGACCCGGACACGATCAACATCCTGTTCCCGGAAACCCTGGAAGTGCTGGCGTTCTGGAGTGGCGACGGTCCCCTGCCCGGCAATGCCAGCCTGGTCGGGCAGACCTTGCGCGGCCAGTACGGCGACCTCACGCTGAACGCCGACGGCACCTGGAACTACGTGCTCGACAACAGCCTGCAAGCCGTCCAGGCCCTGCGCGTCAGCGGCCAGACCCTGGTCGACAACTTCACCTACCTGCTGAGCGACATCTGGGGCGGCACCGCCAATGGCTTGCTGAGCATCACCATCGACGGGCGCAACGACTACCCGCAGGCCCATGACGATATCGCCGACGCCGTGGAAGCCGGTGGCGTGAACAACGGCACTGCGGGCGTCGACCCGCGCGGCAATGTGCTGGACAACGACACCGATATCGACGGCGTGCAATACGGTGAAACCAAGACCGTGGTGCAGTACACCGGCGAAAACGGCCGCACCGCCAGTGCGGGCGAAGTGCTCCAGGGCCTCTACGGCACCCTGCTGATCAATGCCGACGGCAGCTACCAGTATCTGGTCGACAACGCCAACCCCACCGTGCAAGCCATGCGCACCGCGGGCGAGTCGCTGCGGGAGGTGTTCACCTACCGCATGCGCGACACTGCCGGCATCACCTCGGATGCGCGCCTGACCGTGACCATCCAGGGCGCCAACGACAACCCGGTGGCCCGCGACGATGCCAACTTCGCCAGTGACCAGGTGCCCGCACCGCACACCAGCGGCAATGTGCTGCCCAACGACAGCGATGTGGACGGCGGTGACGGGCTGACCGTGACCGGCATCCGCACCGGCCAGGAAAACGGCACCGGCACCCCGGGGGTGATCGGCCAGCCCATCGCCGGCCGGTACGGCACCCTGGTGCTCAACGCCGATGGCAGTTACACCTACACCATCGACCTGAGCAACGCCGAGGTGCTGGCAGCAGCGGGCCTCGGCCAGGTGCTCAAGGACTTCTTCACCTACACCATCAGCGACCTCGCCGGAGCCACCGACCAGGCCCTGCTGACCATCACGCTGGATATTTCCACCCCGTACATTCCGCCAGGGCCGTACTTCGACCGCGACAGCCGCGCAGGCACCGCGACGCTGCCCTTGCCGGATGTGTCCCCGGCGATCTTCGTCGCCCCGGTGGTGGAGCGGATCAACGATAACCTGACCCTGTCCGCCTGGGGCGCGGACGGTAGCGATGTGCGCCTGTTCGCCACACCCGAGATAGAAAGCCTGTCGCTCGGCAGCGGGCTTGGCCAGGTCAATGGCCAGTTCGTGGCGCGCGCGGTGGGCGAAAGCCGGCGCGGCAGCGCCGAAGACAAGAACTGGGTCGACGGCCGCCACGGCGTCATCAGCCTGAGCGCTGATGGCCTGCTGCCGGACCCTTCACTGTGGGCACCGTTCCCCACCGACATGGTGCCGGTGGCCCAAAGCAAACCTCAGCCCGCGCATGGCTTCCGTGCGCAGTTGCGTGAAGCCGCCGAACGTCGCGGCAGCAATGCGCCATGAAGTTGATGACTATTCACGGATGGACCAAGGATCGCCTATGCCAGCACTGCCATTGAAAAGCCTGAGCACCTTCACTGTCGTCAGCATTCTGCTCAGCGCCTGCTCGGCCTTCGAGCCCAAGCCCTACACAGAAGACGAGATGCGACAGCGGGTGATCGACGACCAGGCGCGCATGTACAAGGAGCAGGAGCCGGTCAACGGCCCTATCACCTTCTACGAAGCATCGGCGCGGGCCCTGAAATACAACCTCGACTACCGCCTGAAGCTTCTGGAAAGTGCGCTGGCCTCGGACCTGCGTGATGTGTCCAGCCACGAGATGCTGCCGCGCCTGGTCGCCTCGGCCGGCTACGCCGGGCGCAACAACGACTCCGGCGGCACCTCGATCGGGATCGAGGACCGCCAGGTCAGCTTGCGGCCCTCGACCTCCGAGGAGCGCTACCGCACCCTGTACAGCCTCGGGCTGTCCTGGAGCTTGCTCGACTTCGGCGTCGCCTACTTCCGCACGCAGCAGAAGAACGACCAGATGCTGATGGCCGAGGAGCGCCGGGAAAAGGTCGCGCAGAATGTCCTGCAGGACGTGCGCAACGCCTATTGGCGCGCGCTGGGTGCCCAGCGCCTGCTGCCGGAAGTGGACGGTCTCTTGATGCGCACCCACCGCGCCCTGACCTCGGCCCGCGAAGCCGAGGGCAGAGGCCTGTTGCCTCGTCAGGACATCCTCGCCTACCAACGCGCCCTGCTCGACTCGGTGTACATGCTCACCGTGCGCCGCCAGGACCTGGAGTTCGCCCGTGCCGAACTGGCCGCGCTGATGTCGCTGCCGCCCAATACCCGCATGGTACTGGCCGACACCAACGAACAACCGCTGCCGCTGCTGACCAGCAACGTCGAGCAGCTGGAGCGTCTGTCGCTGGAGCGCCGCCCGGAAATCATGGAAGAGTGGTACCGCAAGCGCGTGAGCATGAACGACCTGAAGATCGCCAAGGCCCAGTTGTGGCCGAACGTGAGCTTCAACTATGGCTACGAGTACGACTCCAACAAGTACCTGTACAACAGCGACTGGAACCAGACCGGCATCAATGTCTCGATGAACCTGCTGCGCCTGCTGCAGTACCCCGATATCAACGCAGCGGAAAAGAGCCAGGAAAAGACCGACGACATGCGCCGCACCGCGCTGTCCATGGCGATTCTCACCCAGGTCCGGGTCGGCCTGCTGCGTTACCAGCTGGCCCGCCAGGAAGTGGAGTTCGCCGACGAAAGCCTGCGTGTGGACCAGAGCCTGCTCAACTATGCCCAGTCATCGCGCAGCGCCGCGCTGGGCAGCGAACTGGAGCTTATCCGTGCCGAGGGTCGCATGCTGCTGTCGCGTTACCAGCGCGAGGCGGCCTACTCCGATGCCCAGGCAGCCTGGGGCCGGCTGTACAACTCTATCGGCTTCTCGGTGATGCCCAAGGAAATCGAGCAGCATGATGTGAAGACCCTGGCACGGGAGATTCAGCGCACGGTCGAGAAGCAGACCCAGGACAACCTGATGGCTGCGGGCAAATGAACCTGAAGGCGCATGAACAAATCTTCATATACGCCAAGAGTGCCTTGATAGCGGGGTGAAGCACCCGGCGCCCTGCCCCGCCGCCGGCCCTTGCCTTGAGGGCCGGCGCCGGTACGCGTAGCATCGCCGCCCCGCATGCTTGTGGGAACCGGCTTGCCGGCGATTCGGGTGCGTAGCACTCGTCTACATCCATTTCGGCTGGCCTGGCGTAATCGCCGGCAAGCCGGCTCCCACAGGTTTCGCGTTCAGCCAACACACCATCGCCCATGCCCCAACCGATCCCCCTCAAGGACCACGAACAGGAAAAGCACCTGGTCAACCGCCGGCTGCTGGCCTGCGCTGCCCTGGTCTTCAGCCTGGTCGCCGTTCTGGTCGGCCGGCTCTATGTGCTGCAAGTGCTGCAGCACGACCAGCAGAGCGCGGTATCGGAAAACAACCGCGTACACGTGCTGCCCATCGCCCCCGAGCGCGGGCTGATCTACGACCGCAACGGCGTGGTACTGGCCGACAACAAACCCAGCTTCGACCTGACCATGACCCGAGAGCGCGCCGGCGATTCGGCCAAGGTGCTCGATACCCTGGCCCTGGTCCTGGGACTTGGCGAGGACGAGCGCAAGCAGTTCGACAAGGACCTTCGCCGCGGCCGCAAACCCTTCGAGCCGGTGACCCTGATGGTCGGCCTGAGCGAGGAGCAGATCGCCCTGGTGGCCGTGAACCAGTTCCGTTTGCCAGGCCTGGAGGTGGAGCCGCAGTTCATCCGCGAGTACCCCATGGCCGAGCACTTCGCCCATTCGGTCGGTTACGTCGGGCGCATCAACGAGAAGGAAACCAAGACCCTCGACAGCACCGAGTACCGGGGCACCCAGTCGATCGGCAAGACCGGTATCGAGCACTTCTACGAAAGCCAGCTGCACGGCCATGTGGGTTACGAGGAAGTCGAGACCAACGCCCAGGGCCGGGTGATGCGCGTGCTCAACCACCAGGACCCGACCCCTGGCAAGGACATCATCCTGAGCCTCGACGCGCACCTGCAGGTGGCCGCCGAAAAGGCGCTGGGTGACCGCCGGGGTGCGGTGGTGGTGCTCGACCCTGCCAATGGCGACGTGCTGGCGATGGTCAGCAACCCCAGCTTCGACCCCAACCTGTTCGTCAAAGGCATCAGCTTCAAGCAATACGCCGCCCTGCGTGACTCGATCGACCGGCCGCTGTTCAACCGTGTGCTGCGCGGCCTGTATGCGCCGGGCTCGACGGTCAAGCCGGAAGTGGCCATCGCCGGTCTCGACAGTGGCGTCATCACCCCCGGCAGCCGGGTGTTCGACCCGGGCTACTACGAGCTGCCCAACTACGACCACAAGTACCGCAACTGGAACCACAGCGGCGACGGCTGGGTGGACATGTACACCGCCATCATGCGTTCCAACGACACCTACTTCTATGACCTGGCACACAAGCTGGGCATCGACCGCCTGCACGACTACATGGCCGAGTTCGGCCTGGGCCAGAAAGTCTCGCTGGACATGTTCGAGGAAGCCCCGGGGCTGATGCCTTCGGCCCAATGGAAGCGCGCCACCCGCCGTCAGGCCTGGTACCCCGGCGAAACGCTCATCCTCGGCATCGGCCAGGGTTACATGCAGGTCACGCCGCTGCAGCTGGCCCAGGCCACCAGCCTGCTGGCCAGCAAGGGCGTGTGGCATCGCCCGCACCTGGCCATGACCGTGGGTGGCGAAACCCCGCTCGACCCCAACCCGATGCCTGATATCGTGCTGCACGACCGACATGCCTGGGACCAGGTCAGCCAGGGCATGCAGATGGTCATGCACGACCCGCGCGGCATCGCCCGCGCCGCCGCTGCCGGCGCCCAGTACCGCATTGCCGGCAAGAGCGGCACGGCGCAGGTGGTGGCGATCAAGCAGGGGGAGCGCTACAACCGCAACAAGACCCTCGAACGGCACCGTGACAATGCCTTGTTCGTAGGCTTCGCTCCAGCGGACCACCCCAGCGTGGTGGTGGCGGTGATGATCGAGAACGGCGAGGCCGGGGGCCGGGTGGCGGGGCCGGTGGTGCGCGAGGTAATGGATGCCTATCTGCTCGATGAACAGGGGCATCTGAAGCCGCAGTATGCGGGCGGGGCGGTGGCCAAGCCGGTGCCGCACACCTAGGGCGGCTGCGCAGCCCATCGCCGGCAAGCCGGCTCCCACAGGATCGCCACAATGCTTGAGGGCTGCGCAGTCCCTGTGGGAGCCGGCTTGCCGGCGATGAGGCCCTCACAATCACTGAACGCACCCCGTTCGGGAACACATCCGTTTCAAAATGCTACAACTGCTAGCAGCGTGGTCGCCTTTTACGCCCATCCTGTGCATCCGCACCCAGCCATGCTTTTATTTTATTCTCAGTATTTTCAATAGCTTGAACTCGAAAAACAAAAATCGCGCGCGTTACCAGGCCCGATTTTTGCTTGAATATTCAAGTGAATAGTAATGCATAAACCAAATTCCAAGAGTTCGCCGAAGCGATCCGTTCCACGTCATACCGTGCGAGGCATCCATGACCCCTGCAAACCGTGTTACCGACGACCACTTCCAGTCCTGGCTCAACCAGGTCAATGAAGCCTGCGGCCATTTCAACGGCCGCAAGCTCGACCCAGGCTTCGTCGGCCAACTGGAAAAATGCCAGGTAGGCCAGATCTCCATGAGCATCGTCGACATGACCCAGGTCAACCTGTTCCGCGGCCAGCGGGAGATCCGTGCCAGTGGCGCCGACAACTACTACGCGGTGCTGCAGCTGGCCGGCACTTCGCGCATCGAGCACCAGCAAGCGTGCATCGAACTGCAGGCCGGCGACCTGACCCTGATCGACGCCAGCACCCCGCTGGACATGCACTTCCATCAGCGCTCGCGGCAGCTGTCGCTGATCCTGCCGCGCGCCCAGGTGCAAAGCGGCACCCGCGGCGTCGGCGTGGCCTGTGCCAAGCGCATCGAGGCGAAAACGCCGCTGGCCAGCATGGCCCGGCAGATGATGATCGAAGCCGGGCGTACCCAGTACATGGCCAACAACGAAAGCCTGGCGGTGCTCGACGCGCTGATCGCCCTGCTGCGTCCGGCCATCAGCCACGACGCCATACCCGGCAGCCATGAGCGCATGTTCCGCAAGGCCCTGGCACTGATCGACCAGAACATCACCTGCGAGAGCCTGAGCCCGGAATTCATCGCCCGTGAAGTGGGTATTTCCATGCGCAGCCTGTACCGCATCTTCGCCAAGCATGAGCTGGTCATCGCCCAGTACATCCGTAACCGCCGCCTCGACTTCTGTGCCGAAAGCCTGCGCAACCCGGCCATGGACCAGAAAGTCTCGTCGCTCGGTTATGCCTGGGGCTTCTCCGATTCGAGCTATTTCAGCACCGCGTTCAAGGCACGCTTCGGCATGACCCCAGGCGAGTACCGCAAGCGCCACGCCAACTGATCGATCGCCTGGGCCGGCCTCTTCGCGGGACAAACCCGCTCCCACAGGATCAACTCAAGCCATCAGAACCGTGGAAATCCTGTGGGAGCGGGCTTGTCCCGCGAAGAGGCCGGTACAGGCACCCCACCTGGCAACCCTGGCAAACAGCCTGGCAGGCAGAGCAAAACCCGGTGCGCCAGGCTGGCGCACAATCAAGTCATAGACCAACAAGAAACAACCCTGGAACCGTACTGATGTCGACCGTCATCCCCAGCAAATTCGCCATACCTTTCCTGCTTGCCACCTTGGCCAGCCCCCTGGCACTGGCCGAAGAATGCGCAGTCCCACAAGCCCAGCAAGGCGAACAGGTGTTCGCCCGTGATTGCGCTGCGTGCCACTCGGCCCAGAAGAACGGCCCGACGATGATGGGCCCCAACCTGCACGCTGTGCTGGGCCGTGCCCCAGGGACCGTGCCAGGCGCCAACTATTCGCAAGCCATGAAGTCGCGCCAGGCCGCCTGGACCGCCCAGGGCATCAGTGCGTTCATCGAACAACCACAAGCCGCCGTACCAGGCACCTACATGCCTTATGCCGGCTTGCACGATGCCGCCGAACGGCAGGCGGTGACCTGCTTCCTCGCCGGCCTCAAGTAACCCCCGCACTTGTCCGCCAAAGGCCCCGCAATGGGGCCTTTGGCGTTTTGGCACGCTGCCAAAGGCAACTGGCAGCCAGGGCAAAAACCTGCGTTGGGGCTTCCTGCATGATCCTTGGCATGTCTTCGGAACTTCTGCCAAACCCATAACAAAGGAAGCCAGACCATGCTGCACCGCCCGTTCCGTCTCACCCTGGCCGCAGTGCTCGCCGGGGTCTCGCTGCAGGCGTCCGCCCTGGAGCTCTACGGCGACGCCGAGCGCCACCTCAACGCCAATATCGAGGCGGTGTTCGGTGCGTTCCACAGTGAGGAAAGCTACGCCATCGCCCGCGACCAGGAAGGCTCCACGTCGTGGCGCGAGGGCTACATCAAGTACGGCCTGAGCGGCGACCAGCGCCTGGGCGGTGCCGGCTCGATGTATGGCGCCTTCGCCCTGCTCAGTTCCGGCACCTGGGGCGATGGCGACGCGGCAGGTTTCAGCGACGGCAGCGAACGCACCACCAAGATCGAGGACGCTTACGCCGGCTGGAAGTCCGGTAACCTGGTGCCCATGCTGGGCGAGGACGGCATCGACCTGTCCTTCGGCAAACAGATGGTGGCGGTCGGTGACGGCTTCCTGATCCAGGGCGATTCGCTGAACATCGGCAAGGGCCTGGCCGACGGCGAGTTCAACCGTGGCGGCGCCTACTACCTGGCCGCGCGCAAGAGCTTCGACAAGACCGCCGTGCTGCGCCTGGGCGGCAGCCAGGGCTGGCGCGGCGACCTGATGTGGCTGCAATCGGACAACCGTGCCCAGGCCAACACCGAAATGCACGTGGCCACCCTGGAGCACGTGGCAGAGGCCGGCACCGTCGGCCTGACCTACATCGGCACCACCCACGTCGACGAACAGTACGCCTCACCGCAACAGCTGGAACGTGACGGCATGAAGACCTACAGCCTGCGCGGCCAAGGCAATGCCGGGGTGGAGAACCTGTTCCTGTCAGGCGAATACGCCAAGCAGGACAAACCCCACACCAGCACCGAGGATGCCTGGTACCTGGAAGCCGGCTGGACCTTCGCCGACCTGCCGTGGCAGCCGAACGTCAGCTACCGCTACAGCCGCTTCTCGGAACAGTACGACACCCTGTTCTACGGCCTCGGCCGCGGCCTGGGTACCTGGTTCCAGGGCGAAGTGGCCGGCAACTATGCCAGCCCGTTCAACAGCAATGCACGGATCCAGAAGGTAGGCCTGACCGTCAGCCCTACCCCGTCGCTGAACCTTGGCGCCCTGTGGTTCAAGTTCGACACCATCGACCGCAATCTGGGCAACGCGGACGGTCGCGAGCTGGATGTGTACGCGGAATGGACGATCAACGATCACCTGATGGTCGTGCCGCTGGTGGGCCTGTACCAACCTGACCGCAGCTTCGAACAGGGCGGCACGCAACTGGGTAACGACAACAACAACCTGTACACCCAAGTGGTGTTCGTCAGTACCTTCTGAGCAGGGGCGCAGGGGGTGCAGTGCGCCCCTTGGCAGTCAGAGCGTTTCCAGGTTGTGGAACACCACTTCCAGCATGCGGTTGAGCCGCTGCACCTGGGCTTCGGTCAAGCCCTTGAAGCTGCGCTGGAACAGCTCGCGGGTCACATCCTGCATGCGCTCGATGTTCTGCAGGCCGAGCTCGGTGATGCGCACCTGGGTCACCCGCCCGTCTTCCGGGCTGGGTGAGGTATCCACCAGGCCGTCGTCCTTCATGCGGTAGACGATCTTGGTGATGGTCGACAGCTTGGCGATGGCGTGGGTGGAAATCTCGGAGATGCTCGATTCACCGTTCTCGTTGAGGATCCACAGCACGCGCCAGCGCGGCACGTCGAGGTCGATCTTCTTGAGCAGACGTTCCATGTTCTGGGTGTAGCGACCATGCACACGGGCCAGCCAGTAGAAAGGGAAATCTTCCTTGCGAAAATCTTCGCTGGCCGGGTCGTGGTGGCTATGGCCTGTGTTCTTCGAGTTGCTCATCGATTCACTACTTGTGCGGAAATAGTCGCGCCATCATAGACGTTTCCGCGCATTTGGCTACCAGCAGGCGCCACACAATACTGGAATATTCAGTTGACATTTCACGTATTTGCCACGCATGTTAAGCGCTGGACCGTGGTCCGGCATCCTTTCCCGAAAAGGTTTGATAACAATGACAATCATAGTTGAAACCCTCGACCTGGGCGGCGCCGGCCCCCGTGTCGTGGTCAAGGACACCATCGATGTCGCCGGTACCGCGACCCGTGCCAGCAGCCAGGCGCTGGAGCAGGCACCGCTGGCCGAACGGCATGCCGAAGTGGTCAGCCAGCTGCTGGCCAACGGTGCGCGCCTGACCGGCAAGGTCAGCCTGCACGAGCTGGCGTTTGGCACCACCGGCATCAACCACTACACCGGCACCGCGGCCAACCCGCGCTTCCCCGGGCGTATTCCCGGCGGCTCGTCCAGTGGTTCGGCGGCGGCGGTGGCCGCAGGACTGGCCGACTTCAGCCTGGGCACCGACACCGGTGGCTCGGTGCGTATCCCGGCCTGCTGCTGTGGTGTGTTCGGCCTCAAGCCGACCTTTGGCCGCGTCAGCCGCAAGGGCGTGATGCCGGCACGCAGCAGCCTGGACTGCGTCGGCCCGTTCGCCGCCAGCCTGCCGATGCTGGTACGGGCCATGAGCATGATCGACCCCACTTTCGTGCCCGCCCAGGTGCCGGCCAAGGCGCGCATCGGCGTGCTCCGGGTCACTGCCGAGGCCGCCATCCACAAGGTGGTGCACGGCGCGCTGACGGCCAGCGGCCTGCCGCTGGGCAATGTCGAACTGAAGCATTTCGGCGCGGCCTATGACGCCGGCATGGTGGTGATCAACCGCGAAACCTTCGAGGGCTGTGGCCACTTGCTGGAAACCGGCAAGGTCGGCGCCGATATCGCCGGCCGCCTGGCCGCTGCGGGCAAGACCACCGACAGCGCGCTGGCCGAGGCCGAAGAAGTGCGTCGTCGCTTCACCGAAGAAGTCGACCAGGCCCTGGCCAGCTTCGACGTGCTGGCGCTGCCGACCATGCCCGACTTCCCGCTGCGCCTCGAAGAAGCTGCCGACACCCGCGCAGTGCTGGGCATGACCTCGCTGGTGCGGCCGTTCAACCTGTCGGGGCACCCGGCCTTGAGCATTCCGCTGGGCAGTGCCGCCGGGTTGCCGGTCGGCCTGCAGCTGGTAGCGGCCAAGGGCGCTGACGAAAAACTGTTGGCCGTGGCCGAGCGCTTGTTGCTGAACCTTTATCAATCCTGAGGCTATGCCGATGACCGATAGCCAAGCCTTGATGAGCCGCCTGCAACGCTTCGAAAGCCAGCAGGCGATCCGCGTGTGCATCAACCGCTACATGGAACTGTGCGATCAGCTCGACGCCAGCACCCCGCTGGACGAGCTGGCCGGGTTGTTCACCCATGACGCCGTGTGGGAAGGCAAAGGGGCCAAGTATGCCGCCAGCTTTGGCGGCTACCGGGGCCGCGAGGCGATCCGCGCGATGTTCGCCACCTACATGAAGACCCCGGCGCACTTCGCCTTGAATGTGCACTTCCTGACCAGCGAGGTGATCGAGGCAGAGGGCGATCAGGGCCTGGGCCGCTGGGTGATGCTGCAGACCAGCACGTTCGCCGATGGCGCCTCGCATTTGAACGCTGCGCGGCTGACGGTGCGCTTCGCCCTGGAAGAAGGGCAATGGCGCATGGCGCACTTCCAGACCGAGAATTTGTTCAGCCGGCCGGTGAGTGCCTGGAACAGTGAGGCACCGCTGCCAGTGCCTGAGCGGTGAAACAGCTTTCTGAAAGCAGCCGCGGTACTTGTGGGAGCGGGCTTGCCCCGCGAACACGGGCGAAGCCCGTGCCAAGCGGCTCGAGTGTCTGAGCCGGCCTCTTCGCGGGGCAAGCCCGCTCCCACAGAGAACCCTCAGGCCACCCACCTGTCACATTTCGGTCACGCCACCGTCGTAATCTGCCGGGCAATTCTATGCCAAAGGTTGCCCGGCATGCTGCGCCTGCTGCTCCTGCTACTTCCCCTGCTGCCCCTGACAGCCGTCGCCGAGCCTGCGCACCTGCGCGTGCAAGGTTCCAACACCATCGGCGCTACCCTGCTGCCGGCGCTGGTCCAAGGTCAACTGCGCGCCCAAAAGGCAACGGCCATCGAGCAACGGCCAGGTGCGATGACCAATGAAACCGTGATCACCGCCCGCGACGCCCACGGCCAGCCGCTGCGCATCGACATCGCGGCGCACGGTTCGAGCACCGGCTTCGTCGCCCTCGGCCGTGGCGACGCGGACCTGGCGGCGTCCTCGCGGCCCATCAGCGACGCCGAGTTGCGCCAGCTCAAGGCGCTGGGCAACCTGCGCGCGGTCCGTGCCGAACAAGTCATCGGCCTGGATGGCGTGGCGGTGATCGTCCATCCCGACAACCCCTTGCCCCAACTGAGCACGCGACAACTGGCCCAGATCTATGCCGGCCAGATCCAGCGCTGGGAACAGTTGGGTGTGGCCGGCGGGGCCATTCACCTGTATGCCCGGGACGACCGCTCCGGCACGTTCGAAACCTTCAAGGCCCTGGTGCTGGAGCCCAACCACGCCGAGCTGGCGGCAAGGATTCAGCGCTTCGAGGCGAGCGACGAACTGGCCGCAAGGGTCGCTGCCGATCGCCAGGCCATCGGCTTCAGCAGCCTGACGTCGGTACACGGCGCCAAGGTGCTGGCGATCGCTGAAGGCGACGCCCCGGCGATGCTGCCGGAGCGCCCCTTGGTGGCCAGTGAAGACTACCCGCTGTCGCGGCGCCTGTACCTGTACTTGCCGGCCAATCCCAAGCCCCAGGCCAAGGCCCTGGCCGACTTCGCGCAAAGCCCGGCCGGCCAGGCCATCGTCGCCGAGCAGGGGTTCGTTTCCCAGCAGATCAACGCACAGGCGGTGCCCGCCCAGGCCGACATGCCGCCGCGCTACCGCAGCCTGGCCCAGCAGGCCCAGCGCCTGAGCGTCAACTTCCGCTTCCAGGAAGGCAGCGCCAGCCTCGATAACAAGTCACTGCGCGATGTACAGCGGGTGGCCGACTACCTGCGCCAGGCCGGCAAACTGCAAAGCAAAGCTGTACTGGTGGGCTTTGGCGACCCCAAGGAAACGCCAGGCCGCGCCGCCCTGCTCTCGCGCCTGCGCGCCCAGGCGGTACGCCGCGAGCTGGCGCGCGAGGGCGTCGAAGTGCAGGAAGTGACCGGCATGGGCGATGAGCTGCCAGTGGCAGGCAACGACCTGGAACAAGGGCGCTTGCGCAATCGTCGGGTGGAGGTGTGGGTGTACTGAGGCCTACAGCCAGCAGGGTGTTGCGACGGCAACTGTTGCGCGGCGAACAGGCCTTCAACACTTCTTCATGCAGCGCAACACAAGAAACCGAATTTTCGCGCCAATCGCCTGATTTAAAAGGCATTTGATTCTGGCATGGCCCCTGCAGACATGGATTCAACCATCCAGTCTCCGAGGTCAACATGCCGACTGAAACCCTCTCTGCGGACTACGACATCCGCCACCCCCACGCTCACGTCATCGCCGATGACGCCGAAGCCCTCAGCGTCGCCCACCGCGTCGCCACCTTGCTGCGTGAAGGCGCTGCCGAACGCGACCGCAACCGTGAGGTACCCGCCGACATCGTCGACGCCTACTCCAACAGCGGCCTGTGGGGCATCACCGTCCCACGTGAACATGGCGGCGCCGAAGTGTCCTTCGCCACCTTGGCGCAGGTCATCGCCATCGTCTCCGCCGCCGACCCTTCGCTCGGTCAGATCCCGCAGAACCACTATTGCCTGCTCGAAGACATCCGCCTGCAGGGCACCGACGAACAGAAGCGGTTCTTCTTCGACCTGGCCTTGCAAGGCAACCGCTTCGCCAACGCGCTCTCGGAAACCGGCGGCAAGACCGTGCAGGACATCAGTACCCGCCTGGTCGCCGAGGCCGACGGCTATCGCATCGATGGCCGCAAAGGGTATTGCACGGGCTCGCTGTACGCCCATTGGCTCGGCGTACTCGCCCTGGACGAACAAGGCCGGGCCCAGCTCGCGTTCGTGCAGCGCGGCACACCCGGCCTGGTCATCGTCGATGACTGGAGCAGCATGGGCCAGCGCACCACCTCCAGTGGCACGGTACTGCTCGACGGTTTGCGGGTACCCGCCTTCAACCTGTTCCCAAGCTACCGCTCGTATGAACGCCCGACCCTGGCCGGGCCGTTCGCCCAGCTGACCACCGCCGCGATCGATGCCGGCATTGGCCGCGCGGCGCTGGATGACACCATCGCCTTCGTCCGCGAGCACGCCCGCCCGTGGATCGACGCCAAGGTGGAACGCGCCGGCGATGACCCGCTGACCATCATCCAGGTCGGCGCCCTGGAGATTCGCCAGGAGGCCGCCGAGGCCTTGCTGGAGCGTGCCGGGTGGGTACTGGATGCGGCCAAGCCGGCGCCGGACGAAGACAACGTCGCCGCCGCCTCGCTGGCCGTGGCCAAGGCCAAGGTGCTGACCACCGAGGCCGCCATCGAAGCCAGCAACCGCCTGTTCGAGCTGGGCGGTACACGCTCCTCACTGACCCGCCACAACTTCGACCGGCACTGGCGCAATGCCCGCGTGCACACCCTGCACGACCCGGTGCGCTGGAAGTACCACCTGGTTGGCAACTGGGCCTTGAACGGCATCAAGCCGGCCCGTCACGACTGGAACTGAGGTCCGCGCCATGACCAAGCAGATTCGCCTCAACGCCTTCGCCATGAACACTGTCGGCCACCTGTCGCCCGGCCTGTGGCGCCACCCGCGCGACCAGGCCACGCGCTACACCGATATCCACTACTGGACGGAACTGGCCAGAACCCTGGAGCGCGGTTGCATCGATGGCCTGTTCATCGCCGATGTGCTGGGGGTGTACGACGTGTATGGCGCCAGCGCCGACGCCGCCTTGAGCAGCGCCGCCCAGGTACCGGTCAACGACCCGCTGCAACTGGTGCCGGCCATGGCCGCCGCCACGCGCCACCTGGGCTTTGGCGTGACCGCCTCGGTGTCGTTCGAGCACCCGTTCCCGTTCGCCCGGCGCATGAGCACCCTCGATCACCTGACCCAGGGCCGCGCCGGCTGGAACATCGTCACCTCCTACCTGGCCAGCGGTGCACGCAACCTCGGCCAGCGCGACCAGTTGAGCCACGACCAGCGCTATGCTCTGGCCGAGGAATACCTGCAGGTCTGCTACAAGCTCTGGGAAACCAGCTGGGAAGACGATGCGGTCTGCGCCGACCGCGCCAGCGGCGTCTACGCCGACCCGCGCAAGGTGCATGGCATCGCGCATGAGGGCACCTATTTCAAGGTGCCTGGTTTCCATCTCAGCGAGCCGTCCCCTCAGCGCACGCCGGTGCTCTACCAGGCCGGCGCCTCCAGCCGTGGCCGGGCGTTCGCCGCCGCCAACGCCGAATGCGTGTTCGTCGCCGCACCGAGCAAGGCCGTACTGAAAAAGCAGGTGGCCGACCTGCGCGCCGCCGCCGTCGGGGCCGGCCGGGCCGCCGACAGCGTGCTGATCTTCGAGCAACTGACAGTGATCGTCGCGGCCACCGACGAAGCCGCCCTCGCCTTGCTGCGCGAGTACCGCGAGTACGCCAGTGCCACGGGGGCCTTGACCCTGATGTCGGGCTGGACGGGCATCGACTTTGCCAAGCTGGAGCCCGACCAGATACTGCGCGAAGTACCTAGCGAGGCCATCCAGTCCGTCGTCGAGGCATTCACCCGGGCCGACCCATCGCGCAGCTGGACCACCGCCGAAATCGCCGACTACTGCGCCATCGGCGGCGACGGGCCGGTGCTGGTCGGCTCGGCGCAGACAGTGGCCGACCAGTTGCAGGAGTGGGTCGAGGACACCGATGTCGACGGCTTCAACCTGGCCAGTGTGGTGGCCCCGGAAACCTTCACCGCGGTGGTCGACCTGCTGGTGCCGGAGCTGCAGGCACGCGGGCTGTTCAAGCGCGAATACGCCGAAGGCACCCTGCGCAACAAGCTGTTCGGCCAGGGCGACCGCCTGCGCGGCCCGCACCCGGTGGCGACGCTGCGCCAGGAGGCACGGCGATGAGCGAGCTGCTGGCGAACCTGGACTGGTCGGAAATCCTCCAGGCCTGCATCGACACGCTGAGCATGCTCGGTGCAGCCCTTGGCTTCACGGTGCTGTTCGGCTTGCCGCTGGGCGTGCTGCTGTACCTCACCGGGCAACGTCAACTGCTGGCCAACGCCCCCCTGTATCGCTTGCTGTCGATGGTGGTGAACGTGCTGCGCTCGCTGCCGTTCATCATCCTGCTGATCGTGCTGATCCCGCTCACCACGGTGATCACCGGCACCTCCCTGGGCGTGCGCGGCACCATCCCACCGCTGGTGGTGGGCTGCACGCCGTTCTTCGCACGCCTGGTGGAGACCGCCCTGCGTGAAGTCGACCGTGGCCTGGTCGAGGCCAGCCAGGCCATGGGCGGCAGCATCCGCCAGATCATCTGGCACACCCTGCTGCCCGAAGCCCGCACCGGGCTGCTCGCAGCCGTCACCGTCACCGCCATCGTGCTGGTGGATTACACCGCCATGGCCGGGGTGATCGGTGGCGGTGGCCTGGGCGACCTGGCCATTCGCTTTGGCTATCAACGTTTCCAGACCGACGTGATGGTGGTCACCGTGCTGCTGCTGATCGTGCTGGTACAGGCGCTGCAGATGGGCGGTGACCGCCTGGTTCGGCATTTCACCCGACGCTGACTTCAATACCTTCAGGATCACTCCCATGAAAAAGACCCTTGCTGCCCTCGCCACATTCATCGCCGCCAACAGCTTTGCGGTGCAGGCCGCCGAACACCTGGTGGTCGGCGCCACCCCGGTGCCCCACGCCGAGATCCTCGAGTTCGTCAAACCCACCCTGGCCAAGGAAGGCGTCGACCTCGACATCAAGGTGTTCAACGACTTCATCCAGCCCAACCTGCAACTGGCGCAAAAGAACCTGGACGCCAACTACTACCAGTACCGACCGTTCCTCGATGACTTCAACAAGACCCGCCATACCAACCTGGTGCCGGTGGTCGGTGTGCACATCGAACCCTTTGGCGCCTACTCGGCGAAGTACAAGACCCTCGCCGAGCTGCCAGACGGCGCCAGCGTGGCCATCCCCAACGACCCGGTGAACACCGGCCGCGCCCTGGTGCTGCTGGCCGAAGCCGGGCTGATCAGCCTAAAGGACCCGAGCAACCCGCAGTCGACCCAGCGCGACATCACCGCCAACCCGCACCACTTCAAGATCCGCGAACTGGAAGGCGCCATGCTGGCGCGCTCGGTGAAACAGGTGGACCTGGCCTTCGTGTTCGCCAACTACGCCCTGGAGGCCGGCATCGACACCAACAGCGCGCTGATCGTCGAAAAGGGCAAGGACCTGTACGTCGAGTACCTGGTTGCACGCCCGGACAACCTGCAGGACGAAGGCCTGCAGAAACTGGCCAAGGCGCTGAACTCGCCAGAGGTCCGCAACTTCATCCTGACCCGCTACAAAGGGCAGATCGCCCCGGGCTTCTGATCAGCGAGAACGCCACCATGACCCGCTTCCCACAAGAAGTCCTGGCTGCAACCGCGCAACTGCAGTTGCGCGGCATCCACAAACGCTATGGCGACCTGCCGGCTTTGGCGGGTATCGACCTGCACATCCGCCAAGGCGAGGTGTTCGGGATCATTGGCCGCAGCGGTGCAGGCAAGTCCACCCTGTTGCGGCTGATCAACCGGCTGGAAACGCCCAGTGACGGGCAGGTGCTGATCGATGGCGAGGACATTGCCACCCTCGGCACCGTTGGACTGCGCCAATTGCGGCGCAAGGTCGCGATGATCTTCCAGCACTTCAACCTGCTGGCCAGTCGCACGGTCGCTGAAAACGTGACGCTGCCGATGCAGATGGCCGGCGTGCCGGCCCACGAACGCGCACGCCGCGCCCAAGAGTTGCTGCAACTGGTAGGGCTGGCCGACCGGGCCAATGCCTACCCAGCGCAGCTGTCGGGCGGGCAGAAGCAGCGTGTGGGAATCGCGCGGGCCCTGGTGCTGCAACCGGACATTCTGCTGTGCGACGAAGCCACCTCGGCGCTCGACCCGCAAAGCACCCGCGCCATTCTTGCGCTGCTGCGCGATATCAACCAGCGGCTGGGCCTGACCATCGTCCTCATCACCCACGAGATGGAAGTGATCCGCGACCTGTGCGACCGCGTGGCCGTCCTGGAGCACGGCAGCGTAGTCGAACAGGGCGAGGTCTGGCAGGTGTTCGGCGCGCCGCAGCACGCGGTCAGCCGGTTGCTTCTGGCCAGCCATGAGCGCCCGCGGCAGGCCACGGATGAGGCTGCCGGGCACGCGCACCTGGAGCTGCATTTCACGGGTGTGAAAGGCATCGAACCTGACCTGGGGTTGCTGGCCACCGCCCTGGGCTCGCAGGTGCGGCTACTGGAAGGGTCGATCGAGCGCATACAGGGCCGGGCCCTGGGCAGGCTACGCCTGGCGGTGGCCGGTGAGGCGTCTGCTCCAGAGCTGCTGCAACGGGCGCGAGCAATCGCCGACTGGGCGCAGTGGGTGCATTGACCTCTGCCATTCCAGGCAAAGTTTTGTAACAGCGCGCCATTCGGCATCACGCGTCAATGGGTCTAGGCTCAAATCCATGTGATACCGGGCCCCTCTGACGGCGACCGCGCCGCCATGTCGGATCACTGTTGCCATGCAACGTCGACATTCAAGGAGGGGCTCATGACAGCTCTACAGACATTCCTCACTACTCCATTCCTCGGCACCAGCACCTGGTTGTGGCTGGTGTTCATTGCCATCGTCATCGGCTTGCTGGTGCTTGACTTGGGCGTGCTGCACCGGCAGAACCGTGAAATCGAAATGCGCGAGAGCCTGCTGCTGTACACAGGCTATTTCAGCGTGGGTGTGCTGTTCGGCGGGTGGGTCTGGCACGAGCTGGGCGCGCAGTCGGCGCTGGAGTTCTACACCGGGTTCCTGGTCGAGCAGTCGCTGTCGATGGACAACGTGTTCGTCATGGCGATGATCTTCGGCTTCTTCGCCATCCCCCGCCGCTACCAGCACCGGGTGCTGTTCTGGGGCATCCTCGGCGTGGTGTTCCTGCGCGCGATCATGATCGGCGTTGGCGCGACGCTGGTGCAGAATTTCGAATGGGTGCTCTATATCTTCGGTGCGTTCCTGCTGTTTACCGGGGTGAAGATGGCCCTTTCGAAAGAGGACAGCCACCCGGACCTGGCCAATAACCCGGTGCTGAAGTTCGTCCGCCGGCACATGCGCGTGACCGACCAGATCCATGGCGCGCACTTCTTCGTCCGCCTCACCCCGCCCGGCCACAGCAAGGCCCTGCGCTACGCCACGCCACTGTTCCTGGCGCTGGTGCTGATCGAGCTGGCCGACCTGGTGTTCGCCGTCGACAGCGTGCCAGCGATCTTCGCCATCACCCAGGACCCGTTCATCGTCTACACCTCGAACATCTTTGCCATTCTGGGCCTGCGCTCGCTGTACTTCGCCTTGTCGGCCTTGATGCACCGGTTCGTGTACCTCAAGTACGCGCTGGCGCTGGTGCTGATCTTCATTGGCTGCAAGATCTTCTACCACGGCATGGTCGGCAAGGTGCCGGCGCTGCTGTCGCTCGGGGTGACATTCGGGTTGTTGCTGGGTGGGGTGTTGGTGTCGTTGATCAAGACGCGGGGTGAAAAACCTGCGGTGGATGCCGAGCCGCTAGCGGGTGACAGCACCACGGCTCAGGCGAAGAAAAAGGACCCAGAACTGCGGCATGAATGACCGAAGCGCCACAATCGAACTTTCCTACAGAACCTAGGGAAATCTGCTGATTGTGGCACTACTTCCCCCTTAGTCAGCATGCGCGCTCCCTGCACAAGGAGTGCCTCATGCAAAAACTGCCGATACCTGATTTCACCCAATTTCGCGTCAGTCGCAAACTCATCGCCGCCATTGGCCTCCCGGTTCTCGCCGTGGGTGCCTTGGCGGCGTTGTTCAACGGCGTGTATTTCTACAACGAAGCGGGTCAGATGACCCACGTGCGTACGCTTTTCGGCGAAGAGAAAGTGGTCGAAGACGTCGGCTACGCCACGAAATGGTTTGGCCGCAGCACAGCCTGGCGCCGAACCATCGGCGTGCAATCTTCCTTGCAAGCCGACAGCTCGGAAGATGCCCGCAGCGGTCACCCCTCGGTAACCCTCGACAACCTGCCATCGTGTTCTTGGGCAACGTCGATGCCAAGGCTGAATTCAGCACCCAGTTCCGCCTGCCCTCGGGCGACGCCTTCCTGAAAATCGCCCAGGAATACCGCACGCCGGACAACTTCCTGCAGCGCGCACTTTTGCCTGCGGTCAAGGAAACGCTGCAGGCCACGGCCTCGCTGATGAGCGCCGATGACTACTACGCCGGTAACCGCAGCCATTTCGGCGCCGAGTTCGAGAACCAGCTGCGCAATGGCCTGTACCTGACCAGCCGCAAGGAGATTCGCGTGCAGCGCGACAACTACCCTGCGCAAACGGCCATTCTCCAGTCAGGCACGGAGCAAGGCAGTTTTGGTGATAATTCCGCGACCCGCTTCGTCATCGAGAAGAAGCTCGACAAAGACGGCCAGGAGCTGCGCAAACAGCAGCAGTTTCGCCTGTTCGGGGTCGAAGTCGTTGACGCCAGGGTCACGCATATCGATCCCAATCCGCAGTATCAGCAGCGCATGGTAAGGGTGCAGCAGGCGCTGGCGGAGCTTGCCGTTGCACGGCAGAACCGGCTCAAGGAGGAGGAGGAAAAGGAACTGGTGTCTGCCCGAGGTGCCAAGGACGTCGAGGCCAAGCGGCAGGAGAGCCTGCGCCAGCAGATCGAACGCACCACCGAAGCCGAAACCGAAAAGCAGCTGACACTGATCAACGCCGAACGGGAAAAGCGCCGCGCCGAGATCGACAAGCAGACTGCTGAACTGCTGCGCGACAAGGCCCGGGTCAACGCCGAGGCCACCAAGATCACGGCCGATGCGGAAGCGTATGCGCGGGAGGCAGCGATCAAGGCGGATGGTGCGCTGCAGACCAAGCTCGATGCACTGGTACAGATCAATCGGGCCTGGGCTGAAGCGGCGGCGAAGGCACCGGTGCCCAATGTGATGATGGGGGGCGGCTCGGAGGCAGGGGTTGGTCGTCAGGATGAGATGAGTAAGCTTATGAGCGTGTTGGCGACGAAGGCTGCCAGGGATTTGGCGGTTGATCTTAAGACGCCGTAACACGCCTCGCCCCTTGTGAAGGCCGGCTTGTCGGCAATCACAAGGGCAGGTAAATCGCGGTCAGTGAAGTTAGCGAACAGACTATTTATTTGAAAACGAACAATGCCCAAGCGGTCATCAACCAAATGGATCCGCACATGCTCAACCAAGCTGATCTCACCAATCGCCTTTTAAGATGAGGCGGAAACGCTTTCAACTCGTCTAAATCCAACCCTCCTGTACGCAAAGGGTACCAAGGAAACGCAAGCAATCCACTTGCCGTGCAGACAACCATCCATCGCCATTTGAAACTGCCAGCACCCCATGCAGATTTCACTGCTTCGAAGTATGGATTACTGGTGATGGCTGAGCAAACAACGCTGTAATCCTTGGTCATGGTTGTGTAGGCACTCATGAGGATTCCCGGCAAACCTATTACGAAAGGGCTGAGTAAAAATATCAGCTTTGCCATCACTGGCCACCCCGTTATATCTATCATTGGAAACCTCATATAGAAATTCATCTGTTGCCTCACCGTATGCCCCGCCCTCCCAACCGCCCCAGTCTCGCACAACAATCTCCAGCAAGACTTACAAACTCATTAGTGTAGCGGGGCATTACCGAAATAAACATGCCTACCCACAGATGAGTGGAAGCCAGTTTTCGACAGATCAGCAATCAGCCACCAAATTTAATCAATACAAAAGCAATCACCAACCAGAATACGCCAATCATATTCATCCAGGCAGCAATAACTAGCTTGCTTTTAAGACCTGAAGGAAAGTTTCGTATCTCACATGAGCTAACCAACCCCAGCCTTAAGTGATAAGCAGGAAAAACCATAATTGCGCAAACTCCACAAACCACCATCCATCGCGCGCGATAGCTCTTAGCACCAATACCGGCCTTAAGCTGCTCGAGATAAGAGCAACTTTTTATTGACGAATCAACAATCTCATATTCACGACCCCAGGCAACAAGCAGAATTATAATCACACCAATAAAAATCAATACAAAAGGCAACACCGCAAATATAAATTGAATGCTCAGCGACCAAGTATAAATATCAATCACTGATGAATTCATAAACCTTCTCCCCCACAAGTTCACCCGTTTCTCCTCCCACCCACCCCCCAGCTAACGACGCTGCAGCTACAAGTGCAATGCCGCACACCGATGCGCCCACACCTGCTGTCCCAACAGCGTAAACGCTACAGACTGAAAGAGCAGCTCCTCCTGTTATCGTTCCCGCACCCGCCCCCCCTGCGATACCACCGACGAAGCTTCCAGTTTCCTTCAGGCGTACACGTTCACAATCCTGTGATTCACCAGCCCGGCACACTTCCTGGACCTTCAAATATGAAGAAACTCCATCCAATCCAATCGCAGCATACCCCCCATAATTTAGGTATCTACTAAGTTTGGCAACTTTATCCAAGTGGGTCGCATACCCCGGAATCTGTCCCGGCCCGCCCGCTTTCGACCAATGATGCACAAGGCTCTTAGTCGAGATACTCAAGCTTTTCTTGAGACGCTCATAATTACCAAGATTCAGCTGCTTGTTGAGAAAAGCCGCCTTCAACTGGCCATCCAACTGCTGCAACAGCTGACGCCGCGAAGCAAAGAACTCACGGCTGTTCAGATGCCCATGCCGCAGAAACTCTCGTTGATGTAGTTGCTCGATCTGTTGCAACGTCATGCTTACCTGCTTCAACCCTTGCTCCAGCATGTCCTTGCCCACGCCCATCGACTGGCTGGCACCACTGAGCAGCCCGGCAATTTCCGCCTGGTGCTGCATCATGAAATCCGACTCCGCGAAATCAAGCACAGCCAAAGCGCGCCGCGCATGTTCTGCGGCGGCCATCAGCTGCCCCTCCTCACGGGTACACGCATCAGCGTTGTCCGGATCACCGATGACAAAGATTTCCCCAGCTTTGAACCCCTGTTCGAATGTCGGATTCAGCCGCTGTAATCGGGAAATCGGCAAGGTGCTGTCATGCTGAGCCAACTCCATCAGCACCTGTGGAAACGACATGCTTCGGGGAAGCACATAAAAGCCCGGCTCCAATGATCCGGGCATGCTACTCATTCCAACGGGTGAGTAATGACTTGGGGGTGTGGGTGTGGCTGTCGATCGTGCCGCAACACTTACACCACGGCTTGCAGCGGCTGATTGCCTGGATGGCGGTTCACCGTGCAACGGCGCCACTACCCGATTGGTACCTGACGGACAGCCACAGGTTACCAATGCACCATCCATGGCAACCCGTTTTCCGCCAGAAGTGAAGTGCCACACGCCTTCGGCGACAATGCCTTCCTCGCCACAGCGCGGGCAAGGCGTCGTCGGGTCTCCCTCCCTCAGCACCCAGCGACCATCAGTGATGTATCCAGCATCGGTGGCGATGCAAACAGCGCCGGTGGTAGTGACATCACCGTCTACAGCCTGACCTTTTCCTTCCAGATTGACACGCATTAGCAGGCTCCCTGCGCATTAGTTAGGCTTTGAAACCTAACAGCAACTCAGGGAAATAATTGCCCACAGATGCGAAATAGACTTTTCCTACAAGTAACGCAGAAGAATCCTTCAAAAAAAGACGCTAACCAGATAATGCGGAATAAGCATTGCCCTCATCCCGCAAGATAACTCCCGGTAACAGCAGCACCTATCGCCGGCTATGCATCATCTCCGCCGACACATACTTGCCAATCGCCACCCAATGCACCTCGTCGGGCCATCCGCCAAACGCAGGTTACGCTGCGTGGCATACAGGTAAGCCAACGAAAAATCCCCGCCCACCTGCCCCACCATGCATCTGGACCGCCGGTAGATCACATTCAAGGGGCCGTGCGAGAAAGCTGTGATGCAATGGACAGACCGCTCTGTCTATATGGTCCTCCTTGAATGTAAGTCATGACGAGATTCTCCTTTTCTCATGTGAGAACAAGGAATATCCTACAGCACGAAAGATTGACTAGCCCCTGACAAACTCTCTACTTTCTCGCTCGCCAGCCAACAAATGCATCCACTCACTCGTCAAGTCACAACCTTAATCGAACAAGATAAAATTTAATCACCAATGCAAAGGAGCAGCATTAAGCTCCGAAAATAGAGATCAGCTACGTGAATATTCGCAAGAACCAGTATCGATGGGTGATCTTAGCTGCAGCCACTTTCGCACAAGCGTGCGCCTGCTTCTTCGTCCAGGGCTTTGGATCTATCGCGCTGGATGTCAAATCCGAGATGAACCTCACTAACTGGCAGATAGGCACACTGATTTCGGCTGCCCAATTGATCCCACTTGCCGGACTCTTGATTGCTGGCGAGTTGCTGGACAGATACAGTGAGCGATTTGTTGTAGGCATTGGAACACTGCTCGTTGGGGCCTCATTGTGCGGCGCGGCGCTGGCTAACTCCTACACTGAGTTGCTTATGGCGCTCATAATACTAGGCTTTGGATACAGCACTGCCCAACCCGGCGGAAGCAAGTCTGTATCCAATTGGTTCAAAGGGAGCCAGCTAGGTTTTGCGATGGGCATTCGACAAGCCGGATTACCATTGGGTGGCGCGATGGCAACACTGCTACTTCCATTTATTGCCATTCAATACTCGGTTCCAGCAGCCTTCCTGGCGGGCGGGCTGATAGCATTGTTCGGTGCTCTTCTGTTCATGCTGCTATACAAAACGCCAGACACACAACAAAGCACCGAAAAAAAACAAATCAACCTGAAGCTGGCGATTAAATCACGACTTTCCATGGCCTCGCACCCTTCCATGAGAAAGATCATGATGTCTGGCGCTAGCCTTACCGCCTCCCAGTACGCCATCTCAGTGTTCTTGGTTTTGTATCTTCACACTTCACTTGGCCTTGAAAGCTCCATTGCGGCAATGTTGTTCTTCGTAGTATTAGGAGCAGGCATAGCTGGAAGAATTATCCTGGCGACCGTTGCAAGGCAGGAAGATACTACCCTGTGATGACTTGCCTGGGCGCAGTAACAGCCATACTGATACTTCTCCCTTTTTTGAACACTCAGAACCTGGCAATCCTAAGTGCATTCATGGCTTTGACTGGCTTCTTTGCCTATGGGTGGTACGGCCCTTGGGTAGCCTATATCGCAGAAACCGCTCCCGCTGACCGCAAGGGCTTCGCGCTGGGAATGGCCATGACAGCCAATCAGGTTTCCGTAGTATTGATACCTCCGATTATTGGTCTATCGCGAGATAGCCTCGGCACCTATGCCTATGGCTGGGGAGCGCTGGCGATTGTTTCTGCCATTGTGCTGTTGACTACCAGCACCTCCCGATACCGCGGAAGTGTTGCTCAGAAGGATTGTTAAACAGGTAACGCGGGACAAGCATTGCGCCCGTCCCGCAAAACCATCAGCAGCAACTACCGCCCGCTACGCATCATCTCCGACGGCACATACTTGCCGATCTCATACTTGCCAATCGCCGCCCGATGCACTTCATCCGGCCCATCGGCCAAACGCAGGGTACGCTGCATCGCATACATATAAGCCAACGGGAAATCCCCGCTCACCCCTGCCCCACCATGCATCTGGATCGCCCGGTCGATCACCTTCAACGCCACATTCGGCGCCACCACCTTGATCTGCGCGATCTCGCTGCGCGCCACCTTGTTACCGACCGTGTCCATCATGTACGCCGCCTTAAGGGTCAGCAGGCGCGCCATGTCGATCTCCATGCGCGAGTCGGCGATCTTGTCGACGTTGCCACCCAGCCGCGCCAGCGGGCGGCCGAAGGCGGTGCGCGCGACCGAACGCTTGCACATCAGCTCCAGCGCCCGTTCGGCCATGCCAACCGAACGCATGCAGTGGTGGATTCGGCCTGGCCCCAGGCGCCCCTGAGCGATCTCGAAGCCGCGGCCTTCACCGAGGATCACGTTCTCGTAAGGCACTCGCACGTTCTCGAACAGCACTTCGGCGTGGCCGTGGGGAGCATCGTCGTAGCCGAACACCGGCAGCGGCCGGACGATCTTCACGCCCGGTGCATCGGTCGGCACCAGCACCATCGAGTGCTGCTGGTGGCGCGGGCCATCCGGGTTGGACAAGCCCATGAAGATCATCACCTTGCAGCGCGGGTCACAGGCGCCGGAGGTCCACCACTTGCGGCCATTGATCACCCACTCGTCACCGTCGCGCACGGCGGTGGCGGCCATGTTGGTGGCGTCCGAAGAGGCCACGTCCGGTTCGGTCATGGCGAATGCCGAGCGGATCTCGCCACGCAGCAACGGCTCCAGCCACTGGCGCTTCTGCGCCTCGCTGCCATAGCGCACCAGCACCTCCATGTTGCCTGTGTCCGGCGCCGAGCAGTTGAACGGCTCCGGGCCCAGCAGCGAGCGGCCCATGATCTCGGCCAGGGGTGCATATTCCAGGTTGCTCAGGCCGGCGCCGTATTCCGACTCGGGCAGGAACAGGTTCCACAGGCCTTCGGCGCGGGCCTTGGCCTTGAGCGCTTCCATGATCGCGGTGGGCTGCCAGCGGTCACCCTCGGCGACCTGGCGCTCGAATACGGGTTCTGCGGGATAGACATGGGCATCCATGAACGCGGTCACGCGCTCGCGCAGTGCCTGGACCTTGGGCGAATAGGCGAAATCCATCGGGGCTACCTTCACGGTTCGAAGTACATGGACAGAGCCTAGAGCAGCCGCCCTCAATCCACCTAGTCTATTTTCTACGTGTATAAACATTCATAACCGATATATGATCGGCCAATAATTCCAACAAAGAGCGGCGCCATGAACCTCAGCAAGGTCGACCTCAACCTGTTCATCGTTTTCGACGCGATCTACACCGAAGCCAACCTGACCCGCGCCGGACAAATCGTCGGTATCACCCAGCCTGCGGTCTCCAACGCACTCTCGCGGCTGCGCGAAACCTTCAACGACCCGCTGTTCGTGCGCACCGCCCAGGGCATGGTGCCCACGCCCATGGCGCAGAACATCATCGGCCCGGTGCGCAATGCGCTGGCGCTGCTGCGCACCTCGGTGCAGGAAAGCCGCATCTTCAACCCGCAGCAGGCCAACAAGACCTTCCGCATCAGCATGACCGACCTCACCGAGGCGGTGATCCTGCCGCCGCTGTTCCAGCGCCTGCGTCGCCTGGCCCCATCGGTGCTGATCGAAAGCTTCCCGTGCAAGCGCCGCGAAACCACCAAGGAGCTGGCCGCCGGACGCCTGGACTTCGCCGTCGATGCGCCGTTGAACACCGACCCCCAGGTGCGCCACGTCAAGCTCATGCAGGACCGCTACGTCTGCGCCCTGCGCCCGGGCCACCCGCTGGCCGACGCCAAGCTCACCCTCGATGCCTATCTGGGCATGACCCACATCCATATCTCCAGCCGCCGCAACGGCCTGGGCTACGTCGACCTGGCCCTGGGCAAGATGGGCGTGCAGCGCAAGGTCGCCTTGCGCTCGCAGCACTACCTGATGGCCTCCCAGGTGCTGCAGCAGACCGACATGGCGATGACCGTGCCGGAACGCTTCGCCCGCCGCCATCAATTGCGTTACCAGCCGCTGCCGGTGGACGTGCCGGCACTGGAAACGCACCTGTACTGGCATGAAAGCACCGACCAGGACCCGGCCAACCGCTGGATGCGCGAGCAGATCATCGAGTTGTGTGAGCGCGTGGTGGCTGAGGAAGAACGGGCATTAGCCCCAGCGTGAATTGATTTCTACATTGAGCAGGATATGGAGAAATTTTTTCTCCATATCTCCCAATTCTGCCGAACAAAAGACAAATTCGTTTCGCCCCTCGCGGGTACGCTTGCTGCAACGAACGCCGATTCCACGGCGACAGCCACGGACCCGCCTCCATGCCAAGCGCCCCGCTCTATTTCGACTACGCCGCCACCACCCCCGTCGACGACCGGGTCATCGAGTCCATGCTCACCTGTCTTGGGCAACAAGTGAATTTCGGCAACCCCGCCTCCAGTGGCCACGCCTATGGCCAGGCGGCGCGTGAAACGGTCGAGTATGCCCGCCAACAAGTGGCCGAACGCGTCGGCGCCAGTGCCGATGAACTGGTGTGGACCTCGGGCGCCACCGAATCCAACAACCTCGCACTCAAAGGCATCGCCCAGGGCATGGGCCAGCCGGGCCACCTGATCACCAGCCAGCTGGAACACAAGGCGGTGCTCGATACCGTCAGCGAACTGGAACGGCAAGGGTGGACAGTCACCCGCCTGGCACCGGACGCCGCGGGCCTGATCCAGCCCTATGCGGTACAGGCGGCATTGCGTGCCGACACCCGCCTGGTGTCGTTGATGGCGGTCAACAACGAACTGGGTACCGTCACCGACTTTGCAAGCATCGGCGAACGGGTGCGTGCCCATGGCGCCTTGTTGCATGTGGATGCCGCCCAGGCCGTGGGCAAACTGGCCATCGACCTGCGCAACACGGCGGTCGACCTGATGTCGTTCTCGGCGCACAAGGTGTATGGCCCCAAAGGCATCGGTGCGTTGTACGTCGGCCCCCGCGCACGTGAGCTGATGCGTGCGCAGATGCACGGGGGTGGCCATGAGCGTGGACTGCGCTCGGGCACCTTGCCGACCCATCAGATCGTCGGCATGGGCAGCGCCTTCGCCCTCGCCGGCCAGCCCGGTGACAGCGAGCACCAGCGGTTGGAGCAGCTGGCCAAACGGCTGCGCGACGGGCTGCTGGCCCTGCCTGGGGTCAGCCTCAATGGCTGCCCGCAGCAGCGTATTCCCCATACCCTCAACCTGTGCATCGAGGCGCCGGGGTTCAACAGTGCGGCGTTGGCCAGTGAGCTGGCGTTGTCGACCACCTCGGCGTGCAATTCGGCGAGCAATGCGGCGTCGCATGTGCTGTTGGCACTGGGGCTGGATGAACAGCGGGCGCGCAAGAGCGTGCGCATCAGCATCGGGCGGTTTACCAGCGAGGCGCAGGTGGACAAGGCGATCGAGGTGTTTGCGCGGGTGGTGGCGGCGGGGGCGGTTGCGTTGTGGTGAGGGGCTCCTGGCGATAGATTTTTTGTGGATTTGAGATCGAGCGCCGCCCGCGCGGCGCATCGCGAGCAAGCTCGCTCCTACATTTGTTGCAACGTGCCACGGTCTGTCAGGCCATGGTTGTCCGTCTTTTGGCGTCCGCCGAAGAGTCGCGTCGTACCAACAAGGCCGTCAACCATGGCCTATCAGACATAGGCACGTTGCAACAAATGTAGGAGCGAGCTTGCTCGCGATGCGCCGCGCGGGCGGCGCTCGATCTCAACTACAACATCACAATCACGACATGCACCTTCACGCCCTCCCCAGTCAAAGGAAGGTAAACACCTTCGCAGCCGGCAACCGCGACTTGTTCAGCCCGGCATTGAAGTCCGCCTCGCTGCGGTAGCCCAGGCTCAACACCACCACGCTGGTGTACCCCTGCTCGCGCAGCCCCAGCTCGGCATCCATGATCTTGCTGTCGAAACCTTCGATCGGCGTAGCGTCCAGGCCATGGGCGGCAGCGCCGAGCAGCGCGGTGCCCAGGGCCAGGTAGGTCTGCTTCTCCATCCAGTGCTGCAGGTCTTTCTGGTCGAAGCGATGCAGGTTCACGTAGTGGCGACGGCTCTGGTTCTGCCCGGCGCGGGCCTGCTCGTCACGAAAACGACCGTCGGCCGCTTCCTGGTCGAGCACCGTGTCCAGGTGCGCCTCGGTCATTTCAGTGCGGGTGCAGAACACGATGACATGGGACGCATCGAGAATCTTCGGCGTGTTGTAGGCATAACCGTCGACCGTGCTCTTGGCCAGGCGGGCCTTGCCCTCGGCGCTGTCGGCAACGATGAAATGCCAAGGCTGCGAGTTGACCGAGGACGGGCTGTGGCGCAACTGCTCAAGCAAGGCATCGATGGTGGCCTGAGGGATCTTGCGGGCGGCATCGTAGGCCTTGGTGGTGTAGCGGCGTTTGGCCAGGGAGACGGTGTCCATGCGGGTAACTCCAATACAGGGAAGAGGATTTGTGCCGCATACTATCTTTCCTGCAGATAAGAAAAACCGGCAGAATGCAGCAACACTTTCACCCCTGGAGTGAAAATGCTCCGCATCACCGACCTCGAACTGTTCGTGCGCAGCAGCGCGCTGGGCAGCTTCACTGCTGCGGCCCACGAGGCCGACCTGTTGCCCGGGCAAGTCGCCGCCGCGATCAAACGCCTTGAACGCGACCTCGACGTGCGCCTGTTCGCCCGCACTACCCGCAGCCTGCGGCTCACTGCCGAAGGTGAGCTGTACCTGCCCACCGCCCTCAACGTGCTGGAGAGCCTGCGCCAAGGGCGCGACAACCTGCACGGTGCGCACAGCACCCTGCGCGGCGTGCTGCAGGTGTCGGCGCCTTCCGACCTTGGGCGCAATATCCTCCTGCCGTGGTTGAGTGATTTTCGCCGCGAGCACCCCGACCTGAGCCTGCGCTTCTTCCTCTCCGACCAAGTTGCCGACCTGTTCCGCGACCCGGTGGACGTGGCCATCCGTTATGGCCTCAACGAAGAGGCCAACTACATCGCCCTGCCCTTGGCACCGTGGAATCGCCGCGTGCTGGTGGCCTCGCCGGATTACCTGGCGCGTCATGGCCACCCGCAACAGGTCGACGACCTGCAGCAGCATGCCTGCCTGCTGTACCTGCAGCTGGGGCGGATCTATGACAAATGGCGGCTGGGCAACCGCACGGTGCAGGTCAGTGGCCCGCTGTTCAGCGACGACGCCGATGTGGTGCGGCGCTGGGCCCTGCTCGGCGAAGGCATCGCCTACAAGTCGTGGCTGGATGTCAGCGCCAATGTGGCCGCGGGCGAACTGGAGGTGCTGCTTGCCGAACACCCCGGCGAGCTCACGCCGGTGACCTTGGTTTGCCCGCATCGCAAGCAACTGTCGCCCGCCGTCTCGCAACTGCACCTGTGGCTGCGCGAACGCTTCACCGCCCTGCAGCCTGCACAAATGTTCTAAACCGTCCGCGCCGTCTACGGTAATGTGAACTGCCCTGTACAACCGCAGCCCCGCCGTCATGAGCAACTGGATCGACCTCAAGCAAGACGCCGTCACCGGCATCGAGTCGGTTCGCGCGCATTTCGTCGGCCATGCCTACGACCCTCACTGGCATGACAGCTTCCTGGTCGGTTTCACCGAACAAGGCGTGCAGCAGTTCGATTGCCGCCGGGTGCGCCACCGCAGCACGCCGGGGCACGTGTTCCTGCTCGAACCCGGTGATATCCACGACGGCCACGCGCCCACCGAAGAAGGCTTTACCTACTCGACCCTGTACCTGCAGCCGCTGTGGCTTGAGGCCGAACTGCGCGCGCTGTTCGAGCAGGCGCCGAGCGACAGCCTGCCGAGCATCGCCGACCCGTTGTGCCATGACCTGCGCCTGGCCGGCGCTACCGCCCGTGCCTTCCAGGCCGTGCATGGCGAGGAGCTGCGCATCGTTCGGCAAACCGCCACCGATGACCTCATCAGTTGCCTGACCCGCCACCTGCACTGGCGCAAGCGCCTCAACCCAGACCCGCGCCTGCCGCTGACCGCGCAGCGGGCCCGGGACTACCTGCATGCCCACCTGGACCAGGACATCAGCCTCGACGACCTCGCGCTGGCCTGCGGCGTCGACCGTTTTCGCCTGACCCGGGCGTTCAAGGCGGCCTTCGGCCTGGCACCGCACGCCTACCTGATCCAGCTGCGCCTGGCCCGTGCCCGGCACCTGCTCGCCCAAGGCCAGACGCCCAGCGAAGTGGCCATGGCCCTGGGCTTTGCCGATCAGAGCCACCTGGGGCGCTGGTTCCGTCGCGCTTACCAGCTGACCCCGGCGGATTACCGTCGCCGCTGCTCAAACCTTCCAGACTGACCCGCGGCAATGGCCGAGCATGGGGCTCTGATTACCCGGAGCCTCTCACCATGTCGCATTCGTTGTTGCCGTTCATCCTCTTCGCCCTGGTCGCCAGCATCAGCCCCGGGCCGACCAATTTGCTGATACTCGCCCATGGTGCACGCCGGGGGCTGCGCGCCAGCGTGGCGCCGATCCTGGCCGGCTGTGGCGCGGCGGCGGCGGTCGTGCTGCTGGTTGGGCTGGGGCTCGGCGAACTGCTGATGCGCCATCCGCTGGCCCAGCAACTGATGAGCTGGGCCGGGGTGCTGTGGTTGAGCTGGCTGGCGTGGCGCATTCTGCGCAGCGCGGGGCAACCGCTGGACGTCAGCGCAGACAAGCCCTTCAGTGCTTTTAGCGCCGCTTCCCTGCAAGTGGTGAACCCGAAGGTATGGATGATGGCCGTGGCGGTGATTGGCGTGTTCGCCGCGCCCATGCTGCCGGTCTGGCAGTTGGCGCTGGTGTTTCTGCTGATTGCGCTGCCGTGCATGACGGCCTGGGCATTGCTGGGGGTGGGCAGTGCGCGCTGGTTGCAGGCACCGGAGCGGTTGCTGTGGTTCAACCGGGGGTTGGCGGGGATGTTGCTGGTGTCGGCTTGGGCTGCTTTGCTGGGCTGATGGTGTTGGTGGCTGTACCGGCCCTATCGCCGGCAAGCCGGCTCCTACAGGGACCGCACAGCCTTCAAGAACTGTGGTGGACCTTTGCTCTTACAGGTCCCCCACAGCATTCAAGAACTGTGGTGGACCTGTGGGAGCCGGCTTGCCGGCGATAGGGCCGTCAAGGTCGATCAGTGGCCAAGCGCCACACGAAAACGCCGGGTACTGGCCACCGCAATCAGCAACCCGACTACCGCCACACTACCCCCGACCAGGCCAATATGGGCCACATCCATCTGGCTGCTGACGATACTCCCCAGCAACGCCCCGCCACCAATACCGATGTTGTAGATCCCGGAGAACAACGCCATGGCCACATCCGTGGCATCCGACGCAAGCTTCAGGGTCTTGGACTGCAACGACAGGCTGAAGCTCAGGATCGCGATCCCCCAGAACATGCTCAGCACGGCGAACGCATAGAAGTTGCCGGACAGCGGCAACATCAGCAGCAGGCAAGCCGCCAGCAGTCCGATCGAGCCCACCAGAAAGCCATGGGGAAAGCGCTCGCTGTAGCGGCTGAACAACAGCGAGCCGAACACCCCGGCGCCCCCGAACAGCAACAGCACCAGCGTGGTGCGCTCGCCACCGATCTGCGCCACGTGCAAAGCGAACGGCTCGATGTAGCTGTAGGCAGTGAATTGCGCAGTGATCACCAAGGTCACCAGCAGGTAGGTAATCACCAGAGCCGGGCGCTTGAACAGGATCGGCAGGCTGCGCAGCGAACCGGAATTCTGGCTCGGCAGCAGCGGCAGCGATTTGATCAGGCAGAGCATGGTAGCCAGGGCCACGCCGGCAATGCTCAGGAACGTCACCCGCCAGCCCAGCGCCTCGCCCACCACCCGGCCCAGCGGAATCCCCAGCACCATCGCCAGGGTCGTGCCCGTCGCCAGCAGGCCCAGTGCCTTGGCCTGCTGCCCCGGCGGTGCCACGCGCACCGCCAGCGAAGCAGTGATAGCCCAGAACACCGCATGCGCCAGGGCGATGCCGATACGGCTCACCAGCAACATGGCGAAGCTCTGCGCCAGCCACGACAACAGGTGGCTGAGGATGAACACCAGGAACACGAACAACAGCAAGCGCCGCCGCTCGACGTTGCGCGTGAGCAGCATCATCGGCAACGAGGCCAGCGCCACCACCCAGGCATAGATGGTCAGCATCAGGCCGACCTGCGCGGTGCTCATGTCGAAACTGCCGCCGATGTCGCTGAGCAGTGCCACCGGCACGAACTCGGTGGTATTGAAGATGAAGGCGGCCAGGGCCAGCGCGATCACGCTCAGCCAGCTGCCGCCACCTTCGGTCGCTGGCAAATCCTTGGGTAGGGGTCCGTTCATGTGTGGAATTCTTTTCTCCGCAGGCAAGGCGAAAGGACGCGCATCAGGGGGGCCAAGTATCGGCCGCGCTGAAGCACGGTTTAGTTATTGGAAGGAATGCGGGCATGGTACGCGCCAATACCGGGCCTCACAACCAGGGGCAGATTGCGGGTACCATGCGCGCTCTGTGTGAACGGCAAGCGGAACAAGGAGTGCGATCCGCCCATGGACAAGCAACACCCCCAGCAACAGTGGCAGCAGGCAGTCACCGCCTATGCCCAGGCCATCAACCACTACGTTGCGCAAGGCCGCGCACAAGGTTGGGACGATCTCGAAGAACCCCAGGTACCGGCCACCGATCACCTGCTCGATGCCTGGCAGGCGTCGCTGCAGGCCATCAACCGCGCGGGCGTCGACGAACAACAACGCCAGGCCTTCCGCACGGCTTGGCCGCCCGCCCACCTGCCGCTGGTGCCGCTGCTCGATGCGCACGGACAAGGCATCTGCGCGGTCCTGCTGCTGGATGACGGCAGCCTGCTGGCACGCATAGGGATGCCCTACGAAAAGGGCCAGGTGGTGCGCATCGGCGATCAGCAGGTAACCCCGGTGATCGGCATCGACCATTTCGGCCGCTGCCCGCAACGCCGCTATTTCGCCCTGGCCAACGCCGAAGGGGTCAGGGTCACCGATGGCTGGGGCGGCCCGCTGGTCGCTCGCCTGCCCTGGCCCAGCGGGCTGGAGGGCCTGCCGGCCGGTTACCCGTTCGACCCCTACGACCTGCCGCCTACACCGACCCAGCTGGTGCCCTACGCCGATGGCCAACGGGTACTGCTGGTCAGCGCCGAGGGCGTTTTCGTGCTGGCCGCCGAGGGTGCCACCCGGCTGTTGCCGCGCGAGGCGCAGATCCTGGAGGAACTGGCCGAAGGCACCGACCCGGACGATATCGCCCTGGGCCTGTCCATGGAGCATGGCGCGGTATCGCCAGACGGCCGGCTGATCGTGCTCGGTGAGCAGGGCAGCCGTCATCTGGTACTGGACGAGCAGTTGCAACCGGTCGCCCAGATTGGCCCAGGCAGCGAGTACCCCCACTTCGCCCTGTTCAATCGCGCGGGCGACCAGTTGATCGTCAATGCCTGCCACTTCTACAACGGTGGCACGCTTGGCGTGCGCGTGGCGGACCTGCCTGGGCTGGACACCGAGTACTACAGCGACGACCCGCGCACACCCCTGCTGCAGGAAGGCGCGCGGGTGTACGCCGGGGTGGCGGGCAACGGCGAATACATCATCGGCGATGCCTATGGCTACCTGCGGGCCTTTGGCGAGGATGGCGTGGAGCATTGGCAGCATTACCTGGGGTCGACCATCAGCGCCATGGACATCAGCGCGGACGGGCGCACGCTGGTTGCGGCGAGCCATGCCGGGTTCATCTCGGTGATAGCCCTGGGCAGCGGGCGGCCTGAGTGGCAGATCGGGACCGGGGAGCATGGCGAGGTGCGGCGGTGGTTGTTCTGGAAAGGGTGGGACAAGGCGCTGTGCTGGTAGGGAGTCTGCACCGGCCTCTTCGCGGGACAAGCCCGCTCCCACAGGAATTCCACTGCTTTCACGGGCGGTGCTGTACCTGTGGGAGCGGGCTTGTCCCGCGAAGAGGCCGGTGCAGAAAAACAGATCAGCCCTGCAACGTCGCCATGTCGATCACGAACCGGTATTTCACATCCCCCGCAATCATGCGCTCGAAGGCCTGGTTGATATTGCGGATATCCAGCAACTCGATATCACAACGGATATCGTGCGCGGCACAGAAATCCAGCACCTCCTGGGTCTCGGCGATACCGCCGATCAACGAGCCGGCCAGCACCCGGCGCTTGAGCACCAGGTTGGCCGCATGCAGCGCCGGGTCGACGGGCTCGATCAGGCCAACGAGGATATGCACGCCATCGAACTTGAGCGTTTCCAGGTAAGGATTGAGGTCGTGCTGCACCGGAATGGTGTCGAGCAGAAAGTCGAATCGGCCGGCGGCGGCACGCATCTGCTCGGCATCGGTAGACACGATCACATGGTCGGCGCCCTGGCGGCGAGCCTCGTCAGCCTTGGCCTGGGAGCGGGTGAACAGGGTCACTTCGGCGCCCAGGGCCTTGGCCAGCTTGATGCCCATGTGGCCCAGGCCACCCATGCCGAGGATGCCGATCTTGTGACCAGGGCCGACACCATGGTGCTTGAGCGGCGAGTAGGTGGTGATACCCGCACAGAGAATCGGTGCCGCACTGGGCAGGTCCATGCCGGCCGGGATGCGCACCACGAAGTGCTCGCTGACCACGATGCTGCTGGAGTAGCCGCCCATGGTGTTGCTGCCGTCGACCCGATCAGGGGTGGCGTAGGTCATGGTGGGCCCTTCCAGGCAGTACTGCTCCAGGTCCTTGGCGCAGGCCTCGCAGTGGCGGCAGGCGTCGACCATGCAGCCAACGCCGACCAGGTCACCGACCTTATGCGCGGTAACTTGCGCACCCACCGCGGTGACCCGGCCGATGATCTCGTGACCGGGCATCAGCGGGTACACGGCGATGCCCCATTCGTTGCGGGCCTGATGGAGGTCGGAGTGGCATACACCGCAATACAGGATCTCGATGGCGACATCGTCCGGGCGCGGGCTGCGGCGCTCGAAGGTCATGGGCGCCAGGGGGCTGGTCGGGGTTTGGGCGGCGTAACCGATGGCGGTGTACATGCAGTACCTCTTGAAGAAGTGAAACGATTCAGGCGGCGCATTCTGCGCGCCCGATGCTGCCGTGCCCACGGCAGATTCTCCGGCATGCATGCCTGATTCTCCGAACCTTGACCCAGGAACCTGGCGCCTGGCCTTCAATCTGCGATGATGCGACTGTCTGATTCTCTGCCCTGGTTCATCATGCAACTGACTCGCCACGTCGATGCCAACGCCACGTTGTGCACACTGATCCGCAGCCTGGCCACGCGCCCGGGCTTCGTGCCCACGCGCCTGCCCCAGGTCCAGGTGCTGAGCTGGGACCACTATGTGGCCAGCAGTCCGCAGCTGTACGAACCCAGCCTGATGATCCTGGCCCAGGGCAGCAAACTGGCGCGCCTGGGCCCGCGCACCCTGGAATACGGCGCCGGCCACTACCTTGTGCAGGCGCTGTCGGTGCCATTCATGTGCGAGACCTTCGCCACCGCCCATGCGCCGTTGCTGGGTGTGGCGGTGGATATCGACCGGAGCGTGTTGAGCGAACTGGTGCAGAGCATGGACCTGCCGCCCGACCCGGCCGTGCAGGCGCAAACGCCCCAGTCGATGACCTCGGCGGCGCTGGATGCGCCGATGCGCGACTGTGTCGAGCGGCTGCTGCGTTGCCTGCAGGACCCGCTGGATGCCAAGGTGCTGGGCCCGGCGCGGGTGCGCGAGGTGCTGTATACCGCGCTGCGCGGCCCGCAGGCCGGAGTGCTGCGGGCGCTGGTCGAACAGCAGGGGCACTTCGCCCGCATCGCCGCCGCCCTCGCCCACCTGCGCGAACATTACAGCGAGCCGCTGAGCGTCGAGGCGCTGGCCGCGCGCGCCAACATGAGCGTGTCGACGTTTCATGAGCACTTCAAACGCTGCACCGACCTGGCGCCGATGCAGTACCTCAAACGCCTGCGGCTGCTCAAGGCGCAGCAGATGCTGATTGGCGAGGGGCTGGGGGTGGCGCAGGCGGCACATCGGGTGGGGTACCAGAGCACCTCGCAGTTCAGCCGCGAGTACAAGCGCCAGTTCGAACGCAGTCCGGGGGATGAGCTGGCGTATCAGAGTTTGCCTGTCTGATTGCAGGGGCTGCTTTGCAGCCCATTCGCGGGGCAAGCCCGCTCCCACAGAACCCCGCTGCCCTTAAGAACAATGGCGTACCTGTGGGAGCGGGCTTGTCCCGCGAATGGGCCGCAAAGCGGCCCCAATCACTGCCGCTCGACCATGGCAACAATGGCCGCCCGCAGCTCCTCCTTGGCCTGCCCCGCCTCCAACTCCCCCGCCGCAGCCGCCTGCGACAACGCATCCGCCGCCCCCACCAACAAACGCATCCCCGCCGCACTGATCGCGCCGCTCGGCGCAAACCCGCCCAACGCCGCCCGGCACTTGTCGAGAAACGGCTGCTCATAGCCCCGCTTGATCGCCTCCAGCTCCGGCGACCCGGCCAGCGCAGCCGACACCCCAGGCATCTCCCGCCCCTCGCTCATCACACAGTCCACATAAGCCTCGGCAATCACGCCGGCACGGCTGGCCAAGGTCGCGTCACAACGCGCCAGCGCCCGCTCCAGCATGTGCGACTGACGCGCGTCGTAATCCTGATAAAGCGCCGCCAGCAGCCCGCTGCGTGTCTCGAAGTGGTCATACACCACCGGCTTGGTCACCCCCGCCTGCTCCGCCAGGCGCCCCAGGCTCAAGGCCTCGGTGCCCTCTTCACGCACCAGCTGCCAGGCCACGTCGAGCAGCTGGCGGCGTCTTTGTTCTCGGGACAGGCGCTTGCGCGGCTGACCCTGATCGTCGCTTGACATCGCTTACCTACCAAAAGTAACTTACTAATCGTAACTTACCTTGAGTATATAGCCCTCAAGGCCCAATCGCACCCTCAGCGCTGGAGAAACGCCATGAACGCCTTGATCGTCGTCGGCCACCACGATCCGCATTCCCTCACCCACGCCCTCGCCGGGCAAATCGCCGAAGGCCTGGCCAGCGCTGGCCACGCCAGTGAGATCGCTGACCTTGCCAGTGAAGGCTTCGACCCGCGCTTCAGCCCCGCCGACCATGCCGTGCACCGCCGCCTGGCCGCACCACCGGCCGATGTGCTGCGCGAGCAGGCGCGCATCGACAGCGCCGATGCGCTGGTGCTGGTCTACCCGATCTACTGGTGGTCGCTGCCGGCCCTGCTCAAAGGTTGGGTCGAGCGGGTGTTCAGCAATGGCTGGGCGTTCGAGTACGAGGGCGGCACGACCGTCAAGAAACTGCGCGGCCTGAAGGTGCATCTGGTGGGCGTCGCAGGTGCCGATGCCGGTACCTTCCAGCGCCACGGCTATGGCGAAGCCATGCGCGTGCAGATCGAGCATGGCATCTTCGACTACTGCGGCGCCGAAGTGCTCGGTTCGACCCTGCTGGAAGACAGCGAGGGCCCGGCCGCCGCCCTGCTGCTGCCCAGCGCCCGACAACTGGGCGAGCAACTGTTCAGCGCCGCCCCATTGCGAGGTGTCCAGCGACCCGGCTAATATTGAGAACGATTCACACTCACAATTGGACGTCAGGCGTTGGACAGCACATCGACCCGCAAGCTGGGCTTTTTCTTCAGCGACCATCACCGCTGGCTGCTCCAACACATCCACAAGCGCCTGCGCAACCGCGCCGATGCCGAGGACACCGCCGCCGAAGCCTTCTGCCAGATGCTCGGCGCCCGTGTCGACCCCGACAGCATCCAGCAACCGCGCGCCTACCTCTCGACCATCGCGCGGCGGCTGATCTTCGATCGTCACCGCCGCCGCCAGCTGGAACAGGCCTACCTGGAGCGCCTGGCGCTGCTGCCAGAGCCGGTGGCGCCTTCCGCCGAAGAGCAACTGCTGCTGATCGAGGCGCTGGTGACCATCGACCAGGTGCTGGACGGCCTGCCCGCCATCGTCAAGGCGACCTTCCTGTACAGCCAGCTCGATGGCATGAGCTACGTCGATATCGCCGCCAGGCTGCAGATCAGCGAACGCACCGTCAGCCGCTACATGAAGCAGGCCCTGCGCCAGTGCTACCTGTGCGAGGTGCAGCCGTGAGCCGCCGTCGGCTCGACGCGATCAGCGAACAGGCCATCGACTGGATGGTGGCGCTCAACGCCCGCACGCCCGACGACGCCCTGCTGCAACGCCTGACGCACTGGCTGCAGCAGGACCCCGCCCACCAGCAGGCCTGGGAGCGCCTGCAGCGCCGCCTCGGCCGGCCGGTCGCCACCCTGCGCGCCTTGGAACAACGCGCCCCAGGCCATGCCGCCGAGGCGCGCCAGGTGTTGCTGCAACCCACCCATTCGCGTCGCGAGGTGCTCGCGGCCCTGGCCAGTGTCGGCCTGTTCGGTGGCGCCCTGTGGGGCGGCTGGCGCAGTGAGACCACCCAGAACTGGCTGGCCGACCTGCACACGGGCAGTGGCGAGCGCCGCAGTTTTACACTCGCTGACGGCAGCCGCCTGAGCCTCAACAGCGCCAGTGCCGTCGACCTGCACTTCGACGCTGGGCAGCGCCTGCTGGTACTGCGCCGTGGCGAATTGCTGATCCAGGTCGCAGCCGACCCTCACCGTCCCCTGCGCGTGCGCACCGCCCAGGGGCAGGTCCAGGCCCTGGGCACTCGTTTTCTGGTCAGCCAGGAGGACATGGCCACGCGCGTCGTGGTGCTGGAGCACAGCGTACGCACCAGCCTGCCCGACGGCCGCTGGCTCGACCTGCAGCAGGGCCAGGCGGCGTTGCTGCGCAGCAACGCCATCGAACCCCTGGCAGACGATCAACAGCCGCGCGCGGCCTGGCTGAATGGCCGCCTGGAAGTGCTCGACGAACCGCTGCTGGGGGTGATCGACGCCTTGCGCCCCTATCTGCGCGGCTATGTGCGGGTGGCCCCTGCCATCGGCAACCTGCGGGTACAGGGTGTATTCCCCCTCGACCAGCCACAGCAAGCGCTGCAAGCCCTGGCCGAGAGCCTGCCGATCAGCATCGAACACTACGGCCCGTGGCTGACCTTGATCGGCCCGGCGCAGGCACGCCAGAACAAATCATGAAAATCATTCTCAAACGTGTCCGGTTTTCATTTCTCGTTGCACCTATCTCCTGACAAGCCAATACAACCGGGAGAATTCCGTGCACAACCTCTGGCCCCGCGCCCTGCCCCTGGTCGCCGCCCTGACCAGTTTCAACGCCCTCGCCCAGGCGCAGACCCTGTCGTTCAACTTGCCTGCGGCGAGCCTGGCGGCCACCCTCAACCGCATTGCCAACCAGAGCGGCACCATCATCGCCCTGGAACCGGCGCTGGTGCGGGGCAAGCAGGCCCCGGCCGTGGTCGGCCAGATGAGCGCCGAGCAAGCCATGCAGGCGGCCCTGGCCGGCAGCGGCCTGCAATTGCGGGTGACCAGCGGCGGGCATTTCAGCGTGGCCCCGGCCAGCCAGAGCGAGGGTGCACTGGAGCTGGGGAGCACCAGCATCACCGACGATTACCTGGACGCCACCAGCGAAGGCAGCGGCTCGTATGCGGCCCGTGCCGTTACCCTGGGCAAAGGCACGCACAGCCTCAAGGAAATCCCCCAGTCGATCACGGTGATTACCCGCAAGCAGCTGGATGACCAAGGCATCACCGAGCTGCAGGACGCTCTCAATCACACCACCGGGATCGTCGGTGCCCAAGGCATCGGCCCCGGCGTGGTGGTGACCTCGCGCGGTTTCCAGATCGACGACTGGCAGTACGACGGCGTGCCGATCCCGCGCAACAACTACTCGCTGGGCAACTGGGCAACCCAGGACCTGGTGTTCTTCGACCGCGTGGAAGTGCTGCGCGGCGCCTCCGGCCTGCTGCAAGGCACCGGCAGCCCGGGCGGTGCGATCAACCTGGTGCGCAAGCGCGGCCAGGCCACGCCGACCGTGACCGTGACCGGCAAGGCCGGCAGCTGGGACCACTATGGCCTGCAACTGGACGCCGGCGGCCCGCTCACCGCCGACGGTCGCGTGCGCGGCCGGATCGTCGCCGACGAAGACCAGAGCGACAGTTTCATCGATTACCAGTGGGGCAAATCCCACTCCCTGTACGGTGCGCTGGACATCGACCTGAACGACGCCACCACGGTGGGCGCCGGCATCAGCTACAACCGCCAGGAGTCGCGGCCGATGCTGCGTGGCCTCCCCCGCTACGCCGACGGCAAGCCCATCGACCTGCCCCGCTCGACCTTCACTGGCGCCCGCTGGAGCCACGCCGAAACCGACGTGACGACCTACTACCTGGACCTGGCGCACCGTTTCAACGACGACTGGGCATTCAAGGCCGCCGCCGTGCGCATGGACGAAACCAACACCTCCACGCACCAGCGCGTACAGTCCACTGGCCAGGGCGTGGAGCCTGACGGCACCGGCATCACCTACGCCGACTGGATCACCGACTTCCACAACACCAAGCTCGGCCTGGACATGAACGTGATCGGCCACTTCGACACAGGCCCCCTGGCCCATGAGATCACCGTCGGCGGCAACTACTCCAAGCTGACCTCGGACGACGCCTACTGGCGCAACTTCGACGCGTCCGACGACAACATCTTCGACATCGACCACAACCGCCCCGAGCCCAGCCGTGACAGCATGTTCGACGGCGAGCTCGCGCGCGCCAACAGGGCCAGCTATGACATTCGCCAGAAAGGCCTGTATGGCGTGTGGCGGGTCAAGCCCACCGACGACCTGACCCTGATCGTCGGCTCGCGCGTCAGCTGGTTCGACTACAGCTGGGACTCGATCGACTTCAACAGCCGTACCGACCCCGGCAACCGCCACCCCACCAGCCGCATGACCGAGACCGGCGAAGTCACGCCCTACGCCGGTTTCATCTACGACCTGACCCGCGAATGGGCCTGGTACGCCAGCTACACCGACGTGTTCGCGCCGCAGACCGAACGCGCCGTCAACGACGCGCCGCTCAAGCCGGTGATCGGCAGCAACTACGAGACGGGCCTGAAGGGCGAATTGCTCGACGGCCGGGTCAACGCCTCGTTGGCCGTGTTCCGCTACGACCAGGAAAACCGCGCCGTCACCGACGTGGCCTCGGGCTTCGCCTGTGACGACTGGTACTGCTCCACGGCATCAGGCAAGGTGCGCAGCCAGGGCGTCGAGGCCGAAATCAGCGGCGAGGTGATCAGCGGCCTGCAGCTGTTTGCCGGCTACACCTACAACACCACCAAGTTCCTCGACGACCCGGAGGAAGAAGGCCGGGTGTTCAGCCAGTGGACGCCCAAGCACATGCTGCGTACCTGGGCCGACTACACCCTGCCGCTGGCCGACCAGCGCTGGAGCACGGGCCTTGGCTTCACCACCCAGAGCCATACCCTGGGCTACGAGCGCACCTACACCGTGCCCGGCTACACCGTATGGAGCGCGCGCCTGGCCTACCAGCTGACCCCGGAAGTGAGCCTGGCGGTCAACGGCAACAACCTGTTCGACAAGAAGTACTGGGTGGCCGGCTTCAACCAGCTGAACGGCAGCAACAACTACGGCGAACCGCGCAACTTCATGTTCACGGTCAAGTACACGCCCGAGCTCTGACCCCGTCTCATGCCGTCAATTGCCACTGCGCCAGGGGCCAGTACTGGCCTTTACGCGATTCGTAGAGCGTGAAGTGTCGGGCAGTCACGAAGAAGTCAGGCGCCACCGTTGCTTCCGGTGCCTGACCGCGAAACTCCCGTGACAAGGTCAGGTGCGGCCGATACTCACGGGCCTGCTCGGCAACGCCCAGGGGCAGCAGCGCCTGCTGCAGCCCATAGACCAGGTGGCGCAACGCTGGCGGGGTTTCCTGCGGCTCCAGCACCAGCACATTGGCGCGGGGCCAGACCTTCAACTGATCGAGCAGCAGGCGCAGCGGCGCGCCCGGGCGGGCGAGGTTGTCCACCGCGGCGCAAATCGCCGGCACCTGTGCGGCGTCCACATCCCCCAGAAACAGCAAGGTCAGGTGGAAGTTCTCGCTCGGCACCGGTTTGCCGCTGCGCAGGTTCAAGCCACGCCGCCACTGCGCGAGCGACCGCCGCTGCGCATCGCTGACGGACAGGGCGAAAAACAGCCGTTTGAAGGGGGCGCCACTGGGGCGTACATCCAGAACCATGGGAGCTCCTCACACCTAAAACGTTTGCGCAATCTGCAGGGCATTACACCTAAGTCGCCCAGCAATCACCCAACAATAGGTACAAACTGCCCCCACGATTGTTTATGCTGGCGAACTTATGCCATGGCGCATGGCCTTTTTTTCGACAAGTAATCGTCCATGAAAATTGCACTCGTACTGATATTCGTCCTCTCGATCGCCTATGTTCACCTGCGCGGTCGGGTACGTCACAAGCTGAGCCGTCAGCTGGGTGACCACTCCAGCTTCCTGGCCCCGGTCAACAGCTTCCTTTACCTGTTTTCCAAGCATCCGGCCAAACCCTACCTGCCGGTGGAAGCCTTCCCCGAACTGCAGCCACTCAAGGACCACTGGCAGGAAATTCGCGAAGAAGCCCAGCGTTTGCTGCATGTAGGCGAGATCAAGAAGTCCGATAACTACGACGACGTGGGTTTCAACTCGTTCTTCAAGACCGGCTGGAAGCGCTTTTACCTGAAATGGTACGGCGAAAGCCACCCGTCGGCGATGAACCTGTGCCCGCGCACCACCGAGCTGCTGCAGGGCATCGGTTCGGTCAAGGCCGCCATGTTCGCCACCCTGCCGCCGGGCGCCAAGCTGGTGCGCCACCGCGACCCTTATGCCGGTTCCTACCGTTATCACCTGGGCCTGGACACACCGAACGACGATGGTTGCTACATCGACGTGGATGGCGAGAAGTATTCCTGGCGCGACGGCGAGGCGGTGGTGTTCGACGAGACCTACATCCACTACGCGGCCAACACCACCGAGCACAACCGCATCATTCTGTTCTGCGACGTCGAGCGCCCGCTCAAGTACCGCTGGGCCACGGCGTTCAACCGCTGGTTCAGCCGCAATGTCATGGCCGCGGCGGCAGCGCCGAACGATGCCAATGACAAGACCGGCGGCATCAACCGTCTGTTCACCCGCATCTACAAGATTCGTGAGCGCGGCAAGGCGCTGAAGAAGCGCAACCGCAAGCGTTACTACCTGGAAAAATGGCTGTTCGTGGCGGCGCTGGTGCTGGTGTTCGTCTATATCTGAGCATGCCGGGTGTTTTTTGGTGTTCTTCAGATCGAGCGCCGCCCGCGCGGCGCATCGCGAGCAAGCTCGCTCCTACATTTGTTGCAACGTGCCACGGTCTGTCAGGCCATGGTTGTCCGCTTTTTGGCGTCCGCCGAAGAATCGCGTCGTACCCACCAGGCAGGCAACCATGGCCTATCAGACATAGGTACGTTTCAACAAATGTAGGAGCGAGCTTGCTCGCGATGCGCCGCGCGGGCGGCGCTCGATTTACGCCACGCAACAAAACCCAAGACATACCCCCACCAGCCCCCTACCCTCCCATCTTCGACTAGCCTGATAGCTCCACTCGCAACCTCCCCAAGGTGAAGACGATGAGCATGATGGACTGGGACGCCTACCGTAAGCAGTTGATGGCCGGCATCGGCGATATCAAGCAATTGTCCCCCGACACCGTGGCCGGCTACATGACCGCCAGCGGCGCCGGCGCCAAGACCAACCACCTGGATGCCAAGACCCGCGAGCTGATCTCCCTGGCCGTGGCCGTCACCACGCGCTGCGACGGCTGCATTGCCGTGCACTCGCAGCAGGCGGTCAAGCAGGGTGCCACCCGTGAAGAGATCGCCGAAGCCCTGGGTGTGGCCGTGGCGATGAATGCCGGTGCCGCACTGGTCTACTCGGCGCGCGCCCTGGATGCGGTGGGCAAGGCCGAAGGCTGAACCGCAAACGGCGTCGCCGCCCTTGCGCGACGACGCCGCGCCGCCCAGACTTGGCGCCCTAGCCCCAACAGGTACCGCCATGATCCACATCCGCCCCATGACGCCCGACGATTTCGAGCGTTTCTGGCCGACCTTCCAGGCCATCGTCCAGGCCCGCGAAACCTACACCTACGACCCCGACCTGAGCGTCGAGCAGGCGCGCCAGCTGTGGCTGGAGCTGCCCCTGCACACGTGGGTGGCCGAACAGGATGGCGAGCTGCTCGGTTCCTACTACCTCAAGGCCAACGCCGCCGGCCCCGGCAGCCATGTCGGCAACTGCGGCTACATGGTCAGCGAGGCCGCCCGTGGCCATGGCGTGGCACGCCTGATGTGCGAGCACTCGCAGAAACTGGCGCGCCAGGAAGGTTTCCTGGCGCTGCAGTTCAACTCGGTGGTCGCCAGCAACGAAGTGGCCGTGGCGCTGTGGCACAAGCTCGGTTTCGACACGGTCGGCCGCTTGCCCAAGGCCTTCCGCCACGCCCGCCTGGGGCTGGTGGACTGCCTGGTGATGTACAAGTGGCTGGCGGACGAGCCGGTGGTGGAGAAACCACCGCTGCTGATCGGCCGCAAGAACATCGAGGCGCGGGTTTCGCGGCGGCGCGGGCGCTAGCCGTCAGCAGGCCTTCGAGGCCTCGCACACCCGGTGATAGGCGCGGTTGAAATACACCAGCCCATCATCGGCGCCACCCTGGCGGATTTGCTCGATCTCGCAGTAGAAGATGCTGTGCGAGCCCACTTCATGCACCTGGGCAATCCGGCAGTCGAAGTTCACCAGCGCTTCCTGCATCACTGGCGCACCGCTTTCCAGCACGGTCCAGTGGGTGGAGGCGAAGCGCTCTTCCATGCTCAGCTGGCGGTTGGCGAAGACCCCCGACAGCTCCTGATGCGTGCCGGCCAGCACGTTCACGCACAGCGCGCCGTTGGCCTTGAACTGCTCGTTGGAGTACGACGAGCGATTCATGCACACCAGCAAGGTCGGCGGTGCATCGGTGACGCTGCACACCGCCGAGGCGGTGAAGCCGAAGCGTCCAGCAGGGCCATCGGTGGTGATCACCGACACGGCGCCACCGAGCATTGCCATTGCGTTGCGAAATTGGGTTACGTCAACCATGGTCATGCTCCTCAGATATCCAGCACCAGCTTGTTGGACTTGGCCCGCGAGCAGCACACCAGGATCTGGTCGTTCGCGGCTTTCTCTTCATCGGTCAGGTACACGTCGCGGTGGTCCGGCTCGCCTTCGAGCACCTCGCACATGCAGGTGCCGCACACCCCCTGCTCGCAAGAGATGTCGATCTTGATGCCGACCTGGGCCAGGGCGTCGAGAATGCTCTGGCCCTCGGCGACCTGCACGGTCTTGTTGCTGCGCGCGGCGACCACCTCGAAGCTGGCGCCACTGGCATCGACCTCGACCTGGAAGTACTCCTTGTGGATGTGGTCCTCGGCGTACCCCTGCTGGCGCGCGCCGGAGATCACCCAATCCATGAAGCCCGACGGGCCACAGGTATACAGGTGAGTGCCGGTCGAACCCGCACCGAGCACGGCCTGCAGATCCAGGCGCTGGGCGGCGTCTTCGTCGTCGAAGTGGGTGACCACCCGATCGGCGAATGGCGCACTGGCCAGGGCTTCGAGGAACGCACTGCGGCTGCGCGAGCGGCCGCAGTAGTGCAATTCGAAATCGGCGCCCTGCTGGTACAGGGCGTGGGCCATGGCGATCATCGGCGTGATGCCGATACCGCCACCCAGCAGGATCGAGCGGCGCGCATCGGCCGCCAGCGGGAACAGGTTGCGCGGTGTGCTGATCTGCACCTCGCGCCCCTCCACCAGTGCCTCATGCACGCCCACCGAGCCGCCACGGGAGTCCGGGTCCTTGAGCACACCCAGGCGATACACCGAGGCATCCGCCGGGTCGCTGCACAGCGAATACTGACGCACCAGGCCGGGGGCCACGTGGATATCCACGTGCGCGCCCGCCTCGAAGGCCGGCAGCGCCGCGCCGTCGGCCAGCGCCAGGTCGAGGACGACCACGTCGGCCCCTTGGATCTCGCGCTTGCGCACGACGACATTCAACAACTGTTCATTCATGACCGGTGTCCTGTAGTGATTCATCGCATGAACAGGCCGCCGTTCACGTCCCAGGTCGCCCCGGTGGTGAAGTAGGCCTCGGGCCGCGCCAGCTGCACGATCAGGTCGCCCA
>Ga0160431_100077_pt1 | contig 78914 bp, 58 predicted proteins | sample HID1971K_E0MG_FD_108212 | JGI IMG/M metagenome (GOLD analysis project Ga0160431, IMG submission 108212) | Enriched millipede-associated microbial communities from UW Madison campus, WI, USA - HID1971K_E0 MG | ecosystem: Host-associated > Arthropoda: Insects > Digestive system > Unclassified ...
CCCAGTCGCCCAGGGGAATGGTGGCCGCCTGGAACGGGTCGAGCAGGCTGAATTCGGACATGAGGGCAAACCTCTTGGTGGATTAGTGGCGGCTCAGGGTCTGCAGCAGCTCGTTCTTCGACAGCGTGCCCCTGAAGGCGCCCTGGCGGTCGAGCACCGGTACCGGGTACGGCAGGTTCGCCGCGATCCCCAGCACCTCGTGCAGCGGCGTGTCGGTGTATACCGGCTGCTGCTCGTGCAGGCTGTAGCGCTCACTGGCGCTGGCGCCCTGGGCGTCGGTGTCGACCACGCCCAGCAACTGGCCGCGCTCGTCCACCAGGTAGCCGTACGGCACCCCGGGCTGGAAGCTCGGCGCCTTGCCATTGACCTTGCACACCACCGCCGGGTCCAGCCGGGCCACATCGCCGGCCTTGAGCACCCGCGAGCTGTCGAAACTCTTGAAGAAGGTTCGCACGTAGTCATTGGCCGGCTGGTTGATCAGCTCCTGCGGGGTGCCGATCTGCACCACGCGGCCGCCTTCCATGATCGCGATGCGATGGCCGATGCGGATGGCTTCCTCGATGTCGTGGGAAATAAAGATGATGGTGCGCTGCTGCTCGGCCTGCAGGCGCATCAGCTCGCCCTGCATCTCGCTGCGGATCAGCGGGTCGAGGGCGGAGAAGGCTTCGTCCATCAGCAGGATGGTCGGGTCGTTGGCCAGTGCCCGGGCCAGGCCCACGCGCTGCTGCATGCCGCCAGACAGCTGGTGCGGGTAGCTGTGCTCGTGGCCCGCCAGGCCCACCTGGCTCAACGCCTCGCGGGCGCGGCTGTGGCGCTCGGCTTCGGCGACACCCGCGATTTCCAGGCCGAAGGCGGTGTTCTGCAGCACGCTCATGTGCGGCATCAGGGCGAAGGACTGGAACACCATGCCCATTTCCTTGCGACGCACATCGAGCAGGTCCTTGTCGGACAGGCCGGTGATTTCACGGCCGTTGAGGTGGATGCTGCCGGAGGTGGGTTCGATCAGGCGGTTGAACAGCCGCACCATGGTCGATTTGCCCGACCCGGACAGGCCCATGATGACGAAGATCTCGCCACGCTTGACGGAAAAGCTTGCATCGAACACGCCGACGACGTGGCCGGTCTTGCTGAAGATCTCGTTCTTGTCGGCACCCTTGCGGAGCATCTCCATGGCCATGTTCGGGTTGGGACCGAACACCTTGAAGATGTTGTTTACCGAAAGAATCTCATCGGCATGGCTCATACGACCCTCTTTATTATGCTTATCAACCAATCTTTCAACTTCGCACTTTCAATAAGGCGGGTAGAGATCAGTGCGAGTACGCTTGGCAGTCCGTCCAAATTCGAACGTGAGTCAAAACCGGCACGCAGCACGTGCTGCTTTAAAAGTGTTCGACATCGAAGTGTAATGTCGCGCCGTTGAGTCAACGTTAGGCCTTGCGCCAGACCGGGTCCAACGACATTTGCATGACGCAAATCATTACCTGAAGTTATCAATCGCCCTGCGACTGCGGTGCTAGACCGCGCGTACATTTACCCGATGTCGATGAACAGGCTAGAGTGGCCGAACCGGCACCCTCAGAGCCCCCCATGGTCAGACACTCCGAACCCGATCAGACGCTGATCAAGATGCCATCGCTGCGCGCAGTGAAGGTCTTCGTCGCAGCGGCCAAGTATCAGAATTTCACCCGCGCAGCCGAGGCCTTGTGCGTCACCCAGGCCGCCGTCAGCCGGCAGATCCGTGAACTGGAAACCTACCTGGGCGCCGAATTGTTCACCCGGGTGGGCCGGGCGGTGGAACTGAGCGTGGCCGGGTCGATCTTCTTCGATGCGGTGCAATTATCGTTCGTCAACATCTCCCAGGCTGCCGAACGCATCCGCAGCAACACCAACCCCAAGCACGTGGTCACCCTGTGCTGCTCGCCGGCCTTCGCCGCCCTGTGGCTGGGGCCACGGATGCCAAAGTTCTTCGCGCAGAACCCGGACATCGACATCAACCTGGTGACCACCCAGAACTTCCTTGCCATGGAGCCTGGGGTTCGGCCGGACATCTACATCACCAAGCTGGGCAAGATCCAGGCCGGCTACGCCTGCCACTCGTTGAACCACGACGTGATCTACCCGGTGTGCAGCCCGCAGTACCTGGCCGCGCATCCCGAGCTGAGCACGCTGGAGGGCTTGCGCGATGGCTCGCTGCTCAACCTCAGCCCCTATGGCCGCTCGCAGGTGGCCGAGCACGTGGACTGGAACGTCTGGCTGGCCTTCCATGACGTCGACCTCAAGAGCCGCGCCAGCACCGCACCGCATTTCTTCAATGCCAACGACTACAACCTGCTGGTGCAACTGGCGCTGAGCAACCAGGGCGTGGCGCTGGGCTGGCATCACCTGGTGTCGCCGCTGGTGGAACAGGGCCTGCTGGTGCGACCGGTGGCGCAGGAACTGGTGCTCAAGGACACCTTCCACTTCCTGGCGTTCAACGAAGACAAGGAACATGACTCCAGTTGCCGACGCTTGCGCGAGTGGCTGCTGGAGGAATTCGAGCCCCTGCTCAACCCCAGCGCGTGACGCCTTTCACTGCACCGGCAGGAAGTTCATCAGCAACAGGCTTTGCGCGTAGTTGAGCCCGATGCGCCGGTAGCGCTCGTCCAGCAGCTCGGCCAGCAGATCCAGACGGGCCACGATCTTGCCGAACTCGACGGCGAAGCTCAGGTTGCTGCCCTCCTCGGAGATCTCGTTGGAGAACAGCAGCAGCACGCCATTGGCATCCTGGCGCTGGCTCAGCATCCAGGTCGCCTTCTCGATGTTGCGGGCGGCGTTGTTGATGAACAGCGGGTCGAGGGTATCGGTCATGTAGAACTCGGTGCGCCCGCCGTGAGCGGTGACCAGCATGCTGCCGATCGCGTAGATGAAGGCGCCGACCCGGTCGCCACGAAACTCGGGGCTCAGGGCATAGCTCAGGGCCGCCAGGTCGCGCCGGTTGCCCAGCTGCGGCAAGGGCTGGCGCTGTTCGATGGCCAGGCGTATCTGGCGTTCGGCGGTGGCGCCGTCGAGGTAGCCGGAGAGTTTCAACTGGTTGGGGTTGCGCAGGTACAGCTTGCTCATCAGCAGGTACAGGCTCTGCAGGTTGTCGCGCATCGCCAGGGTGGCCATGCGGTCGACACTGGTCTGGAACAGCTCGCTGGGCTTGCCGTCGCCGAACTGGCTGACGATGTCGCGGCCTTGTTGCTGGGTGCAGGCGCCGAGGCAGACCAGGGCGGCTGCCAGCAGCAGACGGGGGAAGAATTCGGGTTTGCTTGCAACCATCGGCACCGGGACAGGATCGGCGGCCGCGCTGGGGATCGACGCGGCCTGACCAAGCATAGAGCCCGGAAAATGGAAAAAGTGCGATGCCTGTCATGGCCTCATCGCCGGCAAGCCGGCTCCCACACTGGATCTGTGGCGTCCCCGGTCCCTGCGGGAGCCGGCTTGCCGGCGATGAGGCCGGTACAGTCAGCCAAACCCTCACATGGCGTGGCGCAACATCTCCACCATCTGCGCATGCAGCGCCGGATCGCCACAGGCCACCACGCACCCGCCATCCTGCGCCGAGCTGCCGTCCCAGGCTGTCATCACCCCGCCTGCCCCTTCGATGATCGGCATCAGGGCCTGAACGTCATAAGGCTGCAGGCTCGCCTCGACGATCACGTCGACGAAGCCCGAGGCCAGCATGCAGTACGCATAGCAGTCGCCACCGTAGCGCATCAACCGCGCCTTGCCGGCCACGGTCTCGAATGCGGTCTTGCGCGCAGCCGTGTCGAACATGTCGGGTGTGGTGCACATCAGGGTGGCCGAAGCCAGGTCGCCACAGGCCCGCGTCTTCAGCGGCGTGCCACTGCGCCAGGCGCCCGCTGGGGTACCGACGAAACGCTCGCCGGTGAACGGCTGGTTCATCACCCCCAGCACCGGGCGGGTGCCATCGTTCAAGGCAATCAGCGTGCCCCACAGCGGCAGGCCGGTGATGAAGGCGCGAGTACCGTCGATGGGGTCGAGCACCCAGGTCAGCGGGCTGCTGCCCACGGCCACGCCCGCCTCTTCACCGAGAATGCCGTGCTCGGGGTAGCGCGCCTGGATCAACGCGCGCATGGCGTCTTCAGCCGCCTTGTCGGCCACGGTCACCGGGTCGTACAAACGCCCGCCCTTGTCCTCGACGTCCAGGCTGGCGCGAAAGTACGGCTGGATCGCGGCGGCAGCGGCATCGGCCAGTTGCTCGGCGAAGGCGCGGTATTCGGCGATCTGTTCGGCGTTCAGGGACATGGGGCGGGCTCTCGGTAGAAGTCGGGGCTCGCATCATACCCGAGAGACCGGCTGTGCGTGCCAGCCGAAGCTGGGTCTAGACTGTACAGACAACGCGGCAAGAACCTGGGGGCTGCCCACACGAGGAGGTGTGCGATGAGTCAGTTCAAGCGTTTGTTCGTCATGCTCGGCCCACAGATGCGCCACACGCCAGCCCTGCAACGTGCAGCGGCGCTGGCGGAGTCCAACGGCGCACTGCTGGATATCAATGTGTTCGTCGACGATGTCGACACCTTTGGCTTGATGAGCGACGGTCGCGAGCGCGAGCGGCTGCTGGCCGACAATCGCCAGTGGCTGGCCGACCAGGCCGAGCAACTGGGCAATGCCGGAATCGATGTGTCCACCGAACTGCTGTTGACCCGCGACCCGCTGGGCAGCGCGCTGGAACGGGTGGAACAAGTTGGCTGCGACCTGCTGGTCAAGGACGTGCAGCATGAACCGGTGCTCAAGCGCCTGCTGGTGACCCCGCTGGACTGGCAGTTGCTCAAGGACAGCCCGGTCGCCGTGCACCTGGTCAGCGACATCCGCCTGCCCCTGCCCCGGCAGATCGCCGCCGCAGTCGACCTCAACAGCCATGGCGCCGGCGAACACCTGGACGAACAGGTGATCCACTGCGCCCATGCTTTGGCCCTGCAGTGCAATGCCGAACTGCACTTGCTGCATGTCTGCGATGCGGCCAAGACCCACATCGCCGACTTCGGCGCCGGTACGGTGACCATGCCCGGTTTCGATGCCAGCGTGCGCAACGGCCAGCGCGCGGCGTTCAACCGGCTCGGCGACCATCACCAGATCGAGCTTGAGCGACGGCACTTCCTGGAAGGTACAGCGACACGCGCGATTGCCCAGTTCGTCAGCCATAGCCGGATCGATGTGATCGTGATGGGCAGCCACCGGCACGACGCCATGCAGACCTTCCTCGGCGGCACCACAGCCCATGTGCTGGAACACCCACTGTGCAATGTCCTGGCGATCAAGGCGGCACGCTGAAATCGCGAGACCGCGGGGCCTGCCCATTCGCGCTCAAGGCTTGCATGTCGCGAATGGGCATAGCGCTGTCGAGCTTGGTATGTGGTACACCAGTACCACTTAAAAATAATGCATCTGATAATGATTCGTAGTAGTTTCGCAGCGCTTATCCACATCCCCCTCAGCGCCCTACTCCAGGATCGTACCGTCGATGCGTCGCACGTTCGTTTCGCTTTGTGTCCTTCAAGCCCTCTCCCCGCTAGCCTTCGCCGATCCCGATCCGCTGATCGAACTGCAGGCGCTGAACATCACCAGCAGCGCCGACAGCGAACGCGCCGACGGTCCGGTCGACGGCTATCGGGCCACCCGCTCCGCCAGCGCCACGCGTACCGACAGCGCCCTGCATGAAACCCCGCAGTCGATCAGCGTGGTGCCCAGGGACGTGCTCGAAGATACCGGTGCCACGCGCCTGCAGGACGGTCTTGACTACGCCGGGGGCGTCGGCCGGGCCAACAACTTCGGCGGCCAGGGCCTGACCACCTTCACCGTGCGCGGCTTCACCACCGGCGAGTTCTACCGCAATGGCTTCCCGATCAACCGCGGCTACCCAAATGCCCCTGATGCCAATACCGTCGAGCGCCTGGAAGTAATTCGTGGCCCCGCCACCAGCCTGTACGGCCGTGGCGACCCTGGCGGTACCTTCAACGTGGTCAGCAAGCAGCCACTGGCCGACCCCAAAGTGACCTTGGGCAGCCAGTTCGACGACCAGGGCATGCACCGTGCCACCCTGGACGCCACCGGGCCGCTCAACCAGGACGGCTCGCTGGCCTACCGCCTGAATGTGCTGGGAGAGGGCGGCGAGAGCTTCCGCGATGATGTCGAAAGCGAACGCTATGACGTCGCGCCCGTGATCAGCTGGCAGGTCAATGACGCCACGAAGCTGATCTTCGAGGGCGACTTCATGCGCAACAACCACCCGCTGGACCGTGGCCTGACCCGTCTGCCCGGCCAACGCGGCACAGCTTCGCGCGACACCTACATCTGGGAAAAAGGCAGCGACAACTTGCTGCACAACGACAACGACATGGCGCAACTGCGCTTCGAGCACATCCTCAACGACAACTGGACCCTCGGCGGTGGCCTGCAGTGGCTGGACGGTTCGCTCAAGGGCAACGCCGTCGAAGCCAACGGCTTGCAGGCCGATGGCCGCACCCTGGGGCGCAACTTCAATTACCGCAAGCTGGAGTGGACCGACCGCGACTACCAGCTCAACCTCACCGGCCACTTCGACACGGGCGGCTTCGCCCACACCTTGCTCACCGGCATCGAGTACGAAGACTACGACTACAGTTCGATCATCCAGCGCTCGGCCGCCGGCACCGACGCCTACCCGATCGACATCTTCGACCCGGTGCTGGGCCAGCCGCGCCCTGCCTTGACGCGGACCACCACCCACGACAAGGAAAACCTCAAGACCTGGGCCGCCTTCATCCAGGACCAGGTGGCACTGACCGAGCGGCTCAAGGCCCTTGCCGGCGTGCGCTTCGAGCGCTACGAGCACGACTACGACAACAAGCTCAACGATGCCGGTGACTTCAGCAAGGGTGAAAACGGCGTGACCCCGCGCTTGGGCCTGATCTATGACCTGACCGACAGCGTCGCGGTCTATGCCAACACCGCGCGCTCGTTCAAGCCCAACAGCGGTGCCAGCCTGCAAGGCAACGGCTTCGACCCGGAGAAAGGCAAGTCATATGAGCTGGGCGTGAAATGGCAGGCGCTGGATCGTCAACTGAGCGTCGACGCGGCGATCTACCATATCGTCAAGGAGAACGTGCTGACCCGCGACCCGAACGACCCGAGCGGCACCTACAGCATTGCCGCGGGCGAAGTGCGCAGCCGTGGCCTGGATATCAATGTCGCCGGCAACCTCACCGCCGAATGGCGGATGATCGGCGGCTATGCCTATGTGGATGCCGAAGTGACCGAGGACAACACCGTACCCAACGGAACGCGCCTGGCAAACATCCCGCGCAACAGCTTCAGCCTGCTCAACACCTATGAGTTCCAGGATGGGCTGGCCAAGGGGTTGGGCGTGGGCGTGGGCGTGAAATACATCGATGACCGCGCCGGACAGACTGCCGCGACCACCTACACCATGGAGCGCTACAGCGTGGTCGACCTGCTGAGCTTCTACAAGGTCAACGAACACGTGCGCTTGAACCTGGACGTGAAGAACCTGTTCAACAAAGGCTATGACGAAGGGGCGTTCAATACCTACGTCTACCCTGGGGCACCGCGCACCGTGCAGGCCGGGGTCTCTTATACCTTCTGAAGGGCGGGGGCCGCGCTGCGGCCCCCTGCTGCTCAGAACCCTTTGCTGTAGAACAGCGAGTAGGACTCGATGCCGTCGTTGGGCTGGTTGATACCGGCGTTGGAATAGTGCATGACGCGCAGGCCGACCTTCTGTTCGCCCGGCAGCTTCAGGCCGAATCCGATGCGGTCCTCGAAGTTGAACGACGAACCCATCTGCTGATTGCCCACGTCGGTCTTGGAGAACGCCGCCAGGCCAATGCCTGCCTCGATGTAGGGGGTGTAGCTGAAACCGCTGAACTCGTAGGTGAACACCGGGCTGAACGACAGCGAGTGGGCGCCACTGAAGTCGCCCCCTTCCCAGTAGGTGTAGGCCGCATCCCAATAGCCGGTGACGAAGCCGGTGTTGCTTTCCAGCCATTTCCTGTCCCAATCGAAGGACATGCCGATACGGTAGGTCATGTCCCCCTGGCCGGTGGCGCCAACGGCCCCCGACACCTGCGCTGCCTGAGCCAGGTTGGCCGCAGTGAACGCCAATACGGCTGCGGCCAGCGAAGCGGCTAGACGGGTATTCATTGATGACTTCTCCTGATGGTCAACTCGACAAGCGGGGGCTTGGGCCCCTCGATTTTTTTCGGTGACAAGTGGATCCGGTAGTCACGCGACGTAGTACGTTTCTGATTATTGTCTAGATAATCAGAAAGTTGAAAGTGATTTGCCACTAATGGCTAATCTTCGTTGCGCCCCCTCGCCAACGCCGAACTCAGTCATACTCGGCCTCTTCATGTTCACCCAGCAAACGCCGTTGCCTGGTAGTCGCTGCCTCCAGCACGTGCGGGTTGAACTGCCAGCTCAAGTACGGCGAAAACTTTTGCGCCACCATGCGCCGTCCGTAGTGCACCTGCAGCATGTCGCGCTCGCCGCTGGTGCTACTGTTGGCGCCCGCGCCGTGCCAGACATCGCTGCGAAACACCAGTGCATCACCTGCCTGGCACAACATCGTCTGCGCCTCGCGCCCTTGCCATTGCTGCTCGCCGGGTTGCGGCGGGCGTGCCGCACGGTGGCTGCCGGGCACGATGCAGGTCGGCCCGATGTCGAGGTCGATATCGCAAAGGTACAGCTGCGCCGTAAGAATCTGCACCGGTTGGACGAAGTCGTCCCGCTCGCTGATCCATGTCGGCAATTGCATGGGCAGATGGTCCAGGTGCAAACCCATCCCCGGGTAGCCGGGATGGCTGCGCCAGGCGGTCTGGCCGATCACATGGCAATCGTGGCCAAGCACCGCCTCGGCCAGGGCGATCAGCGGTGGCAGGTCGAGAAACGGTAGCCACAGCGGGTGCCGATTGAAGACGCACTTGTAGTGTTCGAGCTGCCCCTGGTAATCCCAGTGGATGGGCTGCAAGTCGTCGATGGCGCACCGCAGCAACGCGACTTGCAAAAGATCGATCACGCCGGGAAGCAGCACATAGCCCTGCTCTTGCAACTGCTGCACTTGAACGTCCAGGCCCATGGCGATGTGCTCCTTCCATCACTGGAGTACAAATGTACCCCTTGCTGGATCTACCGCCAGTTGAGGCTCACCGTGGCCGGTGCCTTGTCGTTGACGGTCACATGCTGCTGCACCGTCCTGCCGTCAGCCTGCCCGATCACGTTGTACTGACCTGGCGGCAACTGTACGTAGAGCAGTGGCCCGGCATCCTGCAGACTGAGCACCGATTTGCCTTGCGCGTTCTGGATGTCGACCGACGCGCCGCTCTGGAACTTGCCTTCAGGGCCAGTCGAGAGCTCTACATGAAGATCGTAGCCTGCGGTTTTGCGCAGTGCATTGGCTTCATCCTGGCCGATACCTCCTTCCAGATAACGAATGCCGTTCTGCTCCTGCTGTTGAAGTTGTACGGCCTGCATGTCGATTGGTGCATTCGGGTCCGCTGCAGCGGCGAGGGTCCAGGGTAGTGCCAGGGCGAGCAGCAATGCTGCCCCCAGGGCATGGTGATGATTACGCATGGTCAGCGCCTCCTTGTGGAGATGGCTTACCTGACATTGGAACCCCGGCCAGCGGCCAGGTTCATGCCCCGCGCCGTTCTTCGAGCAACTTCACGAACATGCTCAGGCTGCGCGACACGGTGCCACGCCGCCAGACCAGCCAGGTCTTGAGGTAGCGAAAGTCCTCCGACATCGGCCAGGCACTGACCGTGCTGCAACCGGGCATGTTGTCGAGCATGCTGCGCGGCAGCATGGCCAGGCCTGCGCCTGCGCTGACGCAGGCGAGCATGCCGTGGTACGACTCCATTTCATGGATCTTGCCGGGCACCGCCTGGTCCTGGACGAACCAGTTCTCGAAGTGATGGCGGTAGGAGCAGTTGGCGCGAAACGCGTAGATGCTCGCGCCGTTGACGTCTTGGGCGCGGGTCACCGGCGCATGGTTGAGCGGCGAGATGACCACCATCTCCTCTTCGAACACCGGCATGCCTTCAAGCGTCGGGTGCAGCAACGGCCCATCGACGAATGCCGCCACCAGGCGCCCGGAGAGCACGCCTTCGAGCATGGTCCCGGACGGCCCGGTGGAGAGGTCCAGATCGACCTTGGGGTAGCGCTGGTTGTAGGCCGCCAACAGCGCCGGAATGCGCACCGCCGCCGTGCTTTCCAGCGAGCCCAGGGCGAAGGTGCCCTGCGGGTCTTCGCCGGCCACGGTCAGCCGCGCTTCGTGCACCAGGTCGAGGATGCGCCGGGTGTATTCGAGAAAGTTCCAGCCGGCCGGCGACAAGCGCAGGCGGCTCTTTTCACGAATGAACAACTCCACCCCGAGGTCTTCCTCGAGCTGCTTGATGCGCGTGGTCAGGTTCGACGGCACCCGATGGATGTGCTGGGCGGCGGCGCTGATGCTGCCCTGCTCGGCCACGGCCTTGAAGATCTCCAGTTGCACCAGGTCCACAGTCATTCTCCAAACGTGAATGTTTCGCTCATTATTATTCAGTTTTCATTAAAGCCATAGCCCACTAGTCTGGCGTCAGTGATTAACAACAACGAGTGCCCCGCCATGAGCGCGATCAGCAGCCTGACCCACGCCATCTCCGTCGACCCCTTCAGCGGCGAACAGATCGGCGCCTACCCCTTCGATACCGACGCCGCACTGGAAGCGGCGCTGCAACGCGCCAAGGTCGGCTACCGCCAGTGGCGCCAGGTGTCGCTGGGTCAGCGCAGCGAATACCTGCTGGCCCTGGCCTCCGCGCTGGAAGCCAAGGCTGAAGCCTTCGCCCAGATGATCAGCCACGAAATCGGCAAGCCGATCGGCCAGGCCCGCGGTGAGGTGAGCAAGTGCGTCGGCCTGTGCCGTTGGTACGCCGAGCACGGCCCGGCCATGCTGGCTGCCGAGCCGACCCAGGTGGAAAAAGCGCGTATCGAGTACCGCCCGCTGGGCCCGATCCTCGCCGTGATGCCGTGGAACTTCCCGATCTGGCAGGTACTGCGTGGCGCGGTACCGGCGATCCTGGCCGGCAACACCTACGTACTCAAGCACGCCCCGAACGTGATGGGCAGCGCTTACCTGCTGGGCGAACTGTTCAAGGATGCCGGCGTGCCTGAAGGTGTGTTCGAGGTGCTCAACGTCACGCCGGAAGGTGTCACCCGCGCCATCAACGACCCGCGTATCGCCGCCGTGACCCTCACCGGCAGCGTGCGCGCCGGCATGGCCATCGGTGCCCAGGCCGGTGCCGCGCTGAAGAAGTGCGTGCTCGAACTGGGCGGTTCCGACCCGTTCATCGTCCTGGCCGACGCCGACCTGGACGCTGCGGTCAAGGCTGCGGTGATCGGCCGCTACCAGAACACTGGCCAAGTCTGCGCCGCAGCCAAGCGCCTGATCGTCGAAGCCAGCATCGTCGAGGAATTCACGCGCAAGTTCGTCGAAGCGACGCGCCAGCTGAAAGTCGGCAACCCGCTGCAGGACGACACCTACATCGGCCCGATGGCCCGCTTCGATCTGCGCGACGAGCTCGATGGCCAGGTCCAGGCCACCCTCGCCGAAGGCGCCACCCTGCTGCTCGGTGGCAGCAAGGTCGAAGGCGTGGGCAACTTCTACGCACCGACCGTGTTCGCCAACGTGACCCCGCAGATGACTGCGTTCAAGCAAGAGTTGTTCGGGCCGGTGGCGGCGATCATCAGTGCCCGTGATGCCGACCATGCCGTGGAACTGGCCAACGACAGCGAGTTCGGTCTGGCCTCGACCATCTACACCGCCGACTATGCCCTGGCCGAGCGCATGACTGCTGCGCTGGACACCGGTGGCGTGTTCATCAACGGCTACTGCGCTTCCGACCCCCGCGTGGCGTTTGGCGGCGTGAAGAAGAGCGGCTTCGGGCGGGAGCTATCGCACTTTGGCGTGCGTGAGTTCACCAATGCGCAGACGGTTTGGCTGGATCGTAACTGATTCGATGCACGGGGGGCTGCTTGCCGGCGATTGGGCCGCACAGCGGCCCCTACCCCCTCAATCCCTGACTTGGTCCTTGACCCAATCCAGCATCCCCCCGGGCACGATCAGCTCATGCCGTGCCCGCGAACACGCGGTATACAACCCCGCCAGCATCCGCGCCCGTTCATTGCGATTGCCTGCCGTTGTCGGCGCAACCATCAATTCCGGCGACACCATCACCCGGGCAAACTCCATGTTCTTCACATCGCGCACGCGCCCCAGGAACAGCTTCGGCGCCTTGTCCCAGCGGTAACGGCTCTTGGCCTTGGCGAAGTGCTCGGGGGTGTAGCCCTTGCGCAGCATGCCAGCCACGGCGGCAAAGGCCTTGTCGTCGCCCTTGTCCTGTTCCAGCGCCTGCCAGCTGGGATAGCGGAACAACATCGGGTGACGGGCCCGCGTACCATGGCGGTACAGCTCGATGCAGTCCTCGACGAACAGTTCGAAGTCCTTGCGCGCACTTTTCAACAGCACGAACGGCACGCCCTGGTGAGTCAGGCGCTGAAACCAGCCAAACAGCCCCCACTCGTCATCGACGATCAGTGCAGTGGGCTGTTCGGGCACCGTCACCGCGTCGAAGAAGCTGACCCGGGTGTAATGCTCGGCGCTGCCGCTGAACGCCGCCTGGATAGCCGCCGGGTGCGCCTGGATCAGCGGGTTGAGCACGTTGTCCATGGCTGGCCCTGCGCGCAGCGAGTGGTCGATGTAGCGCTGGCGGATGAAGCCGCCATGGTGCGGGCTCAAGCCATTGAGGTTCTGCAGCTCGTCACCCAGCGCGATCACCGACTGCGGGCTGCGGTCCAGTACGGCGAGCATCGGCGCGGACAGCTCGTGGGCTTCGTCGACGATCACATGGGTGTAGCGGCTGTCGATCACCTCGGCGGTCAGCGACAACAGCTTGACCCGGTGGTAGTCGCGCACCGGCAGCTGGATTTCACGGGCCGAGGGGCGAATCAGCTCCTGCCAGTACAGCCGGGCCTTTTCCAGCAGAACTTCCTGGTCCAGCGGCGTGGTGCCGGGGCCGGCCCAGGGCAGATGGTGCAGTTGCACCTGGCTGTCGGCACTGCGGCAGAAACTGCGCACGGCCTTGATGCACAAGGCCACCACATCACGTGCCGCCAGCGGTCCGATATCGGGGATGGCCAGCCACTTCACCACCTGCGCTTCCTGCGGGCGCCATGACAGCTTGGTCCGGTACGGGTCACGCAGGCGCCAGCCGTTGCTGGTGAGGTCGCGATTGAGAATTTCGTCGGCCAGCTGGCCGAAGGTCAGCGCGGTGTAGGCTGCGGCATCCTTGACTCGCGCCTGCAACGCGCGCAACTGGCCTTCGGTGAGGGCCAGCAACAAGGTCCGCGGCGGGTCGAGCAGGCGTGCGAACTGCTGGATCAGGAAGGTCTTGCCGGTGCCGGCAAAACCCTGCACCGCCACCGACTCGTCGACGCCGGAAAGGAACTCGCGCAGCAGGCGGTTCTGTTGGTCACTGAGCAGCAAGTCGCTGGCCAGGGACGGCAGGTGCACCGGGTGCAACGGCGTCACACGCTGGCGGTAGCTGTCGGCGAACTGATAGTTCCACTGGCCTTCGCTGTCCTGAAAATCATCAGCTGCGTAGTCGACCTCCGACGAAACCAGGCCGACGCCATTTTCGCCCAGCATGCCAAGCCCCATGGCGAAGGCTTCGCGGTCGAAATGCTGCGCCACCTGGCCTTGGAAACGCCCGGGTGCGGCTGCGTCCACTTCATTGGCGATGCGCACGATCTCGGCAAAACGCCGTTCCTGCGCATCGGCCGAAACGCTTGCAGGCTGGCGTGGCAGGTTCTGCACGAACAGCACGGCGGCGGCCTCGAGCAGGCTGGCGGTGTGGAAGAAGTCGGTAGGCCCGCTGGCCAGGCGGTCGGCCTGGTCGCTGGGCAAAGGCAGGTAGAACATCGCAACCTCGGGTGGAAACTGCCCGCACGATAGCAGGTTTTAACCCTTGCCGCGCCGCAGCGTCTCGCTCGGTAACTCCTTGAACAATTGCCGGTAACTCTCTGAAAACCTTCCTAAATGCCAGAACGACCAGCGCATGGCCACTTCCGCTACCGTCAGCTCGCCACCGCGCAGCAAGTCGCGCCGAGCACCGTTCAAGCGGCGCAGGCGCAACCACTGCGCAGGCGGCATGCCGGTAAAGGCCTTGAAGGCATCCTGCAGCTGGCGCAGGGACACGCCGGCAACAGCCGCCAGTTCCACCAGGTTGAGGGTTTCCTCCGGGCAGTCCGCCGCCCATTCGCTGACCCGCTGCATGATCCCCCGCTCCACCCCGCGCCGACCCAGGGCACCGCCCTGCAGGCGCTGGCAGGCATTGTCGAGAATGAACAGGCAGTCTTCCAGCAGCTGCTCGGCAAGCGCCTGGCCCTCGAGCGGGCAGTCGGCGTCACTCAGCCGCGTCAGGGTAGCGCTGAGCCAGCTGCCGAACAGTGCGTTCTGGCCACTGCCCAACGGCACCATGAACAAGCCTTCCAGACGCTGCGGATCGAGACCGTGCCGAGCAAGGAAGGCCTGGTCGAACACCACCGCCACTTCCTGATAGTTCTCTGGTGTGATCCAGATATTGCGGCTCTGTTCGTTGAGCAGGTAGAGGCTGTTCTCGCTGCGGTCGAAGCAGAACGCCAGGGCGCCGCTCGGGGCACGGAAGAACTGCTCGACGCGGGTATTGAGGCGCTCTTCATAGACCTCCACGCCGTCGAGCCCCAGGCAGCGCAGCTGGCCGCTGAAGTGGCCCGGCGACATTTGCCGGTATTGCTGCTGCCAACCGGGGCTCGCACGCACCTGGTCGGTGACATCGGTGGTGTGAAAAGCCTGGACTTGCAAGGCATTGGGCGTTGTCACGCTTGGTCCTATTTGCACTCTTTTGGTGCATTCATTGCCGAATAAAGTGGATAGATCAGCCACGGGGCCTGCGACCAAGATAGTCGCCAGCACGCCGGGTGGGAAGGCTCCTACCCGCAAGTGCCACAAAAACCCAACCAAGAGGTCTGTATGAACGCCCCCTTCGATCAGCTGTCCACCTGGCTGAAAGAGCACCGCATCACTGAAGTCGAATGCGTGATCAGCGACCTGACCGGCATCGCCCGCGGCAAGATCGCGCCGACCGCCAAATTCCTCCACGAACGCGGGATGCGCCTGCCCGAAAGCGTGCTGCTGCAGACGGTCACCGGCGACTACGTCGACGACGACATCTACTACAACTTGCTCGACGCCGCCGACATCGACATGGTCTGCCGCCCCGACCCGACGGCCGTCTACCAGATTCCGTGGGCCATCGAGCCGACGGCGATCGTCATCCACGACACCTTCGACAAGCACGGCAATCCCATCGAGCTGTCGCCGCGCAACGTCCTGAAGAAAGTCCTCAAGCTCTACGCCGACAAGGGCTGGCAGCCGATCGTCGCGCCGGAGATGGAGTTCTACCTGACCCAGCGCTGCGAAGACCCGGACCTGCCCCTGCAAGTACCGATGGGCCGCTCGGGCCGCGCTGAAAGCGGGCGTCAGTCGTTCTCCATCGATGCCGCCAACGAATTCGACCCGCTGTTCGAGGACGTCTACGACTGGTGCGAACTGCAAGGCCTGGACCTGGACACGCTGATCCACGAAGACGGCCCGGCGCAGATGGAGATCAACTTCCGTCACGGCGACGCGCTGGACCTGGCCGACCAGATCACGGTGTTCAAGCGCACCCTGCGCGAGGCCGCGCTCAAGCACAACGTGGCGGCCACCTTCATGGCCAAGCCGATCACCGACGAGCCGGGCAGTGCCATGCACCTGCACCAGAGCGTGATCGACATCGCCACGGGCAAACCGGTGTTCGCCAATGACGATGGCAGCATGAGCGAGCTGTTCCTGCACCACATCGGCGGCCTGCAGAAGTACATCCCCAAGCTGCTGCCGATGTTCGCGCCGAACGTCAACTCGTTCCGCCGCTTCCTGCCGGACACTTCGGCCCCGGTCAACGTCGAATGGGGCGAGGAGAACCGCACCGCGGGGCTGCGTGTGCCGACCTCCAGCCCCGAGGCGATGCGGGTGGAAAACCGTCTGCCGGGCGCCGACGCCAACCCGTACCTGGCGATCGCCGCGAGCCTGTTGTGCGGCTACCTGGGCATGGTCGAGAAGCTCGACCCGAGCGCGCCAGTGCAAGGCCGTGCCTACGAGCGCCGCAACCTGAGGCTGCCAATCACCATCGAGGATGCCCTGCAGCACATGGAAGACTGCCAGACCGTGCAGCAGTACCTGGGCAAGCAGTTCGTCCAGGGCTATGTGGCGGTCAAGCGTGCCGAGCATGAAAACTTCAAGCGCGTGATCAGCTCGTGGGAGCGTGAGTTCCTGCTGCTCAGCGTGTAACGCATCGCCGGCAAGCCGGCTCCCACAGGGGCCGGCGCCGCCAACACTACACCTGTGGGAGCCGGCTCGCCGGCGATTGGGCTGTAAAGCAGCCCCCAAACACCGAATTCGAAGAACAAGACCAACGAGGTGTCGACATGCGTCATCTGCAATCCCTGGTTCCCGCAGCATTCACCCTGCTATTCGGCGCCGCCGCGCAGGCCACGCCCAGCGTCAGCGTGTACAACTGGACCGACTACATCGGTGACACGACGCTGGCCGATTTCCAGGCCAGCAGCGGTATCAAGGTGGTGTATGACGTGTTCGACTCCAACGAAACCCTCGAGGGCAAGCTGCTCGCCGGCCGCACCGGTTACGATGTGGTCGTGCCATCGAACCACTTCCTCGCCCGCCAGGCCCAGGCCGGCGCCTTCCTGCCGCTGGACCGCAGCAAGCTGCCGAACTGGAAGCACCTGGACCCGAAACTCTTGCAGCAGCTCGAACAGAACGACCCAGGCAACCAGTACGCCGTCCCTTACCTGTGGGGCACCAATGGCATCGGCTACAACGTCGACAAGGTCAAGGCCGCGCTGGGCATCGACCATGTCGATTCCTGGGCGGTGCTGTTCGAACCCGAGAACCTGAAGAAGCTCCAGCAATGTGGCGTCGCTTTCATGGACTCGCCCGACGAGCTGTTCCCGGCCATGCTCAACTACCTGGGTCTGGACCCGCGCAGCGAGAAACCAGGCGACTACGCCAAGGCTGAGGCTCGCCTGCTCGAACTGCGTCCCTACATCACCTACTTCCACTCCTCCAAGTACGTGTCGGACCTCGCCAACGGCGATGTCTGCGTGGCCTTCGGCTACTCCGGCGACGTGTTCCAGGCGGCCAACCGCGCTGTGGAAGCGAACAACGGCGTGAAAGTCGCCTACAGCATCCCCAAGGAAGGCAGCAACCTGTGGTTCGACCTGCTGGCCATTCCCAAGGATGCCAACAACCCCGAACAGGCACTGGCCTTCATCAACTACCTGATGCAGCCGCAGGTCATCGCCAAGGTCAGCGCCAGCGTCGGCTACGCCAACGCCAACCCCGACGCCAAGGCCTACATGGACCAGGCACTGGTCGACAACCCCGAGATCTACCCACCCCAGGATGTACTGGACAAGCTGTACATCTCCAGCACCCCGAGCCCGAAGATCATGCGCGTCATGACCCGCTCCTGGAGCAAGATCAAGTCCAACCGCTGAGCCGAGAACGCGCCATGCCTTTCGATAACCAACATACCGCGTCGTACTACGCTGCCACGGCACGCAACACGGCGCCCTACCCCAGCCTCGACGGCGAACTGACGGCCGACGTGTGCGTGGTCGGCGGCGGCCTGACCGGCGTCAACACCGCCCTGGAACTGGCCGAGCGGGGCCTCTCGGTGATCTTGCTCGAGGGCCGACGCATCGGCTGGGGCGCCAGCGGGCGCAACGGCGGCCAGCTGATCCGCGGCATCGGCCATGACGTCAGCGGCTTCGCCCGCTACGTCGGCCAGGATGGCGTGCGCTACCTGAAGCAGGCCGGCATCGATTCGGTGGCCCTGGTGGCCAGCCGTATCGAGCAATTCGGCATCGACTGCGACCTGCGCTGGGGGTTCTGCGAACTGGCCAATACGCCTGCGCAATTCGCTGCCTTCAAGCAAGAACAAGACGACCTCGCTGCCCTCGGCTACCGCCACGAAACCCGCCTGGTGCCAGCGACGCGCATGCACGAGGTGGTTGCCAGCGACCAGTATGCCGGTGGCCTGGTGGACATGGGCTCAGGCCATCTGCACCCACTGGACCTGGTCCAGGGCGAAGCGCGGGCGGCACACGGCCTGGGGGTGCGCATCTTCGAGCAAAGCCCGGTGCTGCGCATCGAGCATGGCAGCACGGTTACCTTGCACACCTCACGTGGCAAGGTGCGTGCACGCAGCCTGGTACTGGGCTGCAACGCTCACCTGGATGAACTGGAACCACGGCTGAGCGGCAAGGTGCTGCCGGCGGGCAGTTATGTGGTGGCGACCGAACCGCTGCCCGAAACGCTCGCGTGCACACTGATTCCGCAGAACATGGCGCTGTGCGACCAGAAAGTCGGCCTGGACTACTACCGCCTGACAGCCGACCGCCGCTTGCTGTTCGGCGGCGCTTGCCATTATTCCGGCCGCGACCCCAGCGACATCGCGGCGTACATGCGGCCGAAAGTGCTCAAGGTCTTCCCGCAGTTGGCCGACGTGCGCATCGACTACCAGTGGGGCGGCATGATCGGCATCACCGCCAACCGCTTCCCGCAGGTGGGCAGGTTGAGTCAGTACCCGAATGTCTACTATGCCCAGGGCTATTCCGGGCATGGGCTGAACGTGACCCACTGGACGGCGAAACTGCTGGCGGAAGGCATTGCGCTCGGTCAGAGCCAAGGGCTGGACGTGTTCAGTGCCGTGCCGCACCTGACCTTCCCAGGGGGCAAGGCATTGCGCTCGCCGCTGCTGGCGTTGGGGATGTTGTGGTATCGCTTGCGTGAGGCGTTGGGATAGTACCGGTCCTTTCGCGGTACAAGCCTGCCCCACACCTGTGGGAGCCGGCTTGCCGGCGATGAGGCCAAGTCAGGAGCGAGGGACATACGCCCCCAGGCCTTGAGCAGGCTGTTCGGGCCCTATCGCCGGCAAGCCGGCTCCCACAGGGGCAAATCGCTGCTTTCAATGACTGAGGTGTTGGCGAGAATCAAGAGCCGACTTTAGAATTTAGCTATAGGTATTTGATTCTGCTGAAATAAACCACTCAATCTCGAAACCACTTTAAGTTCCGAGTTGCGCTTCAACACTCCACAAAAGCCACAGCCAATCCACCCCGCGAAGTTTCCTTGTAATTGGCATGCATATCAGCCCCGGTGTCGCGCATGGTACGGATCACCCGATCAAGCGAGATAAAGTGCTCGCCGTCGCCACGCAAGGCCATCTGCACGGCATTGATCGCCTTGACCGCGGCAATCGCGTTGCGCTCGATGCAGGGCACCTGCACCAGGCCGCCCACCGGGTCGCAGGTCAGTCCCAGGTTGTGTTCAAGGGCAATCTCGGCAGCGTTCTCCAGCTGCGGTGGCGTGGCGCCCAGCACTTCGGCCAGGCCCGCGGCGGCCATCGAGCAGGCCGAACCCACTTCGCCCTGGCAACCGACTTCGGCACCGGAAATCGAGGCGTTCTTCTTGCACAGGATGCCTACCGCGGCCGCTGCCAGCAGGAAAGCCACCACATCGTCGTCACAGGCAGCCGGGTTGAACTTCATGTAGTAGTGCAACACCGCCGGGATGATGCCAGCAGCACCATTGGTCGGCGCGGTGACCATGCGCCCGCCTGCGGCGTTCTCCTCGTTCACCGCCAGGGCGAACAGGTTGACCCACTCCATGGCGCTCAAGGTCGACCCGATCACATTGGGTTTGCCCAGCTCCTGCAGGCTGCGGTGCAAACGGGCGGCGCGGCGCTTGACGTTGAGCCCGCCAGGCAGCACGCCTTCGTGGCGCAAGCCGTTATCGACGCACTCGCGCATGGCCGCCCAGATGCGCAGCAGCCCCTCGCGCACTTCACTTTCAGCTCGCCAGGCGCATTCATTGGCCATCATCAGCTGGCTGACGCTCAGGCCGTGGCCCTTGCACAGGGCCAGCAATTCGGCGCCGCTGGAAAACTCGTACGGCAGGCTGACGGCGCCGAGCGCGGCTTCGGGGGCGTCGACCTGTTGCTGCTCGACGATGAAACCACCGCCGATGGAGTAATAGGTCTGACTGAACAGCACGCCCTGCCCGCCCTGCGCTTCAAGGGTCATGGCATTGGGGTGATAAGGCAGGCTCTCGTCCAGCAGCAACAGGTCGCGGGCGTAGTCGAACACCAGCGGATGGCTGCCATCGAGCATCAGGCACTTCTCCTGCAGCACGTGGCCGATGCGCGGCTCGATGGTCGCCGGGTCGATGCGGTCCGGCCACTGGCCCATCAGCCCGAGCAGGCAGGCCCGGTCGGTGGCGTGGCCGACCCCGGTTGCCGACAGCGAACCATACAGGCGCACCTCCACCCGGCTTGCCTGCGCCAGCAGGCCACGCTCACGCAAGGCCTGGGCGAAGGTCGCCGCGGCCCGCATCGGGCCGACGGTATGGGAGCTCGATGGGCCGATGCCAATCTTGAAAAGGTCGAAAACACTGATAGCCATGCTAATGCCTGACCGTGCCGACGCGTACGCGCCACTACACGGTTCTCTGGGAAAATTGAACGGTACTGCTGATTTGAGCGATACTGCCGCGCTCATCTGCGGATGACCAACGAAATTTCCTAAGCATGTCTTTAGTGGTGCTTAACGATGCGACGGCAACTCAATGGCCAGATGTTCGTCTGGCTGCATGTCTTCAGCTGCGCGGCACGGCACCTGTCGTTCACCCGCTGCGCGGAGGAACTGCACATCACCCCGGGCGCGGTCAGCCAACAGATGCGTCAACTGGAAGAGCGCCTGGGCTATCGGTTGTTCCTGCGTCGGGCGCGTGGCGTGGAACTGAGTGCCGAGGGCCAGCGCCTGGCGCAGACCGTGGCCGAAGCCTATGGCAGCATCGAGGCCGAGTTGCTGCGCCTGGATGCCGGGGAAATCCGTGGCACCCTGCGCCTGCGTTCGATTCCGTCGTTCCTGGCCAAGTGGCTGACGCCGCGCTTGCCGCGCTTCCAGCAACGCTACCCAGACATCGAACTGCGCCTGGTGGCCGAAGACAGCGCCCAGGCCCTGCACCCCGGTGACTTCGACCTGGCCATCGACCTGAACGACGGCAGCTACCCCGGCATGCTGTCGACACCGCTACTGGACGAGCAGATCTTCCCGGTCTGCTCGCCCGCCCTGCTTCGCGGCCGCCCGCCCCTGCACGGCCCGGCGGACCTGGTGCATTACCCGCTGCTGCATGACATCACCGCCTGGCGCGGCAGTTCGGAATACGCCGAATGGGAGTTCTACCTGGACGGCATCGGCGCAGGCGGGCTGGATGTACGCCGCGGGCATACCTTCAACCGCAATCACCTGACCATCGAGGCGGCGATCGCCGGCATCGGCGTGGCCATTGCTCGGCGCACGCTGCTCAACGACGAACTGGAACGCGGGGCGCTGATCGTGCCGTTCGGGGTGCCGATCGCCAACTACAAGCGCTACGTGGTGCATTACCCGCCAGGCGGCTTGAACCAGCCTGGCGCGCGAGCGGTGCATGACTGGCTGGTCGAGGAAGCGCAGAGTTTCAGGGCATTGCACCCGTTGGCTTGATCCCCCGCGCGCAGAGGTCAGTACGCCTGTTTGCCCGTGAAGGCATTGAGCGTGCGCACCAGGATCACGAAATCGAGCCACAGTGACCAATTGTTGATGTACTCGATGTCCGAGTCGACCCGCTGGATCATCTGCTCGATGTCACGGGTTTCGCCACGGAACCCACGCACCTGGGCAAGACCTGTCATGCCCGGCTTGATGTTGTGGCGGGCAAAGTAGTCGACGATGTCCTGCGAATACAGCGAATCATGCTGCAATGCATGGGGACGCGGCCCGACCAGGGACATCTCGCCAGTCAGCACATTGAACAGCTGCGGCAGTTCGTCCAGGCTGGTGCGCCGAATAAACGCCCCTACTCGGGTCAAGCGCGGGTCGTTCTTCTGGGCCTGCTTGACCACGCCTTGCTCGGGCTGATGCACATGCATGCTCCTGAACTTCCAGATGCGGAAAGACTCGCCGGTCCAGCCCGTGCGTTCCTGACGGAAGAACACCGGCCCCGGGCTGTCCAGCTTGATCGCCAGGGCAACGGCCAGCAGTACCGGTGATGCACACAGCAGGATCAGCGCCGCCAGCACTCGATCCTCGAGGTTCTTGAGGAACAGGCTCATGCCGGTCAGCGGCGTCTCCGACAATGTCAGCACCGGGATACCGGCAATTTCACGCACGCTGTGGTTGATCAGTCGCAACGAGAAGATATCGGGTACCCAATTGACCGCGATGCACTTGTCGAGCAACTTCAAATACACTTCGTTGATAACTTCCGAACCACCCAGCGGGGTAACCAGATAAACAGTTCTTATTGCATGTTGCGCGACCAGCTCATCCAGTTCGTCGATATGCCCGACAATCGGCAAGCGCTGTTTGCCGTCGGCTGCTTCCTTGCCCTGCTCGGCCATTTCATCAATCAGCACGCAACCCACTACCCGCTCGCCAAACCACGGGTTGTTGCTGATCTTCTGATACAGGAAGTTGGCCAGATCACCCGAGCCGATGATCAGGGCATTATCCAGCCGAGCATGGGCGGTGAAGCGTTTTTGCACCTCGCGTACGGCATAGTGCAGGAACAGCTGCACCACATAGCCGATCACGAACAATTGCCCTACCACCATGCGTGAATAGGTCTCGCTCTGCTTGGTCAGGAACGCCAGCACCACGAGGAAACAGAAGGTCGCCGACCAGGCCTTGAACAGCCTGAACGCCTTGATCGACAAGCCCACGTTGGTGCGATAGATGGCGTAGTGGTCGTAGATCACCGCCAGGGCGCCGATCAGCAGCAGCAGCATGATCACGTAGTCGGAAGTGATGTAACCGATCTGATCGTAGATCAGGTACCAGGCCACGCCGGTCACGGCAATGCCGTCGAGGCCCGCCTGGACGGCGTTGCTGACGCTGCTTCTTCGCTGGAGCAAGGAACGACTGCTTCTGGGTTCGAAAACCATTCTCAGGCCTCATCAAATTTAAGCGCAGCAGAAACTTTTCACCGGGTCGGCGACAGCAACACTATAACTTTGTATATATATCGAAAACTTACATGCCCCCGAGGCGGATAATTTCATTTGATCTTAGGGTAGCAGTATATTGCCATTACGCCCGCAACGATCATGCCGACGGATTATCGGTGACGTCTTTCTGGCGGTTCGCCGTAAATATCAAGGTGCGACAAATAAATATCGGATTACCCACAACATAGCGCATGAACAGCCGTCTGGGTTCTTTCATCAGTCGGAAAAGCCATTCCCCGCCCAGGCGTCGCATCCACCGTGGCGCCCGCGTCACCTTGCCGCCGATAAAATCCAGGATCGCCCCACCACACACGATCAGGCACGGCCCTTGGCTGGCCGCCAGCTGCTGGGCGACAAGCTCCTGCCTGGGCATGCCCATACCCAGCACAATGAGTTCAGGTTGCAAGTCCTGCGCCAGCTCAAGGTAGGTGCCGACCTCGGCAAAACCGTCGTGCAGCGACACCGGCGTGACACCGTACAGCGCCTCGCAGCGCCTGGCCGCCTCTGCCAATACCGGTTGCCGGGTGCCCCAGAAGGCCACCCGGCGGCCTTTGAACGCGGCCAGCAACTTGGGAATGAAATCGGTGCCATTCATGTTCAACCCAGGGTCCACCCCCATGCGGCGGAACAACAGCGCGATCCCTGAGCCGTCACGCAACAGCACATCGGCAGCCGTGAGCGCTTGCAGGAAGGCGCCATCCCGGGCCACCAGGTTCAGCGCATGGGCATTGACGAAACCCAGCACCAGCGCACGATCCGGTACAGTCAGCGCATGGAGCACGCGCTGCTCGTCTGCCGGGTCGATCACCCGGCGCATCTTCTCGGTCACCGCCTGCCAGCGGCCTTGCCAGCCTGGTTTGCCCATCAGCCGTCATCTCGCTTCGAACGCACCCACTCGACCTGGCGCTTGACCAGGAACCCAAGGTACAGCGGGATCTTCTTCAACGCGTACAGCGGCGCATAGATCAACACCGAAAACGGGATCACCTCCCGGGAGAAACGGCTCCAGGCCAGCCAGACAGCACAGCCCAGCATGGCCAGTGCCAACGTCGCCAGCGCAGCCGGCAGCGCGATGCCCAGCAGCAGGAGCACCAGCCATGACAGGACGAACACGCCCACCAACGCCAAGGTCAACAGCGCCAGCGGCGGCACCATCAGGTCCAGGCTCATGGCCAGCAACGGCCAGTTGCGCTTGACCAGGGCGCTGACGAGCAGTTTCGGCCCATCTGCCAGCAGCACGCCCAGGTGGCCATGCTCCCAGCGCGTGCGCTGGCCGCTGAGACCTTCCTGGCTGGTTGGAAAGAGGCTGGTGACCCGGGCCTGGGGGCAGAACAATGGGGGCTTGCCGGCACGGCAGAAGTCCAGCCCCAGCTTGAGGTCTTCGACCAGATGCCCGGTGGCCAGGTTGGCGGCCGCGATGTCCTGCCAGCCAATCGCCATGCCCGTGCCCATCAATTGGCACGGCAGCCCCGCACGTGCCCAGCCTAGCGGACGCACCAGGTTCTTGACGCGCCAGGCGAACTCGGCGATCTGCACCTTGAGCCCCGCGCCCGCCGGCGCGCACATCAGGTCCAGGCCCTGCACCGGGCGCGCGGCTTCGATGCAGCGTTGTGCCAAATGCTCGATGGCACCTTCGCTGACCTGGCAATCGGCATCGATGATCACCACCACCTCCGGCGGCTCGTCGGCCAGGTGGCGCACACCGCAGTCCAGCGCATAGCCTTTGCCGCGCAATTGCGCGTGCTGGCGTTCGACGACCTGCGCACCGGCGACGCGGGCCAATGCCGCTGTCTGGTCGCTGCAGTTGTCGGCCACCACCAGCAGGCGGTCACCCTCGCGCAGCTGGCGGCGGATGCCCTGCACCGTCGCGACGATGCCGGACGCCTCGTTGTGCGCAGGCACCAGCACGGCCACCTGTGGCCGGGTGGTGGCGCCCGCTTGCCGTGCTCGCGCGGGCAGGCAGGCCAGCAGCACCTGGGTGAACAGTACCGTCACCGGCACCAGGATCAGGATCGCCAGGGCGCTCAGCAACCCAGTGATGAGTGTGATCATGCGGGGGCCTTGAAGTAGTGGGCCAGCTTGGCCGCCTCGGTGTCGATGTCATGGCGCTCGAGCACCCGCTGACGCGCTGCCTCGCCCATGCGCTGCAGGACGTCGACCGGTTGCGTCAGGCAGTCGGCCATCGCCGCGGCCAGTTCGTCGACGGCGCCAGCGGGAAACAGCCAGCCGTTCTCCCCTGGCCTCACCAGCTCGGGAATGCCGGCCACGTAGGTGGTCAGCACCGGCCGGCGCAAGGCCATGGCCTCCATGATGACCACGGGCAAACCCTCGGCGAAGCTCGGCAGGACCAGCGCACGGGCAGCGAGGATCTCTTCGCGCACCTGCGCGCTGCTGATCCAGCCAGTGATCCGCACCTGGGCCTGCAACCGGTGGCGGGCGACCAGCGCCTCGATCTGCGGGCGCATTTCGCCGTCACCGGCAAGCACCAGCTCGAAGTCCTGGCCTTGATCGGCCAGCCGACGCGCCGCCTCGATCAGCAGCAGCTGGCCCTTCTGCTCGCACAATCGACCCACGCAAACCAGCCGCGGAGCAGCGGGGGTCGCCTGCGCCTCGACCTGGTGAAAGCCAGGCTCCAGGCCGCAATGCACGACCTTGACCTTGTCCCAGTGCTCGTGCGCCACCCAGCGATACAGCTGGCTGCGGCCATACGAGCTGACCGAGGCGACGAAGGCGGCCCGCCGCACTTTTTCGCCCACGTGCAGGAACTGCGGCTTGTCGAACTCCTCCGGCCCATGCACGGTGAAACTGTAAGCCGGCCCGCCCAGGGCATTGGCCAGCATCACCACTTCGGTGGAGTTGGTGCCGAAGTGCGCATGCACATGCTCCGCGCCGAATGCCTGCATCCACTGCACCACGCGGCAGGCCTCGGCCAGGTAGATCAGGTGATAGGGCAACGGCCGGTCCGCACGCAGGCCCAGGCGCAGGGCCAGCCACAAGGCCGAGCCGAAGCGCCGTGGCTCGGCCCGCAGGGCCTGCCACACCGGCTTGAGCAGGCCCTTGACCCCGCCTTGCAGGACGTACTGGGTCTTTTCCCGCTCGGCCAGATCCTCGGCGTCCTGCAGCTCGCCGTCCCAACCCCGCAGGGCGATCCGCTGGACCACCAGCCCCTGGCGCTCCAGCGCGAGGATTTCCCGGCGGATGAAGCTGTGGCTGACCTTCGGGTACTGATTGATGAAATAAGCGATGCGCATATGAATCCGGATCCCTACCTGCGTGATTGACGCCCGCTCACCGTTGCGGGCACAGGCCCTTGGCTTTCGCGCTCGCCTTGAGCACTTCGTCGTACATGGCCTGCAGTTCCAGTGCCTGGTCGCTGCACAGGGTGATGCCTTGCTTGAAGGTATTGCGGTGCTGTCGATAGCGCTCGGGGTGCTCGAGGATGTCGACCAGTGCCTGACGCAAGTATTTCTCGTCGGCACTGAGCGGGATCAGCGTGCCATTGACCCCATCGACGATGTCTTCCACGGTGCCACCGGCGTGGGTGCTGATCACCCAGACATCGCGCACCAGCGCCTCGCGCACCGCCAGCCCGAAGGTTTCCTTGGACTGCGTGGGGAACAGCAGCACATCGATGCCGGCAAAGAATTCGTCCATGTTGGCCTGGGTGTAGCCCGGCACGATGCTGACGGTGCCGGGTATCTTGATGCTGTGACGGTTCAATGAGCGAAAGCCCAGGTGCAGCAGGTTATCGACCACTCTCAGTTCGTAGTCGGTGCGCTGCAGCCCGGCGAAGGCGCGGGTGATCACGTCGATCCCCTTGATGGTCGCATTGCCCCCGACGAAGCCGAAGCGGATCGCCTTGCCCGGGTGACGGTGGTAATCGGCCGCCGGCGGCAGGATGCCGTTGCGGTTGACGCGGATCGTCGCGGCATCGAAGCCATTGGCGATGTACAGGTTGCGCGCGAAGTGGCTGGGCGCAAGCAACAGGTTGGCCTGTTTCAGCGTGCTGGCCAGAAACGCCTGGCGATAGTCGTTGAGCGCCGGGTCGTCGACGCAGCGCGCGCAGACGTCGGCGCGGATGGTGGTCTGGCCACAGTACTTGCCATGGTTGTCGATCATGAAATGGCGCCCGCAGATCCACCAGCAGTCGTGCAACGTCACCACGAACGGCAGGCCCGCGCGCCGGCAGCTGTCGGCCAGCAATGCGCTCAAGCCCTGGATCGAATGCATGTGCACGAGGTCCGGGGCTACGCGTTTGAGCACGGTGTCGAACACCGGCAGCGTGGCCGGGTTTTCGAATTCCTCATGGGCACTGCGCTGGTCCGGCAGGCCCATGCCGATCACCGCGGCGCCGTGGGCCTCGTAGCGGTACAGGCTGTAGGGCTCGGCGTCGGCTTGCGGCAACGAGGTGAAGATGAACTGCTGGAAGGTGGTGGTCGCCACCATCAAGCGCGCCATCTGCTCGGCCACCACCGTGGCGCCACCGAAACTGCGCGGGGCGAAGAAGATATTGGCTGCCAGCACGCGCCGGGTGCGATCACGCGCCAGCGTCGGGAACAGCTGGCCTAGCTGTTCGCTGTTCAGCGCCTGGGCCGCCGCGTCCCACTCGACCAGGGTGACATGGGCCACGCCCATGTCCAGCATGGCCTTGGCCAGTGCCGGCGTTGACGCGATGGCGCGATCACAGGCGAGCAAGGCCTGCTGGTACAAGGTGACCACCGCCAGCAACTGGCCGGACGTTTCCTCGCTGAACGGGCTCAGGTCATGGTGCAACCGATACGCCTGCGGGTCGAAGATCAGCGCATCGACATCCCAGATCGAGCTCACCTTCAACCGCTTGGACTCGTCGAGCAACTGCACCAACTCAACCGTGGCAGGCAACCGATGGAAGATCACCACCGACGCGGTCTGCAAGGCGTTCATGCAGGCCGCGCCATCGCGCCAGTCGAGCACCTGGCAATGGTAGCCAAGGCCCTGCAGCGCGTGCTGCAGCCAGCCGGGCCGACCACTGCAACCCTGGGCCAGGTCACTTTCGCAGATCACCAGCAGCTCTCGCGGGAACAGCTCACTGGCCGGCACGCTCGGGTCGTCCAGCGGCAGGCTCTTGCGCTTGCTGTCGGCGGGCTTCCACAACAGCGCCGGGCCATGCTTGAGCAGTTCGCGAAATGCCTTCTTCAGTGTCGGGTACAGGCCCGCCTTGCGCAGGTAGGCCATGAAACGCTGGTCCGGACGGGGCTCGGTCCTGAACTGACACAGCAGCCTGGCCAACCGGTCGTTGACCCCGAGCGGGGCGCTGGCCTGCGTGTCCGGCTGCATCGCCAGCGCACTGGCCAGCCGCTGATGGTGCACACTCAATTGCCGGGCGACCTCATGGTCAGGCAACGCCGCCTCGAGCTGCCCGAACAGGTCATCGAGTAGCGCATGCCGGCGCCGGTACATGGCCCGTTTCTTGGGTGCGATGTCGTCGGCCGAGCGCTTGGCCGCGATCAACGGGATGGCGAAGAATCCTTCACGCGACTGCATCTGGGCGCCGTTCTCCTGCCAGATGGTGTCGTAGTTGGCGGCAAGCTCGCGGCCCGTGTCCGCACCGAAATAGGGATGCCGATGATGCCGGTAGGCGTCACTGACGGCATGGATATGCGCTGCGCCCACCAGCCGTGCCACGCACTTGGTGGCCTCGATCAGCAGGCTGCGCGGGCGCAGGCCTTCGAAGTCCTTGGTCAGGTCGCGGTAGATGTTCAGCGACGTCTCGCTGTCGATGCCTTTGTGTATCCCCTGCACGGCACCGATCAGCAGGCACAGTTCGCCGTCCACCCGGCACAAGCTGAAGGCCAGCGACGCTACCCGCAACTCGCCCTGGAACAGGTTCAGCACCAGTTCCCCTTCACGCTTGAACCACATCGGCCGGTCCAGCACCAGGGTGCAGCCCTGGGAGTACGCCGACAGGTCAGCGAGGGTACGTCGATCTTCACGCCCCAGCAGCAGCAGAGATGGAAATTGCCCGGCCACCACCTCGTAGTGCGAGGCCACCACTGCCAGCCGCTCAGGTGCATCCCAGGCTTTGCTGATGTAGGGCCACTGCAGGACACCGATGCAGTCGTCACCCAGCACAGCGAAGCTGTCCTCGCCCAGGGCAGTGTTCAGGCGCTGCATGAAGACCCGCAACTGTGGCCATTGGCGAACCATCAGCAGGGCCAGGGCAAGCCTGTTCTTCAGTGCTCGCGGCGAGTAGCCAGGGTGCACCGCTGGCAAGCTGCTGGCGAGTGATACAAGGTTCATGGTCATCTCACTTGTACTCGATCAGCGCAGATTTGCTGGCGGTCAACCTGTCAACCAGGAACTTCACCTGCCCGACCATTTCAGGAAACTTCGCCAGCACCAGAAACACCGCCTGCAGCCCGTTCTCGCGCAGCGAACGTCCACCGCGGCGCGCCAGGCGCAGGGCCTGCAAGGGGTAGATCGACAGCAGCAACAGCCCCCAGCCGCCGAACAGCCCACTGAGCAGCAGCGTTGCCAGCGGAATGCCCAGGCCCCACAACCAGGCCCTGCGCGACTCACGGCGCCAGTGCCGCTCGGGCGCAAAGCCGTGCAGGTGAGCACCTTCGGCAAAGGCATAGCCGCCCCGCACGCAGCGCCTCCACCACTGGCTGAAGCGGGTCATGGCCGCATCGTGCAAGGTCATTTCGGCGCCCAGGCGCCAGATCTTCCAGCCACGGGCTCGCAGGCGTACACAGAGTTCCGGCTCTTCGCCGGCAATCAGTCCCGGCCGGTAGCCCGACACGGCCATGAAGGCATCGACCCGCATCAGTGCATCGCCACCACAGGCCTTGGCTTCGCCCACCGGGGTATCCCATTCCAGGTCGCACAACAGGTTGTACACCGAACGTTCAGGAAAGCGCTCCCGGCGTCGGCCGCAGACCACCGCCACCTCAGGGTGCGCATCGAGAAAGCGCTGGGCACTGTGCAGCCAGCCCGACACCACCTCGCAATCACCATCGACGAACTGCACATGGCGAAGGTCCGGGCGCAACTGCAGCAGGCAGGCGAAACCTTCGTTGCGCGCCCGCGCCGCGGTGAACGGCGTGCTCAAGTCCAGCGCGAGCACCTCGACCCCATGACTGCGCGCCTTTTGCACCGAGTCGTCGGTGGAGCCCGAGTCAACATACACGACCTGATCCGCACCCTGTGCCAGTGAAGCCAGGCAGCGCTCCAGGCGCATGCCTTCGTTACGACCGATCACCACCACTCCGATGCCTGTCACCATGCGCCTCACTCGCCACCCTTGACTGCCCTTCGCCGATCACCGCCATCCAGCAGACGGTTCATGAGTACTGCGCTGCCTCATTGTGCTTGCGGGCCTTGACCGTAGCTGGCACCCCCACCGCCAGCGAATTGTCCGGCACATCGATCAGCACCACTGCATTGGAGCCGATCACCACGTTGTCGCCGATGCGGATGTTGCCCAGCAACTTGGCCCCGGCACCGATGTCGACGTTGTTGCCGATCACCGGAGCGGTCGGCTCGCTGACATTCTTCAGGCCCACCACCACGCCGTTGCGGATCCTGCAGTCGTCACCGAAGCGGGCGTAGCCGCTGATGACGATGCCGCCGAAATGGTCGATGACGAAGTTGCGCCCCACCACCACTTCGCACGGCAGTTCGACGCCGGTGATGATCTGCACGAACTTGAACAGCACCTTGTAGATGAACGAGAGCAACTTGCGCAGCAGCGCCGGACGCACGCCATAGCGCCAGCGGCCGAAGCGGTACACCAGCATCACCCAGAAGCCCTGGGCACCCCAATCACCACCGTATGCCCGCAAGTCCGCGCGGATATTCTCGAACATGGCTTCACCTTACCGTGTTGGCTGCGTTGCATAGCGGGTCTTGAACAGCAGCGACCAGGTGGCGCGGGTGTGCTGCCAACAGGCCTTGATGGCGGCCCGGCCACGCCCCTTCAACAGCGCCTTGAGCGCCAGTACCAGGTCGCCCAGGCTGACCAGGCACATGTGCAAGGCCAGCCCCGCCGCGCCGTGGTGCTTACGGAAATACAGCAGTTCGCTTTCGATCTGGTAGGTGGAGATCTGCCGGCTGGCGGCCTCCAGTTCGGCGACCGACTTGGAGCTTTCGCCGCCGATGTGTACGACCGTGGTATGCGGGTAGAACACCACCTTCCAGCCGGCTTCCTTGACCCGCTTGCAGTGGTCGACTTCCTCGTAGTAGAGAAAATACCGCGGGTCGAACAGCCCGACCTTGTCGAGCACCTCGCGGCGCACCAGGTAGAAACACCCCGGCAGCCAGTCGCATTCGCGCACCGAGCCATGGTCCCAGCTCATTTCGTCGACCATCTTCAGCCCGGGGAACAACCGCCCGAGGCCGGTGCGGGCAACGAAGATGTTCAAGGGTGTCGGGAAGTACCGGCAGCACGGCTGCAGATCCCCTTCGCGCCCTTCCAGGCGCACGCCCAGCACACCGCAGTCGGGATGGGCGTCCATGTAGGCGACGGTTTTTTCCAGGGTGTCGCGGGCGACGAAGGCATCGGTATTGAGCAGCAGCGCATACTTGCCCTTGAGGTGCGCCAGCAACTGGTTGTTGGCGCGACCGAAGCCGACGTTCTGCTTGTTGCTCAACAGCAGCGCCTCGGGGCAGACCTGCGCCAGGCGTTCCAGCGAGTTGTCGGCCGAGGCGTTGTCCACCACCAGGTAGCTTGCCAACCGCTCGCTGTCGGCCTGGCGCAACGCGTCGAACATCGGCTGCAGCAGCGATGCGGTGTTGAAATTGACGACCATCACATCAACGGGCTTGCTATCCATTGTTGCCGTCCCCAAAGAAATACTGCCGCCTCACTGCCGCCAAGGTCGGTTCCAGCGCCGGGTCGTAAGCCCCCTTGCGCTGCTTGACGAGGTCTATCCAGGGATACGCATTGCATCGTTCCTCGACCCGCCTGATCAGCTCCTCGGTCGAGCAGATGACCTTGGCCGGGTTGCCCCCCACCACCATGCCCGGTGGCACATCCTTGGTGACCACCGCACCCGCGGCGACCACCGAGTCCGGCCCGATGGTGACCCGCGGCATGACGATGGCACCATGGCCGACGAAGCAGTTGTCACGTATATCAATGTAGCCCACCGAATCGAGCTGCTTGCCGTAACACACCTCGATCAGCGCCACCACGCCGTCATGCCCGATCAGGGTGCAGTCCGACAGGCCCACGTTGCTGCCGATGCGCACCAGGGTCGGATCGGTGACGCAAACGCCGCAGTTGATGTGCACGTTGTTGCCGATCGAATGAAACTTGCCCCACCGTGCCTGGTAGGTGCCCCATTGCAAGGGCGAGGGGTTGCAGAATTTCCTCCACAGCGAGCTGCCTCGCCCAGTTGCGTTGGCGTAGTGGTACACGGCGTTCCGTAGCCATCCGAACATGCTGTCTGCCTCGTTAGTAACGTCTTCCTGGACTGCTCCTGAGGCGAACCCGGTCTCGTTCTTCTTGTTGCTGACCGCATCGCACTCAACCCTTGTCAACCGCGCTGATCGCTGTCATTTCATGCCGTGGCACGCTCCTGGCGGTTCATGCGACCGCCCTGCTGGTGGTGTTCATCTTTGCGTCGAGATGGTCTGCCAGGCGCAGGGCGAACTGCAGCAGCGGCATCGTCGGGTTGGACGCACCGCTGGTGGCGAAGATGCTGCTGCCGGCGACATACAGGTTTTCGGTACCGAATACCTTGCAGTCGCGGTCGACCACGCCGAACTCGGGCGTTGCGGCCATGCGCGTGGTGCCCATGTGGTGGGCATGGGGCTGAAGTTTCAAGGGCAACGCCGTGTCGTAGACAAAATCGTGCAACTTGACGAAGCCAAGACCCATTTCGGCGAACTGCTTGGCCAGTTCGCTGCCGATGCACTTGATGGTATGCCGATCTTCGGCGCTCAGTGCCCAGTTGACATTGATCTTTCGCATCCCCAATGCGTCCTTCTCATCCAGTAGCGAGAGGCGGCTCTGCACATTGGGAAACTGCTCGATCATGGTGCTGATGACGCCATCGCCTGGGCAGCTGAAGTTGGCGATGAAGGCGATCTTGCTCGCCACCCCCATTTCGCAGGCGAGGTTCTCCAGGAAGTGCTTGACCTCGGCGGTTCGGCCGTAGGTCCTGACATCGTCGAGCACCGCCGTGGTCACGTTGCCTTTGCCCGCGCGGTACTCGGCGACGAAGGCGTCGGTGGTGTAGTACTGGTGCTGGGCGGTGTCCTGCCCGTCGCCGAGGATGAAGGTGCCCATGTCGATGTTCAGGTGTTCCATGAAACAGCGCCCCACCAGGCCCTCGCGGCTTGCCACACCGGCCGCCTGCAGCGACTGGCTGTTGAGCAGCTGGCGTGCGTTCTCGATGGCACCGGTCGCCAGGATGAATTGCTTGGCCACCAGCCGCTGGCGGTGGTTGTCGTAGTCGGACACCTGCACGCAGGTCACACTGCCGGAAGCCTTGTCGAACTCAAGGTCCACGCAGTTGCAGTTGATGAACACATCGAGCCCGTCGGTCTCGTTGAGCGCGGTGGCGTATTTCTGCGCAAAACGCGTGGGCGGGCTGAGCAGAAAGCGGTCGGCATCGAAGTCGCCGCCTTGCAAGGCATCGTTCAACGCCTGGAAATCCTTGCCCTGCGGCAGGTCGACGATGTCCATGGCGGCCGGCAGGTAACGCTCGATCTCGGCATAGGGGATCGGCCAACCCGGCAAGTCGCCCGGTGGCTGCACGGCGAAGTCGGACGCGGTGAACGGTCGGCAACGACCCGCCCAGTGATTGGAGGTGCCGCCGAGAAATCGCAGGCGCGTCTCTTCGGCGTAGAGCTCCAGCCCCGAGGAGGTGCATTGGTACAACGCCTGCGAGCGCGGTGCGTACTCGTGGCCACCGCCTTCGATCAGCACCACCCGCCAGCCGGCCTTCGCCAGGCGCAGGGCCAGGGTGATGCCCGCAGGCCCCGCGCCGATGATGCACACGTCATAGCTTTCGCGCAGCGTTGTCTGCGCCTGGTAGTCGTTGATCATGTCTACTGCTTCCGGAAGTACTGGGACGGCAACACCCAACCGTTGATCACGACAAACCCTTGCGGCTCGGCAGGTTCACTTGCGGCGGCGCGGGCGGTGCCAGGCAAGACGCCGAACACTGCACCACCCACCCCCAACAGGACACAATTGCGCAGAAAGCCCCTACGACCCAGCGCAGCGCAATACACAAGCTTCCCCATGATCCCCAAACCCGTGCCATTTTCTTATGAATCCTAGTCACTTATCCGCGATGCGCTACCCTGCTCATCGCGCCAACCGGCCTTTTCGTCCGGGCCGCTAGAGCCAGGCGAAGAACCACACCAGCAGCTCGCCGCAGAGGGCACCCACCAGCACCATCGGCAGCACCATCAGCTCGCGCTTGATGTTGAGGATTTCCAGCTTGCGGTTGACGTAGACGATCAGCACCAACGTCGGCAAGGCATGCAGCGCCACCCCCCAGATCGCCAGGCGCGGCCCGCCGATGTACAGCAACAGCGGCAGCAGCAGCCATAGCGAGACCACGCGGATGATGTTGTCCATGGCCTGGTACTTGGTGTGGCCCAGGGCGATCCAGATCTGGTGGGTCAAGGTGTAGCGCAGCATCAGGAACGACAGCGACAGGATCGCCAGCATCGAGCCTGCCTCGGCATAGCGTTCGTCGTACATCCAGCCGATCAGCAGCGGGCTGCCGGTCAGGAACAGCCCGCAGACGAACAGCATGACCAGGTCGACCAGCAGCTTGAAGCGGTCGTACAGGGTCCGCAGGCGGTGCTTGTCGCCGTCGCGGGTCGCCTCGCTGAACGCTGGCAAGGCCACTGCCCCGAACAGCTTCATCAGGCCGGTCTGGATCGAGCCGAGAATCAGCACGGCAATCGAATACACGCCCAGTTCCGTGACCGTCATGCTGGCGCCGAACCAGATCCGGTCGCCGTACATCGCCAGCACACCCACGATGGATGACAACAGGATCCAGCGCCCGAAATTGACCAGTTCGGTCAGCGCGCTGCGGTCCCACTGCAGGCGATTGCCCGGCCCATGCAAGGCGGTATGGCCGAGCACCGTGCCGGCCAGGGCGGCGACCACGCCGGCGGCCACCAGCGACCAGATGGAACGGGTGAACCAGCCGATCACCAGCATCACCACCAGGCCGATGACTTGCGACGCCAGGTCGATCAGCACCACCCGCTTCTGTTGGAAAGTTCGTACGGCGACGTCTATCTTGGTCGACTGGAAGCCCCAGATGATCGCCTGCAGGCCGGTTACCGCCAGCACCAGGGGCAGCTCGGGCGCAGCATAGGTGGACGCCGCGGGCCACAGGTCGGCCTGCTGGGCGACCCACGCCGCCACCGCCAGCAGCAGCGTCAGCCCGAACAGCAGCAGGCCGCGCAGAATCTGCACGGTCCAGGCGGTATTGAGGAACAGCGGGTCGTCGCCACGGGGGCTCTGGATGATGTTCTGGCGCAGGCCGACATCGGACAGCAGGTGCAGGAGGACCGAAACCGTGGTGGCGATGACCATCACCCCGAACATTTCCGGCAACAGCAGGCGTGCCATGATCAGGTTGCCGCCCAGACGCATGCCCTGCGAGGCCAGCAGGGAAACCAGGTTCCAGGCCCCGGCACCCATCGCTCGCTTGCGCAGACTCCCAGCTGCTGACACTTCAATCGACGGCATGATTTCAATCTCTGACTGAATAGCTAAACCTCACTATAGTTTCAATTAGCCATGACGCTAGCCGTCGTCCACCGACAGAATTCATAGGTGCCTGTAGCCCATGCCTGAACAATTTCGTGCGCTCGTCGTCATCCTGTTCGTCGCGAGCGTGGTGTTCTTCCTCGCGCGCCGGCCGGCCAGCGACCTGATTCCCGATCGCGACTTCAAGCGCCGGCGCAACCTGTGGCTGCTGATCACCCTGCTGGCGTTCTTTTCCTTCAGTTTCTGGGTCTACACCGCGGCGGCCATCGTCACCCTGCTGCTGGCCCGGCGCCGGGAACACAACCCCATGGCGCTGTTCTTCATGCTGGTGTTCGCCATTCCACCGGCGTCGGTGGATATTCCGGGCTTTGGCGTGATCAATTACCTGATCGAGCTCAACCACATCCGCATCCTCACCGTGTGCGTGCTGCTGCCCACGGCGCTGACCCTGAGCAAGCAGAGCGACACGGTGCGCTTCGGCCGCCTCTGGCCCGACAAGCTGCTGGCCGCAAGCCTGGTGCTGATGACCTTGCTCTACCTGCGCGAAACCACGGTCACCGATACCCTGCGCCAGGCCGTGTCGCTGTACATCGATGTGTTCCTGCCCTACTACGTCGCCAGCCGCGGCCTGAAGACCGTGCAGGACTTCAAGGACGCCCTGCTCGCCTTCGTCCTCGCCGCGTTCCTGCTGTCGATCATCGCGGTGGCCGAGTTCGCCCGTCACTGGCTGCTGTACAACGGCCTGATCAGTGCCATGGGGGTGAAATGGAGCATGTCCAGCTACCTCAGTCGCGGCGGCTCGCTGCGCGCCAGCGCCACCACCGGCCAGGCAATCGCCCTGGCCTACGTCATCAGCGTGGCGATCGGCATGTACCTGTTCGTGCAAGGCTACGTACGCAACCGCCTGCAGCGCTACATGGGCGCCCTGCTGCTGGCCGCCGGGCTGGTCGTGCCGCTGTCGCGCGGGCCCTGGATCGGCGCGGGCCTGATCATCGGCGTGTTCATCGCCACCGGCAAAGGCGCGGTCAAGCGCCTGACGCTGCTGGCCTGCGCCGGCCTGCTGGCGTTGCCGCTACTGACCTTGTTGCCCGGCGGCGAAAAGGTGCTCGACCTGCTGCCATTCGTCGGCAACCTGGAAAAAGAGAACATCACTTACCGCCAACGACTGCTGGACAATTCCTGGATCACCATCCAGCGCAACCCGCTGTTCGGCTCGTTCGACTTCCGCAACACCCCGGAGATGCAGTCGATGATCCAGGGCGAAGGCATCATCGACATCGTCAACAGCTACATCAGCCTGGCGCTGCGCTTCGGCCTGGTCGGGCTGGCGCTGTTCGTGGCGTTCTTCGCCAGCGTGCTGCTGGCGATGTACAAGGCCCTGCGTGCGTTCCCCGACAAGGAGGACGAACACCGACGATTGGGGCGTGCATTGCTGGCCACCCTGCTTGGCATCCTGATGATCATCTTCACCGTCAGCAGCATCACCGTCATCCCGGTGGTGTACTGGTCGGTGGGCGGCTTGTGCGTGGCCTATGTGCAGATGGTGCGCAGGCTCCGGGCCAGTGAATCCACCGTGCTGGGTACTGCCCAGCCCTCGAACCAGGTACTTTCATGACACGGATTGGTCTGCGCCCGAAGGTCAGGGCATCGCTACTCATCGGCTTGTTGCTGTTTCCCGCGCTCGCCTGGTCGTCGGCATGGACCGTCAGCGTCGACGAACAGAGCGGCCTGCCCAGCGTGACCCGCGGTGGCGGGCCAGCCCTGCAGTCACGCTTCGATTTCTGGGGGCCCGACTGGAGCTGGACCGGCTTCGGCACGGCGTTCAAGGTCAACGCACCCTACAGCTACACCCTGAACGGCAAGAACCCGCAACTGGATTTCGAGCTGGCGGCAGACATCGGCAGGCCACAGCCGCAGACCCTGAGCTGGGCCTTCGACCTCACCGCCAAGAGCCTGCGCCGCGGCGTGATGGGTGGCGGCATGGTGTTCCGCTTCGACCCTGCCCTGTTCACCGCCGAGATGGGTGAGCCGCAGCTGTTGCCCGGCAACCGTGGCTGGAGCTGGGGCAGTGCCACCCGGCGCATCGAGCTGCGCTTCGAGCCGGCGCTGGCCAAGGTCTACTTCGAACGCGGCGATACGTCGGAAATCCGCGCGTTTTTCTACACCGACCCGATCGAGCCTGGCCGCCAGCAGGTAAAAGCGACGTTGAACCTGACGGGTGACATCAAGATCGGCCCGACCGCGACCGAACGCTTCGGCCTGGCAGATACCACGCGCTGGCCAGATGATCAGCTGGGCTGGCGCACCTCGCCAGTGGACCTGTCCTTCCTCAACGCAGCGGAAAAACCTGCGGGTAAGCGCGGCTTCGTCAAGGCCGTCGGCGAGCAGCTGCAGTTTGCCGACGACACGCCTGCCCGCTTCTGGGGTACCAACCTGTCGGCCTACGCCCTGTTCAACACCCCCGACGACGAAATCAAGCTACAGGCCAAGCGCCTTTCCGCGCTGGGGTTCAACCTGGTGCGGCTGCATCACCACGACTCACCCTGGGTCAGCCCGAACATCTTTGGCGACGTCAAGGCACTGCGCGACACCCAGCAATTGAGCCCCGCCTCGCTGAAGAAGATCGACTGGTGGATCAAGTGCCTGAAGGACGAAGGCATCTACGTATGGCTCGACCTGCATGTGGAGCGCATCGTCACCGTCAATGACAACATCTATGCCTTCGACGAACTGGCAAAGGGCGAGCAATATGCGGGAATCAAGGGCTATGCCTATGTGAACGTGGCCATCCAGCAGGCCATGAAACGCTTTGCCCAGCAGTACCTGACCCATGTGAATGCCTTCACCGGGCTGGCCTACAAGGACGACCCGGCCATCGCCGCCGTGCTGATCACCAACGAGAACGACGTGACCCAGCACTTCGGCAACGCCCTGCTCCCGGACAAGGGCGTGCCCAAGCACAACCGGCTGTTCATGGACCAGGCCAAAGCCTTCGCCGCACGCGCCAACTTGCCGGCAGACAGGACCTGGCGCGCCTGGGAGCCCGGCCCCGGCAAGCTGTTTCTCAACGACCTGGAGCACCGCTTCAACGTCGACATGATCGACCACCTGCACAGCCTGGGCGTGAAAGTGCCCATCGTCACCACCAGTACCTGGGGCGGCAACGGCCTCGCCGCGCTGCCGGCACTGACTGCAGGCAACGTGATCGACGCCCACGGCTATGGCGGCAGCGGCCAGCTGGAGAAGAACCCGCTGACCAGCGACGGCATGATCAACTGGCTGGGCGCCGCCCAGGTGCTGGGGATGCCGATGACCGTCACCGAATGGAACGCCGAACCCTTCCCTGTGCCCGACCGCCACGCCTTGCCGCTGTACGTGGCTGGCACCGCCGCCCACCAGGGTTGGGACGCGATCATGCAATACGCCTACAGCCAGCAAGCGTTCCTCGAAGGCTGGCGCCGGGCCGACAACTGGAACGCCTACAACGACCCGGCGATGATCGCCACACTCCCCGCCGCGGCGTTGCTCTACCGCCGTGAAGACGTACAGCCGGCCACTACCCGCTACGTCTTCGCGCCCAGCGCCGAGACCCTGTTCAACCGGGCCATCACCCCCGGCAACTCGGTGCTGCTGCGTACCGCCATGGAAAAGGGCCGGTTGCAGATCGCCCTGCCGCAGACCGCGCAACTGCCGTGGTTGCAGGCGCCTGCCATGCCCGCTGATGCGCAGGTGTTCAACGACCCGGACCAGTCGGTGCTGGACGCCAATGCCAGCGAATCGACCAGCGATACCGGCGAGCTCAAACGCAACTGGCAACAAGGCCTCTACACCATCGACACCGCGCTGACCCAAGCCGCCACTGGCTGGCTCGGTGGCCAGTCGGTGCAACTGGGCGATGTCGCCGTGCAGCTGAAGACCCACTATGCAAGCGTGGTGGTGCAAAGCCTGGACGCCAAACCGTTGAACCAGTCGCACAGCCTGCTGATTTCCCTCGGCAGCCGTGCCGTGCCACGGCCCGACGACATGACGCCATTCCATGTCGAGCCACTCGAAGGCACCGTGAGCATCCAGGCGCCAAAAGGCCTGAAGCTCTACAGCCGGCGTACCGATGGCAGCGAGCAGACCCTGGCTTCGACCTACAAGGACGGGCGCTACCTGATCACCTTCGACGGCCAGACCATGGCCAACTGGCTGTTCTTGAAATAGCCATCTAGAGTCAATTCAGACCTGTAATCCAGGCATTCGACGCTGCGTCTGTTCCAGGAGGATTGGATGAAGTACTTGGTTGTCGGCGGTGCAGGTTATATCGGCTCGCACATGGTCAAGCACCTGGTGGCTGACGGACATGACGTGGTGGTCGCCGATATCGAGGCCCCGGCGCCTGATATCGAATGGGTCGAACTGGATATCGCCGATGCCGGTGCCCTGGACAGGTTGTTTGCCGATTACCACTTCGACGCCGTGTTCCACTTCGCGTCTTTCATCCAGGTGGGCGAGTCGGTCAGCGACCCTGGCAAGTATTACCAGAACAATGTCGCGGCCACACTGACCTTGCTCCAGGCCATGGTCCGCGCCGATATCAAGCAACTGATTTTCTCCTCCAGCGCCGCCGTGTATGGCGACCCGCAGTATGTCCCCATCGATGAGCAACACCCCAAGGCGCCCATCAACCCCTATGGGCGCAGCAAGTGGATGGTCGAGCAGATACTCGAAGACTTCGACCGCGCCTATGGCTTGAGGTCGGTGTGCTTGCGCTATTTCAATGCGGCGGGGGCTGACCCTGAGGGGTTGCTAGGGGAATGCCATGAGCCGGAAACTCATCTGATCCCGCTGATCCTTCAGGCAGCCTCCGGGCGGCGTGAGGCAGTCACCGTGTTCGGCCTCGACTATGACACGCCGGATGGCAGCTGCGTGCGTGATTATGTGCATGTGGCGGACCTTGCGTCGGCGCATGCACTGGCCGTGAACTATTTGCACGGGGGGGGTGCCAGCACGGCATTCAACCTGGGCAATGGGCTGGGGTTTTCGGTGCAGGAAGTGATCGATACCGCGCGGGCGGTGACGGGGTGCCCCCTTTCTGTGATCGAGGCAGCACGTCGAGAAGGTGACCCGGCGAGGCTGGTCGCGGATGCCGAGCGGGCGAAAGCAATCCTCGGCTGGACGCCGCAGTTTGCACGGCTGGAAGACATTGTCGGGCATGCCTGGAACTGGGAACGCGCGTATCCGTGGCGGCGTTGAGCAGGCTTACGGATGCATGATCGGGTCGGCCCCAATCGCCGGCAAGCCGGCGATGGGGCCTCGCGGGCGGCGCGGTTTAGTAGTAAGTCCGCGGCTGCTCATCCGCCTTGTTCAACACCGCCCCGACCAGGTTGGCGTTGGCCAGGTGATACAGGCAATCCTCGATGTCCTTCTTGCTGTTCATGCCGTTTGCCACTACCAGCAGCACACAATCGAGCTTCGGCAGCACGGTCATTGCGTCATCGGAGCTCAGTAACGGTGGCAGGTCGAAAATGCAGATGCGCGACTCGTAGCGGTCGCGCAGTTCGGTGATCATGTCGTCGACCTTGGGCGAGGACAGCATTTCGGTGGACATCGGGATCGGTTCGCGGGTCGGCAGCACCACAAAGCGGGGCAGCGTCGGGTTGACCAGGGCCTCTTCCAGCCACGCCTTGCCGCTGAGCACATCGTTCAGCGCCTTGTCCATCGGCAAGCCCAGGGTACTGCCGACCCGCGGCCGACGCAGATCGAAGTCCACCAGCAAAGCGGTCTTGGTGGTGTGGTGGGCAATGCTCATGGCCAGGTTCACTGCGAGCACGGTCTTGCCGGCCTCGGGGGTCGGCGAGGTGATCCCCAGGGTGCGCCAGCCGTTTTCGTCCATGGCCTTGAGCACTTGCGTGCGCAACAAGTCGATGGCGCCGCTCATGTTCGAATTCTTGTTGAACGACACAATCCGATTGCGCTCTAAGTGCTCCGCGCGCAGCGGGAACACTTTGGTCCGCACATAATCGAACTCGCCCGGAAGTGCGGACTTCTCCGCCAGCATCGGCGCTTTCGGTGTTTCCACTGACGTGGGTGCAATGTGGTGAAGGTTCTTTCCAATAGTCGGCGTAATTCTGTCCATCGCTGCGTTCCCTATTCAAACCGAGCCATAGCTTTAAACAGCAGGACGTCCAACGGCATGTAGAACACATGGACGACCACCATCAGCATAGCCACCAGAACCAAGGCGGCGGCGATCAGCATCATCAGCCATTTTCGCCGCCTGGCTCTGTCGGCCTTGGTAGCGATATACGGCACCGCCACCAGCACCCGCTTGCCCAGCACGCTTTCCAGCGCACCGACGCCGCGCACACGCTGGTTGAGCATCTCCAGCAACATCACCAGCCCACCGCCCACGGCCGGTGCCAGCACCAGGCCCAGGGCGACGATTTTCTTGCGGTTGGGCTTGACCGGTTTTTCCGGCATCAGCGGCGGCTCCAGCAACACGAAGCGCTCGGCCTTGTTTTCCTGCTCCAGGCTTTCGGTGATCTTCGCGCCCATTTCCTTGTTGCGGATTTCTTCATACTTCTTGCGCGCGTTGTCGTGGTCGCGCATCAGCGTGATCAGGCCGCGCTCCACCTGTGGCGCCTCGAGGATGTCGGCCTCGTAGGCTTCCATCTTGGTGGTCAGCTGACGCTTCTGCTCAGCCAGCGAGGCGATGCGCGATTGCGCCGCGGCCATCTTGGTCCGCACCCTGGCTGCATCGAGGTTCAGCGATGCCGCCGCAGCGATGCCCTTCTCGCCCGAGGCCTGCAGCACTTCGATCTTGCGCTTGACCGCCTGCACGTCCGGGTGCGCTTCCTTGTACTTGGTCATCAGCCGGGCGTACTCGGCCTTGAGGCTCGCCAGGTCCTGCGGCTGCTCGGCCGTTGTCGGCTTGCCGTTGGCAGCCTGGCTGCTCACACCGGCAGAGGCAGCCGACAGCTCCAGCTCGAGGTAACGCAGTTCTTCCTGGGCCGATTTGTAATCGCGATCGACTTCGCGAAACTCCAGTTCCGCACGCGACAGCATGCTCATGCGCAGTTGCTGGTTTTCCGGCAAGGCATTGGCGTGGGCCTGCTTGAAGTCGGCCAGCTGGTTTTCCAGGTCGGCCAACTCCGCGCCCAGCTTGTTGGCTTCCTGGGAGAGGAACTCGGTGGTCTCGGTGGCGCGTTCGGTACGTTGCTTGATGTTTTCATTGAGGAACAGCGTCACCAGCTCGTCGGCCACTTCCTTGGCGACTTCCGGGCGCTTGTCCTCGTAGGACACGGTGAAAGCCACGGTCGCCTCGCCCCGCCCCTTGATGAAGGTGCTGAGCGTGGCCACCGCGATCGCATTGCGCATCTGCTCGATCTTGTCGGTTTCGCTGAACTGCCGACCCTTGTCGGCGAACAGGCCGTACTTGTCGATGATCCGCAGCAGGTTCTCGCGGGTCATGACGCGCTGGCGTATGACCTCGATGCGCTCGTCGGCAAAGCTGTTGTTGCCCGCCGACACCAGGTCCGGGGAGATCTGCTGCGACTCCACCAGGATGGTGCCGGTGGATTGGTAGATGGGCGGCACGCTGAGCGCGACCCTCACGGTCGCCGCCAGCACGACTACGATGCTCACCCCCAGCAACAAGGCGCGGTCCTTGATGATGGCGATGTAGTCTTTGAGGGAAAGCTCGTACTCGGATTTCATCAGTGGCCACCCTTGCGAAAGTCAGATGTCGGGATATCGGTATGTCAGCGTCATTCCAACGATCGTTGCTTCAGCATCTGGCAAGCCATCTTGCTGACGCTCCTTGTACATCAACGAGAACCGCATGTCCCAGGCCCGCGAGAGCTCGCGGCTGGCCCACACGCTGTAGGTCTGCAGGGTATTGGGCGTTTCGCCCTTGGCGTCCTGCCAAGTAGCCTCGACCCCCACCCGGCTGGTTTCGGTGACCAGGTAGCTCCAGCCACCGCGCACCATGTCCAGTTCAGCGAAACCGCCCTCGGCGCTGGCCACGGTGCTGCGATCGGCGCTAAGGCTGGCCTCGGCACGCGCACCGCGATAGAACAGCGACGCCCCGCCTTCACCGCGGCGGCCACCGCCGGAGCCTGTGGTTTTGTTGACGCCGACATGCGCGGCACCTTCCAGACGTTCGGAGAACAGGTGCTTGATGCCCAGGCTGGGCACGTAGCTGTTGCTGGCGATCGCCGTGGTGGTGTCCTGGGGCTCGTACCGCCGGGCCTCCAAGCCAGTGATGAGGTCGGTGCGCTCGCTCCAGGCGTAGGTCCAGCTCGAATAGTTGGAGTACTCGTCGTAGCCGGTCAGGGTATCGATGTCGTAGCGGGCATGGTTGTAGCGGGTTTCGTTGGCCAGTGTGCTGCGCTCGGTCACCGCGCTGCTCCAGTTGGCCGTCAGCGAGGACATCTTCTGCGTGCCGTCGGTGGTCACCACGCCGGTATCGAGCACCGTGCCGGACAGCGTCGAGCTTTCGTTGTACTGCGCCAGCAGGCCGAAGCCACCGGTTTCGGTCTGGCGCTGCCAGCCCAGGCTCAGGTTGGGGTCTTCACGGTCGTCGACCACCGAGCGGTCGGAAGAACGCAATAGATGCATCCCTAGGCCCAGACGCAACTGGTCGCGGTCGAACTGACCGATCAGGTTGTAGTCAGGTGCAATGATGGTACGCGTCACACCTTTCTCCTCGGACGTCAGGAGCAATGGGTTGCTGTCGTACTCGACAGTCGTCGGGACCACGACTGTAGACTGCCAATTGGCGGCATTAACCACCCCTGCGAGCGGCATCATCATGATTGCCGCCGCAACACGCTTTGGTCGAAAAATAGGCACTAGAAATTCTTAATTGTTAGAAGTGTCAAGGTACGACCAGCGTATCGCCAGCCTGCAGTTGGAAGTTGGTGGACATGTCACGCCCGGAAACCAGGTCGTTGTAACGTACCGGCATCACTTTTTGGCCGCGGATCACCTTGATGGCACTTTCGTCGGCGAATTTGTCCATTCCACCCGACATGCTCAGGGCCTGCAGTACTGCGGTAGGACCGGTCATCGAGACCGGGCCGGGCTTGATCACCTTGCCTTGAACGTACACCAGATTGCCGGCTGTGCCGGTCACGACAACACTGACGTTCGGGTCGGCGAGGTAGGGTTTCAAGCCTTGGGTGACCTTGTTGGCGACTGCGGTCACGTCGAGGCCGGCCACATCGATGCGGCCCGCCAGGGGGAAGGTGATGCTGCCGTCGGGAAGGACAACGGTTTCCTGGCGCAGGGTGTCTTCCTGCCACACGGAAATCAGGACTTTGTCGCCGGGGCTGAGCAGGTACGCTTTGTCATCGGCAACGCTCGCGCCAGACCAGGCGAGCAGAACGCAGAACATGGAAATCAGCAAACGCGCCATGAGGGATCCCTCCGGCCAAACGGCCCGGGTTAAGAGCACTGAATGAGAACAACTGCAAACCTCTCGCTCCACGACGCAGCCTCGAACCCGCTGCGCTGGCCTGCCAATGCTGGAGGCCCATTACCGCGATGCCGCTTTGCCTGCCCTTGCTGCCCATCGCCCCCATGGGGCGCTGGCTAGTGGAATATAGCAATGGTTGGAAAATTGACAAGTGAGCTGCCAGCTCCAAAACCCCAAAACCTCTGGTACTGCGTCAAGTTGCTGGCATTGCGGTAATAAATACAAACTTCTGGACTACCAACGGGATGAAACCTTAGATCTTCTTTCTATTGGCTACCGCCACGAAGCCAATGACTGCAAAGGTAAAAAGCCAACCTGCGGTAGTTAAAGGAACAATATTCGACTGGTTCATGTAAGAATCAGCTGCTCGTGCTGCACCGCTCAGTAACACCAACAAGAAAATCGATTTGATGAACAAGGTCGAGCGCATGTTCCCCTCCAGAAAAGAGGACAGTGACTGTGGATTTGTTAGAAGATTTGACTGCTGGTGATTGGAGCTTATGGGCACAATGACACTACGTCAATGATCCGACACCATAATAAAATTCAATGACCCATCCCGTTGCTCGTCAATTTACTGCCACGCAGAAAGTGCAGTTGAGACTTCACTATATAATCCTCAAGCAAGTCTTTGATGTTTATCGCTATTGCGTTACCCATGTCGCCGTTTCCCAATACGGTTAAAAGCCTGCATAACCGTTTTCCGACAGCAAGGAACTGTTTCACCGGCGAGAACAGTTACGAATCATTGCGTTTCCCAACCGGTTCTTGACGGCAGGAGGTCGAGCGTACGTTCGACTTCATCGATGTCGATGGTAAAACCGTCGCCCTGGGGCATACCGACGACAAATGCAAAATGCTGGCCATCACGATCCGTGAGGTACTTGTAGTAGCTGACAAAACGGTTCGGCGGCTGCAACACCAGCAGATTGCCGCCGGTTTGCAACACGTTGACACCATGGACCAACTGGCTGCCTTCCACCCCGATCACCGTCCTGGCCCCCGCACAGGCCGCCACGATGCTCGGCACATCCGATTTCATCGGGTTGATCACGCGAAAGCCGCGGTGCTTGCGCAGGTGCTCGGCGATTTCGAGCTCATTGCGCAACAGACGCAGGTCGCCGTCACTGCCACGCAGGATGAACACCCCTGGGTGCGGTGTTGCATCCACATGCGACAAGAGTTTGTCACCCATGGCACGGTAACGCAGGTGCCGACTGCGGTTGTTGCTGACATCATCGAACAGCACCAGCTCATGGAAGAAGGCGCTGCGCAAGCGCAACGGCTGCATGCCCAGCCACTGCTCATAGGCCGGCCCCTGGGTGAACAGCGGATAGCGCGCCGACGGCGCGGTGGTGACCGGCACGCCCTCGTTGCAGGCCAACGCATAGGTTGGACAGTCTTCCATCAACCAGGTGCCGAACCAGGTATTGCCGTTTTGCGTGCAGTAGACGGCGCCACGGTCTATTTCATGTTCGACGACGATACTCGGGAAGTTGCTGGGCTTGAGTGACAGCCAATGGCTGGCATTGCCCTTGTAGAGTGCGCCATCGATCAGCCAGACGTCCTTGAACAGATGGCCCCGGGTCGGCCCCTGTTCCATCCGGAGACCGCCCTCCATGGTCCGCGCCGGATGCACGTACGGGAAGAAGCGCTTGGCCTCCCAGCCGGTGACCCGCGCCAGCTGATCGGGCAGGTAGATCGCTGGCGGTGACACGGTAGTTTCCCCAGGTGCGATATCCCAGGTTGTTTCGGCGAGGCTTAAAAGATCGATATCCGCTTTGCGCAACAGCCGCTTTCGCGCCATGTGCCGGTAGGCCGCCAACGTCCAGGCATGATCGCTGGCAACCGGATGTTCACTGAGTTTCGAGATATCGCTTTGCATGAAGCGGCCTCCTCGGGGGACAGGACAAGGATCTGCAGCAAAGGGTCTGTTACCGGCCTGGCGAATGTGCTCAGCTGGACGCCACGCGCTCCAGCGTTGGCGGTGACTTGAACGTCGCATAGCGCGTGCGCAAGGTTTCCAGGAACGAGTCGCCTGCACTTTTGGCGCCATACAGGTAAATCTTGTGCAACCCGCCAAAGACCATTTCGTGATAACGGCTGGCCACTTCTTCATCCGTGGCGCCGTCAGGCAGGCCCAGGTGCAACGTCAACTTGTTGCCCTCCATGGCAAACAGCGGCGTGTCCCATAGAAATTGCGCTGTGCCGGTTCTGGGCAGGCGCACGAACATGTAGGCATGATTGCCCAATGAGTCGATATCACCGCCGCGCCGGCGCTTCCACTTGAGCAAGCCGTCATCCGGCCGCGCCAGGCACAGGCCGATGTCGTAATAGTCGTAGCCGTTGTGCAGGGCCCACTCCAATGCCATGAAGGTGGTGATGGAGTTCACTTCACGCAGCCGCTTGGCGTCGGAAAACACCGCTTCGCAGTAACCGAAACGCAGGGTGCTCCAGTAGCGCTTGCCGCCACGGGTGATCTCGCAGCCCAGGTGGCAGGCCACCACGTCGCCGTTCAAGGTGATCAGGTCGAGCCGGCCCACGCCCTTGGCCAGCCTGAACACTTCTTCGGTGGCGAACTGCGCAGCATGGATGCCCTGGCGGGCCGTGGCATAGGGCCGCAACAGCTCACGGTCGGCCATGGCGATTTCGCCGTCGTCAAAGGTCTGGCGCATCTCGTACAGCGGCCGGTTCTTGCGGATGCTGCGGCGCAACTCACTGTCATAGCGCCCGGTGATATCGTCCAGCGAACGCCCCAGCGGTACCACCGCACTCAAGTAATGGGGCACCGACAGTGCGCCGGCGCTGGGCATTTCGCTGACCACCACCACATGGTTCTGTGCTGGCGCAGGCGCCGGGTCCTGCGGCTGCCCGGCATCGCGGGGGGCTTTGCCGCCAATCAGCAGCTTGGCCATTTCGCGCTGCTGCTTCCTGCCGATGTAGAGGATTTCGTAAGGGCTCGCCTGCTGCAGCTTGAAGCGGGCGATCTCCCAGCGCCAGAAACAGGCACGACCGGCCATGTCGCGTAACGTGCTTGAAACGGTTCTGATCTCGTAGCGCAGCGAGGGCGAGATGAGTTTTCGGGCCACTGCCTTGAGTTGCGTTTTCATGTTTCTTCGACGTCCTTTGTAGATGCCTTGGCCTTGGCGGAGAAAACGATGTCATTTACTTAAGACAGCTGCATAAGTCACTGATAAAAATGAAATAACTTGCAGGGATCACTATTACATTAAGTAACAATTTAAGATGGTGGTTTGCGCCTTGGCAAGCGGCATTTTGCTAGTACCTCGCCTTGTTTTATGACGTCAAACTAACCGTCAAGTGCGCTTTATCCATTCGTTTATTCAATTGATAACTATCTACTGCCCCAGCGGCATGCGTTCAGGGCTTGCTGCCTGTCCATTTCCGCAGGAGCCGTGCCATGTCAACACTCAATCCGCATCATCACTTGATAGCAGAACAACTCCCTGCCTGGTCCACCCATGCCAACTCCGAACAATGGCGCGCCTTGCGCGAAAGCCTGCTGCCTGATCAGGGCCTTGCCGACGCGCAAGCGCCCTGGTTCGCCAATGCCGCCCCCGACTTGCGCGAGGCCGTACTCGCCAGTCAGCGGCGGCTGCACCGCGCTCAACAGGTGTTGGCCATTACGCTCAAAGACCTGCGCAATATCGGGGAGTTCGCAGAAAACCTGCTGATGGATGCCTTGCAGAGCCAACACGGGCTATCGGTACCCTTGCGCACTACCGAGCTGGTGCAGGTCCACCACCTGTTCACGTTCGGCACCTATGTCACGGAGCACAACACGGTGAGCCTGCTTGAAGCCGCCCTGCACAACTTCGAAGAGGCCACGGCGTTCAGTCGCGACAGCGCATTGGCGCTGGCGGGAAACGCGCAGTTCACCTCCACCACCGTGGTCGGCCAGACCACCCTGGGGGACAGTGACACACAAGTCGATTACGAGTTGCCTTCCGAAACCTTCGTGATCGAACCGCTTGACCTGTCGCCCGAAGCGTTCGCCACCACCTGCCGGCAACTGGATATCGGCCAGTGCTATCAGCAGCACCTTGAGGCGTGCTTCGACAGCGATTCGCAGACCGTGAGCGCCGCCTTCATCGACGTCCAGCGCGAGCAACTGCAGCTGGCAGCCGACCTGGCCTTTGTGCGTCACGACATCGACGGCCTGGCACAGGATGTCATCGCCGCGCTGGTAGCCGACGAGCCAGTACGGTGCTGGCAACCCTCACTGTTCGGCATCCCATTGCATGAAGTGCTTGTCATCGACGACAAGCGCAATGGCCTGCTGTTCTACAGCCCGGGCGGCGAGCGGAGCCTGTTGCAGTTCAGTGGCAATGCCCCCCTTCGCCAGCATCTGGCCTCACGGTTGTTGCAACCCCTCCATCGCAACGCATTCCTGCGCCATGTGGACAGGGACCAGCACTCTCGCTTCCTCGACCTGCTGCAACAGAACATCGAAGGCGACGACATCGACGTGCACTTGAGCCTGACGGTGCTGGACGCTGCGCTGTTCCCCTGGCTCTATGCCGAGCATGTCCGCCGCCTGAAGGCGCAAGCGGCCCTGTTGGCCGTTCCCACGGCACAGGTCGACGAGCAGGCCCGCCAGCGTCGCGTCGCCCAGTGGCAGAGCCTGGGCATGGACACCCTGATGCTCGCCGGCTTCTTCATCCCCGGCCTTGGCACCTGCATGACGGCAGTCATGGCGTGCCAGCTGCTGGGCGAGGTCTATGAAGGTTACGAGGCCTGGAGCATCGGCGATCGCCATCTGGCCTTGCGGCACCTGGAGTCCGTGGGCCTCAACCTCGCCTTGCTGGGTGGTTTGCACATGGCTGGCAAGGTACTCCCCAAGTTGTTCAGCAGCCCATTGATGGAAACGCTCAATCCGGTGCAACTGAGCGATGGCAGCAAACGACTCTGGGACGCGGAACTCTCCAGTTACGCAAGCGCCGTCCAGCTCCCCGCGGAGCTTGCAGCCGACAGCACGGGCCAGTTTCTGCATGAAGGCGCACGGTACGTGCGCATGGAGGATGAGCTGTTCGAGGTGAGCTGGGACGACAACACGCAGCGCTGGCGCATCGTCCACCCGCACAACCCGAAAGCCTACTCGCCGCAGCTCGAACACAATGGCCAAGGTGCCTGGCGCGAAGAACACGAAGTGCCACAGGCCTGGTCCGACAGCCAGGCAGTGCGGCGCCTGGGGCTGGCAGTGGACATGGCGGCACTGGATGACACCGCGCTGCGCCAAGCGCTGATCATCAGCGGCGTGGATCGCGCACAGTTACAGGCCGTGCACCTGGCGGGAGCCGACACGCCTCCCCTGCTGACCGAAACCTTGCAGCGCATGGCGCTGGCCAGACGCTGGCCCGAACTGACGGCTGCGCAGCGGGAAAGCCTTCATTCACCGTTGCCAGCGCTGACCGAGGCCGGGCATGAGCGTGCACTGGCCAGAGCGCTGGAGGGCCTGTATGAGCCCACCCTGGGAAGCCTCGACAGCGACCGCTTGCTACTTGACTGCATCCAACGACTGGGCCAATGGCCCGGTGAGCTTCATCTGGAGATTCGTGCCGCCAGCCCTGACGGCGAGTTGCTGGTCAGTTTCGGCCAACCGCAGGCCGGCCAGCGCGCGCTGCTGCTCAAATCAAGCCAAGCCTACGAAGTGTATCGGGGCGAACGCCCCGCACCCGGCCCCGTGTTCGCCGACCGCTACCAGGCATTGTATGCCGCTGTGCCAGCCAAACTCCGGCAATCCTGGGGCGACCTCGACGTACTGCGCGAACGGGTCCAGCGACTGGCTGCAAGCGAACGTCGGTTCTGGCCCTATCGCCTGTGGGGGCCGACGGCCAGCCGCACGGCGCCGAGGCTGCGACTGCGCGGCGGAGCGCCGCTGGACCCGTTGCCGCCACCTTCACCGTTCTTCAACGACTCGGTGCCAGCACGCTTGCGCAGGCTATACCCGTCCATCACACCGGAACAGGTCGACCAGCTGCGCCGCGGCTGGCAACACGCCATGCACTCGCCGGAGCTGGAACTGCAAATACGCGAAAACGCTTTGCGACAATTTCGCACCCATCTTCAACGTTGGGCTGCCGGCACAGCGCGCCGGCAACGGGCCAGTACCGCCATACTCAATAGCTGGCGGTACAATTCGATACTGCGCCTGCCCAATGGCGAGCACATACCGAACCTTGACCTCGCTGGCCTCGGGCTTGAAGACCTTGATCTGGCCACACTGAGGCTGCCCAACGGCCTGGAGCATGTGATCGAGCTGGACCTTGGCGGCAATTCAACCTTGAGCGAGTTGCCAGGGCATTGGCTCGACCGTCTGCCCAACCTGCGCAGGCTGATCCTCGGTCGTTGCGCCTTCGAGCGTCTGCCACAGCTTCCCGAACCCGACCAACTGACCTGGCTGGACATGGAGCACAACCGTATTACATGGGATGCCCATGCCCAGGCGGCACTGGAGCAGATGACTTCACTGCAGGTGCTGGACTTGTCACTGAATCCGCTGGTCAACGCACCCGACATGACCAGGATGAACACGATCGGGTCGTTGTTCATGGTCGAGTGCGGCCTATCAAAGCTGCCAAGCGGGCTGGAGCATCTCACCTCTCCCAGGGTCATCGATCTGTCGGACAACCATTTCGTGCGACTGCCCGCAGGCTTTGTGCTGCCCACCGCGACCGCCAATGCCGTGAGCCTTGAAAGCGAAACACTGGGACTGCCGATCCGCGAACAGATCGAGGACTACTACCAGCTTCATGGCGCCGATCTACTGGTTTCGGACTTCGAGTACGATCCCTTGCTACTGGACGCCAGCTCCGCCCGGTTACAGCTGTGGTCGCGCGTACCGCTGCACTACCGCCGCGAACTGCGCCTGCTGATCGACGACGTTGCCGAAAGTGACGATGTCGATGCTGGCTATCAGGAAATCTGGTCAGCGCTCGAGCACATGGATGTAGACGTCGAGTTCCGGGAGCGGGCGCTGGCCACGTCGGCCTCGCTGTTGCTGGATCTCTGAAGGCTCACGCACCGGCCTGGCGGCCCTGCTCACGGCGGGCCGCCAGCCAGCGCGCCAGGTCCGCCGCCGGCATCGGCCGCGCCAGCAGGAAGCCCTGGCCCTGGTCGCAGCCGGCATTGCGCAGGAAGTCGTACTGGGCCTGGGTTTCGATACCCTCGGCAGTGATGCGAAAGCCCAGCGCATGTCCAAGGTCGATGATCGCCCTGGCGACCGCCACGGCATCGTCGTCGTCCGGCAAGTCCTTGATGAAGGCGCGGTCGATCTTCAGATGGTCGATCGGCAAGGCCCGCAGGTAGGCCAGAGACGAGTAGCCGGTGCCAAAGTCGTCCACCGCAGTGGTCACGCCCATGGCCTGCAACTGGGCCAGCACCGCGCAGGCCTGTTGCTGGCTTTCCATCAGCAGGCTTTCGGTAATTTCCACCTCCAGCAGCTTGGGCGGCAGGTCATGACGTTCCAGGGCCTGGGCCAGGCTCGAGACATAATCGCTGCGTTCGATCTGCAGCGCCGCCACGTTGATCGCCAGCGGCCCGGGAATGCGGTCCTGGTCACGCCACGCCGCCATCTGCGCGCACGCCAGCTCCAGCACTCGCTCGCCCAGCGGAATGATCAGGCCGGTGCGCTCGGCCAGCGGAATGAACTCGCCAGGCGGTATCAGCCCATGAACCGGGTCGCGCCAGCGCAGCAGCGCCTCCACGCCTTCCAGGCAGCCGCTGAACAGGTCGACCTTGGGTTGGTACCACAGCTCGAATTCGTTCGCCTGCAACGCCCGGCGCAGGTTGCGTTCCAGGTCCAGGCGCTGCTGCAGGCGTGCGGTCATGTCGGCATGATACGGGCGCCAGGTATTGCGACCGCTTTCCTTGGCCACATACATGGCGGTGTCGGCGTGACGCAGCAGGCTGTCGACGTCCGCCCCGTGCTGGGGGCACCAGGCCAGGCCGATGCTGCCGGTGACCAGCGCGGCATTGCCGTTGAGGTCGAATGGCCGCTGCAGGCAGCGCAGCAGGCCGGCCAGTTGGTGGTTCACCTGGCCTTGGGTGCCGCGCAGCATGAACACGAATTCGTCGCCCCCCAGGCGACATACCCGGTCTGGGCTGTCGAGCTCCTGCAGGAAACGCGCAGTGGCTTGCTGCAGCAACAGGTCGCCCATGGCATGGCCGAGGCTGTCGTTGACCTGCTTGAAGCCATCGATGTCCAGCAACAGTACCGCCAACCCGTCCCCCTTGAGGACAGCCTCGGCCAGCTGCCGCTGGAACAACACCCGGTTGGGCAGACCGGTGATGGTGTCGTAATGGGCCAGGCGTTCCAGCTGCGCCTGAGAGCGGCGCAATTCGCGGTTGCGCTGCTGCAACTGGCGTTGCTTGCGATGGGTCTGGGTGAGAAACAGGCAGGTCAGGCCGGTGCAGGCCAGGGCGAACCAGAACACCGGCGAGGCGAACGCATTGGCCGGCAGGCCATCCGTTGGCCGCTGCACATCCAGCCGCCCAAGCCACGCAGAGACGCCAATACCCACCACGGCGAATCCGACTGGCAGCCAGCGGCAAAAGGCTTGGTGCAGCGTGCCGACGGTCGGCTCCTGCGCTTCTGGAGAGAGGGATTTGGACGGGATCATAAGCCTGCGAACACGGTCGATTGCTTCTGTATCGGCGCAGGGCCGGCAATGTTGAGCCAGACTGGTATTTTTCTTTGGCCAGGTGCATGCTCGAAGCTGAAGCGTTTCACCTACCCAGACTTGCGAGGTGCGGCACCCATGGATTCCCTGCTCGATTCGCTGTTTCCCAGCCCTGACGACATCCCCGAAGCGTGGCACCTCGACGCTCCCCTGGAGCAACGTGATTACCTGGTCAACGGTGAACTCAGGCGCTGGGACGGGCCGTTGGCCACGGTGCGCAGCCCGGTGTGGCTCAAGCACGCCGACGGTGAGCGCCAAGTGATCCTCGGCAGCGCCCCGCTGCTCGACGCCGACACCGCCCTTACCGCTCTCGACGCCGCCGTGCAGGCCTACGACAAGGGCCGCGGCCAATGGCCGAACATGCGGGTGGCCGAGCGTATCCAGCATGTGGAGGCGTTCCTCGCCCGCATGCGCGAACAACGCAGCGCCGTGGTCAAGCTGCTGATGTGGGAAATCGGCAAGAACCTCAAGGATTCGGAAAAGGAATTCGACCGCACCTGCGACTACATCGTCGACACCATCAACGCCCTCAAGGACCTCGACCGCCGCTCCAGCCGCTTCGAGCTCGAGCAAGGCACCCTCGGCCAGATCCGTCGGGCGCCGTTGGGCGTGGCGCTGTGCATGGGCCCCTACAACTATCCGCTGAACGAGACCTTCACCACGCTGATCCCGGCGCTGATCATGGGCAACACGGTGGTGTTCAAGCCGGCCAAGTTCGGCGTGCTGCTGATCCGCCCGCTGCTCGAAGCCTTCCGCGACAGCTTCCCGCCGGGGGTGATCAACGTCATCTATGGGCGTGGCCGGGAGACCGTCAGCGCATTGATGGCCAGTGGCAACGTCGATGTATTCGCCTTCATCGGCACGCACAAGGCCGCCAGCGACCTGAAGAAGCTGCACCCGCGCCCCCACCGCCTGCGTGCGGCCCTGGGCCTGGATGCCAAGAACCCCGGCATCGTGCTGCCGCAGGTGGACCTGGACAACGCGGTCGAGGAAGCCGTGACCGGCGCGCTGTCGTTCAACGGCCAGCGCTGCACGGCGCTGAAGATCCTGTTCGTGCACGAAGATGTGGTCGAGCCGTTCCTCGACAAGTTCCAGCGCAAGCTCGCCGCGCTCAAGCCAGGCATGCCCTGGGAGCCCGGCGTCGCCCTGACCCCGCTGCCGGAGCCGGGCAAGGTCGACTACCTCGACCAGCTGGTGGCCGACGCCACGGCCAAGGGTGCCCGCGTGCTCAATGAAGGCGGCGGGCTCAGCCGCGGCTCGTTCTTCTACCCGGCGCTGCTGTACCCGGTGAATCGCGACATGCGCGTGTACCACGAGGAACAGTTCGGCCCCGTGGTGCCCGTGGTGCCCTACCGCGACCTGCAGACCGTGATCGACTATGTGCTCGATTCCGACTTCGGCCAGCAACTGAGCCTGTTCGGCAACGACCCGGCCACCATCGGCAGCCTGGTCGACATCTTCGCCAACCAGGTCGGCCGCATCAACCTCAATGCCCAGTGCCAGCGCGGTCCGGACACCTACCCGTTCAACGGCCGCAAGAACAGCGCCGAAGGCACGCTGTCGGTGCATGACGCCTTGCGCGTGTTCTCCATCCGCACCTTGGTCGCGACCCGTTTCCAGGACGCCAACAAGACGCTGATCAGCGAGATCATCCGCAACCGGCAGTCGAGCTTCCTCACTACCGATTACATCTTCTGAAGGCCTGGGGTTTATAGACAATCGATCTAGCTGGCGTGTCGATCTTTCTTCGGTGCAAACGACTCTATGCAAAAGGGGCGCGTGGCGTGCCCCTTGCAACCGCAGTCATACAGGAGCCACGAACATGGCAGTCAAACCCATTCCCGAAGGCCAGCACAGCATCACCCCGTACCTGGCCATCAAGGACGCCGCCAAGGCCATCGAGTTCTACAAGAAAGCCTTCGGCGCGCAGGAGATGTTTCGCCTCGAAGGCCCGGACGGGCGCGTCGGCCATGCCGAACTCAGGATCGGCGATTCGTCGCTGATGCTGGCCGACCCCTGCGACAACATGGAAGGCGGCCTCACCGCCAGCCAGAAGCTCGACGGCGCTGCGGTAGGCCTGCACTTGTATGTCGAGGACTGCGACAAGGTCTACGCCCAGGCCCTTGCCGCCGGCGCCACCCAGTTGCACGAGGTCAAAGACCAGTTCTACGGCGACCGCAGCGGCACGCTGAAAGACCCGTTCGGCAATCTGTGGTTCGTCTCCACTCACAAGGAAGACCTCAGCCCCGAGGAGATTCGCGACCGCGCCGCGAAGATGTTCGGCGGCAACTGAACGCCAGGTTGAAAGCGACGCGGCTTTGCCCGAAGCTTGGGGCTCGTAGCTTGGAGCTGCCTCATGCGAATCATCGACAAAACCGCCGCGCAGGTGCGCAGCCTGACACCGGCCGAAGAGGAGCTGCTGGCGGGTTTCGCCAGCGGTAGCCTCGCCGGCCCCCGCCTGTTGCAGGCCAACCAGCTGCTGATGAAGGTGCGCAGCGCCAACCAGTGGCTGGCTTGCGATTGCCGCAAGGATGCGCTGCCGGTGCTCAATGTCACCCTCAACGGCAACACCGGCACGCTGTTTCTCAAGAACAACCCCGGCACCGCCGAACATGCACCCGGCTGCCCGTTCACCAAGGACGAACGCGAGGCTGCCGAGCGCGAGGCCGAGCCCGTCACGCCCGCCGCCTGGCTGGCACCGGATACGCCACTGCGCCTGATCGGTGATTTTCGCAAGGCCAGCGAAGGCGATGGTGGCAGCGGCGACGCCAGCGAGCGGCGCGAACAGCAGCGCCTGCTCTCGCTGCTGCTGACCTGGATCGAGACCAGCGGCCTGAACCTGTATGCCACACACCTGAAAAAGGACCTCACCGTCCAGTTCGCCGAACTGCGCAGTGTCGCCAGCCGCTACCCGTTGCTCGAGCGGGTGCCGGCCAGCAACTACCTGGAAACCCGGCTGGACATGAAGCACATGATGATGCTCAAGGCGCGCCTGCGCGAGGCCACGGTGTTCGGCAACCACCGCCGCCACGGGCTGATGCTCGACTGCGTCGATCAAGTGCGCGGGCGCAAGCTGTTCAACAACCGCAGCGAGGATGGCTTCGACTTCCAGGGCCATCATCTGTACTGGGGTGGCAACCGGGCGTCCGGGCCGCTGCTGGCTTTGGCACTGTACTCCCCGGCCACGGCAGGCAGCCATTTCTATGAGCTGATCCACGTGGCCAGCGTACCGGTGCTGTCGCGTTCACATATGTTCCCGGTCTATCGCGACGAAGAGCGCGAGCCGCTCAAGGCGTTGGTCTCGTTGATCGACTGGATGGCCGGCAAGGGCGTGAAAGTGCAGATGCGCCGGCCCGTGATCGGTGGCCAAGTGATGGATGAACTGGTGTTGACGTCGGATCAGGATCGGGTGTTGTCGGTGTCGTTGCTGGAGCAACCGCTCGGGCCAGAACCGGATGCGGAAAATTTCAAGCGCTTTGCCGACTTCAAGAGCCTGGAGACCTTCCGCAAGTATGTGGCGGGGTTCTTCATGCGTGAGCGCTGAAGGCTGCGCTGGCCCTATCGCCGGCAAGCCGGCTCCCACAAGGTTTGATGTGATCCTTGTGGGAGCCGGCTTGCCGGCGATAGGGCCTCGACATCACCCAAGAAACAACCGATACGCCGGATTCTCGGTCTCATCCCAATACCGATACCCCATCTCCTCCAGCGCCTGCGCCATCCCCGCCTGTTCATCCACCGGCACTTCCAGCGCCGCGAACACCTGCGCCTGCGCCGCACCATGATTACGGTAATGGAACAAACTGATGTTCCAGCGCTTGCCCAACCGCTCCAGAAAACCCAGCAACGCCCCCGGCCGCTCGGGGAACTCGAAGCGCAGCACCCGTTCTTCAGCCCCCGGCGCCGCATGCCCGCCCACGGTATGGCGCACATGCAGCTTGGCCAGCTCGTTGTCGGTCAGGTCGAGCACGCTGTAGCCCTGCTCGCCGAGGCTGGCCAGCAACCGATCGCGCGGATCATGCAGCGGGTGAGTCTGCACGCCGACGAACAGACGCGCCTCCTTGCCTGGGTAATAGCGGTAGTTGAACTCGGTGATCTGCCGCCGCCCCAGTGCCTGGCAGAATGCACGGAAACTGCCCGGCTGTTCGGGGATGGTCACGGCGATGATCGCTTCGCGCTGCTCGCCCAGCTCGGCGCGCTCGGCCACATGGCGCAAGCGGTCGAAGTTGACGTTGGCCCCGGAATCGATGGCCACCAGGGTCTGCCCCTGCACGCCCTCACGGGCCACGTACTTCTTGATCCCGGCCACGGCCAGGGCACCTGAAGGCTCGGTGATGGAACGGGTGTCGTCGTAGATGTCCTTGATCGCCGCGCACAGTTCGTCACTGCTGACCGTGACCACTTCATCGACGAAGTGCCGGCACAGTTCGAAACAATGGGCACCGACCTGGGCCACCGCCACGCCGTCGGCGAAGGTACCGACCTGCGGCAGGATCACCCGCTCGCCTGCGGCCAGCGCGGCCTGCAGGCAATTGGAATCTTCCGGTTCGACGCCGATCACCTTGACCTGCGGTCGCAGGTACTTCACGTACGCCGCGATACCGGCCACCAGCCCACCGCCGCCCACAGGCACGAAGATCGCATCCAGCGCCCCCGGTTGCTGACGCAGGATCTCCATGCCAACGGTGCCCTGCCCGGCGATCACGTCCGGGTCGTCGTAGGGCGGTACGAAGGTCGCGCCTTCGTTGTCGGCCAAGGTCAGCGCATGGGCCAGGGCATGGGGGAAGCTCTCGCCGTGCAGCACCACCTCACCGCCCCGCGAACGCACACCCTCGACCTTGAGCGAAGGGGTGGTGGTCGGCATCACGATGGTCGCCTTGATGCCCAGCCGAGCGGCCGCCATGGCCACGCCCTGAGCGTGGTTGCCCGCCGAGGCAGTGATCACCCCGCGCTCGCGCTGGGCCGTGCTCAGGCGCGAGAGCCGGGTGTAGGCACCGCGGATCTTGAACGAGAAGGTCGGTTGCAGGTCTTCGCGCTTGAGCAATACCTGGTTGCCCAGGCTGGCGGACAGTGCCGGGGCCCGTTGCAGCGGGGTCTCGATGGCCAGGTCGTACACCGGCGCCGAAAGGATGCGCCGCACCTGCTCCGACAGCAGCTGCTGCGGGGTTGGCGAGGTACGTGGGCTGACGTTGAGGTTGGTCATCGATGCAACTCCTTGGCTTTATTCACGTTGCCCAGGAGTCAGAGAGAAAAAACCCGCCTCCAGGGCGGGTTCGGTGCACGTACGCGCTAACCCGCCAAACTGATAATGGCGGTAATAATAATGGCGTTCACGTGCGGGAAAGTGTTCATGGGGTGGGAACTTATCCTGCCCGATGCGGGCAAGTCAACACTTGGCTTGCTGGGCCGAGAGCGGCACGTCGAACACCTTGTCGAAGCCCCACTGGAACACGAAGGCATAGACGAAGAAGAACACGAACAGCGCCAGGTTGGTAAGGAGCGCCGCCCACAGGCTGACATCCAGCCAGTACGCCACCAGCGGCAGCAGGAGCACCACCAGGCCGCCTTCGAAGCCCAGGGCATGCAGCAGTCGGCGCATGAAGGTGCGCTCACGTTTGTGCTGGCGGGCTTCCCAGCGCTCGAACACCCAGTTGAAGCCCATGTTCCAGCTCATCGCGATGCCCGACATCAGCATCGACAGCACGGCCGACTGGGCCATGCCGGCCCCGAACGCCAGCTCCAGCGCCGGTGCCACGCAGGCCACGGCGATGACCTCGTAGAGAATGGCCTGGACGATCTTGCGTGCCTTGCCTTGCATGTGCAGCTCCATGATGAAAAGCCATGACAAATTACAAGGTGCATCCTACAAGAAAAAGTCTGGGATACACATTTGTCTGACCGTTCAATCAACCGTGCGCATTGGACAACCCCGCCCCTGACTGCTTGTATCTATCCATTGCAAACGACAACGAGTCGTATCGCTTCGTCCGGCAAATCGAACGAGGAACACGTCGATGGCTAACACCGTCATGATGGTATTCGGCACCCGCCCAGAGGCGATCAAGATGGCCCCGCTGGCCAGGGTACTGCGCGAATGGCCGGACCTGGACCTGCATATCTGCTCCACCGGCCAGCACCGCGAGATGCTCGGGCAAGTGCTCACGGCGTTCGGCCTGAGCGTCGACCAGGACCTCAAGGTGATGACCCAGAACCAGACCCTCAATGGCCTGGCGCGCGACCTGCTGGACAAGATCGACAAGGCCTATGAGCAGGTCAAGCCAGACATCGTGCTGGTGCATGGCGACACCACCACCAGCTTCATCGCAGGCCTGGCCGCCTTCCACCGGCACATTCCCATCGGCCATGTAGAGGCCGGGCTGCGCACCGGCAACCTGCAGCAGCCCTGGCCGGAAGAAGCCAACCGGCGCCTGACCGGGGTGATTGCCGACCTGCACTTCGCCCCCACCACCAAGTCCCGTGACAACCTGCTGCGCGAAGGGGTGCCGCTGGAAAACATCGAAGTCACCGGCAACACCGTGATCGACGCCTTGCTGTGGATGCGCGAGTACCTGTCCGCCAGCGCCTGGCACCCGGCAGCCGACTCCCCCCTGCACGCCCTGCGCGACGACCAGCGCATGGTGCTGATCACCGGCCATCGCCGGGAAAACTTCGGCGCCGGCTTCGAGCGCATCTGCCTGGCCCTGGCCGAACTCGCCCTGCGTCATCCCGACGTGCAGTTCGTCTACCCCGTGCACCTCAACCCGCATGTGCAAAAAGCGGTGTACGGGCTGCTGTCCGGGCGCGACAACATCCTTCTGGTGCCGCCCCAGGACTACCAGCATTTCGTCTGGCTGATGAACCGCGCGCACATCATCCTGACCGACTCCGGCGGCATCCAGGAAGAAGCCCCGGCCCTGGGCAAGCCGGTGCTGGTTCTGCGCAAGGTCACCGAACGGCCCTCGGTGCTGGAGGGTGGCACGGTCAAGCTGGTCGGCACCCTGACCGAGCGCATCGTCAAGGAGACCAGCCACTTGCTCGACGACGACGCGGCCTACCGGCAGATGGCGCGGGTCTTCACCCCGTTCGGCGACGGCCACGCCAGCGAGATCATTGTCGAACGCCTGAGCCGCTGGTTCGAGGAAACCGCCAATCAACGGGATGACGCATGAGCCTGGCTTTTATCGACTTCCTGACCTATGTGCTGTTCGGCCTCAAGATCCTGGCGATCATCCTCGCCACCCTGATGTTCCTGCTGGGCCTCGATGACCTGTTCATCGACCTGTGCTATTGGGGCCGCAAGCTGATCCGGCGCTTTCGCATCTACGACAAGTACGAGAAGGCCGACGAGAAACGCTTGTACGAAGTGCCGGAAAAACCCCTGGCGATCATGGTCCCGGCCTGGAACGAGGTGGGCGTGGTCGGCGAAATGGCGCGCCTGGCAGCCTCGACCATCGACTACGAGAACTACCAGATCTTCGTTGGCACCTACCCCAACGACCCGCAGACCCAGGCCGACGTCGACGCCGTCTGCCTGCACTACCCCAACGTGCACAAGGTGGTCTGTGCCCGCCCCGGTCCGACCAGCAAGGCCGACTGCCTGAACAACATCATCGACGCCATCCTGCGCTTCCAGGACGATGCGCGCATCGAGTTCGCCGGTTTCATCCTGCACGACGCCGAAGACGTGATCTCGCCCATGGAGTTGCGGCTGTACAACTACCTGTTGCCCAACAAGGACATGATCCAGATCCCGGTGTACCCCTACGCACCGGAATGGAAAGGTTTCACCGCCGGGCACTACGTGGACGAATTCGCCGAGAACCACGGCAAGGACGTGATCGTGCGCGAAGCGCTTACCGGCCAGGTGCCCAGCGCAGGCGTCGGCACCTGCTTCAGCCGCCGCGCCATCAGCGCGCTGCTCGAAGATGGCGACGGCATCGCCTTCGACGTGCAGAGTCTTACCGAAGACTACGACATCGGCTTTCGCCTGAAGCAGAAAGGCATGAAGTGCATCTTTGCCCGCTACTCCATCAGCGACCCGGCGCTGACCCTCAAGCAGGAATGGCGCCTGGGCATGAGCCGTGAGTTTTCCCAGGTGATCTGCGTGCGCGAGCACTTCCCGCGGGACTGGCAGCACGCCATCCGGCAGAAGTCGCGGTGGATCGTCGGCATCGTGTTCCAGGGCACCAGCAACCTCGGCTGGAGCCGTACCGGCGCGCTCAACTACTTCCTCTGGCGCGACCGCCGCGGGCTGTTCGCCTACTTGCTGAGTTTTTTGGTCAACCTGTTGCTGCTGGTGCTGCTGGCCATGTGGCTGGTAACGGTGATCGCCCCGCAATCGTGGCGTTTCATGTCCATTCTCAGCGACAGCTGGCTGCTCACCACCCTGCTATGGATCAACGGCCTGATGCTGATCAACCGCCTGTTCCAGCGCGGCTGGTTCGTTACCCGCTTCTACGGCATCGGCGAAGGCCTGCTGTCGGCGCCGCGGATGATGTGGAGCAACTTCGTCAACTTCTTCGCCAACCTGCGCGCCCTGCGCCAGGTCATGGAGATGGGCGATTCGCGCCGGGTAGCGTGGGACAAGACCACCCACGAGTTCCCCGCCCTCGCCTCGCCGGCGCGCACCCCGCTGGGCCAACGGCTGGTGGCCAAAGGCCTGATCAGCGAGCAGCAGCTGGAACAGGCCATCACCAGCCCGGTGCGCCGCCGCCTGGGCCGCGAACTGTTGCTGCGCGGCTGGCTGAGCAGCGAACAACTGGTGCAGGCCCTGGCCGAGCAACTCGACCTGCCCTGGGCACCGCTCAACCCGTTCAAGCTCGATGCACGGCTGATCGCCACCCTGCCCCGCCGGCTGGCCACCCATTACGGGGTGCTGCCGGTGGCGGAGGATGGCGACACGCTGGTGCTGGCCAGCGAGACCCCGGTCAGCCAGGTGTCGCTGGGGGTGATCAGCCGCCAGCTCAAGCGCCCGGTGAGCTGCCGCCTGGCCCCCCAGGGCCGGGTCACCCTGGGCCTGGGCTACCACTACCCCAGCCCCTGGCAGACAGAGCAGACCCGGCACATGCTCGAGGTGCTCGAGCAGCACCAGGACAACGCCGAACTGATCGAGCAGGTCAGCTGCCACCAGGTCATGCTCGGCACCTTGCTGCAGGTGCGCGGCATGGTGCCGGTGACGCTGTTCAACCAGGCACTGATCGATTTCGACCCCGAGCGGCAAAGCCTCGGCGAGCACCTGATCGCCCGCGGCATCATCACCGAGCAGGTGCTGCAGCAAGCCCTCGCCGAACAGGCCAGCGAGCAGCAGGCCGCCTATGACCTGATCCGGGAGGTGGCATGAAGCCGCGTTTTACCCTGACCTTCACCAGCCTGTTGCTGTGCTCCGCCGCGCTGCCCTCGCTGGCCGCGCCGATGACCGAGTTCCAGCGCTTCACCAGCTACCCGTTCATGGAGCGCAGCTACCGCGAAGCGAAGAAGGACAACTGGGTCGAAGTCGAGCGCCTGACCCGCCACGTGCTCGGCCGGGTACCGAACAACGACGAGGCCCGCGCCCTGCTGGTCGAGGCCCTGGCCCACCAACGCCGCTACAAGGACGCTGAAGCCGTCGCCGAGCAGATGGCCGGCAGCGCCGAACAGGCCGATACCTTGCAGGAACTGCGCCTGACCTGGATCGAACAGGACCCGCCGGCGGCCAGCCAGGTGGAAAGCTGGATGGCCAGCGCCGATGCCAACCAGCGCGTTCGCCTGTGGCAGGCCTATAGCCTGAGCCTTGCCAAGTTCGGCGGTGCCGGCAAAGCCCTGGACTGGCTCAGCCAGATCCCCCCGCGCAACGACGGCCGGGTATTGCGCCTGGCGCGAGCCAATTTCGCCGAGCAACTGCGCGACTGGAACCAGACCATCGAACAGCTGCAACCGCTGGCCGACAAGGGCCAGCTGCCCGCACAGGACTGGCAGCGCCTGGCCAATGCCTATATCCAGCAAGTCGACGAGCAGGGGCTGAACAAACTGCTGCAGACGGCGCCCTCCGCCGAGGCGGCCAACCAGGCCCGCCTGGCCATGGCCAACCGAGCGATCGCCGTGGGTCACAACCAGCAGGCGCAGCGTTGGCTGCAAACCCTGCCGAGCGACCAGTTGCAACGACCGGAACAACGTCAGCAATTGTGGGAACTGGCCCGGGAAGGGGGCGACGCGCCCCTCGTCATGCGCCTGAGCAATGAGCTGCAGCGCCCCTGCCTGGAAACCGTGGACTGGCTGTCCCGGCATGACCCGGACCTTGCCCGCGAACAGTTCAAGGGTTGCGCAGACCAGGCGGATGCACGCGCCTATGCCGTGCTCAAGCAGCGCCTGTACGGTGACCCGGTGCAACCGCCGCAACCGCGCACGGCAGCCGAGTGGGAGCGCCGCTACCGCCAGAGCGGCGACCTGGCGGCGCTGGAGCAAACCACCTTCCTGCTGCTGCAACAAGGCCAGGCCGGGCACGCCCGGTCATTGCTGGAGCAGGCCTACGACCGCCGCCAAGGCCGGCTGACGCCGTCGCTGCTGCAGCGCCTGGGCAATCTCTATGCGCGCAGCGACAGCTCGCTGGACAACCGGCGCATGCTCGGCCTGGTGCCCAGGGTCGATGCCGCTACCCGCGCGCAGCTGCTGGGCCGCCTGGCCGAGAACGGGCAATGCGATGCCGTGCGCCAGGCCATTCCCGCCACGCCGACCGAAGCCGGCCAACTGCGCGCCCTGGGCCGCTGCGCCATGCCCGACCAGCCCGGTGAGGCCGTGGTCTATTACCAGGCCGCCGAGCGCCTCGGCGGCGCTGGCGACCGCCTGCCGCTGGCCTATGCCCTGGAAGCCGCCGGCGACTCGCAGTCGGCGGCGCCGATCTGGCGCAGCCTGCCGGACAGCGCCTGGACCGACAATGCCCGGCTGACGGCGGCCAGCGGCGCCCTGAACAACGGCGATGCCCAGGCCGCCCGCCACTACTGGGATGGCGCCCGGCACCAGAGTGCCGATGACTGGGCCCTGGGTGCCAGCATCGCCCAGCGCCAGGGCGACCCCCACGCGGCCCTCGAATTCCAGCGCCGGGCCCTGGCCCACAACCCGCGCGCCGATCACTACTATGCCGCCGCCAGCACCGCGCAAACCGCTGGCGACAGCGCGCAGAGCACGGCCTGGCTCGCCGAAGCCGTGCGCCTGGCCCCTGACCAGCCGCGCTACCGCGCCGACTACGGCATGCGCCTGGCCGCCTCGCCCGACAAAACCCAGCGCCGCCAGTCGATCCCCTACCTGGAGCGGGCCACCCGCGACTTCCCGGAAGACTATCGCCTGGGCGAGACCTTGGCGCTGCGCTACGACGAAGCCGAGGACAGCGCCTCGGCGCGACGGGAACTGCGCCGGATCATCGACGTGGAAGAGCACCTGGTCGACGCCGACGACGAGTACGGCAGCCTCGAAGCGCGCAAATACCGGCAGCGCCGGGCCCATGAGAGCCTGTCTCGGCGCGACACCGTCACCCTGGCCAGCACCTGGTCGCCGGCAGGCACCTCGACCAACGACAAGTTCCTCGACAACGGCCAACGCAGCGGTACGTCACGCAAGGCCCAGTCGCAGAACGTGCAGTTGGCCATGTGGGACCACGCCCTGGGCGAGGAGCCCAGCCGCAACGGCAGCACCCTGTCGGTCTATGGCCGCGTGCTGTTCGGAGGCCAGAGCCGCACCGACTACGCCCAGAGCATGGGCACCGGGGTCGGCCTGCGCTACAAGCCACTGGGCCAGGCCAACCTCAACCTGTATGCCGAGCTGTATCACCAGCGGCAGATCGATGATGAGCACTACAGCGGTCTGAGCCTGGGCGAGCTGCTCAGCCCGGCCAAGGTCGGCGGCAACTGGGGCGACCTGCGGCACAACGCGCAATCGAGCAACGACCTGCTGCTGCGCGCCACCTCCTCGTTCCTCGACCAGGGCGACTGGCGCAACGACTGGCGGGTCGATGAGGACGACTGGAACGAACGCTTCCTCTATCTGGACGCTGCCTGGTGGACCCGTGCCGGCGACCACGCCTGGCTGTCGCGCTACCAGCAGGGCCACGCCTGGAAACTGCCCGGCTCCTCGCCACAGACCGTCATGCCCTATGGCTTCCTCGAATTCTCCAGCCAGGACCCGAGCAACGACTGGCGCCAGGATGCCCGCGCCGGGGTCGGCGTGCGCTGGCAATGGTGGTTCGACGATGATCGCTACAACGCCTACCGCGGTTCGCTGAAAGTGCGCGCCGAATACCAGCAGTCGCTGGGGGGCAACCTCTACGTGCGCGCCGATGGCGTGCTGGTTGGCGCGGAGATGAACTTCTGATGCGTACCTTGCTGGCAATCTGCATGCTTGCCCTGTGCCTGCCGGCCATGGCCGACCAGCGCCTGTTCTATCAGCCACTGAACCGCGATGCCGGAGTGACCCCCGCCCAGTGGCAGCAGCTGTGGCGGGCGACGGCAGCCCAGGGCGGCAAGACCCTGATCGTGCAATGGAGCGCCTACGGCGACAGCGATTTCGGCGGCCCCCAGGGCTGGTTGGCGAACAGCTTGCGCCAGGCCCGGGCCCAGGGGCTGGAGCTGGTGCTGGGGTTGTACATGGACCCGGCATACTACCAGCGCATCGACGAACTCGACGGCGATGGGCTGAGCAGCTACTGGAAAGCGCAACTGGGCCGCTCGCTCGGCCAGTACCAGCGGCTGCGCCAGGACTGGCAGTTGCCCGTGGCGGGCTGGTACCTGCCGCTGGAGCTGGACGACCTGCATTTTCGGGATGCGCTCCGGCGCCAGGCGTTGTTCACCCAGCTGCAGGCGTTCAACCGGCAGCTGGACAAACCCTTGCATATCAGCGCCTTCAGCGCAGGCAAGCTAGCACCGCGACCGAATGCCGCATGGCTGGATGAACTTGCAGGCTTGGGCTTGACTGTGTGGTGGCAGGACGGCGTCGGGACCGGGCGGTTGCAGCCCATGGTACGCCAGGGCTACGAGCAGGCCTTGCCGTGCAGGGTGGGTGTGGTGCGCGAGGCGTTTCGCCAGGTGAGCGCACCGGGGCAGGCGTTTCGCGCAGAGCCTGCCGAGCCGAAGCTCGGCACCGGGTGCCATGCCGAGGCAGTGTTTGCACTGCGCTACCGGCCTTGGGCCCGGGGTATCCTGCCATTGAATTGAGTGCCTGTACCGGCCCGGTCGCCGGCAGGCCGGCTCCCACATCGCAGCCTGTGCTGACTTTGTGGGAGCCGGCTTGCCGGCGATTGGGCCGCAGCGGGCAAAAGCAGTCCTCACAAGGAACCCCAATGCTCAGGACCCTCCAGGAACACGTCCGCCAACAAGTCGCCCCCGCCGCGCTGCGTTCGGAATTTCGCCAATACGAATTCGAGAACGCGCGGCGCGTCTGCCAGCTCATCTTCTGCGTCAGCATCATCATATGGGTGGTGTTCGACCTCATCGTCAGCTACATCGGCAAGCAGGGCTTCACCTGGCTGTCGGTGGTGTTCATCGCGCTGATGTGCAGCCTCACCGTGGTGCTGGGTTTCACCCGCAAAAGCCATCACTTCGATGTCCTGAACCTGCTGTTCGTCGCCATCATCACCGTGGGCATGCGCCTGATCACCGACGGCCTTCCGGTCGAGCTGCGTGCGCTGTGGCTGGTACTGGTCATCTCGACCGTGCTGTACAGCGTGTCGGTACTGCCGGTGCGGCGGTGGTCATTCTTCTGTGTCCTGGTGCTCACCTGGGCCATACTCAACCCGTTCTACGGCACCGACATCGAACTGAACCACCTCGAAGCCATCATGCTGATCTGCTACGCCGTGTTCCTGAGCGGCCTGGTGATCTACACCTACCTGCGCCTGCGCCAGACCAAGCTGCACAATTTCTACATGGCCAAGTTGCTGCTGGAGCAGGCCTACGTCGACGTACTGACCGAGATCCCCAACCGCCGCTCGTTCATGACCCAGGCCGAGCGCCAGTTGCAGGCCGCGCCGGGCGGGCAGTACCTGGCGATGATCGATATCGACAACTTCAAGAAGGTCAACGACCGCTTCGGCCATGACATCGGCGACCAGGTTCTCAAGCGCGTGGCCGTGCATATCAAGGCGTCCATGGGCAACTACGAATTCGCCAGGCTCGGCGGCGAGGAGTTCGCCATCTTCTTCAAAGGCCTCGACCAGGAAGGCGCCGAGCGGCAAGTGGCGGCCTTGTGCAAGCGGGTACGGGAAGACGTGGGCGAACATCCGGTGACCATCAGCATCGGCCTGACCCGGGTGGACAGCGCAGACACCCTGACCATGGCGCTGGTCAAGGCCGACCAGGCGCTGTACGAGGCCAAGCGCAGTGGCAAGGACAGGTTCGTGCTGTGGACTGCCGAGCTGGCGGAAAGCGACTAGCAGGTCCGGCCCTATCGCCGGCAAGCCGGCTCCCACAGGTCCAGCACAGGACTCACTGGCTGTGGAGTACCTGTGGGAGCCGGCTTGCCGGCGACAGGGCCAAAGCAGCCACCCTACCCACCCCCAGGCAAACGAATCCTGAACTGCGCCCCGCCCAGCGCCGACTGCGCCACGGTCAGCGTCCCGCCCTGCCCCTCGATCGCCCGGCGGCTGATCGCCAACCCCAGGCCAAAACCGCCGGTATTGCGGTCCCGGCTGCGGTCCAGGCGGTAGAACGGCTGGAAGATCCGCTCACGCTCCTGCGCCGGGATGCCGATCCCGTCATCCTCGACCGTCAACAGGCAGGCGCCGTCCTCTTCCAGGCGCAGGCGCAACAGCAGGCTCTGGTCGCAGTAGCGCATGGCATTGCGCACCAGGTTCTGCACCGCCCGGGCCGTCAGCCGCGGGTCGAGCACGAAGCGTGGCAATTCACCCTCGGCCCGCACCTCCCAGCGAATGCCACGGGCATCGAGCTCTTCGGCAAAGCCGCCGAGCACACTGTCGACCAGCTCCAGCAACGACACCTCGACCCGCTCACGGGCCTGGTCGGCGTTGTACAACCGGCTGTAGGACAGCAACTCCAGCACCAGCTCGTCCAGTTCGCGCACATGCCCCACCAGCTCCAGCAGGCGCTTGCGACTGGCCGGCGGCACTTCGTCGAACAGCAGCACCAGACCGAAATCCAGGCGGGTGAGCGGCGTGCGCAGTTCATGAGACACCGCATCGAGCAGTTCGCGCTGCTGGTTGACGTGGCGCTCCAGGTCGCTGGCCATGGTGTCGAACACTCCGGCCAGCTCGCCGATGTTCGAATGCGGCGAAATGTGCGTGCGTTCGGCCATCTGCCCCTGACCCAGGCGCCGTGCGGTTTCCTTGAGGCGCTCCAGGTCTCGCCAGTGCGGCCACACCCAGATCAGCAGGCAGCCCAGCATGGCGGCGCCGATCAGCACGGTCACGCCCCAGGACAACAGGTTGATATCCAGCGGGTCAGGCGGTGCGTGCAGACGCACCAGCCATTCCTTGTCCAACGGTGCCAGCACCGTCTGGTAGTAGCCCCAGTCGCCAATGCGCACCGCGTACCGCCCCTGTTCCAGGTGCGCTTTCTCAGACGGGCTGAGGTCGGCCTGGTCGTTGCGCAGCAGGCCGACCTGCAAGGGCGCGAACGCCTCGGCCAACGCCTTCTCCACCGCCGGCCATTGCTCGCGCGGGGCCTGGCGAAACTGCCGGACGATCAGCGTCTGCACGCCCTTGGCCTGGTCCAGGTTGTAGGCCATGAAACGCTCGTGGAACAGCCCGACGATGGCGTCGGGGATCAGCAGCAGCGCGCCGGCATAGGCGACGATGATCACCAGGTACAGGCGCACCAGGATCTTCAGCACCCCTTCAGCACTCCCACTCGACGCGGCTGAACAGGTAGCCCTTGCCCCACACCGTCTTGATCTTGCGGGCTTCGCCGGCGCTGTCGTCGAACTTGCGGCGCAGCTTGGAGATGGCCACATCGACCGAACGGTCGGTGCCATTGAACTCGATACCCCGCAGTTGCTGGAGAATGCGGTCACGGCTGAGCACTTCGCCGGCGTTGCGCGCCAGTACCACCAGCAGGTTGTATTCGCCGCTGGACAATTCGACCTCCTCGCCGCGCCAGCGGACCAGCCGTTCGGCCAGGTCGATGCACAGCCCGCCGACCTGGATCCGTTCGTTGTCCAGGCGCGGCTCGTTGACACTGCTGCGGCGCAGCAGGGTGCGCACGCGGGCCAGCAGCACCCGCGGCTCGCAGGGCTTGGTGACGTAGTCGTCGGCACCCATTTCCAGGCCCAGGACCTGGTCGTGGCTGTCGTCGCGGGCGGTCAGCATCAGGATCGGCAGGCTCTGCGAGGCCTGGCGTAGCAGGCGGCACACCTGCAGGCCGTCGATGCCCGGCAGCATCAGGTCGAGGATCACCAGGTCCGGCTTGTCGCGGTGGAAGCTGTCCAGCACGTGGTCGCCGCGGGCGATCACCCGCACATGGAAGTCGTTGCGTTGCAGGTAGCTGGCGATCAGCTCGGACAGGGCACTGTCGTCTTCGACCAGGAGAATGTTCGGCATAGGGGCTTAACGAAATGAAAGGCGCGGATCAGCCCGCTTCGGCACGCAGAGTATAGAGTCCTGCACGCCGGCAGGATTATTCGTCACACTTTTTCACACACATCCTACAGCTGTTAACAGGCACCCAGGGAACGCCTGCCGTAGCATACAGCCGTCATCATCGGAAGATCCGCATGCCTACCATCCTCCCCCCTCGCCTGCGCCCCGTGGCGCTCGTGGCGCTGTTGGCCTTGCCCCTGGCCGGTTGCAACGACAGCACCGAACAGGCCGAACACGCCCCCCTGCCCCAGGTTCGGGTAGAAACCCTGCAACTGCAGCCGCTGGCCATCAGCACCGAACTGAGCGGGCGTATCCTTGCCCCACGCACCGCAGAAGTGCGTGCCCGCGTTGCCGGGGTCGTGCTCAAGCGCATCTACCGTGAGGGCAGCGACGTCAAGCAGGGCGACGTGCTGTTCCTCATCGACCCGGCCCCGTTCAAGGCCGACCACGACAGCGCCCGCGCCACCTTGGCCAAGGCCCAGGCCAACCTGTACCAGGCGCGCCTGCAGGAGCAACGCTACCGTGAACTGGTCGACGACAAGGCGGTCAGCCTCCAGGAGTACGACAACGCCCGCGCTGCCTTCCTCCAGGCCGATGCCGTGGTTGCCGAGGCCAAGGCCGCCCTCGAGCGGGCGCGCCTGAACCTGGGCTATGCCACGGTTACCGCGCCGATCTCCGGGCGCATCGGCCGGGCCCTGGTGACCGAAGGTGCGCTGGTGGGGCAGAACGAGTCCACGCCCCTGGCCACCATCCAGCAACTGGACCCGATCCACGCCGACATCACCCAGTCGACCCGCGAGCTCAACGCCCTGCGCCGCGCCCTGCGCGCCGGCGAGCTGCAGCAGGTGGGCAACAGCGAGGCACGCGCCACGCTGATCCAGGATGACGGCAGCGCCTACCCGCTGCCCGGCAAGCTGCTGTTCTCCGACCTCAGCGTCGACCCGAGCACCAACCAGATCACCTTGCGCAGCGAGTTCCCCAACCCCGACCTCGACCTGCTGCCTGGCAGCTACGTGCGCGTGCGCCTGCAGCAGGCGCTGCAGCCCAAGGGCATCAGCGTGCCGCAGCGGGCCATCCTGCGCGACAGCGCGGGGGTGCCGAAAGTGCTGGTGGTCGACGCCCAGGCGCGCATCGGCGAACGCCAGGTGCAGCTGGGCAGCGTCCAGGGCGACCGCTGGATCGTCAGCGACGGCCTGGTCGCGGGCGATCGCGTGGTGGTCGAAGGCCTGCAGCACGTCAAGGCCGGCGACCAGGTCCAGGTCGAAGCCACCCCGGGCAACCCGCCCATCGCCCAGCACAACGGCCAGTGAGGGCCTGACCCATGCCGCAGTTCTTCATCGACCGCCCGATTTTCGCCTGGGTGGTCGCAATGTTCATCGTGCTTGCCGGCGCGCTGGCCCTGCCCCAGCTGCCAGTGGCGCAATACCCCAACGTGGCCCCGCCGCAGGTGGAAATCTACGCCGTGTACCCGGGCGCTTCGGCAGCGACCCTGGACGAAAGCGTGGTCAGCCTGATCGAACAGGAGCTCAACGGTGCCGACAACCTGCTGTACTTCGAGTCGCAGAGCAGCCTGGGCAGCGCCACCATCACCGCCACCTTCGAGCCGGGCACCCACCCGGACCTGGCCCAGGTCGACGTGCAGAACCGCCTCAAGGTGGTCGAGTCGCGCCTGCCCCGGGCCGTGACCCAGCAGGGCCTGCAGGTCGAGAAGGTGTCCACCGGCTTCCTGCTGCTCGGTACCCTCACCTCGGTGGATGGCAGCCTCGACGAGACCGCGCTGTCGGACATCCTCGCGCGCAACGTGATGAACGAAATCCGTCGCCTCAAGGGCGTCGGCAAGGCCCAGCTGTATGGCGCCGAGCGCGCCATGCGCATCTGGATCGACCCGCGCAAGCTTGTCGGCTTCAACCTCACGCCCAACGACGTGGCCGTCGCCATCGCCGCGCAGAACGCCCAGGTCGCCCCTGGCAGCATCGGCGACCTGCCGGCCCGCGGCAGCCAGGAAATCACTGCCAATGTGGTGGTCCAGGGCCAGCTGAGTACACCCGAGGAATTCGCCGCGATCGTCCTGCGGGCCAACCCGGATGGTTCGACGGTGACCATCGGCGATGTCGCCCGGGTCGAGATCGGCGCCCAGGAGTACCAGTACGGCACGCGCCTGAACGGCAAGCCGGCCAGTGCGTTCAGCGTGCAGCTGGCGCCGGGGGCCAATGCCATGGAAACCGCCACGCTGGTGCGGGCGAAGATGAAGGAACTGGCGCGCTACTTCCCCGAAGGTGTCAAGTACGACATCCCCTATGACACCTCACCGTTCGTCAAGGTGTCGATCCAGCAGGTCATCAACACCCTGTTCGAAGCCATGCTGCTGGTGTTCGCGGTGATGTTCCTGTTCCTGCAGAACCTGCGTTACACCCTGATCCCGACCCTGGTGGTGCCGGTGGCGCTGATGGGTACCTTCGCGCTGATGCTGGCGCTGGGCTTCTCGATCAACGTGCTGACCCTGTTCGGCATGGTCCTGGCCATCGGCATCCTGGTCGACGATGCCATCGTGGTGGTGGAGAACGTCGAGCGGATCATGGCCGAAGAAGGCCTGCCGCCCAGGGAGGCCACGCGCAAGGCCATGGGCCAGATCAGCGGTGCCATCGTCGGCATCACCCTGGTGCTGGTGGCGGTGTTCCTGCCGATGGCCTTCATGAAGGGTTCGGTCGGCGTCATCTACCAGCAGTTCTCGCTGTCGATGGCGGTGTCGATCCTGTTCTCGGCGTTCCTTGCCCTGAGCCTGACCCCGGCCCTGTGCGCGACCCTGCTCAAGCCCCTGGCCAAAGGCGAGCACCACGAACGCAAAGGCTTCTTTGGCTGGTTCAACCGCCGTTTCGAGGCCATGAGCAACGGTTACCAGCGCTGGGTGGTCCAGGCACTCAAGCGCAGCGGCCGCTACCTGCTGGTGTACGGCGTGCTGCTGGCCGTGCTCGGCTACGGCTTCAGCCAGTTGCCCACGGCCTTCCTGCCGACCGAGGACCAGGGTTACACCATCACCGACATCCAGTTGCCCCCGGGTGCCAGCCGCATGCGCACCGAACAGGTGGCGGCGCAGATCGAAGCGCACAACGCCGAAGAACCTGGCGTGGGCAATACCACGGTGATTCTCGGTTTCAGCTTCTCCGGCAGCGGGCAGAACGCGGCGCTGACCTTCACCACCTTGAAGGACTGGTCCGAACGCGGCGGCGACGACAGCGCCCAGTCGATTGCCGACCGGGCCAGCGCGGCCTTTTCGCAGATCCGCGATGCGGTCGCGTTCTCGGTGCTGCCACCGCCAATCGACGGCCTGGGCGAATCCACCGGCTTCGAGTTCCGCCTGCAGGACCGGGGCGGCATGGGCCATGCCGAGCTGATGGCCGCGCGTGACGAGCTGCTCGCAGGCGCCGGCAAGAGCAAGGTGCTGGTCAACGTGCGCGAAGCCTCGCTGGCCGAAAGCCCGCAGGTGCAGCTGGAGATCGACCGCCGCCAGGCCAACGCACTGGGCATCTCGTTCGCCGACATCGGTGCAGTGCTGGACACCGCCGTGGGCTCCAACTACGTCAACGACTTCCCCAACCAGGGCCGCATGCAGCGGGTGGTGGTGCAGGCCGAAGGCGATCAGCGCAGCCAGGTCGAGGACCTGCTGAAGATCCATGTGCGCAACGACAGCGGCAAGATGGTGCCACTGGGCGCCTTCGTCCAGGCCCGATGGGTCAGCGGCCCGGTGCAATTGACCCGCTACAACGGCTACCCGGCGGTGTCGATTTCCGGCGAGCCGGCGCCCGGCTACAGCTCCGGCGAAGCCATGGCCGAAGTCGAACGCCTGGTCGCGCAGTTGCCGGCCGGTGCGGGCCTTGAATGGACCGGCCTGTCGCTGCAGGAGCGCCTGTCCGGCAGCCAGGCCCCGATGCTGCTGGCCCTGTCGCTGCTGGTGGTGTTCCTGTGCCTGGCGGCGCTGTACGAAAGTTGGTCGATCCCCACCGCCGTGCTGCTGGTGGTCCCGCTCGGCGTGCTCGGTGCGGTGCTGGCGGTGACCCTGCGCGGCATGCCCAACGATGTGTACTTCAAGGTGGGCCTGATCACCCTGATCGGCCTGTCGGCCAAGAACGCCATCCTCATCATCGAGTTCGCCAAGAGCCTGGTGGACCAGGGTGTGGACGCTGCCGACGCCGCCGTGCAGGCTGCACGCCTGCGCCTGCGGCCGATCGTCATGACCTCGCTGGCGTTCATCCTCGGCGTGGTGCCGCTGGCCATCGCCACCGGCGCAAGCTCGGCGAGCCAGCAGGCGATCGGCACCGGAGTGATCGGCGGCATGCTCAGCGCCACGCTGGCGGTGGTGTTCGTGCCGGTGTTCTTCGTGGTGGTGATGCGCCTGACCCAGCGCAAGGCCGCCAATGAGCCGGTGGAGTCCAGCGAAGCCTGACTGGACAAGCCGTGCGTTGAATGAGAGGGTTCCGGGCGTTGACGTTCGGAACCCTTTTTTCATGACAGACACCCTCCCCCCTTGCTCCATCCTCATCCTCGCCGGTGGCCGTGGCCAGCGCATGGGTGGCCGTGACAAGGGGCTGCTGCCCTGGCGCGGCGAGCCGCTGGTGGCGCACGTGCAGCGGGTGGTGCGGCCACTCAGCGATGATGTGGTGATCTCGTGCAACCGCAACCAGGCGCTCTATCGCCCCTTTGCCGAGCAACTGGTAGGCGATGCCGAAGCGGATTATCCCGGGCCATTGGCCGGGGTGATCGCCGGCCTGGCGGCGGCGCGGCATGAGTGGGTGGTGGTGCTGGCCTGCGATGCGCCGTTGGTCGAACGGGGGCTGATCGAGGACCTGCTGCAGCTGGCGGTCGCCAATGACTGCGCGGCCATGGTGCGTCAGGGTGGCTATTGGCAGCCGATGTTCAGCGTGCTGCCGCGCAGGCTGCTGGTGGTGCTGGAGCAGGCCTGGGCTGCGGGTGAGCGGAGTTTGCAGAAGGCCTTGCTGCTCGAGCCCGTTCAAGGGCTGGCGTGTGCCGAGGGGGATATCCGTTTGAGCAATTTCAACAGCCCCGATCTGTTGCGAGGCTGATGGCCCTATCGCCGGCAAGCCGGCTCCCACAAGGATCACACCGAACCCTGTGGGAGCCGGCTTGCCGGCGATAGGGCCATTGAATCCAGCCGATCAACGGCCAGACAACTCCTCGACACTGATCTCGCGCATCCTGAACTTCTGCACCTTGCCGGTCACCGTCATCGGGAACTCGTCGACAAAGCGGAAATACCTGGGCACCTTGAAATGCGCGATCCGCGCCCTTGCCCATTCGCGCAGCTCGTCTTCGCTGGCCACCTGCCCCGGATGCAGGCGCACCCAGGCCACGATCTCCTCGCCATACTTGCTGCACGGCACGCCGATCACCTGCACATCTGCCACTGCCGGATGGGTGAAGAAGAATTCCTCCAGCTCGCGCGGATAGATGTTCTCGCCACCGCGAATGATCATGTCCTTGCTGCGCCCGACGATGCGCACATAGTCCTGCTCGTCCATCACCGCCAGGTCGCCGGTGTGCATCCAGCCTTCGGCATCGATGCTTTCTGCCGTCGCCTTGGGATTGTTCCAGTAACCCAGCATCACGCTGTAGCCCCGCGTGCACAGCTCACCGATCTCGCCGCGCGGCACGGTAATGCCGTCGCCATCGATCACCTTGCTTTCCAGCCGAGGCTGGGTGCGGCCGACACTGGTCACGCGCCGTTCCAGGTCGTCGCTGGCCCCGGTCTGCAGCGACACCGGGCTGGTTTCGGTCATGCCGTAGGCGATCTGCACCTCGGCCATGTGCATCTCGTCGATCACCCGACGCATCACTTCGATCGGGCAGGTAGCGCCCGCCATGATCCCGGTGCGCAGGCTCGACAGGTCGAAGTCGCCCCGTTGCGGGTGGTCCAGTTCGGCGATGAACATGGTCGGCACACCGTACAGCGCCGTGGCCTTCTCTTCGGCCACGGCACGCAGGGTAGCCAGGGCGTCGAAGGCATCGTTGGGGTAGATCAGGGTGCTGCCGTGGGTCATGCAGCCGAGGTTGGCCATGACCATGCCGAAACAGTGGTACAGCGGCACTGGCACGACCAGCCGATCGTGTTCGGTCAGGCCGAGGCTTTCGCCGACCATGTAGCCGTTGTTGAGGATATTGCTGTGGCTCAGTGTGGCGCCCTTGGGGAAGCCTGTGGTGCCGGAGGTGTACTGGATGTTGATCGGGTCGTCGCAGCGCAATTGCGCCTGGCGCTCGGCCAGGGCCTGACGGCTGACCGCCTCGGCGCGCGCCTGCAGGTCGTGCCAGGCGAGAAAGCCCGGCGGTGGCGCGGTGGCAAGGCTGACGACCCCGCGCAGCTCGGGAAAGCGCTCGCAGATCAACGCACCGGGTTGCCCGTGGGCAAGGCCCGGGATCAGGCCCAGCAGCATGGCGTGGTAGTCGGAGGACTTGAAGGCATCGGCGCAGATCACCCAACGGCAGCCGGACTGGCCGAGGGCGTAGTCCAGTTCGCTGACGCGGTAGGCCGGGTTGATGTTGACCAGGATCGCCCCGACCTTGGCGCTGGCGAACTGGGTGATGCACCACTCGGCGCAGTTGGGGGCCCATATCCCCAGGCGGTCGCCCGGTTGCACGCCCAGGGCCATCAGGGCGCGGGCGTGCTGGTCGACGGCGTCGGCCAGTTGCTGCCAGGTGTAGCGCAGGGCCTGGTGGCGCACGACCAGGGCTTCGCGGTCGGGGAAGCGGGCGACGGTGCTGTCGAAGGCATCGCCGATGCATTCATGGAGCAGGGTCTTGTCCAGGTTGCCCTGGGTGTAGCTGGGCTGGGTCATGGGCGCTCCCTTTGTTGTTTTTGTATGGCGTTCTGTGGCCCTATCGCCGGCAAGCCGGCTCCTACAGGATCACCACAGCCTTGAGGACAGTGGGGTACCTGTGGGAGCCGGCTTGCCGGCGATAGGGCCAACACAGGCCTACCGGATAAACACCTGCGGCGTCGTGGTGGACATGTCACCACCCGGCAACTTGATGTTCTTCACCTTCTCCAGCGTCTCGGGGTCGAACACCGCCAGGTCATTGAAGGTGCCGCCCAGGTACAGCTTGTCGCCCTTCTTGTCGAAGGTCACACAGTAGTAAGTGTGCTCCAGATTGGCTGCCTTGATCAGCTTGCGCTGCTTGATGTCGTACCGCGCCAGGCGGTTGAGCACGCCGTAGAGCTGGTTCGGGTCCTTCGGCGAGCGCAGGCCGGTGAAATAGATCTCGGTCAGGTCGGCAAATTCCTCGGTGTGGGCCTTGCCGGTCTTGAGGTCGACGCTCAGGTAGCCGTAGAGCAGCTCGGCAGTATTCGGGTCCTGTTTCTCGTCCTTGAACTTGGCGATGGTGTAGAGCATCGAGAACTCGTGGCGCGGGCTCTGGTGCGGCCAGAAGTACAGTACGTCCGGCGCGCTATAGCCTTTGCGGTTCCAGTTGCGCAGCGGCAAGGCCACCTCGTACTTGCCGGTCTTCACGTCCATCTTGTACAGGTCGGGCCCGGCGACGAACAGGCTGCCGTCGTCGGCGGCGCGCATCAGGTATACCTGGCGCGGCATCGGGAAGGTACGCACCGGCTTGGCATTGACGCCGTCCGCGGTGCTGAACACCTCCAGGCGTGGCGGCTTGACCACGTAGTGGTCGTTCAGGCGCTGGGTCGGGTTGACCGTGGCGTAGATCTCCTTGCCATCCGGGCTGATGGCGAATGAGTACATCGACTTGCCGACTTCACCCGGCACGCTCGACAGATCGGCGTGGAAGGTGGTCTTGCAGGTGTCCAGGTCGATGCCGTAGATGTCGGCAAAATGGTTGTTGAGCACATAGGCCGTGTGGTTGTCCGGCGCCATCATCGCCGTACCGGGGCCGAACTTGCCGGGCAGCGTGCAGCTCTTGTACAGCGTGTCGCTGGCCACGTCGATCAGGTGCAGGTTGTTCGGGTAGTTGGTGGTGACCAGGTACTCCTGGCCGGCCTTCAGGGCCTTGCCTGTATCGTCGGCCTGCACCGCCCAGGCGCAGGCCGTGGCGGCGATGGTGAGCGCGAGTTGCGCGCAGCGTCCAGCATTCATGCGGTTTCCCCTTGTTTTTCTTGTCGGGCCGGTCACTTGTCTTTCGGGAACACGGTGCCGAGGTTGCGCCAGTCGTCCTGGGAGTTGGTCGCCTGGGCGTTCCAGTCCTGGTAGGTGCTCATCATGTCCGGCACCTGGGC
>Ga0160431_100081_pt1 | contig 75362 bp, 69 predicted proteins | sample HID1971K_E0MG_FD_108212 | JGI IMG/M metagenome (GOLD analysis project Ga0160431, IMG submission 108212) | Enriched millipede-associated microbial communities from UW Madison campus, WI, USA - HID1971K_E0 MG | ecosystem: Host-associated > Arthropoda: Insects > Digestive system > Unclassified ...
ATGCTCCGGATTGCAAATCCGTCTACGCCGGTTCGATTCCGACCTCGGCCTCCACTATTCGAAAGCCCCGCAGATTAACGTCTGCGGGGTTTTTCTTTGTGCGCCAGAAAATACCGAAGTCCCAAAACAAATTACAACCAGTCCCAAAACTTCCTCATTTGGAAGGCTTGGCAATGGCTCCTAACGGCTGCACCAGCGCCAGGCACATGGGCGGCTTCTACTATACCCCGCTGTACCAGAGCGACGGACTGATGTTTTTCGCTGGTGGTTCAGAGGCGGTGCCTGCCCGCAGCCTCTCAACAGCCAATCCAACTCAAGTATCGCGCCAGGCGATACCTGCCAGCGCGAAATACGCATTCTTGCCCTGACGCATTCGCGTATAAGCCTTTTCATGCGCTATCGACGTTTTGACCTTAACCTGCTGGTCGCCCTGGATGTGCTGCTCGAAGAGTGCAGCGTCAGCCGGGCTGCGCAGCGTCTCAACCTTGGCCAGTCAGCGACCAGCGCTGCATTGGGCCGTTTACGCGAACACTTTCATGACCCGCTGTTGCTGCCGGTAGGGCGTGGCCTCGAACCGAGTGCGCTGGCGCGCCAGCTGGCACCTAAGGTGCGCGAAGTGCTGAGCCTGGCGGGCGAAGTGGTGGAGATGTCGGCGGCATTCGACCCCACCCGCTGTGACCGGCGCTTCATCCTGGTGGCCTCGGACTATGTGGCGGCCACCCTGGTTCCGGCGGTCAGTCGCACCCTGGCGCGGGTAGCGCCCGGTGCGTCGCTGGTGGTGCGTGACTTGCCGCTGCCGCGTGATGGCGATGTGGTGACCGAGGCGCTGGACTATCGCCGTAGCGACTTGGTGATTGTGCCGCAGCCACGCATCAATCCGCGCTACCCCCACGCCTCGCTGCTCCAGGATGAGCTGTGTTGCATCGTCTGCTCAGATACTCCCGGCTACCAACAGGGCCTCACCCTGGCCGACTACTGTGCGGCCGGGCATGTGGTGCGCGAATTCAGCCATGGCCAGAACCTTTCTCTAGACACGCAGCACCTGCGTGAGATGGGTATCGAACGGCGACTCGATGTGGCAGTACAGAGCTTTGCCCTGATGGCCGAATTCGTCGTCGGCACGCCGCGCATCGCCACGCTGTTCCGCCGCCAGGCCGAGGCGCTGGCGCGACGTTACCCCGTGCGCGTGCTGGCGTCGCCCATCGTCTTTCCGGTGGCTTCGCAAGTTCTGCAGTGGCAGCCGCAGCAAGCCTTTGACCCGGCCCTGGCCTGGCTTCGCCAGGTGCTGACGGAGCAGGCCGAGGTGCTGGATCAGGGCTGATGGTCACCGGTATCTGCGACCAGCCCGTGGTTTTCGATGGCCAGCAGGGCGCAGCGCTCATCGTTGTCTGAGGTGTCGCCACTGACGCCAATCGCACCCAGCACGCGGCCCTCGGTATCACGTAACAGGATGCCCCCGGGCACGGGAATCACCTCGCCGTCGGTTAGGCTGTTGATGGCCGCGAAGAACGCCGGCATCGCTTGGGCACGGCGAGCCAGTTCGCGGCCACCCAAGCCCATGCCCAGGCAACCACGGGCCTTGCCGGTAGCGATCTGCGGGCGCAGGAAGCTGGCCTGCTCGTCGCGCAGCACCGCCAGTGGATGCCCTGCGCTGTCGAGCACGGCGGCTGCCAACGGGCGCATGCCCAGGTTGCGGGCGTGGCGCAGGGTGGTGGCGGCCAGCTGCGCGGCCAGTTCGAAGTCCAGGGTAGGCATGGTCACAGGCTCCATTTGCCGAGTTCGGCTACGCGGTCGCGGGTGTAGAGGTCGGTCCATTTCAGCGAGTTGAAGTCCGACACCTGTTTGGGGTTGTAGCCGGTGCGTTGCAGGCGCACCGGCTCGCCGGCCTTGTACACGGCCAGCAGGCGACTGCGGTCCTGGAGGATGCGAATGTCGTCCAGGGGCGAGCCGTCCAGCACCAGCAGGTCGGCCTGCTTGCCCGGCTCGAGCGTGCCGAGGGTCTCGCCCTTGGGCATCAGCCGTGCGCCGACGTTGGTGGCGGCGTACAGCGCCTCGGCCGGGGTGAAGCCCAGGCGTCGTACCAGCAATTCGAGTTCGCGGGCATGCCATTCTCCATAGGGTGTGATGGCAAAGCCGCTGTCGCTGCCGCAGGCAAAGGGCACGCCAGCAGCCTTGGCGCGCTTGAGTACCGGTGTGCCCACCTCCAGCGTGCGTGCGCAATAACCGGCGTAGCCGGTGCTGATGGCGGGGTCGTGGGGCTGGCAGAAGTCCACGGTGTTCTGTGGGAAGGTCATGGTCGGGGCCAGCACGCTGCCTGCCTCAAGCAGCGCCTCGATGCAGGCATCGTCCATGTAGAAGGCGTGGAACACCAGGTCTACGCCGGCCTTGGCGGCATACATGACCGCCTCGCGGCCATAGGCGTGGGTGGCGACGCGGCAGCCGAGGCGGTGGGCCTCATCGACCATTTCACGGGTTTCGTCGGCAGTGAAGGCAGCGATGATTTCACCATTGGGGCGACGGTGGGTGCCGTCCATGGCGATCTTGATCAGGTCCACGCCATCCTTGGCCTGCTTGCGGATCTGCGCGATGGCTTCGGTACGGCTGGTGACCAGCGCGGCGGTGAAGTACTCCGGCGCGCCGACACGGCTGGGGAACCAGTCGTTCAGGCTTTGCCGGTTGGTGATCACGCGGCTGCTGGCGGCGATGCGCGGCCCCTCGAACAGGCCGGCATTGACCGTGTTGCGCACGGCGATGCTGAGTTGGCCGCTGTCGCCGGGGCAGACCATCGAGGTCACGCCAGCGGCCAGTACGTGCTGGGCAAAGAACAGGCCACGCAAGGCGCGAAATTCGTCGCTGGTCCAGATGTCGATGTCCTCTTCGCTCTGGGCATTGCCGAACGCCAGGTGGGTGTGCACATCCACAAGCCCAGGCATGACGAAATGCCCCTGGGCTTCACGGTCACCAGGCCGGGGGCGCGGCGCCTCTGCGGTCGGCCCGACATGGCGGATCACGCCGCCTTCGATGATCAGCGTGTGCAACGGGCGGGCCTGCAGGCCCGTGCCATCGAACAAGGTGGAACAGTGCAGATGAAGGGCGCTCATGGACGAATTCTCCTCGTCTTGTTGTTTGCCGGCAGGCTAGGCCGTGAGCGCTGCCACGCACCAACAGATGCTGTCGATGGCCCGCCATCGATGCCGTCGATACCTGGCCAAGCCCTTGTCCTTTCTGGGCTGCACGGGAGAAGTCGGGCGGACTCAGCGAGTATCGGCAGTGGCGATGCCTGGCATGGCGATTGGCGATTTTTCCTCGGGGCAGGGGGGGCGAGGATGCGTTCGCCAATCAATCACCGAGGACAATTCCATGAAGGCTATTCACGATCTGTTGCTGGGCCTGGAGGCCGAACGCCAGCGGGTCCTGGTACAGGAAGACCATGCCCGGCTCCAGACGCTGTTCGACGATGACCTACTGTACGTGCACACCACCGGGCTGGTGCACGACAAGGCGCAGTACCTGGACTATGCCCGTGACGCTGTGCGTTACCTGGCGGTAGAGCGTGGCGAGTTGACGGTGAGGGTGTTTGCCGATGGCTTGGCGCTGATGAGCGGGGCGCAGTGCAACCTGCTGCAAAAGCGTGGCGGCGGCGAGCCGGTGCGCGCCGAAGGCTTCGCCACGCAGCTGTGGGTGAAACGCGAGGAGGGGTGGCGGATTGCGGCGTTCCACGGCACGCGGGCACCGGTCTGATGTCGCGGTGACCCGCAAGCAGGTACCCGGTCAGCCCCCGAAGAGGCTGGCCGGGAACTATCGGCGCGGGAGGTCAGGCGGTATGGCCACCGAGGGTCTCGGCGACCCAGTCGGCGATGTAGTGGCCGGCGTTGATGCTGTTGTCGAAGCTGGAGTGCTGCACGCCGCCTTCACGGTCGGTGAAGATCTTCAGCTCTCGTTTTGGGCTGTTGAGCAGTTGCTCATAGGTGCGATGCGCCCATTTGAGCGGGATCTGCGAGTCTTTCTCGCCGTGGGTGACCAGGAACGGCACGCGAATGCGCTCCAGTACGCCGTCCAAATGCACGTTTTCAGCGATACGCATGAAGTCGTCCATGTCCTTCGCCCCCCAGACCCAGCACACGTGTGCCCAGTAGTGTGGCACCGGGAAATTGCCTTCCTTCTCCAGGCGGCGCTTTTGCACATCGCGCCAGTCGTGGTTGGCGCCCCACACCACACCGCAGGCGAAACGCGGCTCGAAGGCCACCGCGCGCGGGCAGTAATAGCCGCCCAGGGACACACCTTCCAGGCCGATGCGCCCAGGGTCGACGTCGGCGCGGGTTTCCAGCCAGTCCACCACGCGGCTGGCCCAGTGCTCGCTGTCGAAGCGTGCGGTCAGGCCGTGCAGGCGTAACGCCTCGCCAGTGCCGGGCTGGTCGATGATCAGCGACGACACGCCGCGCTTGGCCAGCCAGGCGGGCAGGCCGACGCGATACTTCATCTCCTTGGTCGAGTCCAGGCCGTTGACCTGCACCAACAGCGGCGCTGGGCCGCTGACGCCCTCGGCGCGCACCAGCAAGCCCGAGAGGTGCTTGCCCTCATAAGGGATTTCCACCCGCTCGCAGTTTTCTGCGGACAGGTCGATACCCCGTGCGAAGGTGTCCAGGAAGCGCTGGTAAAGGTCTGCGCGACCCGGCGCGCCGTGGGCCTGCAGGCGTTCGCAGGTGAGGTAGTAGGTGGCGGCGCGGTTGTATTTCTCACCGGCGGAGAGGCGTCGGCCAGCCGCTTCGTCTTCCTCGGCCAAGGCGCAGAGTTTGTCGGCCATGTTCGACCAGGTTTCCCTGAAGGCCTGGGTACCGGCAGCGTCTGGCTGCTTGGCGGCTTCCAGCAGTGGTGCGCACATTTCTTCGATTTCGCCCATGCGGGCGCCCATCTCGATGGCCAGGTCCACCGAGAGGTTCCAGACGTAGTTGGTGGGGAAGTAACGGAACATTTGTTGTTGTCCTTCTGCGGTCGTTGGGTACGGCGCCCAAAACTGCGGCAGGCACGCAGGGCGCGGTTCGCAAGCAAGGTACGCAGGCAGGGCAGGGCGGGGCCAATCGTGATAAGGGATGCGAGGTATCGTGAAACGCGATGCCCCGGCACCGTTGCGGTGGCCGGGGCGATGGTGGCGGTTCAGGCGGTGGCGCGCAGGGCACCTGGCTGCGTCTCGGCGCGCTGGATGAACTCGCTGATGCGCTCGCGCAGCCAGCGGTGCATGGGGTCACCCTCCATGCTGCGGTGCCAGAGCATGAACTCGCGCATCACCGGGATCTTCACCGGTGGCGGCAGGATGCGCAGGGGCAGGTAGCCGGCGTACAGCTCGGCCAGGCGACGGTGCATGGTGGCGATCCGCGGAGTGCCCACCAATAACTGGGGCAAGGTGTTGAAGTCGTTGGTGATCACTTCCAGGCGGCGGTTGAAGCCGTACTGGTTCATGAACCAGTCTTCGATACTCAGGTGGCGGTTGCGGCCAAAGCCCACCGAGATGTGCCCCATCTGCATGTACTGCTCCAGGCTCAACTGCTCGCCAACCTCGGGGTTGTCGCGCCAGACCATGCAGACATGGTCTTCCTCGAACAGCAGCTGTGCCGGATGGCCGTCGATCAGGTAGCGTTCGGGCACGATCATCATGTCGACCTCGCCGCGCATCAGCAGCTCGGCGCTGCCGTCGCCGGGGCTGATCATTTCGAAGGTGATGTGCGGCGCCTGCTGGTGGATTTTCTGGAGAACCTGGGCGAACAGCACGCTGATCAGGTAGTCCGAGGCCACCAGGCGGAAGTGCCGCTTGCTGCTGGCCGGTTCGAACACCGGCTTGGCAGTGATTGACGAACGAATGGTCAGCAGCACCTCGCGCACCGGCTTGGCAAGCTCCAGGGCGTAGGGCGTGGGCTGCATCTTGCGGCCGACCTGCACCAGCAGTTCGTCCTCGAAGAAGGTCCGCAAGCGGCCGAGCACGCCACTGGTGGCTGACTGGGTCATGTGCAGGCGCTCGGCAGCGCGGGTGATGTTCTGCTCATCGAGCAGGATGTCCAGGGCAACCAGCAGGTTCAGGTCTAGGTGGTGAAAGCGCATGTGATAGCTCTCGGTTCTTGTAGTTATTTTCGCGATACCTTCCCGCTGGATTACCGATACGTCAATACCTCCCTCGTTTTGCAGCCAGCCAACACCAGGCGCCATGGGCTGGCGCACAGGTATCGCGATTGCCGATGCCTTGCATCCCGACATGCGATTGGTCACCCCGGCCCACCACCGAGCAGTCTGCGCTCCAGTCGAACGGCCGCCATGCCGCTGCGACCCACTACCGGTGACCCTGCCTCGCCGAATAACAATTTCAATGGAGTGGTAGCCATGAACATTCTTGGTCTCGATGCGCTGGTATTCGGCGTCGACGATATACAAGCCTGTGCCGATTGCCTGCGTGACTATGGCCTGAAAGCCGTACAACTGGACGCCGACGGCGGCCGGTTCGAGGCGCTGGACGGCACCGCCATCATCATCCGCCGCGGCGACGACAGCAGCCTGCCGCCAGCGCTGGGCCCTACGCCGTCGCTGCGTGAAACCATCTACGGCGTGGCCGCCGCGACGGACCTGGAGGCGATCGCCGACGAACTGGGCCGTGACCGCGCGGTGCACCGCGACGCCGGCGGCGCGCTGCATACCTTCGATGACCTGGGTTTCGCCATCGCCTTCCAGGTGACCTGCCGCCGCGCCTTCGAAGCGCCGGCTGACCTCACCAATGCCCCTGGCAGCGCGCCGCAGCGCCCGCTCAACCAGCTGGGCATCGCTCCAGACATGCCGGCCCTGCCACGCACCTTGTCCCACGTGGTGTACTTCGTGCCCGACGCGGCCAAGGGCGAAGCGTTCTACCGCGACCGCCTGGGCTTCGTCACCACCGACAGCTTCATCGGCGTCGGCCCGTTCATGCGCACAGCCGGCATGGACGACCACCACTGCCTGTTCATGATCCAGACGCCGCCGCACATGCAGGGCTGCGAGCACTTCACCTTCCACATGGGCAGCGGCACCGAGGTGCTTCTGGCTGGCACGCGCTTCCAGCAGAACGGTTGGACCAGCTTCTGGGGGCCAGGCCGGCACCTGCTGGGCTCCAACTGGTTCTGGTACTTCAACAGCCCGCTGGGCTGCCATATCGAATACGACGCCGACATGGACAAGCACGATGACGAGTGGGCGGCGCGCCAGGCGCCGATGTCGGCCGACAACTCGCAGCTGTTCCTGTTCACCTCGCGGGAGAAATGGGCACCGAGCGGCCCACCGCCGAAGCAGGGTTGAAGCATGGGTTGCGTGGCGCTGTGCCAGCTCGACGCGCTGGGTGAAGGCCAGGCGCGCGGCTTCGACCCGCAGAGCACAGGCGCGGACAGCTTGTTCGCCCTGCGCCACCGGGGCCAGGTCAGGGTCTACCGCAACCTCTGCCCGCACCTGCTGGTGCCGTTGGAGTACCGCAAGGATCGCTTTCTGAGTGCCGATGGCCAGTGGGTCGTGTGCTATGCCCACGGTGCGCGCTTCCGGCCCGAGGACGGCGCCTGCGTCCACGGCCCCTGCCGTGGCGAGGCCCTGCAGGCGCTGACGCACCAGGAAGTGGACGGCTGGCTGCTATTGCCGCTGGCGCAGCTCGAACGCTGACCTATCGCGCCGCGCGATAGGTCGCATCCCGCGACGCGATTGGTCAACGCCCGGCACAGCCGGGAAGCTGTGCCCAGGCACAGGAAACGGTCGCCTCGCATGACGGGGCGGACAACAAGAACAAGACGTGAGACATGCCATGAATACTGTGAACAACGTGCTGATCGTGGGTGGCGGGATTGGCGGGCTGTGCGCTGCCATCGCCTTGCGCCGAAAGGGCATTGCCGTCGATTTGGTCGAGTTGAAGACCGAATGGACCGTCTACGGGGTCGGCATCATCCAGCAGAGCAACGTGGTGCGCGAGATGCACCGCCTGGGCCTGCTCGAAGCCTACCTTGATGCGGCCTACGCCTTTGAGGACGTGGCCATCTACACCACCGAAGGGCAGCAGCTGGCGCGCATCCCCGGCCAGCGCCTGGCCGGCCCGCAGTACCCGGCCAACGTCGGTATCTCGCGCCGCGCCCTGCACAAGGTGCTGAGCGAAACCGCCATCGAACTCGGCACGCGGGTACGCCTGGGCACCTCGGTGGAAAGCTTCGAGCAGGATGCCAGCGGCGTGGATGTCCTGTTCAGCGACAGCGGCCAAGGCCGCTACGGGCTGGTGGTCGGCGCCGATGGCTTGTTCTCGAAGGTGCGCGGCTTGCTGTTCGGCGACCAGTACCAGCCGCGCTTCACCGGCCAGTCGGTGTGGCGCTACAACTTCCCGCGGGCCGCCGGCATCGACCATCTGGCCAACTACCAGGGGCCATCGGGCAACGCTGGCCTGGTGCCGCTGGCCGATGACCTGATGTACCTGTTCACCACCTCGCATGAGCCCGGCAACCCCTGGATGGAGCCCGCCACCCTGGCGCAGGACTTGCGCCAGCGCCTGGCCGGTTTTGGTGGGCTGATCGGCGAGTTGCGCGAGCTCATCGATGACAGCGCCGAGGTCGTCTACAAGCCGTTGGAGGCGGTGTTCGTTGACGAACCCTGGTACCGCGGCCGCGTGCTGCTGATCGGTGATGCCGCCCATGCCACCACGCCGCACCTGGGGCAGGGCGCCGGCATGGCCATCGAGGATGCCGTGGTCCTGGCCGAGGAACTCACCACCGACGGCAGCCTCGACGTACAGCTGCAGCGCTTCATGGGCCGGCGCTTCGAACGCTGCAAATTCATCAGCGAGATGTCCCTGCTGGCCGGTGAGAAGGAGGTCCAGCGTGACCCGTCATTCGACCGCATCGGCTTGGTCAAGCAGATGCTGGAGGTTACCGCGCAACCGATCTGATTCTCTGACCGGCGCGCTCTGCCTGCCTGGCGCGCCGGCCCCTACGCCAACACCGACGCACAAGAACAAGAAAGAGGAAACCACGATGTTGACTCGCAAAGGTGCATTCGCACGGCCAGTGCCGGCACTCAAGCCCCTCAGCCTGGCGCTTGTCGCGCTGGCTGCAAGCCAGGCGCAGGCCTTCGAATTCGACACCGGCAACCCCGACCTGCGGGTGCGCTGGGACAATACGCTGAAATACAGCGCCGCCTGGCGCACCCAGGACGCCAGCAGCAAGCTCACCGAAGGGCAGACCGCGCTGAACCTGGACGATGGTGACCGCAACTTCGACAAGGGACTGATCTCCAATCGCCTCGACCTGCTGTCCGAGCTGGACATCACCTATCACAACGTCGGCGCGCGGGTCAGTGGTGCGGCCTGGTACGACGATGTCTACAACCGGGGCACCGACAATAATGACCCCAGCCGCGCCAACAGCTATTCAGTCGGCTACGACGAATTTACCGACGACACCCGCACCCTGCACGGGCGCAAGGGCGAGTTGCTCGACGCCTTCATCTTCGGCAAGACCGAGATCGGCGACATGCCGCTGTCCGGCCGTCTTGGCCAGTACGCCATGCAGTGGGGCGAAAGCCTGTTCTACGGCATGAACGGCATCGCCGGCGGCATGGCGCCGGTGGATGTGGTCAAGGGCCTGTCGGTACCCAACACCCAGTTCAAGGAGCTGATTCGCCCGGTACAGCAGATTTCCGGGCAACTGCAACTGACGCCGGATGTGTCCATCGGGGCCTACTACCAGTTCGAGTGGGAAGCCAACCGCCTGCCGGCGGCGGGCAGCTATTTCTCCACCGACGACTTCTTCGGCGATGGCGCCGAGCGCATGTTCGTCGGCGCACCGGTGTTCCCCGGTGGCCAGCCCCTGGCGTTCTTCCACGGCAACGACAAGGAAGCCAAGGATTCGGGGCAGGGCGGCGTGCAACTGCGCTGGCGCACCGAGACCGTCGATTGGGGCCTTTATGCCATCCGCTTCCACGACAAGTCGCCGCAGCTCAACGTGCGCCCGGACTTCGCCAGCCTCGACCCGGTCAGCGGCAAGGCCGGCGAGTTCTACTGGGTCTACCCCGAGGGCATCGAGGCCTTCGGTGCCAGTTTCTCCACCACCGTAGGCAACTTCAACCTCGCCGGTGAGTTGTCCACGCGCTGGAACCAGCCGCTGGCCTCTACCAGCCAGCATGCGCTGGCCGTGGGCGAGGCAATCGACAACGACGGCAACCCGCTGTACGCCACCGGCCGCACGCTGCACGCCAACTTTTCCTGGCTTGCCAGCCTGGAGCCGAACTTCATCGCTGCCGAGTCGAGCTTCCTTGGCGAAATCGCCTGGAACCGGGTGATGAGCGTGAGCAAGAACGCTGATGCCATCGACCCCAACGCCGACCGCGACGCCACCAGCCTGCGCCTGGTGTTCGAGCCGATGTACCGGCAGATCCTGCCCGGTCTCGACCTGTCGGTGCCGATCGGCGCGAGCTACACCAATGGCGCGTCGATGGCGCTGGGCACCGGCTTTGGTACTGACCATGGCGGCGACCTGAACATCGGGCTGAAGGGCAACTACCTCAACACCTGGAGCCTGGGCCTGACCTACACGCACTACTACGGCCCGGAGAACACCTTCCTCGACGCCGACAGCCACTACACCTTCGAACAGTCGCTCAAAGACCGCGACTTCATCGCCTTCACCGTCAGCCGCACCTTCTGACCGAGGACTACCCGATGAAACACAACAAGAAAGTTGTTTCCCTGTTCACTGCCCTGAGCGCCTCACTACTGTTCGCCCACGGCGCCGTTGCCGCAGTGTCCACCGAACAGGCAGCCACGCTCAAGACCAGCCTGACCCCGCTCGGTGGCGAGCGCGCCGGCAATGCCGAGGGCAGCATTCCGGCCTGGACCGGTGGCTATACCAAGACCGACCCGGCTTACAAGGAAGGCGGCAAGCGTGGTGACCCGTTCGCCGGCGACAAGCCGCTGCTGACCATCACCGCGCAGAACATGGCGCAGTACGCCGACAAGCTGGCGCCGGGCATCCAGGCGATGCTCAAGAAATACCCAGACAGCTACCGCCTCGATATCTACCCGACCCACCGCAGCGCTGCCGCGCCACAGTCGGTGTACGACGCCACCTTCGCCAACGCCACCAGCGGCAAACTGGTGGACGGACCCGCAGGCCCCATGCCTGAAGGCGCATCCGGCGGCATTCCGTTCCCGATCCCGGCCAACGGCGTGGAAGCCATGTGGAACCACCTGCTGCGTTGGCGCGGTGCGTCCTGGCACGCCAGCTTCAACCAGTACCTGACCACCGCCGACGGCAAGCACGTGCTCACCAACGACTCGCGCGCCGACCTGCAGATGCCTTGGTACCTGCCTGGCGGCAGTGGCGACAAGGGGGTGTTCTGGTCAATCCGCATGACCAACGACGGCCCGCCACTGCGCGCCGGCGAGGCCATCACCGGCCTGGAAAACCTCAACGCCGACAAAGCTGCGGTCTGGACCTACTTGCCGGGCCAGCGCCGTGTGCGCCGTCTGCCCAATGCTTGCTGCGACACGCCGACCCCGGCCACCGCAGGCGTCATGAGTTTCGATGAGCTGTACGTGTTCAATGGTCGCCTTGACCGCTTCGACTGGAAGCTGGTGGGCAAGAAGGAGATGTACATCCCCTACAACGCCAACAAGGTGTTCACTGCCAGTAACGCCGAGGCGCTGCTCGCTCCGCATCACCTGAACCCCGAATCCATCCGCTGGGAGCTGCACCGTGTATGGGTGGTCGAGGCGACCCTGAAGAACGGCCAGCGCCACGTGATGCCACGCAGCACCTATTACCTCGACGAGGACACCTGGGCGGCTGTGCTCGGTGAGCGCTACGACGCGCGCGACCAGTTGGCCAAGGTGGTCTGGACCTCGCCGGTGGTGCTGCCCGACCTGCCAGGCGTGGTGACCCTGACCAACGGCTTCTACGACCTGCTCTCCGGTGCCTGGTTCGCCGGGGACCTGTTCGCCGGCAAGAACGAGCAGTACCGCATCGTGCCGCCCTACAAGGACTCGGTGTTCACCGCCGACGCCATGGCGGGCGAGGGCGTGCGCTGAGCGGGTGCACTGCGCCTGCGGTACCCACTACAAGAACAAAAGGTTGCGTGCGATGAACAAGATGCTCTACGGCTGGCTGCTGGCAGCCTGTTGCGGGCTGCCGCCGGCCTTCGCCGGCGGTAGTGTGGATGTACTCGCGCAGCCCGCGGTGCAAGGGCCCCAGGCCCTGCATGCGGTGCTGCAGGACGTGGCCCGCGCCGGAGCGCGCCTGGTGTCGGTGGGCGAGCGTGGCGTGGTGCTGCTTTCCGACGACAACGGCGCGACCTGGCGCCAGGCCAAGGCGGTGCCGGTGAGCGTCAGCCTGACCGCCGTGCAGTTCGTCGACGAGCGCAACGGTTGGGCGGTCGGCCACGCTGGCGTGGTGTTGCACAGCGAGGATGGCGGCGAGCACTGGGGCTTGCAACTCGACGGCGAGCGCGCTGCCGCCCTGGAGGTGCAGGCAGCCGAAGCGTCCGCTGACGAAGGCCGCCTCGCGGCGGCGCAACGGCTGCAGGACGATGGCGCGGACAAGCCGCTGCTCGCGCTGAGCTTCGCCGATGCACGCCACGGCCTGGTCGTGGGCGCCTATGGCCTGGCCATGAGCACGGCCGACGGTGGGCGCAGCTGGCAGTCGGCCATGGGCCTGTTGCCGAATCGGCGCGGGCTGCACCTTTACGCACTGGCCCGCCAGGGCGCCAACCTGTACGTCGCCGGCGAGCAGGGCCTGCTATTGCGCTCGCGCGATGGCGGTGAGCATTTCGACGCGCTGCAAAGCCCGTACGACGGCAGCTACTTCGCTGCCGCCGTGTTGCCCGACGGCCGCCTGCTGGTCGGCGGCCTGCGCGGTTCGCTGTTCGCTTCCGATGACGGTGGCGACAGCCTCCAGGCGCTGGCCAACCCGGTTCCGGCATCGCTCAATGCCATGCGCGTCGCGGGTGGCCAGTTGTTGCTCGCCAACCAGGCGGGGATGCTGCTGCGCAGTGACCTGGAGCGCTTTGCCGCGCAGCCTGTGGCGGTCTCCGATGGCCTGCCGCTGACCGCCGCCACCGCCGCCGCCGACGGTGCCATCGTTGCCGTCGGCATGGCCGGCGCGCGCCGCCTGGAATCTTCCTCCCTTCCCACCACGACGGACTGAGCCATGCACGCCATGAATTCACCTGCGACGTCCAGCGGCCGTCTCGACGACTTCGACAGCACGTCCGGTTCGCTGCTGGAACGTGCCTTGTTCAACCACCGTGCGCTGGTGTTGTTGCTGTGCCTGGCAACGACCCTGCTGCTCGGTTGGCAGGCTTCGCGCCTGACCCTCAACGCCAGCTTCGAGAAGATGATCCCGCGCGATCACCCGTTCATCCACAACTATCTGGAACACCGCCAGGAACTTGCCGGCCTGGGCAACGCCGTGCGTATCGCGGTAGCCAACCCGCGTGGCAGCATCTACGACAAGGACTACCTGCATAGTCTGCAGCAGCTCAACGACGCGGTGTACCTGCTGCCGGGGGTCGACCGTGCGGCGATGAAGTCGTTGTGGACCCCGTCCACCCGCTGGACCGGGGTGACCGAGGAAGGCCTGGAAGGCGGCCCGGTGATTCCTGATGGCTACGATGGCACTGCCGCCAGCCTGGAGGCGCTCAAGCGCAACGTCGAGCGTTCCAACGAGATCGGCCAGCTGGTGGCCTTCGATCAGCGCTCGAGCATCCTTTACGTGCCGCTGCTGGAAAATACCCCGGACGGCCATGTGCTTGACTACTCGGCCTTCGCCCATGAGCTGGAGACTTTGCGCGAACGCTTCCAGGCGCAGGGCGTGGAGATCCACATCAGTGGTTTCGCCAAGGTCGTCGGCGACCTGATCGACGGGCTGCAGCAGATCCTGCTGTTCTTCGCCGCCGCCATCGCCATCACCGCCGGTGTGCTGTACTGGTACACCCGTTGCGTGCGCAGTACCGCGCTGGTGGTGGTGTGCTCGCTGGTGGCGGTGATCTGGCAGCTCGGCCTGCTGCCGTTTCTCGGCTATGAGCTCGACCCCTACTCGGTGCTGGTGCCGTTCCTGGTGTTCGCCATCGGCATGAGCCACGGCGCGCAGAAGATGAATGGCATCATGCAGGACATCGGCCGCGGCATGCATCGCCTGGTGGCGGCGCGCTTCACCTTCCGCCGGCTGTTCCTGGCCGGTCTCACTGCGCTGCTGTGCGATGCCGTGGGCTTCGCCGTGCTGATGATCATCCAGATTCAGGTGATCCAGGACCTGGCGGTGATAGCCAGCCTGGGCGTGGCTGTGTTGATCTTCACCAACCTGATCCTGCTGCCGGTGCTGCTGTCCTACGTGGGCGTCAGCGGCCGTGCGGCGCAGCGCAGCCTGCGTGCCGAAGAGGGCGATGCCAGGGGGGCGCGCAAGCATGCGCTGTGGCGCTTCCTCGACCTGTTCACTCGCCGCCGCTGGGCTGCCGCGTGCATCGCCGTGGCCGCTTTGATGGCTGCCGGAGGCTACGCCGTGAGCCTGCACCTGAAGGTCGGTGACCTCGATGCCGGCGCCCCCGAGCTGCGCGCCGATTCGCGCTACAACCGCGACAACGCGTTCGTCACCCGGCACTACGGCGCCAGTAGCGATGTCTTTGCGGTTATGGTGCGCACCGCCCCTGGTGGCTGCTCGGCCTATGACACCTTGAAACGCGTGGACGACCTGGACTGGCAGTTGCGTGGCTTGCAGGGCGTGGACTCGACCAACTCGCTGGCGCAGCTCAACCGCCGAGTGCTGGTCGGCCTCTCCGAGGGCAGCCCGAAGTGGTACGACCTGGTCAACAACCAGGCGACCCTGAACATGGTCACCGCGGGCGCCCCTCGCGGGCTGTACAACGACGACTGCAGCCTGCTGACGCTCTACGCCTACCTCACCGATCACAAGGCCGACACCCTGGCACGGGTAGTGGAAAGCGTCCAAAGCTTTGCCCAGGCCAACGACAGCGAGCAGGCCAGTTTCCTCCTGGCTGCCGGCAGCGCCGGTATCGAGGCCGCCACCAACCAGGTGGTGAAACAGGCCAACCGCGACATGCTCTGGTGGGTCTACGCCGCGGTGATCCTGCTCTGCCTGGTGACCTTCCGGTCCTGGCGCGCGGTGCTGTGCGCGGTACTGCCGCTGGTGCTGACCTCGATCCTCTGCGAAGCGTTGATGGTTGCCCTGGGCATCGGCGTGAAGGTGGCGACCCTGCCGGTGATCGCCCTGGGCGTCGGCATCGGCGTGGACTACGCGCTGTACGTGATGAGCATCGTCCTGGCCCAGTTGCGCCAAGGAGCGAGCCTGTCCCAGGCGTACTACCGTGCGCTGCTGTTCACCGGCAAGGTCGTGATGCTCACCGGCATCACCCTGGCCATCGGCGTCGGCACCTGGATCTTCTCGCCGATCAAGTTCCAGGCCGACATGGGCGTGCTGCTGGCCTTCATGTTCGTCTGGAACATGGTCGGCGCGTTGATCCTGTTGCCGGCGCTGGCCTACTTCCTCTTGCCGCAGCGTCAAGTGCGCGCGGATCAGGAGCGCCAGCCAGCATTGCCGACGTATGAACGTACGACGAGGCAGCACGAGCACGCTGGTGCAACGGTGGAGCAGGGTGCCCGCTTGCGCCCGCTCAAGGAGGTCATTCATGGCCGCTGAACGTACCGCCGCAAGCCCTCAGGCCGGCTTGTTGCTGTTCGGCAGTTGCCTGCCCGTGCTGGGCGCGGTGCTGATCGCACCGGTGCTGCCACGCATGCATGCGCATTTTGCCGAGACACCGGGCGTTGCCGTGCTGGTGCCGGTGGCGCTGACCCTGCCGGCACTGATGATCGCCTTGCTGGCACCGCTGGCCGGGGTACTGGCCGACCGAATGGGACGGCGGGCGCTGCTGCTGGCGAGCATGTTGCTCTACAGCCTGTGCGGCGTGTTGCCGTTGTGGCTGGATTCACTGGGCCTGATCGTCGCCAGCCGCGCCGGCATCGGCCTGGCCGAAGCCGGCATCATGACCTGCTGCACCACGCTGATGGGTGATTACTTCGATGGCCAGCGTCGGGCGCGGTTGTTCGCCTTGCAGATGGTGGTCACCTCGTTGTCGGCAGCGTTGTTCATGGGCGTGGGCGGCGCACTGGGTGAGAGCGACTGGCGTACGCCGTTCGCACTCTATGCGGTGGGCGTGCTGTGCTTGCCGCTGATGGCCGCGCTGCTGTGGGAGCCGCACGCCCGCCATAGCGCAGCCGAAGCGACGGCGCAGTCGCGTTTCCCATGGGCCGCCCTGGCGCCGTTGTACCTGCTGACCTCGCTGGCCGGTGTCAGCCTGTTCATCGTCCCGGTGCAGGCCGGCTACGTGCTGCAACTGCTGCAGGTCGATGCGCCCCGGCAGGTCGGACTGGCCATGGGCGCCAACCAGCTCGGCGTGCTGGCCGGTGCCCTGGCCTTCCGCTTGCTGGCGCGTTTGCCGGTCGCTCGTCTGCTGGCCTTGGGCTTTGCCACGGCGGGGTTTGGTGGCGGCCTGCTGGCGCTGGCGAGCGGCTATGCGCCGGTGGTGTTGGCGGTGCTGGTCAATGGCCTGGGTGTGGGGCTGTTGTTGCCGACCCTGATCACTTGGGTGATGCAGCAGGTCGGCTTCGACCAGCGAGGCCGCGCCACGGGCGGGTTCACCGCGGCGATTTTCGCGGGTGAGTTCATCAGCCCCTTGCTGGTGCTGGCACTGATGGCCGGCATGACAATGCAGCTGCCGCATGCGCTGCTGGTGATTGCCCTCGGCCAGCTGGCGCTGGCGCCAGCGTGCCTGTCGTTGATGCGTCGCCAGCGTGCGGCGGTAGGGATAGGTGCACCATGAGCGAATGGTTTTCCCTGGCGGGCAAGACCGCCCTCATCACTGGCGCCACCCGTGGCATCGGCCTGGCCATTGCCCGCGAGTACGGGCGCGCGGGGGCGCGTATCGCCATCAGCAGCGAATCTGCCGAGGCTTGCACGCAGGCCGTGGCACAGCTGACGCAAGAGGGCATCGAGGCCATCGCTCTGGTGGCTGACTTGCGCGAAGCCCAAGCGGTACAGGATTTGGCCGATCACTGCCTGGCGCACTTCGGAGGGCTTGACGCGTTGGTGTGCAACGCAGGCGTCGCGCCGCACCTTGGGCCGTTGTCCACGGCCAGCGACGCCGATTGGGAGCTGACCTTCAGCGTCAACCTGCGCAGCGCCGTATGGCTGACCACTGCATTGCTGCCGGCGATGGCCGAGGGCGGTGGTGGCAGCGTGGTGCTGATGGCCAGCATCGCCGGTGTGCGCGGCAACAAGGGGCTGGGCCTGTATGGGTTGTCGAAGGCCGGTCTGGCACAACTGGCGCGCAACCTGGCGGTGGAGTGGGGGCCGGCGAACATTCGTGTCAATGCCATCAGCCCCGGCGTCATCCAGACCGAGTTTGCCCGGCCATTGACCGATAACCCGGATGTCTTGCAACGGCGCCTGGCGCTGACGCCGTTGCGCCGGGTCGGGCGTCCCGAAGAGGTGGCGGCCCTGGCACTGCTGCTGGCCGCTCCCGGCGGCGCATTCATCAGCGGACAGAATCTTATTGTCGACGGTGGCACGACCATCGGCGACGGCAATTGAAAGGAGACAACATGCAATCGCTTCCTGCATTCAAACGTGTGGTCACCGGCCACGATGCCGAGGGTCAGGCGGTCGTCGCCAGTTGTGGCCCGACGCCGAACAACTTCCCGCTCAAGGCGGTGCCGGGCACCTTGTTCTACGAAGTCTGGAACAGTGTCGGCAGCCCGGTGGAGCTGGATAACGGCGACGATCCGACCGCGCAGGCCCTGCAACTGAGCCCTGGCCCGCTGGGCAGCGTGATCCGTGTGGTGGACATTCCACCGGACAGCGTGCAGAACCAGGTCAGTGCCGAAGAAGCGGCGGCAGCCTTCGCCGAAATCGGCGAAGCCAGTGCCGGCACCGGCAAGTCGGACTCAAGGCACAAGCTGATGCACCGCACCCAGACCCTGGACTACGGCATCGTCACTGAGGGCGAGGTCTGGCTGGTGCTGGACGATGGCGAAGTCCACCTCAAACGTGGCGACATCGTGGTCCAGCGCGGTACCAACCACGCCTGGAGTAACCGCAGCGAACAGATGGCGCGGATGGTCTTCATCCTGCTCGACGGGCGCTATACCGATGACCTGAAGGAGCTGCTCCCATGAAGCTCGCAACGCTGAACGACGGCAGCCGCGATGGCCGCCTGCTGGTGGTGGCGCGTGACCTTGAGCGCGCGGTCGATGCCAGCGGCATCGCTGGCAGCCTGAAGGTTGCCCTGGAGAACTGGCCCCAGGTCGAAGCCCGCTTGCAGGCGCTGTACCAGCGGCTCAACGATAACGTGGCCGCAGACGCTTTCGACCTCGACCCGGCGCAACTGGCCGCGCCTTTGCCACGGGCCAGCCAATGGCTGGACGGCTCATGCTTCCTCAGCCATGGCGAGCTGATGCAGAAGGCCTTCCACCTCGACCCGATCGAAGGCGTCGAGCACATCCCGCTGATCTACCAGGGCGCCAGCGACGATTTCCTCGGGCCGTGCGCGGACATCCCTTTGCCGAGCGAGGCCCACGGCATCGATTTCGAGGGTGAGTTCGCCGTGCTGCTGGACGACGTGCCCATGGGCTGCCCGGCGGAGCAGGCCTTGCAGCATGTACGCCTGGTTCTGCAGCTCAACGACGTCAGCCTGAGGGCCCTGGCCCCGCGGGAGATGAGGACCGGTTTCGGCTTTCTCCAGGCCAAACCGGCCAGCAGTTTCGCGCCGGTGGCGGTCACCCCGGATGAACTCGGCGAGGCCTGGCGTGACGGCCGGGTGCACCTTGCGCTGCAGGTGCAGTGGAATGGAGAGTGGTTTGGCCAGCCCCATGGCGGCGCCATGCACTTCGGCTTTCATCAGCTGATTGCCCACGCGGCGCTGACCCGGCGCTTGAGCGCCGGCACGCTGGTGGGCTCCGGTACCGTTTCCAACACCGATCGCAGCGTAGGCTCGGCGTGTATCGCCGAGCGCCGCGCCATCGAAACCCTTGCATCCGGTGCGCCGCGCACGGATTTCATGCGCTTTGGCGACCGGGTGCGCATGGAGGCACGCGGGCCGGGGGACGAGGTGCTGTTCGGCGCCATCGACCAGCGCGTGGTCCAGGGAGGCTGGTCATGCGTGTGATGGTCACCGGTGCCAATGGCTTCGTCGGTCGGCTATTGGTGCGGCGCTTGCTGGAGACCGGCGAGGTACGCGGGCGGCGGATCGAAGCGTTGCTGGTGCTGGACCAGGCACTGGACGGCCTGCCCGAGGATGCACGCCTGCGTCGTCACCACGGCAGCATCACCGACGCGGCTTTGCTGCGCCGGGCGCTGGCCGATGGCGTGGATGTGGTCTTTCACCTGGTCAGCGTACCGGGCGGTGCTGCCGAAGCGCAGTACGAGCTGGGTTACCAGGTGAACCTGCAAGCCAGCCTCGAGCTGCTCAACCAGTTGCGCAACCCCAATTGCCCAACGGTGCTGGTGTATGCCAGCAGCGTCGCGGTGTACGGCGGGGAGTTGCCGGCTCGCATGGACGAAGGCCAGCCGGCGTCACCGCAACTGTCTTATGCAGCGCACAAGCGCATGGTGGAAATCGCCTTGCAGGACCTCGCCCGCCGTGGCGAAGTCGACGGCCGCGCCTTGCGCCTGCCTGGCATCGTCGCCCGGCCGCGCGAGCCGAACGGTTTGCGCTCGACGTTCATGAGCGACCTGCTGCATGCCTATGCGGCAGGGGAGGCCTACACCTGTCCGGTATCTCCCGAGGCGTGTGCTTGGTGGATGTCTGCGCGCTGCTGCGTGGACAACCTGCTGCGCGCCGCAGAGCTGGACGACCTTGGCAGCCAGCGCATCTGGCAACTGCCGGTGCTGCACCTTTCCATCGCCCAGGTGCTGGCCGGCCTGGCGGACAGTTTTGGCGCGGACAACCTCGCGCGTATCGCCTTCGACCCGGACCCGCAGCTCGAAGCCCTGTTCGGCCGTTATCCGCCATTGCGCAGCCCCCAGGCTCGCGAACTGGGCTTCTGCCATGACGGTTCGGTGGCCGGGCTGCTACGCAATGCCCTCGACCTGCCATCCCGTCGCAACCGCTGCGTCGTCAGCCGCAAAGGAGTCTTCTCATGGCCTTGAACACACGTCGCCTGCTGGACCTGTCTGTAACCCTGGATAACAACCCCTACACAGATCCGCCGCCTCTGCTGCCGAAGATCGACTACATGGACCACCAGCAGGGTTGGCCGGAGATGGCCGCCATGTTTCCCGGGCTGCGCAAGGAAGACCTGCCGGGTGATGAGTCGTGGGCGGCGGAGCGCCTGCAGATCACTACCCACAGCGGTACCCACATGGATGCGCCCTGGCACTACGCATCGACTACCGACGGCGGCAAGCCGGCCTTCGGCATCGATGAACTGCCGCTGGAGTGGTGCTTGCAGCCGGGGGTGAAGCTGGACTTTCGGGATTTGCCGGATGGTCACGTGGTCACGGCGGCGCAGGTCGAGACCGAGCTTGAACGTATCGGTCACCAATTGCAGCCGTTGGACATCGTGCTGGTGAATACCCGGGCGGGTAGCCTGTTCGGCCAGCCTGGCTACCTTGAGGCCGGAGTGGGCATGGGGCGCGAGGCGACGCTGTACTTGTTGGAGCGGGGGGTGAGGGTGGTTGGCACCGATGCCTGGAGCTGGGACGCCCCGTTCAAGTACACCCGCGAACGCTTCAATGAAACCGGTGATGCCTCGCTTGTCTGGGAGGGGCACAAGGCCGGGCGCGATATCGGGTACGGACAGATGGAGAAGCTGGCCAACCTGGAGCAGCTGCCGGCATATGGGTTTCTTGTCAGTTGCTTCCCGTACAAGATCCGTCATGCTTCTGCAGGTTTTGTCCGGGCCGTGGCGATTCTGGAGTAACGGGTCCTCCGCGCCTGCGGAAAACTGCTGTCTCTGACCGCTATGGGTCGAAGAAAACCGGTCGTGAATGACCGCTATCGACCCATAGCGGCCCTTCGTTCGGGGCAGCAATCGGCCAGAAGGGGACGTTGGGCGCACTTGGAAATGCCCGTGTCCCCGCACTTATTGCCTGCTGGCATTGCTATTGACCGAACGGATAGACCCGCTTCCACTCCTTAGCCATATCCACTAGCACCCAACCTCGGTTCGTCGCAACATCGAGGGCCTTGTCCAATTTTCCGATATCAGACTGACGGTCATAAGCCCACTCGCGCTGCGCATCGGTGTGGTGAACCAGCCCGGCGAGACGGCGGCCTTTGCCGGCCATGGTCCATTGCAGCATTTGCAAGTCGCCATCGGAGTTGCCAAAGGCTAGGATTGGCCGACGGCCGATGATGCTGTCGATGCTGACGGGTTTCCCCGGCCCGTCGTCGATCTGCTGTACTACAGGCAAACGCAGAATTGATAACTTGCCGTCAATGTCACTGAATTTGGTCTTGAAGGTGGTCCCAATGACCTGTTCGGGAGGGATGCCGTAAACCTCTTCGGTGAAGGTCCGCATGAACGCCACTTCTCCCCCGGAGACGATGTAGGTCCTGAAGCCCTTGGAGCGCAGGTAGTCCAGTAGCTCCAGCATCGGCTGATAGACCATTTCCGTGTACGGTCGCTTGCTACGCGGATGCACGGCCTTGGCCAGCCAGCTTCGGACCCGCGAGCTGAACTCCTCAGTGCTCATGTCGCCGTGGGTAGCCGCGAACAACTTAACCACACCAGGCGTGCCGCTTTCGGACAGAGCCTTGTGGTCATTCTCGAGGACCGCCTTGAATGGCTGCTGTTGTTTCCACTCCGGATGTTGCGGCGCTAGACGCTTGACCTCATCCATGGAGAACAGTGCCTCGAAGAACATCGGCTTCTCGCTCCAAAGCGTGCCGTCGTTATCGAACACGGCGATGCGCTCGGCCTGCGGTACATAGTCCTCACCGCCTTCCTGGGTCACAGCGTCGACGAAGCTGATGATCGCCTGCCGTGACGGTCCGTCGTGCCAGGACGGCAAAACGTCCGCTGCCTTGGCAAGCAGCGGAAGACTGATGAGCAGTGCAATTGTCCAGCGCGCGAAGACATGAATAGGCAGTGAGTGCATCGAGTGTCCTTGATTCATGGATTATGTGGCTTGAGGTCGGGGCCAGCCTTCGGCATTACGCGCGGCCCAGGCCGCTCCTTGCGAAACAACAGCTACGCCCTGATAAATGTAGCGAGTGTCAGCAGAGCACAAACTTCGCAACTCTCGATAAACCTAGCAGAGAATTTTCTCACCGAATGGTTGACTGCCTTTCTGTAGCAGGCAGAAAACGGCCAGAAGGACATTTGAGACTGGCTTCTACTCTCGGCAAGCCTGCTCCTAAAGGGGCAGTGGCGCACCGGCATTTTAGGGTCGGTTGCAGCCGATGCTGACAGGCAGCAATTGGCCGATTGCCGACCTCGGCGAAGGGCCGCTTTGGGTCGATAGCGGTCGTTCTAGATCACTGATGCCGTCACCCTGCACAGGCATCCTATAATGCGTTGATCAAACTGACCGGGGCAGAGCGTTGGAGAAGCGCACTTTTATCGGGATGGTCGAGGCCGGCGAGCCGCTGATTCAACAGGCTGTCGATGCTATGCGTAAGTACCACCAGGCCGAGGCAAGCGGGAAGCCACCGGAAGAGGTTGAGCGCCTACGGCGGCTTGCGGAATCGCTATTCCAGGCTGTTTCCGAGTACCAGTTTAGGTCGTGGCTAAGGCCCGCAGGAATGATCTGCCGCCTCTTCACTAGGCCGCTGATCGGCAATTGCCCCCCCCCGCGAGTTTGCGCTATACGGACTGTACTTATGCACAGTAAATAGCCCCATGCATTTCCTCCTAGTTCGACGCCGCGAGAACGGCGTGGCCATCTCCTCCGATCGCTTTAGGAAGAGTCAGCCTTTGCGGGCTGACATCCGCGGCGACCACCACAGTGAACCTCTCGGCCGAGTCGCGACAGGGACCTGGGTCATTCTTGGATCGGATTGCAAATCCGTCTACGCCGGTTCGATTCCGACCTCGGCCTCCACATTCGAAAGCCCCGCAGATTAACGTCTGCGGGGTTTTTCTTTATGGTTAAAAAAGCTAAGAGTTCCGAAACAAAAGGTTTTTCACGGATTGCCGGGAAAGTCATTCTTGATCTTCATGAAGAAGAATTCGCTGTCCCGGTAGCCGTAAGCCATCCGTTTGATGACCTTGATCCGGTTGTTTATACCTTCCAACTGGCCAGTGTGCATGGGCCAGCGCACCCTGCTCAGGATGCCGCGCCAATATTCACGGCCTTTTGAGGAGCAGCTCGGTAGGCCGGCAGGACAAAGTAGAGAAGGCGAAGCGGCAGCACGAGTTGTGCAGTTTCTACGTGGCGGTCGCAATGGGGTTGAGCCGCACGAGCCAGGCAAGCCAGCTCTATGAAGTCGAGTTCACAGCGGTGCATGACACGGCCCTACGATTGACCGGTTACCTGGAGAAAGTGACAGGCTTCCCTCTAAGCCCCGGGGCTGACTACGATGCTCTGGCAACGCTGTTCTTCGATAATTTTCACGAGCTGGCGCTTGTGGCGCTTAAGACGACCTCTGGGCAAAACCCCTCGTTGTCGCCGCCAGCCCGATCCCACCAATGATTGACGCCCAGGAGGATCAGCAGTGAACACTTTCAGCCGGCGCGTTTTCGACAACATCGTGCCCCTTTCAATTGCCGGGAAGCTGCCTGAGGCTTTCGAGGCTGCGATCCTGGCCGTCGGCCGGTGGGCTGAAGGCCTCGCTAGTCTTGAGGAAGTCATGGACTTGGCGTCGGTGTTCAAGCTCTATCAGGACGCGGCCGCCTGGATGGAGGCAACCGTTGCTTCGATCGGCGCTGCGGTAACCGACGCGATTGATAGCCGTGAGCAGGCCCGAGAACTGGGCGTGGCTTATGCAGGAGAACGTGTAACTGTTCGGCCTTCAGGTCGTGCCAGGGGCCTATGAAGGCCCAGGGAGCTTCATGCTGAGGCGGGCCGACAGGGTGCACTATTTGTCCCTGTCGGTCCACGTGACACCCTATTCGGGCAAGGCCTCAATGACGCCCAGGGCGACCTTTGCGGTGGCCACCGAGCTACCAGCAAAGGTGCAGAAGTACTTCACCGCTCTGTCTGCCTCGCCGTACCCAAGTATTTGCTTTGCGTCGCGCAGAGCGAGCGCTTCTCGGGTCACCTCACGCAAGGATTCAAGCCAGGGCCAATGATTCCGGGTCGTTTTCCACGATTGCGGCCAGTTGCAGCCATCCGATCCCAACATTCGATAAATGCGCTTTCTGTTGTCGGTGCTTTTCGTGCCGATGCCATCGCTAAGGCGCCACCTCCGAGGTGAGCTGGCTGGTCGCCGAACTCTGCAGTCAAAGACCGGAACTCCCATTTTCTTGTTGCCCACTCCTCTTGTCATGGCGAAACCACTAACGGTGCAAATGCTGACGCTTTGTCCGCTTGTCGCGGCATAGCCACCCGGCATCTCGCTCGCCTGAAAGCTGGTACGCCTCATTCCTGCGCCCGACCGGCCCCGGCGGACCCGGATGATCCCTCCATCCCAGATGAAGGTCACGTTGGCAGCCAAGCTTATGTATGCACAAATTATGTACAGATTTACAAGGTGTTCGAGGTTGATTAGCCTTGTGTTGTCAACATGAATCAATGTGTTGATTGGAGCATCAATGTATGTGTTGCGCTAATCAAGCTTTGAGAGCCAGCAGATTACGTTCCATTTCAGTAATCAGCTCACTGCCGGTCATCAATATCTGTTGATTTAAGCGTTCGGATAATAAAAACAATTTGTGAATCTGATAAGACAGAGAAAATCATGAATGGCAAAGAGTTTGCTGTCGTTTGGTTTATTATTATTTCTGCTGCGGCGCAAAATAACACGTGGGCGGCCAATATAAGTTCAATTGATAGATTCAACGATGAAGGCCGGCTAAATATGTATTTGCGTGCGGCGCGAATAGATACTCAGGGTGCCAATAAACTAATTGAAAATTTACGTGGTCAACTGCCTGATGATGGCCATTTTGGCGGGACCGCCATAGGCGCGATCGTCGATTACAATTCACCATACTATGGCGGGCTGCTTGGTTTTGATGTTTCACTTTACAGTGTCGCACCAATTGAATCTCAACCGAATAGTCAGGGGCTTCTGGATGATCGTAATGGCCACAATGAGGGATTCTCCAAAGTTGGCCAGGGCTATTTGAAATTAAGGCATCAGGGAGAAAAATGGAGTGCGGACTTACAAGCCGGCCGGGGTCGATTTGATGCCGGGACCATAGAAACACTGGATTCGCGAGTCGTACCGGAGACTTACCGGGGGGCGCGATCGCATCTTGTTTTTTCAGATGTCGGGGTGGGGTCACTACCGGGAAAGCTGGTTTTTGAGTCGGCGTACGTCGACGAAGCCTCGCCTAGAAACCGGGGCGAATTTTCCCGATTAAGAAGTGAGGCTGGCGAGATCATCGATAATGTCTTTACCTATGGGGTCAATTACAATATCAAGGCCGTGGAGTTGGGATATGTCTACGGTGTGGCAAAGGATTTTAATCAGAACGTCGGATATAATCTGATTGCGCGTCTGCCTCTTGGAAAAGAATATGGGGTTTTATTTGATGCTTCGCATTACAGGTTCAAAAGAGCAGGAGATATCTGGGACAAGGATCTAGCAAAGGGTAAAGCTGCCTATGACGATCATGCAACCTGGACTAACCTGAATATCGGATTCAAAGCGGATCCATTGCTGTTCGGTATCTCTTACGCGAAAGCGAATGCAAAGTTATCTAATGGGAAATTGGGTTACGCATATTTTTATCATGGTGATGACGTCAGTGGGGCTACTGACGTATGGACACGCAGCGGTAATGACTTCAATAACGACGGCGAGAAGACATGGCAGTTTGCTGTCGAGTACAATTTGTCGAGATACTCTGTTTTTGGTGTTCCGCTAAGAGGATTGAAGGCCATGGCGCTGTTCAAGCGTGGCGGGTTCGATGCGAAGGATCCATTCTCGAAGCGAGTGGTTGACGTCGAAGAACGTCAAAATGAATATAGAATCTACTATCGATTCGATGAGGATCGGCATTCTGGTCTGTCGGTAGGTTTGGTTTATACCGATTACAAGATTGATCAAGACTTTGTTACTCTGATATCTGCGCAGCCAGATAATGTACTCACTGGCAAAGAGTTACGTACCTACATCGACTATGCCTTCTGAAATCGTCGCCAGTCAGTTTGATGCATTTTTCTATAAAAATAACAAGGGCGATGCGTTATCGCATCGGGAGAGCTAATGAATAATACCAAAATCCAGCACCAAGGTGCTTTAACTACAGGCTATCGTAACACAAGTGATGGCCGGTTTAACAAGGCGGCCGCTCTTTTGACCGCTTTAGCTATCTTTGCGCAAGAGGCTGCCTGGAATTTTTATGATGCTCAGGTACCTGTCGTATTGAGGCACTACACCACCAGTGCAGCACTCATTGGCTTGATGATGGGCCTGGATAATTTTATTGGACTGTTCCTGCAACCTTGGATTGCCCATAAGTCCGACAGTACTTCCACTCGATGGGGGCGGAGGCTTCCATATTTGCTTGTCGGAGCTCCCGTAGCCGCCATTTTCTATGCGTTAATTCCATGGGCGAACAGTTTGCCTGCTTTGATCTTCTACATGTTCAGTTTCGCTCTGGTGGCGAATGCTTTCAAGTCAGTAACGGAAACTCTGGTATCTGATTTTCAAACGCCTGAACACCGGGGAAAGGCCAGTGCAGTGGCGAAGATGGCGACGGGACTAACTGCCGGAATCAGTGCAAGTATCAGCTATTTTATCGTTGATAGTAATATCAAGTTGGCTTTCTTGTTGCCTGCGATAATCTTGGTTGTGGGGGTGGCTATATCTGCAATGTTCCTGGATGAAAATAAATCTTATACTTCCAATTCTGAGCGCGGAGAAAGCAAGCCCGGATCTGTGAATCATTCAAGATTTCGCGATATTGTTGCCGATCTTGTCTTCGATAAAGATCGCACACGATTACTTATTATTTTCGCGATATTTGCTACTGCCGGTACTTGGTCGGCAGTGCGCTCGCAGGTTAGCCCTTATGCCTTGGAAGTACTGGGTTTGACCAAGGGGCAGGCAGGTACGCTTTCATTGCCTGGTGGAATCGCTTTTTTACTTGCTGTGGTGCCGATCGCGATTCTATCTGATAAATATCGGAGATTATTAATTTGCAAGCTAGGCGGTACTCTATTTTCAGTAGGATGCCTTATCGCTTTTTTCCATCAGTCAGTTCAGGCAACTACGGTGGGTATTGCAGTAGCCGCGGTCGGTTATGCAGCATTCGCGGTGAATGGTGTAGTCATTGTATGGAACATGGCACCTTCATCGAAATTTATTGGTGCCTACACCGGAATCTATACAATCGCTGCTGCGTGCGGTGCAACTGTTGTACCCGCCTTAGTAGGGCTGTTAGTGGATATTACTAGTTGGCATTACTTTATGCTTCACTCAGCAGTCGTGGGATTGATTGCCGTTTCAATCATGTCGCTAGTTCCTGATGCTCAAGTAAACAAAAATTCCTGATGATATTGTTACCTGATTTTAACAGATAAGAGAATGCCCATGACTACTATTCTGAGTGAAAGCGATGCACCCTGGTTTGAGTCATTGCGAAAACGCCCGCACGCCTTTCATGCACTACGCTCTGATCCACGAGTGTCCTTCACACTCTATGTTCCTCCGGGCTTCTTTCAGAATCCGACTGGCTATTCGTTAATCGTGAGCGTTCATGGGAGCGGGCGAAATGCTCATGCCTACCGCGATGCGTTTATGACGTTGGCCGATACTGAAAAATGCGTAGTGCTTGCGCCACTTTTCCCAGTTGGTGTCTGCGGAGATGGTTTTTCCGATGGCTATAAATACATTGCCGAGCAGGACTGTCGCTACGATCTGTTACTGCTGAACATGGTGGCGGACGTCCAGGAGGCATTGGCATTCGACTTCGGGAAGTTTTATCTATTCGGTTTTTCCGGCGGTGGCCAGTTCGCTCACCGGTTCTTCTATCTTCACCCTCAAGCATTGGCAGGGGTTTCCATTGGTGCACCAGGTATTTGTACGAAGCTGGATAGTTCGCGCAAGTGGTGGTTTGGAACCCAGGATTTAGTTGAAAGATTTAATATTGAGCTAGATTATCCAGCATTGAAAAACGTTAAGGTTCAGTTGGTCGTCGGCGACTGCGATCTAGAAGAGTTCGTCATTCCCCAACGTCTTGCCTCGATCGTCACCGGTCTTGGGGATATAGGTCGTAACAGAGTAGAACGCATCAAGTTGCTCAAGGAGCATTATGACTGCGTTGGAATTGATAGCCGACTGGACATTGTTGCCGATGTCGCTCACGAGGGATTGAAGGTCACTGGGACAGTACAGGCCTTTTTCAAAGGTCTACTGAAGTAACGGTATCAGATGCAAACTTTCAGGGCAAAAAACCGCCCTGAAAGGGCGCAAGGGGTCAATGAACTTGATGGCTATCGTTAGGTCATCGTTAAGCAAACGAGCGGAAGAGGCACTTGGGGAGGGGCGGCCGCAAGGTTCGGCACGTCGAATGTGACGTGGATTATCCCGGCAAGGTGCCGGTATAACGTGCGCGATGCCGCACCAAGGGGTGCTGGTTGTACTGTTCGCTGGCATGGGCAATCCAGCCGATCATTCGTGCGACAGCAGCCAAGGCTAGTTCCTGGCCTATTAGGTTGAATTTCCGACCGACGAAGCTCACCAGCAGAATGAATTCTGCCGGGCGTTGCACCAATTCTTCGGCCACGTTCATGGCCTTGAGCAGGCGATGATAATCCGGGTCCTCGGCAAACATGCTGTCCAGGGTGCGCTTCAAACTGACCGCTCGGGGGTCGGCGACGCTGTGAAGGTTGGCACAGAAGCCAGGAATGTCTCCGCCTTGGCTATAGTGCTGCAGTATAGGCTCAGCAGGGTCCTTGGCGCTGCATACACTGTCCAGCAAACGGCTGACCGCTTCGCTGCGACCATAGGCGATTCGCCGGCCACGAGCGGCAGCCAGCCCGGTGATCGCCGCATAGTAGGGCGTAACACCGGTATTAGCCGCCGCACGCACGCTGTAAGTGGAAGGGTCCAGTTCATGGTCGATGCAAAGGATGAGCATGCGGCGGATCAAGTCAGCGTACTGCTTTTTGACTCCGCAGGCGGCGGTGATGAATTCATGCAAGGGGCGGGGATCTGGGGCGGTGGCGCCCACTACCAACGCAGCAAACCAACGCACGACATCGGCACCCGTACGCGCATAACCTTCCGGGGAAAGGTCAAAGGACTTGGGGTTTTCCCTTTCCACCAGGGGAAACAAAGCAATGGCTTTTTCTACCACTGTGGTATGGCTGTACAACTCCAGCAGGGGCTTCACGCCTGCAGGCATATGGGGCAGGATGGAACTGAATGCCCCTGGTACCTGCCAGAACATTTCCGCTACTTCTTCCACAGTGGCTGTTTCGACGAGTTCGTTGATATCGCGGCCACGGTAATACAGACCGTTTTCTGTTAGCAGTGTCAGAGAACTGTAGGAATCTGCCCCCGATCGTTTACCACTGTTTGCTCCGGGATCACCGTTCTTAACGCCTTTGGTCAAGCGTTGAATATCGGCCGCCCAATACCGTCGCTTGCGTGATCCTTCGACTTTGATCGAACGGATATTTTTGCGTCCCACATAGGCATACAGCGTGGGCAGATTGACACCCAGAAGCCGGGCGGCTTCCTCAGCAGTTAGATAAAGCTCATCCTGGTCAGACATGGCAGCTCTCAGCTTTTCGTTCTTATGTATACAGATTTAGTACAGATTTACTGATTTTAGTCGACTGTATAGATTTGTGTAAATGTCGCGGGAAAGCTTTCTGTGTTCGTTTCTCCTGCCTCGTCCGGATTTCTATCGACCGTAACGTTTTTGGTCGGAGCGAATTTGCCAAAAACGGCGTGAATCGCGATCTGCTCGACGATCGGGATAATGGTCTGGACGCTGGATTTCGAGCCATTTGGAAATTTTTTTCTGGCAAATTACAGGCTGTTATCAAGGGCGATACCAGTGGTGCCAGCAATGGTTATGAACTGTCACTTCGCTATAGCCATCCGCTAAAGTTTGGTAACAGCCAGGTTGAGCCCAGCATGGCGGTGAGCTATCAGTCGAAACAGCTCGCCGACTACTATTTCGGGACCTCAAATAGCGAGATGGGCCGGGGCGTACCCCGTTATCGCCCTGGCAGCTCAGTGGTGCCCAGCTTGGGGATCGGTGTATCCCGGCGCTTGGGCGCGCATTGGTTCCTTCATGGCGAGCTTGGATATCAGTTCCTGCCTAGTCGTATCAGCGATAGTCCATTGGTGGATGCAGACCGTTGAAGTCTGAGCGTCAAAGTCGGACTATCGTGGCGGTTCTGGATTAATATGTACGATAAAAATCAAGATTTACATTATTTCGGTACATGTATATTTTCATTCGCATGATCTGTGGCGCACCCTAGGGGGGCGCTATCCACTTTCCATCTCCCGCTTTCAGAACGCATTTCCATCACAAAAAGGATAGGCGCTCTACCTGTTCGCAAGCGTTGATCAATCGTGATCTGGTGGAGTTGCAGCGGGTGGGCATTGGGGAGTCGGCAACGTTGATTGCTATTGCATCGATTACGGGTGCCATTACCTGGCAACACCTCCGACTGCCTGCGTGTCCGCATTGAGACTCGGTAATTTCAACTAGGAGTGACCATGAAAAAAAGTATAAAAGTACTCACCCCGACGGGGGCCATCGGCTCGGGATTACGCCAGGATCTATTTGAGCAAGCGTTAAAGGAATTGCCCGATGTGATCGCCATGGACGCAGGCTCCACTGACTCGGGGCCCTACTATCTGGGCACTGGCAAAACCAAATGCTCGCCGTCTGTACTCAAGACGGAATTGCGCGCTTACATGCGGGCCCGCGCCGAACTTGGGATTCCTCTGATCATCGGCAGTTGCGGCACCTGTGGGTCTGACGCCGGGGTCGAACTGATGCGTAGCCTGTGCCTGGAAGTCGCAGCCGAGTTGCAGCAAAGTGTCAAAATTGCCGCCATTTACAGTGAGCAAACAACCACCACCGTTACCCAAGCCCTGGACGATGGCCGGATCCTGCCGCTGAACCCGGTTCGACCCATCGACTCGGCCAGTCTCGAGCGTTGCTCGCGTATTGTTGCAGTGATGGGCGTAGAGCCGTTCATACATGCCCTGGAGCAAGGCGCGGACATTGTCCTTGCCGGTCGCGCTACCGACACGGCGGTGCTGGCCTGTGTGCCAATTATGCGCGGCGCTTCGGTGGGCGCGGCTTGGCATGCAGGGAAAACCCTGGAATGCGGAGCTCAGTGCACAACCACCCCGGCACACGCCATGGTGATTGCAGATGTCGATGATCAAGGCTTCACCTTGATTGCCGTGGGTGATCAGGCACGGGCCACGCCCCATTCGGTGATGGCGCACATGCTTTACGAAAACAGCAACCCCAATGTCCTGGTGGAACCGGGTGGCGCACTGAACGTCGAGGCCGCGCGATACCATGCTATCGACGAACAACGCGTGCGAGTAGAAGGATCATTGTGGGAGCCGAGCCAGCAATACACTGTCAAACTCGAAGGCTCGGCTGCGGCGGGGTACCAGTCCGTGTTGTTGAGCTTGGTGCGGGGGCCGCAATACATCGCGCGTTTCGAGGAGTGGCTTGCGCTGCTGGACGATGCCATGCGCAAGCGTATCGAAAAAAACCTCGGCATCGGTCCTGCCGATTACGATTTGCAGTTTCGTGCCATTGGCAAGAATGCCGCACTGGGTGAGTTGGAGAACCAGGTGGGGCAACCGGTGGAAATCGGCGTACTGGCTATCGCTACGACACCCAATGCGGCGCACACCCAAGATATAATCGCCTTGCTCAACCCCTACATGCTGCATTTTCCCCTGCCCGAAGATACTGAACTGCCCACCCATGCTTTCCCGTTGTCCCCGGCGTCCATGGATCGCGGTGTGGTCTACGAATTCCTGCTTCACCATGTGATGGTGGTGGAGGACCCGCTTGCGCCGTTTCGTTTTGAATTCGCCACGACCGATTTTTCCACCGGCCATCTCAACAGTGCAGGAGCCTGATCATGAGTCTTTCCCGTGGTTATGAAGTTCGTTCGAAAAGCGCAGGACCATTCTGGCTGACCTTCGATATTTTTTGTGCCAATGCCGAAGTCTACCAACAGCTCAGTCACGAGCCGCTGTTGGCCGAACCCGCCATGGCCGCCATGATGCACGCCGATCCGCAGCAGGTTAAGGTATTCCATCTGGATGCTCTGAACGTTATCAAGATCAGTTTGCCGCGCCCGGTGGTCCAGGGCTCTGTGCATGACCGCGATATGCATGGAGCGCAGTGGGGCAATGTGTTGACCGACGTCCTCGACCGCGCAGGGGTATGACCACGTGATAAGCGGGACCTTCGGGTCTCGCTCTTGTGGGAGCTGTACCTATGAATCTGGCAGAACAGTTAAGCCAGTACTCGTTGTCCTTGAGTTACGACGAGGTAAACGTTGCTATGATCGGCGCTTCGGTAACCGAGGCGATTGATAGCCGTGAGCAGGCCCGAGAACTGGGCGTGGCTTATGCAGGAGAATGTGTGACTGTTCGGCCGTCAGGTCGTGCCAGGGGCCTATGAAGGCCCAGGGAGCTTCATGTTGAGCCGGGCCGACAGGGTGCACTATTTGTCCCTGTCGGTCCACGTGACACCCTATTCGGGCAAGGCCTCAATGACGCCCAGTTCCTGGCTCTTTTCGACGATGGCATCGACCAGCCCTCAGTGACTTCGGACGTCGACGTCATCAGGAAGCGGGCTTCTTCGCTGAGTAGATTGGCTGCGCGGGAAGTTCCCCGCACGAGCTCACGGCCCACCAGCGCCTTGGCCAGTTCAACCTGGTCGTGACTGTAGCCGGAGGCCTCGGTCAGGCGCTTGGCGATCTGGGCTTCCTCCCAGCCGTAGTTGAAGAGGCGTTTGCAGACCAGAGCGGTTTCGTAAGTGGTCAGGGGCTTGCCAGAGTTGCTTGTGACCAGGCCGGCTATTAAGTCCTGCGGGGAGGTGCCTTTGGACGGCAGCGTCACGCAAGGCACCTGCTTGATGGTCGCGCCTTCGGCCAGCGCGATCTTGACGGCAGCCAGGCGGCAATGGCCATCGGTGACTACCAGGCGGTCCACACCCCCTTCTTCCAGAATGACCACTTCCAGCGGCTTCGAAGATTTGAAGCCTTCAGCCTTCATCTTGTCGGCCAGGCTGCGGATGTGTTCATGCGCCACATCCGACGCGTCGCAACTCCACATTCAATCATACCGAGCGGCCTAGAATGGGCAAGGCACGGATCGAGCCCTGGCAGTATTCGTGGATGGTGATGCTGGGCTGGTGGCAGCCGCTGCAGGTGGGGAATCTGTTGGGCTGTGGGATCAGGTCGACCAACAGCGCCTCGCCGTCAGGCCTGATGGCGATGACAGAAAAGCCCTCCCAAAAGGGCAGAAACGTATTAATATCGTGCACAAGAACGCCGGTTTGTTGATGTGTTTGCTCGCACGAACATCATCTATCAAACCGGCGTTCTTGTTTCTGTCTTTCCCGGGATTCCGTGAAGAACCTTAAATTAGGTGGACACCATGGCCTTCGGCGGTGGTGTCGGGAAGGTGTGTTTGCCGTTCCCTTACAGCCTGGTGGCCGCACCGTGCGGGCATCGTTGCCTGGCTGCATTGAACACGCAGCCCGCAGTGCCCCGACGCCTCGCTTGCCTGGCTGGGTGAAATCCCGCGAGAAGGCTCAAGGCGGTGCAGCTCCGCACTGTTTGGCATCGACCAGATCGTCGCACCCAGCAACTGCACAAAAACAAAGGCGGTCTGGTGACCTATTCATTGAAAGCCGCACAGACCATGAAGTGCACGCTTGCGTCATCGCGATTGTTCTGGGGCCCTTGTTTTCTTTTGTGAACGCCATTCACCATCAGGGATCTGGTTGAAGCACATGCACTGCTAGCGTTTTGTTTGCACAAAAAGCGCCCGTCCAATGAAATTCGCCGTGTCATGCAAGCTGGCGCCCATGCTTTCAAGCTCCTCCGGTCGGTACTGGGCACTGATGCCGATGGCGGAAATCACGAAGCGCGGCTGGCGGTCGTGATCGGTAATCGCGCTCGCGACCATGCTGACGCCGCGATAGAGATTATCCAGATCCATGCCCCAGCCACGCCGCAGCGCCTCATTGGCATCGTTCGTGTATTGCTCTGTGCTTGGGGGATTGTCCCAGCGAACCCGTGACAACCGTCGGCGCAACTCATCTTCTGGCAGCTGGCGCAAGCCGGCGATGCAACGCCCAGCGGCGCCTACCAGTTCTGGCAAGCGAGTGCCCAGCGCCACGTTGACATGGGCGATACCAGGCGCGGAGCGGGCGATAACGCGTATGTGCGCATCGTCGGTCACCTGCCACAGAGTGATCAGAATGTTATGGCTGTTGCACAGGCGGTCCAGCTCCGGCTGGATCAGGTCTGCATAGCTTCGCCCGATAAAGCTTACCGCCAGCTCCGAAAGGCCCAGGCCCAATCGATAGGTTTTGTTCTCGTTATCAAACGACGCCAGCTGCTCGTGGTGAAGGGTGCGCAGGATGTTGAATGCGCTGCTTGGACTGATGCCGGTCGCACGCGCGACAGCAGCCACGCCGAGGGGGCCTTCGGCATGAGCCAGGTACCTAAGAATCTGAATGGCATTCACTACAGCTCCTACATCTTTCGTGCTCGAGCCTTTGATTGCTGGTTCAGTCGCTTCATGTTTGTTTTTCATATTCAGTATTCAGGTTGACATTCAGTAGAGTGAACATACACTGACTTTACCAAGCGAGCTAACGATGCCACCAGGGGTTGGCCAGTCACTTGAGCTGTGAGCACTTTGAAGCAAGGGTCTAATAAAAACAAAGGAGGACCTCTATGACGCATCAACTGAGCACCGAGTCAGCCGGCCCGCAAGCCCAGTACCTCGCGTTTCTGCAACAGGGACAATTCATGTTGCAACGCAGCCGCTCTACCGGTCGCCATGTGTTCTACCCGCGCACCCTGGTGCCCGGCAGCGGCGAGACAGACCTGGAATGGGTACCCGCCAGCGGCCTGGGAACCCTCTATGCGATCACCGTAAACCGCTCCCGTGGTGGCGACCATAATGTTGCACTGGTCGATCTGGACGAGGGCGTGCGCATGATGTCGCGACTGGAAGGACACTCAAGCCTGCCAATCGGCACCCGCCTCAAAGCCCGTATCGTCGAGCAGGACGGCGAGTCCGTCGTCGTGTTCGAACCTCAAGCGCAGGTACAGCCATGAACTCAGCAATCCGCGGCAAAACCGCCATTGTCGGCATTGGCAGTGCTGGCGTAGGTGAGGCTCACGGCTTTAGCGCGATTGAATTGCTCGGTCAGGCCTCGATCAAGGCAATCGCTGACGCCGGACTCAAGCTGGGTGATATAGACGCGATCTTCTGCGCTACCAGCTCTCACGCTTTCCCGACGCTATCGGTTGCCGAGTACCTTGGCATCCACCCGAAATTCGTCGACGGCACAAACATAGGTGGCTCCAGTTTCGAAATGCACCTGTTGCAGGCGACCTTGGCCCTGCAGGCCGGGCTGTGCGATGCGGCGCTGATCTGTTACGGCTCCAACCAGAGAACCGCCGGCGGCAAGCTGGTGTCGATGAGCGAGCCGCAGTGGCACGAGACACCTTACAAACCGCGCCACCCGATCACCGCCTATGCGCTGGCGGCCAGCCGTCATATGCATCAGTACGGAACTACCCGCGAGCACCTGGCACACGTAGCGGTGTCGGCACGTCAGTGGGCCAACCTCAACCACGAGGCCTACGCTCGTGGCCCACTGACGGTCGACGACGTGCTCGCCGCGCGGATGGTCAGCGACCCATTGAGCGCCGCGGACTGCTGCCTGGTCACCGACGGTGGCGGTGCGTGCGTCATGGTACGTGCCGACCGTGCCCGCGACTTGCCTAACGAGCCGGTGTACTTCCTCGGCGCCGCTGGCGCGCAGTGGCATCGTTCCATCGTGTCGATGCCTGACCTCACCGTTACCGCCGCATCGGAAAGCGGCCCGCGTGCCATGGCCATGGCCGGGGTGAAACATGCCGATATCGATCTGGTGATGCTCTACGACGCTTTCACCATCAATACCCTGCTGTTTCTCGAAGACCTGGGCTTCTGTCCAAAGGGCGAAGGTGGGCGCTTTGTCGAAAACGGGCGTATTGCCCCCGGCGGAGAACTCGCGGTGAACACCAACGGTGGTGGGCTGTCGTGCGTACATCCAGGCATGTACGGCATGTTCCTGATCATCGAGGCCGTGACGCAGTTGCGCCGTCAGGCCGGCGAGCGGCAGTTGAAGAAATCCGATATTGCCCTGTTGCATGGCAATGGCGGCACCTTGTCCAGCCAGGTCACGGCACTGCTCGGCACGCAAGCGGCACTTTAAACATCAATGAACGTGGATTTTGTCGCGTGGCGCAGGCCGCGTGCCGGGATTCGCTCGCCCAAAAGCCGCGGTCTGCCCTCGGCCCAATCAATTCATCAGGTGTACTGTCATGTCAGGGAGCTTTTCGCAACACATGAGTCATGCCGAGCGTTTCGCCAGCCTCACGCCATTGATCGAGCCCACCTCGGTCGCCATTGTCGGCGCCTCCAGCGACCCGCATCGCATCGGCGGGCGGCCAATTGCCTACATGCAGCGCAACGGTTATTCAGGCCTGATCCTGCCGGTGAACCCCAATCGCTCGGAGATCCAGGGCTTGCCAGCCTTCGCCAGCGTCGATGCGCTGCCACAAGCGCCGGATGTGGCAATCATCGCCGTACCGGCACCGCAGGTGCTGGAAACCGTCGAGGCCCTCGGTCGCAAGGGCGCGCGCAGTGCCATCGTGTTCTCCTCGGGGTTCAGCGAAGTAGGCGACGAAGGCGTGCTGATGCAGGACGCCATCGTCGAAGCTGCACGTGCGGCGAACATGCGCCTGCTGGGCCCTAACGCGCTGGGTGTATTCAACGCCAATCTGGGTTACTACGCCTTCTTCTCCACCAGTCTGGAACGCGGCACACCCCTGCCGGGGCGAGTCGCAATTGCCACTCAGTCCGGTGCCTATGGCGCGCACCTGCTGGGCATGGCGCGCCAGCGCAAGCTGGGTACGCCGATCTGCGTCGCTACCGGTAATGAGGCGGACATTACCCTGGGCGACAGCATTGGTTGGCTGGTGCAATCGCCGGACGTCGACGTGGTCATGGCCTACGCCGAATCGATCCGAAATGTCGACAGCTTCATCGCTGCCCTTGAAGCGGCGCACCGTGCCGGCAAGCCGGTGATCCTGCACAAGGTTGGGCGCAGTGAGCTGGGCAGTCGCGCAGCGATGTCGCACACCGCGTCACTGGCCGGTGACGATAAAGTGCTGGATGCGGTGCTGGCCGACTACGCAGTGGTGCGCGCGCGCAACACCGAAGAGCTGATGGACATCGCTTATCTCGCCACGCAGCGTATTTACCCGGTCAACAATAACCTGGGGATGATCACCGTGAGCGGTGGTGCAGGCATCATTGTCAGTGACGCCGCCGAAGAAGTCGGGCTGCCAATGCCCGCGATGCCCGCCGCGGCGCAGGCCCAGCTCAAACAGCGACTCTCGTTCGCCTCGCCGATCAACCCAGTGGACTGCACGGCCCAGGCGCTCAATGACTTGAGTCTGGTGCACGACTTTACCGAGTCCATGGTCGTGGACGGGGGCTACCGATCGCTGATCGCCTTCTTCACCCAAGCGGGTACCGCCGCATCCGTAGGCCCGCGGCTGGCCGAACAGTTCAGCCGAATCAAGGTCGACCACCCGGAGCGCTTGTTCGTGGTCTCTGTAATGGGTGAGGGCGAGGAGCTGGCGCCCTACGAGAAAGCAGGCTTCGCCTTGTTCGAAGACCCGACTCGCGCGGTGCGGGCAATTCACGCCATGGGTCAGCTCGGCGAGGCGTTTGCCCGTCCGTTGCGCCAGGTGCACGCGGTCGGCGGCGTCGACCTGCCAGCGCACACACCGGGTGAAGCTGAAGCCAAACAATTGTTGGCGCGCGCCGGGATCGAGTCGGCGCCTGAACAGGTACTGCGCAGTGCCGCCGACGCTGCAGCATTCGCCGCCCAGGTCGGGTTCCCCGTGGTGCTGAAGATCGCCTCGGCGGACATCACGCACAAGTCCGAGATCGGCGGCGTGCTCCTCAATATCAATAGCGCCGAGCAAGTGCGCGAGGGCTTCGATCTCTTGTTACGTCGCGCAGCCGAACACGCGCCCCAGGCCCGCATCGATGGCGTGTTGGTAGCGCGTCAGTTGCAAGGGGGCGTCGAGTGTTTCATGGGGATCCAACGTGACCCGCAGTTCGGGCCTATCGCGGTATTCGGCCTGGGCGGGATTTTCGTCGAAGTGCTCAAGGATGTGGTGTTCCGTCGCTGCCCCTTTGGTGTTGAAGAGGCAGAAACCATGATCCGCAGCATCAACGGAGCGCCCCTGCTGCTGGGCGCTCGCGGCCGCCCGGTGACCGACGTGGCGGCGCTGGCTCGGGTGCTCTCGCGGCTCTCGCAATTCGCCGCGCAGGCAGGCCCGCGTTTGCGCTCGATCGATCTCAACCCGGTTTTCGCCATGCCCCAAGGGCAGGGTGCATGGGGCGCCGATGCGGTGCTGGAAGTCGAGGAGGTCGCCCATGGCGCTTGACCCTGATCACCTGCTCAATTACTGCATCCCGCCTGTGCGCCAGCGCTATAGCCGCCAGGACTGTGCGTTCTATGCGCTCTCCCTGGGCCTGGGCGCCGACCCGACGGACGAGGCGCAGTTGTCATTCGTCGACGCCAACCGCGATTTTCAAGCGTTGCCTTGCATGGCGGTAGTCCTTGGCCATCCGGGGTTCTGGTTGGGTAACCCGGACACGGGCGTCGATGCCCTGCGTCTAGTGCACGGTGAGCAAAGCGTCGAGTGGCACAGAGCGCTGCCGCCGGAGGGTGAGGTGATCGGTCATACACGTGTGACCGGGTTGGTCGACAAGGGGCCCGGCAAGGGTGCGCTGCTCTACAGCGAAAAGGTGCTGAGCGACGCTGTCAGCGGCGACGTGCTTGCCATCACGCGTGGCACTACGTTCCTGCGTGGCGACGGTGGCTTCGGCGGTGACAGTCAATCGTTGAGTCAGCCCCACCGCTTGCCGCAGTGCGCGCCGGACTTGGTCATCGATCTGCCGACGCGCAGCGAACAGGCGCTTTATTACCGTCTCAACGGCGACGACAACCCGATCCACTCAAGTCCTGCCGTCGCCGCCAAAGGCGGCTTCGAACGACCGATCCTGCATGGTCTGTGCACCCTGGGCGTGGCCTACCACGCGCTGTTGCGCGGCTTGGCGGACTATCGCATCGAGCGATTCGCGCGACTGCAGGCACGCTTCTGCGCGCCGGTATTCCCCGGCGAAACCCTGCGCACCGAGATGTGGCGCGATGGTTCGTTCCGCACCCGTGTGGTTGAGCGCGACCTGGTGGTGCTGGACAACGGCCTCGTTGGCACGGGAGGAAATCAACTGAGCCGGGCATGACACAACAACGCAATCAATCAACCTGCGATCAACCTGCGAGAACAAGAATAATGAACGCATACAAGAACGCTCCGCAGAGTCCCGCCTTCCCCAGGCGGACCCTGGTCATTGCTTTTTTCTTCTGCTTCCTAGGGTTACTCGCCGATGGCGTCGACCTGATGGTCCTTGCCTTTAGCCTCAACAGCCTCAAGGCCGAGTTCGCACTCAGCAACTTCGAGGCTGGCTCGTTAGGCAGCATTACCCTGGCGGGCATGGCCATTGGCGGCATCTATGGCGGCTGGTGTTGCGACCGTTTTGGTCGGGTTCGGGTGGTAACCTGGACCATTGTCCTGTTCTCGGTCGGCACGGTACTGCTGGGATTGACCCACAGTTATTGGCAGTTCGCACTGATCCGCTTCGTGTCCTCGCTAGGGCTCGGCTCGCTGTTCGTCGCCTGCAACATTCTGATGTCCGAGTTTGTCAGCACCCGATACCGCACCACCATTCTGGCAACCATGCAGGCCGGCTGGACTGTGGGTTATCTGGTGGCGACCGTTCTGGCCGGGCAGATCATCCCCGACCACGGCTGGCGCATGCTGTTCTTCGCCGCCGTGACCCCCGCATTGATTTGTCTGGTGCTGCGCCCCTGGGTCCCGGAGTCGCCATCCTGGTTGGCGGCACAGACTCAGCGCCAGGCGAACGCCACGCACACCGCGCCTGCCGGAGGAGCGGGGGGCTTTCGCGGCCTTTTGATCGACCCGTCGACACGCAGGATGTTCCTGATGTGGAGCCTGACCTCGTGCTTCCTGCTGTTCGGTTACTACGGCACCAACAACTGGATGCCGTCATACCTGGAAAGCGAGCTGGGCATGAACTTCAAGTCCATGACCAGCTACATGGTCGGTACCTACACCGCGATGATCCTCGGCAAGGTCCTCGCCGGAATTGCCTCGGACCGCTTCGGTCGCCGCGCGACCTTCGCCGCCGGCAGCATCGGAACCGCGATCTTCATGCCTGTGATCGTGTACTGGCCCAACCCCGATAGCATCGTCTGGATCCTCGCGCTGTTCGGCTTCATTTATGGCGTGCCAGTGGGGGTGCTCGCCACCTACATGACCGAAAGCTTCTCCACCCGTGTTCGCGGTGCGGCGGTTGGTACGGCCTATAACCTGGGTCGCATCGGAGCGGCGGTGGCACCGGCGGCCATCGGTCTGCTTGCCTCGCAGGTCTCCATCGGCGCCGGGTTCCTGGTGATGGGGATCACCTACGTGATCACCGGCTTGATCCCGGCACTGTTCATCCCCAACCGCCTGTTCGACCCGAACCAGACGGCAAGCGCTGCTGAAGCCGCCTCGAGCCTGGAGTCCCCGGCGCAAGCCGAGCCTGCCAGCCACCGACCGCTCAACGTCTGATCGCCCAGCCCGGGAGGACCCTGCAATGACTGATTGCCCTTTGGCACACGCCCCGAACGCTGCTGACGCACCTGGCGCGCTGATCCCCGGCGCACGCTTCAGCTTCCAGGAGTTCATCGGCCTGGAGCGCCGGGTGCAAGGCGAGGTTGCGCACATTCGCTTGAAGCACCGTGGCGAGCTGATGAATTACCTCGACCACTTCCACGGCGGTGTCCTGATGACGGTGCTGGATGCCGCGATGGCGGGGGCCATACGGATCCACGCGCCAGGCTGCTCGATGGTCACGATCGACATGGCCACGCACTTTTTAGGCACTGCGCGCGGCGAACTGAACGCAGTCGGCCGGGTGCTGCGCCGGACCCGCAACCTGTGCTTCTGCACTGCCGAAATTCATAACGAGCATGGCGAACTGATCGCCACGGCTTCGGGATGCTTCAAATACCGGCCTGCGCCGGCCGCAAACGGCTCCACAGACACGAGTACGACGCTATGACCGACATCGACGAAATGATTTCCGAGCGCGAAGAGCGGCTGCGCATGATCCGCGACAGCGCCGCTTCACTGACTTCCCCGGACGGCGATCTGGGCCGGGTGCGCCGCCTGCGCTTCAGCGAAGCAGGGGTAGACCGTGCTGCCTGGACTGAAATCTGTGCCATGGGCTGGCCGGGCCTGCGCCTGAGCGAAGCGCTGGGCGGCAGCGGCCTGGGCATGGCCGAGTACGCCGCTTTGTTGGAAGAGCTGGGGCGTGGCCTGCTGCCTGAACCGCTGATCGAGGCGTGCCTGGTGGCGCCCATGCTGCCAACCGAGGATCGCGAGGCGCTGCTCAGTGGGGAGCGACTGGTGCTGCCGGCAGGTATTGGCTACGAGCAGGGTGCCGTGCTGCCCCGAATGCGTGACGGCAAAGTCTACGGCGAGGTAGCTCAGGTTGTCATGGGCGCGGCTGCCGACGCTTGGCTGGTGGCATGCGAGGACGGCCTGGCGCTGGTGGAGAAGGGCGCCCAGGGACTGCAGTTGACCCAGCAGCCGACTCAGGATGGCGGCCACCTGGCGCGCCTGTGCTTCAACGGCACCGAGGCCCGGGTGCTGGAGGTATCGACAGCCGCGCTGGACGAAGCCGCGCTAGCCTGCGCGGCCTATCTGGTGGGATTGATGGATTCTGCCTTCGAGCGCACCCGCGAGTACCTGGGTGTGCGGAGCCAGTTCGGTCAACCGATCGGCAGCTTCCAGGCCCTGCAGCACCGTATGGTCGACCTGAAAATCCAGATCGAACTGGCACGCGCCATCGTTGCGCAGGCAGCCACGGCTATTGACGGCAACTGCTCAGCGGCTGAGTGCCAGCGACGGGTGTCCACCGCCAAGGTGCGCGCGGCCGAGGCGGCGATGCTGGTCACCCGCCAGGCGATTCAATTGCATGGCGGCATCGGCTTTACCGACGAAGCCGACATTGGCCTGTTTCTGCGTCGCGCCATGGTCTTGCTCAACGCCCAGGGTTCGCTGGCGTTTCACCAGAGCCGTTACCTGGCCTTGCTGCAACGCGAGGTGGCCTGATGAGCGACCTCCTGCTGCAAGAAACCCACGGCAGTGTGCGCTTGTTGCGTTTCAACAACCCTGAACGACGCAACGCGCTGTCTGTGGCACTGCGCCACGAACTGCTGCTCGCCCTGCAAGCGGCTGAGCACGATCCCAATGTGCGCAGCGTGGTCATCAGTGGCTCGGCGCAGGTGTTCAGTGCCGGTGGCGACCTGAGTGGCATGAACGTTCACGAACTCGGCGCCGGCCGTGCGCGGATGCAGAAAAACGCCGCACTGGTACTGCAGATGGTACGGATGAGCAAGCCGCTGATCGCTGCCATTGAAGGTTGGGCGGTCGGTGCGGGACTGTCCGTGGCGCTGGCTTGCGACAGCCTGGTGTGCGGCGCAACCGCGCGCTTTGCGGCAGGCTTCGGCAAGGTCGGCCTGCTTGCCGACCTCGGTCAGCTGTACTCCTTGCCCGCGCGCATAGGGCAAGGGCGCGCGCGGCAGATCCTGATGTTCGGCCAGGTGGTGGAGGCAGAAGAAGCGCTGCGCATCGGTCTGGTGGACCAGCTGTGCGAGCCCGGTGCGGCACTGGACAGTGCACTTGCGCTGGCCTCGACGCTTGAGCAGCAGGCGCCATTGCCCTTGGCGATGACCAAGTCCCTGCTCGCCGAGGGCCTGGGCTTGCTGCTCGAGCGTGAGGTCGAACTGCAAAGCCAGTTGTTCCTCAGTGCCGACCACGCCGAAGGCAAGGCCGCTTTTCTGGGCAAGCGTGCCCCCGTATTCAGAGGACATTGAAATGACCGACTACAACGCGTTGGCCGAGGGTGAATTCCGCCTGATGGTGCGTCAATGGATAGCCGCCAACTACCCACAACGTATCCGCAACCCGGCCCATCGTCTGGGACGGGAGGAAACGTGGGAATGGTACCAGGCGCTGTCGCACAAGGGCTGGCTGTGCCCCGGCTGGCCAACGCAGCACGGCGGCATGGGCCTTGATGCCGGCAAGCAGCTGATCATGATCGAAGAGATGGAAGACTACGGTTGTGCGCGCTTGCCAGACAGCGGCATCACCATGCTTGGTCCCTTGTTGATTCGCTATGGCACTGCCGCCCAGCGCGAACGCTTTCTGCCGCGCATCCTCAGTGGCGAGGACATCTGGTGCCAGGGCTACAGCGAACCCAATGCCGGTTCTGATCTCGCCAGCCTGCGTACCGAGGCGGTGTTGCGCGACGGCCAATGGGTCATCAATGGTCAAAAGACCTGGACCACCATGGGTACCGAAGCCAACTGGATTTTCGTACTGGCGCGCACGGAACGGGGCGGCAAGCCACAACAGGGCATCAGTTTCCTGTTGGTGCCGATGGACAGCCCAGGTATCGAGGTCAGACCGATCCTCAATCTGGAACTGCACGGTGAGTTCTGTGAAGTGTTCTTCAACGATGTGTGTGTGCCGCAGGACTACCTGGTGGGCGAGGTGAACCAGGGTTGGGGGATGGCCAAGGCGCTTCTGGGCTTTGAGCGGATCTTCCTCGGCTCGCCCAAGCAGGCCACGTTCGCTCTGGAACGTGTGGCGCGCCTTGCCCGGCATCAGCAGCTGTGGGAGGACCCGGCGTTCGCCCGGCGCTTTGGCGCACTGAGCATGGACCTTGATTGCCACAAGGCGCTGTACGGGCATTTCGCCGAGCGTTTGCGCCGTGGTGAGACCCTGGGCGCAGAAGTGTCGATGCTGAAAATACACCAATCCGAGCTGTACCAGCGCATCAGTGAGTTGGGGCTGGAAATCGCCGGCCTCGATTCCGGGCTGTTGCAGCCCTTTGCCGACGATCCCGAATTGCACCCGGCGGGCATCTTCATCCAGTCGCGGCCCACCACCATTTACGGCGGTACCAACGAGATCCAGCGCAACATTTTGGCCAAGAGCCTGCTCAGCCTGCCGGGTTGAAGTGAAGGCGGCCCGCCTGTGCGGGCCAATCCCGGCTCAACGATCGCGAAACAATAAAAAGGAACATTGCGATGAATGCACTTATGAATGAAGGCAAGGTAGCAATCGTCACTGGCGCAGGTGGCGGCATTGGTCGTGAGATCGCCCTGGCCATGGCCAAATCCGGGGCGAGGGTGGTGATCAATGACATCGGCGTTTCGCTCAGCGGCACGGGTGGCTCTGCATCACCCGCTGAAGAAACCCTTTCGTTGATTCTCCAGGCGGGTGGCGAGGCGGTCATCAATACCGACAGTGTTTCGCAATGGGACAGCGCGCGACGTATCGTCGACTGCGCCATGGACGCCTTCGGCCAACTGGACATTGTGGTGAACAACGCCGGCATCCTGCGTGACGTGATCTTTCACAAGATGAGTGCCGAAGACTGGTCGTCGGTGATCGACGTGCACCTCAACGGCAGCTTCTTTGTCAGCCGCGCCGCCGCCGAGCGCTTCCGCGAGCAGCAAAGTGGGGCCTTCGTGCACATGACCAGCACCTCGGGGTTGATCGGCAACTTCGGCCAGGCCAACTATTCGGCGGCCAAGCTCGGCATTGTTGCCTTGAGCAAATCCATTGCCCTGGATATGCAGCGCTATAACGTGCGCTCCAACTGCATCGCACCTTTTGCCTGGAGCCGCATGACCGACTCGATCCCGGCTGAAACGCCGGAGCAAAAGGCTCGGGTCGAAAAGCTGCAGCGCATGACCCCGGAAAAGAACGCGCCGTTGGCGGTGTACCTGGCATCCGACGCCGCTCGCGAGGTCAACGGCCAGGTGTTTGCCGCGCGCAATCACGAGCTGTTCCTGATGAGTCAGACCCGCCCGCTGCGCAGCGTGCATAGCGAGCAAGGCTGGACCCCGCAAACTATCGCAGAGCGCGGCATGCCGGCGCTGTCGGGTAGCTTCATGGACCTGGCACGCAGCCCGGACGTGTTCTGCTGGGACCCAATCTGAATCGCGGAGGCAGAGCATGCGTGTGTTCAAAACTCGCTTTACCGAGACCTTTGGCGTCGAGCACCCGATCATGATGGGCGGGATGCAGTGGGTCGGCCGCGCCGAGTTGGTGGCAGCGGTCACCAACGCCGGCGGCCTGGCAGTGCTTTCAGCACTGACTCAGCCGACCCCGCAAGCCTTGGCTACAGAGATTGCGCGCTGCCGCGAACTGACTGACCGGCCGTTCGGTGTCAACCTGACGCTGCTGCCGACGCAGAAGCCGATGCCTTACGCCGAGTACCGTGCGGCGATCATCGAGTCGGGCGTGCGGATGGTCGAGACAGCCGGAAACAACCCGGCCGAGCACATCGCCGAATTTCGCCGGCATGGGGTCAAGGTGATTCACAAGTGCACCTCTGTGCGCCATGCGCTGAAGGCCGAGCAGTTGGGGGTTGATGCCGTGTCCATCGACGGCTTTGAGTGCGCTGGGCACCCGGGCGAAGACGACATTCCGGGGTTGGTGTTGATCCCGTCGGCGGCCAACCGGCTAAAGGTGCCGATCATTGCCTCCGGTGGTTTTGCCGACGGTCGTGGACTGGTTGCAGCCCTGGCCTTGGGCGCTGATGCGATCAACATGGGGACGCGTTTTCTCAGCACCCGTGAGTGCACCATCCACCCAGCCGTGAAGGCAGCGATTCGCGCCGCCGACGAACGCTCTACCGATGTCATCATGCGTTCGCTGCGCAACAGCGCGCGGGTTGCACGCAATGCCATCAGCCAGGAGGTGCTCGCCATTGAGGCGCGCGGCAACGCCCGCTATGCCGATATTGCAGCGTTGGTCAGCGGGCAGCGGGGGCGGGGCGTTTATGAGCAGGGCGACACCAACCTGGGGATCTGGTCGGCAGGCATGGTCCAGGGCCTGATCGATGACGAGCCGAGCTGCGCACAGCTGTTGCAAGACTTGGTCGAGCAGGCACGCGGCCTGATCAAACAGCGTCTTGAAGGAATGCTCAGCCACACCTGAAGCCCAAACCTGGCGCGGCGCTGCCACTGTAGCGCTGCGCGCCCAACACCTGACGAAGAGAAAACAATAGTGAAAAATCTTCCCCTTCGGGCGCTGGCCTCGGTCGCTGCTTGCCTGTCATTCAGTGCGCACGCAGATTTCATCGGCGATAGCAAAGCCAGCCTGGAGCTGCGTAACTTCTATTTCAACCGTGACTACCGCCAGACTGGCGCAACTCAATCGTACTCGCAGGAATGGGCCCAGGGCTTCTTGCTGCGCTATGAGTCTGGCTACACCAATGGCCCGATCGGGCTGGGCATGGACGCCTTGGGCCTGCTCGGGGTGAAGCTCGACTCCAGCCCCGACCACTCAGGCTCCGGCCTGCTGCCGTTTTCGGCCAGCGACCGCCGGGCTGCCGACGAATATAGCGACCTGGGCCTGACCGCCAAATTGCGCGTCTCCAGGAGCACACTGAAACTGGGCACCCTCACGCCAAGGTTGCCAGTGGTGCAGTACAACGACACACGCCTGCACCCGCAAACCTTTGAAGGCGGACTGCTGCAAATCGACGAAATCGACAACCTGGCGGTGCAACTTGGGCAGCTGCGTCAGGTCAAGCAGCGCGATTCGACCAACGATGAAGACATGACGATCACCCGTGGCAACAAGCGCAATATCCAGCTGGGAAGCCACACCACCAGTGACCGTTTCAACCTTGGGGGAGGGACCTGGCGCTGGAATGAGAACCTCAGCACCAGCTACCACTTTGCTGAGTTCCAGGACTTCTATCGCCAACACTACCTGGGGCTGGTACACGAATTGCCAATTACCGAAGGGCAATCGTTCAAGTCTGACGTGCGCTGGGCGCGCTCCACCGATGCCGGAGGCAGCAATGTCGACAACAAGGCGCTCAACGCCTTGTTCACCTACCGCGTGCGCAGCCATAGCCTGGGCCTCGGTTTGCAGCGCATGTCTGGCGATACTGGTTTCGCCTATTTGTCTGGAACTGACCCCTACCTGACCAATTTTGTGCAGATCGGCGACTTTGCAAACAAGGATGAACGCTCATGGCAGTTGCGCTACGACTTCAATTTTGCGGGCCTCGGCCTGCCGGGGCTGACCTTCATGACGCGTTACTTGCGGGGTGACAACATCGATTTGCTCAACGGGCAGGGCAACGGCAAGGAGTGGGAACGCGATACCGATATTGGTTACGTGATTCAGACTGGGCCGCTGAAAAATCTTGGATTCAAAGTGCGCAACGGCAGCTTTCGTAGCAGTTTCGGCAACGACATTGATGAAACCCGTGTCTTTGCAACCTACACATTGCCAATCTGGTAATTGGGCATCAGTCAGATAAGTCAGCTGAGTAGGCCACGGCTTCATTGTATACGCAGGATTGGAGCGTATGGACGCCAGCCGGTTGTCCAAAACGTTGCTGAGGCTTCTCGGTGTTACTGGGCGAAACTAGGCCAAGCTCGCCAATGTATATTAGACCGTGTCGACGCATAGGCCGTGCTGGCGCGGCCTGAGGTCGATTTCTGACGCTACTGCTGCATTACTGGAAGGTGGAAAAATTAGCCGAAAATCGGTTCCAAAATTCGAATGGCGACCCTTGTAGAATGCGGGCTGCAGGCAAGCAAATCTCGTTTCGTTTTGGAACTGATTAATTTCTGCTGGTATGCAGAAACAAACTCTTTTCGAATTTTTCAATCTTTTTCGGCCGTAAATCACACACTGAACGGGGCGATTCAAGCTTTTTTCGCTCAGTCTTCCTTCGGAAAACCCAGTACGTCCTGCATGTCGTATTCGCCTGGCTCGCGATCATTGACCCAAAGCGCAGCGGCCAACGCCCCGCGGGCGAACATGCGGCGGCTAAGTGCGCTGTGGGACAGTGTCACAACTTCTTCATCCGCGGCGAAGACCACGCTGTGCTCTCCCAAAATGCCGCCGCCCCGAATCACGCTGAAGCCGATTTCTCCTGGCGGACGCTCCCCTGTCATGCCTTCGCGCGCGTGCCGTGCGACGGATGAAAGTGAAGTCTGTCGACCTTCAGCTGCCGCATCTCCCAACATTAGTGCAGTGCCGGACGGCGCATCGATTTTGCGGCGGTGGTGTGCCTCGAGAATCTCAATGTCCCACACCCGTTGAGGGAGGGACCGGGCGGTCCTTTCCACTAGTCCCATAAGCAGGTTGATGCCCAGTGAGAAGTTTCCGGAGCGCACGATCGCAATCTTTTTCGATGCTGCCCTGAGGCGGGCCAGGTCGTCTGCGTCGAAGCCGGTCGATCCGATCACAAGCGCAGGGCCTGCATGGTTGGCACAGATTTCTGCAAGTGTCGCTGATGCGTTGCCTGTGGTGAAGTCGATGATGACATCGCAGTTTCCGAGCACGCGGTGCACCTCTGAGCGATCGCCATCTGAATGTCGCCCGATGCTGCCGGCCAAAACCAGCGACGGGTCAGCCGAGACGATATTCATCACCTCTTTGCCCATATGGCCTCGCGCGCCTGAAATAGCAATTCTGATGGGTGAGGTCAAACCTTTGCACTCCCGAATGGTTGAGTGAATAAAAATGTGGCTGGTACATGCAGGGTAGCCGTCGCGATCCAGGAAAGGCTGTATCGCGGCGGTCAAGCGCGTGCAAAACTGCCTCAGTCCTTGGCGGCAAAGAGGAGGTAAAGCGGGAACTTAGAAAACTTTTAGGGTGTAGCTTAGGATCAGGCGGTTCTCGTCGATATCCGTACGGTAGTTGGATCGCGCCACCGCATTTCGCACTCGTATCGCGACATTTTTAAAAAAGCCGCTCTGAATGGTGTAGCTCACATCGATGTCGCGTTCCCGGTCCTTGCCCTCGAAGCTACCAACGTCAACATTGTCCCCCTTAATGTAACGCACTCCTGCCAATAGGCCGGGGACGCCGAGAGCTGCAAAGTCGTAGTCGTAGCGAGCCTGCCAGGAGCGTTCCCTGGCGGAGGCAAATTCGTACGTCGGAACTTCATTACCCAAGGGGGAGACGGTAACGAAAACTCGTGGGAAACCATCGTTGCCGTACATGCCTTGGTAGCCAACATAAAAGGTATTTCCACCGCGCTTTGCCGACAGCAGCGAATAGAACGCCTGGTTGTCGATGGTGCCGATCAGCCGCTTGCCGTCTTCCCTTGAATTGAAATAGCCAAGGTTGGCGCCCAGCGTCCACAGGTCCACTGATTCGCTGTGCTTGAAGCCGACGAAGCGCTGGTTGTAGAGATTCTCCAACTGCCCGTACCAGAGGCTGACGGTTGTGTGATTTTGATTAAACGAGTAGTCGCCGCCGGCGTAGTTAAAGCGGTCCGAGGTGACCAGGTTTTTTTGGGCGTCGCGCCGTGGCGTATATCCGATGATTGCTCCCATTGGCTCATCACCCGCCTCACTGCGCAGGCTGGTCGAGTGCAATTGCCCTACTTGTAGGTTCAGTCCGGGGATCTCGTTTGAAAGAATCGAGGCCCCCTGGTAGGTGTTGGGAAGTAAGCGGTTGTCGGTCAGGGCAAGCACCGGAAGATTGGGCTGCAATTCGCCGACCTTGAGTTCTGTTTTGGACACTTTGAGTTTCGCCGCGAAGCCCAGGCGGCTGTAATCATTGGGTGCTGTCTGGCCGTAGACGCCAGGGAGCAGGCCCGTGCCCGCGCGATCCGGGCTGCTGTTCAGTTTGATGCCCAACAGGCCGATGGCGTCCACGCCAAAACCAATCGGACCTGGGGTGTAGCCCGATGCAAAGTTGAGGATGAAGCCCTGGACCCATTCCTCGGCCTTGGACTGCGTGCTTGGGCCGACGATGTCGGAAAAGTCGCGGCTGAAGTAGTAATTGCGCGTAGTCAGGGTGGCCGTGGAGTTTTCCAAGAAGCCACTTCCTTCAGCTAGGGAGCTGAGTGGAATGGCGATGATTACAACGCCGGCGATCACCCGAGAAGAGGGATTCGGAAACTGGTTCATGTCGTTCTCTTGTTTTTATAGTGATGAAGAACACCCTGACCGCGCGCATCCCGCAAGCTGCGAGGAGGGTGGCTGACATTGCTTGCAGCCGTACTTCCCTGCACCGCTCTCAAAATCTGGCAGGAACAAGCTTATATAAAAAGCTAGCAAAGAAAGCAAAAAAATATAGCTTTGTATTATGTTGCTGTGCTCAGGGGCAGTGGTTCAGCGGGTAACCTTTCGGTCTGAGCGGCTCGGCGGGAGCTGCTTCAACCAGCTGCATGGGGGGGAATCACGGGTTACATACGCCCGCTCATCAGGGAAAAGCAGTGGCTTCAACGCTCCTGGTCATCACTGACCGGTCTAGAAGGCAAGGTTGGTTGAACGGAATAAGGCAAACAAGAAAAGCTATGCAAAAAAGCTTGCAAATAAAGCTACAGTGATTTGATACTGCTTTGGCCGAGCCGAAAACCGCTCGGTCGCCAAGGCAATGAGCTGCGAAATGGCCAGTGCCATGTGCTGACGCTCATTCCCAACAATAAGAAGAGGCAGGTGTCATGCGAAAAGTGAACGTACACACAATCATCGACAACGCTCCTATATCCGGCTTTCACTGGATGGTCATGGGCTGGTGTTTTCTGCTGCTGATTTTCGATGGTTACGATTTGTTCATCTACGGCGCAGTGCTGCCGGTGCTCATGAAGCAGTGGGGGCTGAGCCCTCTCGAAGCCGGTGCGCTGGGTAGTTATGCGCTTTTCGGCATGATGTTGGGAGCTGTAGGTTTTGGCACGCTGGCAGACCGGGTCGGACGAAAAAAAGGCATTGCTGTCTGCTGCCTGCTTTTCAGTTGCGCCACGCTTGCCAACGGCTTTGTGAGCAACCCTACGGAGTTTGGGGTCTGCCGTTTCTTTGCCGGTTTGGGCTGCGGCGGGTTGATGCCAAATGTGGTGGCACTGATGAATGAGTACGCGCCGAAGAAATTCCGCACGGCCATCGTTTCCATCATGTTTTGTGGGTATCCGCTGGGCGGGGTGCTGTCGGCCAGCGTTGGGATTTTCGTGCTTCCGCGTTTTGGTTGGGAGGCTATGTTTTTCGCCGCAGTAGCGCCGTTGATTCTGCTGCCGTTGATTTACTGGCAACTGCCTGAATCGGTGGGCTTTCTGCTGCGCCAGAGTCGCCTCGAAAAGACGCGCGCCTTGCTTCTTCGCGTGGACCCGGGCTGCAAGCTGAGTAAGGACGATTCGTTGATCATGAGCGAATCAAACGACCGGCCAGCTTCGCTTCTGGAACTGTTCCGCGAAGGACGAGCGTTGCCTACCCTGGTGTTATGGCTGGCCTTCTTCTGCTGCATGCTGATGATTTACGCACTGAGTTCCTGGTTGCCGAAACTGATGGCAAGCGCGGGTTACAGCCTAGGTTCCAGTCTGTCGTTCCTGGTAGCGATGAATGTTGGTGCGGTGTTGGGTGCGGTTTTTGGTGGATTGCTGGGGGACAGGATCAATCTACCGAAGGTGCTGGTTGCGTTTCTAATTCTGGCCGCCTTGTCTGTAAGCCTTCTAGGGCTGAAAAGTCCGGTACCAGTGCTCTATATGCTGATCATCGTGGCTGGCGCTACAACTATCGGTACACAGATTTTGCTGTACGCCTGCGCCGCACAGTTCTATGGCCTGTCGATCCGCTCGACAGGTATGGGCTGGGCGTCTGGTGTCGGTCGAAGCGGCGGTATAGTCGGCCCACTGCTGGGCGGTGCTTTGGTCGGGATCAACCTGCCGCTGCAGCTTAATTTCATAGCCTTTGCCTTACCCGGGTTGATCGCTGCACTGGCCATGATGTTGTTTGCAGTGCTCAAGCGCTCTAAAGCGACGACGCTGGCAGCGGCGAGTATTTGATCGGAAAGCACCACGTTGCCTTGCTCGAGGGTAGTCAGAGGCTGTCGTTACTCCGGGGGCAGGGCAACTCTTTACTGAGATTGTTTACAAGAACAGCAGACTATTCGTCATTGCTTAGAAAACTGGCGACGTTGAAGGCGCCGTCTCCATTGTTGGCCAGCAAACTTCTGTTTAGAGTGTTTAGCTTCCGTGGCGCTGCCGGCTCAGCACATCGGTATGGAAGGGATAAGAAATTTGAAAGCCAGCGCTTTTCTCGAGCAGAATATAAGGCTTGGCTGCACGTGTAAGGCAGTCACGCAAACAGTCGCTTGCCGGTGATAGTGGAAGGCTGTCACGAGAGGATATGATGCTAATGGTTTTCCATGCCAATGGTGCGCCAGGACAAAGATTCTCGACAATTCCGTCCTGTAATGCATCAGCGTAGAGTGGTAATGGTCCCAGGCCCAGAAAATCACCATGGCTAAGCCGCGACAGCATTTCTTTCTTTGTAGCTACTATTTCGATGTTGTCGGATGCAACGCCATGTCGGCAAAGGGTTTCTATGGTCTGCTGAGAGCTGTAGTCGTCTGGGCTATGTACGAGCCATGGATGCTCAGATATCAGATTTACGGTGTAATGATTACCAACGACGCGGTTCTTACTCATTGCAATCATGGAGTAGGTCAGTATCGGCGCATGCCGGAACATTTCACTGGGTAGCGTGCTGGGTGCAACGCCTATTGCGAGATCGATTTCGCCATCGAAAAGCGAGGGCAAAACTTGTGCGAGGGGTAGCGTGCAGAACTGCAAACCCACATGCGGCATCGCCTGAAAGAAAGTACTTTCAACTTGAGTGCTCAGTATTTCTGAGACACCGCTGGTCATGTTGATGTATAGCTTTGCACGCAGGTGCTGACTCATTATCTTTACTCCGGTGTCTGGCTACCCCTGTGAAAGGGGTAGCAGAGCACAACCCTTGAATGCGCGGGTGAGACGGTTACTCAGCGGCTGATATTGTTAATGTCGTATACGAATTGAATGTCACGACCCAGCACCGGGTCTTTCAATTCCAATGCCAGTTTCTCGCTGGATTGAATGCCGCCAATTGCGGCGAGGGTGCCGCAGAACATCAAGCTGCCCTTGTTAAAGGTAGTGTGATACGTAGAGCAATAACGATCGATCAATTCGTCAGGAGGCAGCATGGCGCTAACGAGACCCTGTTGGTAAGCAACAAGTTGGCCATTGTCGTCTTTGCGCCAGGAGCGCAGCTCCAGTCGATCCCAATGTTCTCTCAGCTCGTCCAAAGGCCAAAGGGTCTGACTAATTGGCTTCGCGCAGATCTGTTTGGACACGGTGATGTCATAGGTTTCTACTTTACGATCGGTGTGGTCTGAGCCGATGCCGATCCAGAGTCGATCTCCGTCGTTGAGAAGAAAGAACTCAATCTCACCCGAGGAGTCATTGCCAACAACCTGAATGGCCGGTTGTTGGGTCAAGCGATCATCCGTTACGAAGTAGTAGCAGGGAACCGTTGCCGGGCGCTTCACGCCCAGCTCCTCCAGCTCGACGATGTGCGCCTCCACAGCGGCTCGATCACGTCCGGTCCAGCCGGCGATGACCACATCCTGGATTACGAACTCTCTGACGGATTCGCCATTTTTGGTCACGCAGTTAAAGCTCAGTACAGTCACGTTGTCGCCTCTCGTTCTTGTCGGATTTCTACGGGTCTTGTTCGGTCGAGCTGTCGGGCGGGCGCCGCTTCGGCACTGCTCCGGACGTCTTTTTGTAACAAAAATAGCTTGCAATGCAAGCTAATTTTGTTAGATTCGACCAGGCGTAACTGAATCCCGTCATCGGACAAGGAGAAGAAAAATGGGCGAGAACATCTACTTAGACTACTCCGCAACCACGCCGGTGGATCCACAGGTTGCCGAGATCATGTGTGGGTACCTTACGATAGACGGGCACTTTGGGAATCCGGCCTCGCGCTCGCACACCTTTGGTTGGGAGGCGGAATCAGCCGTCGAGCTGGCGCGCAAGCAGGTGGCTGACTTGGTCAATGCCGATCCACGTGAGATCGTCTGGACATCAGGGGCTACCGAGTCGGATAACCTAGCGATCAAAGGAGTGGCTAATTTCTACCGCTCCAAGGGCAACCACATCATAACGTCGAGCATCGAGCATAAGGCTGTGCTCGACTCGTGCCGTCATCTCGAGCGTCAAGGGTTTGAAGTCACTTACCTGGATCCCGATCAGGACGGTCTGATTCAGCCCGAGGCAGTCGCGGCCGCGATCACCGAGCAGACCATTCTCGTGTCGATCATGCACGCCAACAACGAGATTGGAACCGTAAACGACATCGCGGCCATCGGCGAAATATGCAAGCGTCATGACGTGTTCTTTCATGTCGACGCTGTGCAGAGTGCTGGCAAGGTTCCAATTGACCTCGCTTCCATATATGTCCACTTGATGTCTTTCACTGCCCATAAGCTTTACGGCCCCAAGGGCATCGGGGCGCTGTATGTGAGACGTAAACCGCGTGTGCGTCTCGAAGCTCAGATCCACGGTGGCGGGCATGAGCGTGGCATGCGCTCGGGAACGTTGCCCACGCACCAGATTGTAGGAATGGGCGAAGCATTCCGGATTGCCGCTTCGGTAATGGAGATTGAAAACGAACGCCTGTTGGGCTTGCGCCGACGACTGCTCGATGGTTTCGCGGACATGGAGGAGGTCTACGTTAACGGCTCTTTGGTCCAACGGATACCAGGAAATCTGAACATCAGTTTCAACTTCGTCGAGGGCGAGTCGTTGATGATGTCGCTCCGCGGTCTGGCACTGTCCTCTGGCTCGGCTTGCACCTCGGCGAGCTTGGAGCCGTCCTACGTCCTTCGAGCTCTGGGGCGTAGCGATGAACTCGCCCACAGTTCGCTGCGAATCACACTCGGACGCTTTACCACCGAGGCAGATATCGACAAGACCATTGAGTTGATCAGAGCCGCCGTCACCAAACTGCGGTCGATGTCGCCGCTGTGGGACATGTACAAGGAGGGTGTCGACTTCAGCAAGGTGGAGTGGAGCGCCCACTAATTGTGATTCGGCTTCAATAGGCATCCTCGCTCATCAGCACTGAAGATGCCTCTATGCAGGATGCAAGATGCGGCTTCGATACAACAAGAAAAACAAGAGAGAAACGCCATGCGATCAATTGACGTACAGGCAATTATCGACCCTGCGCGCTATTCAGTATTTCACTGGAAATTACTGGGATGGTGCTCGCTGCTGCTGATTTTTGATGGCTACGATTTGTTCGTCTACGGTGCCGTTCTCCAGGTATTGATGCAGCAATGGCATATGTCAGCCTTAGAGGCGGGCGCACTGAGTAGTTATGCCTTGTTCGGCATGATGCTCGGGGCAGTGTTGTTCGGCACCCTGGCCGACCAGGTGGGACGCAAAAAAGCAATTGCCGTGTGTTGCCTGCTGTTCAGCGTGGCGACACTGGTCAACGGGTTTACCACCAATCCGGTTGAGTTTGGCGTCTGTCGATTCATCGCAGGCCTCGGCTGCGGAGGTCTCATGCCCAGTGTGGTGGCGCTGATGAACGAGTACGCACCTTGCAAGTCCCGCAGCCTGCTCGTGGCTACCATGTGCTGTGGTCATCCTTTGGGCGGGATGCTTGCGGCCGGCTTAGGCATGTACCTGCTGCCGCGCTTTGGATGGGAGGCAATGTTCTACGTTGCCGCGGTGCCATTGTTGATGTTGCCGCTGATCCTTTGGCATTTGCCTGAATCGATCGGTGTGCTCTGGCGTGAAGGACATTCTACACAGGCAAGGGCCCTGCTGGCGCGCGTCGATCCGGCTTGCAAGGTTGGCCCGGATGACGTGTTGTGCCAGGAGGGTGGCAACTCGTCTAAGGCGTGCTTGCCGGCGTTGTTTCAGCACGCAAGGGCAGTGCGCACGGTATTGCTGTGGCTGGCGTTCTTTTGCTGTCTGCTGATGATTTATGCGCTCAGTTCTTGTTTGCCAAAGTTAATGGCAATTGAGGGGTACAGCCTGGGCTCCAGCCTGTCGTTCCTGGTGGCATTCAATGTCGGTGCAGTGTTGGGTGCAGTCGTAGGTGGGTGGTTGGGTGACCGCTTCACACTGGCAAAAGTACTCGTAATGTTCATGTTACTGGCGGCAGGGTCCATCGCCTTGATGGGCTTGAACAGCCCGGCACCCATTCTCTATCTGCTGATCACTTTGGCCGGTGCTACCAGCATTGGCACACAGATTCTGTTGTATGCCTGTGCAGCTCAGTTCTATGAGATGTCGATCCGTTCGACCGGGATGGGGTGGGCATCCGGAATCGGCAGCAATGGCGCAATAGCCGGCCCGCTGCTCGGCGGCCTGCTGCTCAGCGCTAACCTGCCCTTGACTACGAATTTTCTGGCGTTTGCCCTCCCGGGTGTGATCGGTGCTGCAGCCATGCTGCTTTTCGCCTGCTATAGCCCGCAACTTGCTGCAGTCGTTCCCGACGGCGCTGGTGCCTGACATCGAATCAGTTGCCCAGGCCCGCATCGAGAATGTGATGGTGCGGGTTTGCTGGGTGGCATATCGCTCAAGCAACAAAGCTTGACACTAGGAGAAAGCTGTAATGATCAACAAAGAACACAAAGAGTTCTATTCGGTAGATATGAACGACGGCTGGGAAGTACCTCCAGGCTACCCGGCCGGTATCGAACAAAAAATTCTCGCCGGGTCGCTGGATGAGGCAGGCAAGTCGGGTAGTCGTACCCGCCTGCTTCGTTTCAAGCCTGGCATCTACACCACCAAACCGTTTGTTCACGACTACTGGGAAGAGGTGTATCTGGTCTCGGGTGAACTAACCGTGGGCAATGACGACCAGGGGCTTGGTGGGGAAGCGTTTGAGCCTCACACCTATGCATGCCGTCCACCAGGAGCATTCCATGGCCCATTCAAGTCGGAAACAGGTTGTGTACTGCTTGAACTTCATTATTACGGTTAACTGATAATCGAGCGAAGCCTGACTCCATCGCGTTAGTGCGCGAAAGTGGATCGGGCTTTGCGCGTTCCAAGCACCGGTCCCTTCCGGTGTATTCACGTTGCGAAGAGCCCTGCCATGACACGACTCACCATCAGCCAGGCCGTGGGGTCTGGCCTTAGCTGCGAAGCGCTGGTTCAGCGCTGTATCGACAATATGAATCGCCAGCCCGCCCTGGCGGACAAGGTATTCACTAAGCGTCTGGACGATCAGGCACTGGCGCAAGCTCGGGCATACGACCGCCTCCGGCAACAGGGTGTACGATTACCAAGCTATGCCGGCGTGCCGATCAGTATCAAGGATCTGTTCGACATGGCGGGTGAAGTTACCACCTGCGGGTCGAAAGTGTTGGCTGAGCATGCGCCAGCGCAGGTCGATGCTGATGTGGTCAGGCGGTTGCGCAATGCTGGGTTCATCCCGGTCGGCCGAACCAACATGACAGAATTTGCTTACTCTGGCCTAGGCCTGAATCCGCACTACGGCACGCCCGAGAATCCGTGGGGGCGTGACAATCCGCGTATTCCAGGAGGTTCGTCTTCGGGGGCCGCTGTGGCAATCACCGACCAGATGGCGATTGCGAGCCTGGGAACAGATACCGGAGGTTCGTGTCGGATTCCTGCAGCCCTCTGCGGGATTGTCGGCTTCAAGCCAACGGCTGCAAACGTCTCCAGGCGAGGCGTATCTCCTTTGTCCAGTACTTTGGATTCTGTGGGCCCTATGGCTTCCTCGGTTGCCTGTGTTGCAGCCTTGAACGACATTCTGTGCGGCGACGGGCCAAGACCGTTGCGCGAAATGCCTTTGCAGGGTTTGCGTTTGGCGGTGCCACAGACGCTAGTGCTTGAAGGCATGGATGAAGCTGTGGCTGAGGCCTTTGATCGCGTCCTCACTCGCTTAAGCGAGGCGGGTGCGCGGATCGAGAAGGTTCCTCTAGAAGTATTGGGTGAGCTTCCTTCGATCAACAGCAAGGGTGGATTCGCCGCAGCTGAAGCCTGGGCTTGGCATCGTGAACTGATTGCCAGCAAGCGGGACGGCTATGATCCCAATGTGGTGGTACGTATTGAAAAAGGTCAGCTTCAAACGGCCTCGGATTACCTCGACTTGCTTCAAGCTCGTGCGGCTGTCCAACAGCAGGTGGCGGCGACGACTGAGCGATTCGACGCGCTGATCATGCCGACGGTGCCGACGATTGCTCCGCTTATCGTCGATATGGCAGATCCAGAGCGTTTTGCTCACGCCAATCTGCTCATGCTTCGCAATCCCTCTGTGGCGAACTTCCTGGACTGCTGCGCGATTAGTCTGCCTTGCCATGAGCTAGGAAGCGCACCGGTCGGGGTGATGCTGATGGGCGAGCAGGGCGCTGATCGTCGCCTTTTGGGTATCGCTCAAGCCGTAGAGACACTGCTCGAGCGCTCTTTGCCCAGATAATCACGCATCCCTTGCGTAGCCTGGCCGCGTCCGCGGTCAGGCCGTTTGTCGATAAATATCTTTTAAAAAAAGCTAACCCAAAAAGCTTGACGAGGAGAATTTGTTGATTGATATTAGCTTTACAACAAAGCTAATAAACAAAGGGTAATGTCATGTCTATCGATACTTCCCAGTTCCGTGCGGCGTTAGGCCAGTTCCCCACCGGTGTCGCAGTGATCACCGCAGTGGACAGTGAGAGTCGCCCGCTCGGTATCACCATGAGTTCCTTCAACTCTGTCTCCATTGATCCCCCCCTGGTGCTGTTCAGCCTCGACCGTCGTGCCTTGAGCCTCGATTCCATGCAGGCGGCAAGTCATTTTGCGGTCAACGTCCTTAGCAAAGAACAACGCGATCTTTCCAATCAGTTTGCCCGTGCCCGCAACGACAAATGGGAGAACGTGGAGTTCGAGACTAGTGAGGCAGGGGTGCCATTGCTGAATGGAGCCCTAGCGCATTTCGAGTGCAAGCCATACGCCCACTACGACGGTGGAGACCACGTGATTTTCGTGGGCGAAGTGGTGAATTTTGCCAGTAGCCATCACAGCGTGCCGTTGGTGTTCTGTCGCGGCCAATACGCAGAGTTGGCCTGAGCCAGCCAAGTCACCCTTTTTTAGATTGAATCTCCGGAGAAAAACAATGATAAAAACGTCAGCTCAACATATTGAATCGCTGCGTGATGGGCGCAATGTGTACATCAATGGCGAACGAGTCGACGATGTGACCACCCATCCGGCGTTTGCCAACTCGATTACCTGGTTGAGCAAGCTGTACGACTATCAACACGAAAACCTCGAGTTGATGACCACAGTCGATGCAGACACCGGCGAGCGCTATAACCGCATCTGGCAACTGCCGCGCAGCCAGGAGGATCTCAAGCAGCGCCGTATGGCTTTGGAGGCTTGGACCGGCCTGAGCTGCGGTTTCCTCGGGCGGGCACCGGATCATGTTGCCAGCTGCATCTCCGGTATGGTCATGGGCATCGAGCGTTTTCAGCGTTACGACAAGGTGCGTGCCGAGAATCTGCTCAACTATTATCGCTATGCCCGCGATAACGACCTTTACCTCACTTATGTAATCATCAATCCACAGGCTGACCGCTCCAAATCGACCGGGGAGCAAAAGGATGCCTTCCTCACCGCCGGCATCGCCGCAGAAGACGAAAGCGGTCTTATCATTCGCGGTGCGAAGATGCTCGCCACCGGCGGCATCATGGCTAACGAAGTTTTGGTGACCTGCCTTCAGCCACTGAAAAAGGGCGAGGAAGAGCAATACGCCATCTCGTTTGCGATTCCGATGAACGCCCCAGGATTGAAAATCCTGTCGCGTAAGTCCTACGAAGAGCACAACAAGAGTGTGTTCCAGAATCCGTTGTCCAGTCGCTTTGATGAAAACGACGCGCTGCTCTACTTCGATGATGTGAAAGTGCCTTGGGATCGGGTCTTTGTTCACCGCGATACCGAAATGTGTCTGGCCCAGTTTCACGAGACCCCGGCACACGTCTACCAGAACTACCAGGCTCAGGTACGCCTGATGGTCAAAATGCGCTTTCTGGCTGGCGTTGCCTACCGCACTGCGGAGATCAACGGCATCATCGCTTTGCCGCAAGTGCGTGAGATACTCGGTCAGATCGCGGCCGAAGCGGCCATTTCCGAATCGTTCGTTAACGGAATGGAGAGCAAAGGTCAGCAAGTAGGCGACTACTTCGTACCGGATCGTCACTTGTTGTATGCAGCTCAGGTCATTGCCCAGCAGCTCTATCCGAACTTTATCGCGCGTTTGCGCGACCTGGCAGGCGGCGGAGTCATCATGCTTCCATCCTCAACCCAGGACTTCGCCAACCCGGAAATGCGGGCGCTGATCGAGAAAACCCAGCAGTCGCCGGTTGCGTGCGCCGAGGAGCGGGTCAAGTTCTTCAATCTGGCCTGGGATGCGATGGGCTCCGAGTTCGCGTCGCGACACACTCAGTACGAGATGTTCTATTCGGGAGCGACCTTCGTGACCAAAGGATCTTCGTTCCGTACCTTCGATTGGAAACGCAGCGCCACCCTGCTGGATGCCTTTGCCGCACAGTACGATCTGCAGGACGAAATCTGACCAACGCTTGATTTCAAGCAGTACCAAAAACCGCAGCCAGTCTGCGGTTTTTTATGGTCAAGCTGCGCTGTTACTCAAGTAGCTGGCCAGGTTGAACGCCTGATCGCTATTTCCAACCAGCAGGCGGAATGCCTGGCAAAGGGCAACAAAGTTTTGTTGATCAATCCTGGCGAACAGGATGTCGTTGACCTGTTGCTGGGTGGGGCCGAGGCTCGCCAAGGCCTTGTGGCCGGCTTCGGTCACCTCAAGCTGGACTCGGCGGGCATCGTTGGAGTCTTTGGTCTTGGACAGGTAGCCTTTTTTGGCGAGCTTGTTGGTTTGCAGCGTGATGAATGCACCACTCAAGTGCAAATGATCAGCGAGGCTGTTGACGTAGACCTTTTCTTTCTCGTGCAGATGAGCGGTTGCGATCAAGCATGTGAACTCGATGCCAGTCAAACCTATGATCTTGCCAAATTCGCTACGAATAGCTTCGAGCTTGCCAGAAAAAGCAAAAATATTGTGCAAAAGCTCGCGAAATCGTGTGTCACCCTCATTCGTGTCCAGGAGCGGAGCAAGCGTGGTGGTTGCCTCGGCCATCGTACTGGCTGCCTTCGGTTCGCGCTTTGCCATTACCTGATTATCCTAGCTTATATTCAAAGCTAAGCATGCTACTTAATTTTCATATCAAGTCAACAAGACCCCAAAGCGCAGGCAGGAGGTGGGAGCAATGCCGGTGGCCAGTGCCCCATGCTCGCTGTCACGATTCACGTCTCAGCAGCGTAAGCGAAAAGACCAAGTACGCTAATGGTAGCGCGCCGCAGGTCAATGGCTGGGCGATTCGGTGGAGCTGGCGATTCGGAATGGAAGGGCAAGAATAGGGAGGCCAAAAGAGTCAGTCGTTTGTAAGACAGAGGATACTCAGGCAAGGGGGAGGGCAGATCTCATGGAGAGCTCAGAGCAAGGTGTGGCTTGCCTTCAGCTCCAATGCAGCGGCAGTGCAGTCTATGGCAGAGGGAGATGCCGACCGATAACTGCATGTTCACCTTGCAGTTGTTGGTCGGTTTCTCACTTACTTCCTAGCGGCAATAGCTCCAAAGCGAGCATGCCCCAGGGGTATTGTTCAGACTTCTAGAGCGGTTCGGCCCTTGTTGCGCAGATACAGCCCGTAAATGCAGCCGACAAGCAACCAGATCCCACCAATTTCCAGAGCGCTGCGATTCATGCCATGCAGTACCACTAGCACGACGACGATACCCACGCTTGGAACAATCCAGTGTGCAAAGAGACGACGACTTTTCTCTTTTATCGCGAATTGAACCAATACTGATACATGAAGCAGAGCAAACGCCGAAAGTGCTCCAAAATTGACAAAAGTCGCCAGAGTGTCGATGTCATCCCGCATGACGATTGCAACGGCCAGCGAGAGGAGCGTGGAGAACAAAAGGGCCATTTGCGGTGTGCCGTTTTTTGGATGCAGTTGAGCCAAGACTGTTGGCAGCTGGCGATCGCGGCCCATGGCGAAGAGCACGCGTGAGACGCCTACCTGCATTGGCAGCACATTGGTGAAGCCTGCAACCAGAACGATTAGCCAAGCCACAGCCACTGCGCTGAAGGGGCTGATCTGCACAGACAACAGTTGATAGATCGCGCTGGATGGGTCCTTGATGTCGACGCCAGGCACGAGGTTGCCGAGCACCCAGGCAGTACTTACGAATAGTAGAGTGCTGATGGCCAAAACACCGAAAATTGCGCGCCCGATGATCCGTCGATCATCACTTTTAACCTCTTCGGAGAGCGTCGATATGGCGTCAAACCCAAGGAATGAAAGTATACAGATGGAGGTAGCAGTGAGAATCTTGAGTGGATCGAAACGAGTGGCATCGTAGAACGGTGCAGTCGTAAGCATGCCAGCACCTTTGCCATCTGAAAGGGCGTGCAGTGCAAGTACAATCAAAATAACCATGACTGCGAATTGTATGGCTACAGACACCAGACTCACTCTGGTCGTTACCGTAACGCCCATCCAGTTAACACCCAATGAGATAACAACAAAGCATACAAGGCTCGTTGTGCGGCCAATATTCGGCAGCAAAGTCTGCAGGCCGATGGCCATGACCAGGAACACCAAAGCTGGGATCAATAGATAATCTAGCAAAATCAGCCACCCAGCGATGAAACCGGGGACCTCTCCTAGACTATGACGGGCAAAACCGTACACTGAGCCTGAGCAGGATACCTTAGCCGACATGGTGGCGTAACTTTGCGCAGTGAAGTATATGCAGATTGCCCCGAGCAGGTAGGCCAGACCGATCAAACCACCTGAAGCATCCCAGGCAAAGCCGAACGTGGTTAGTGGTGCCATGGGGGCAATATATGCCAGGCCATAGGCAATGAGATCTTTCATGCCCAAGGTACGACGCATGGTGACAGACCCTTGGCCGGTATCCGATGTTATATTTGCAAGGCCCATACTGGACTCCAAGATTTATATTGCTCTTATTCACGCCTCACCGCTCGAGCGGATACCGATGAGCGGTGTTTCAGTCTGGCATTGGTTGTGAACTTGTCGGCTCAGTCACCGAAGTGCTGATGACGATGAACCTCGCGCCCTTCGAGCAGGGTAAGCAGGACCTGAGTCTGGGCGATTTCGTAGGGCGAGATGCTGAACAGGTCGCGGTCCAGAATGATCAGATCTGCATACTTGCCAACGCTCAGGCTGCCCGTGCAGTCATCTCTCCATGCAGCATGTGCGGCATTGATCGTGTAGCCCTTGACGGCGTCCTCGATGCTGATGCGGTGTTGCGGGGTATGGGCGGGCCCTGTTTCGCCGGTGATCGGGCTTTGTCGGGTCACTGCACACTGCATGATCTGGAACGGTTCAAATGTAGTTACGCCCCAGTCACTGCTGATCATGCAGGTCACACCCTGGCGGATGAACTCACCGATTGGGTAGGTCCACTGAATGCGCTCTTCTCCGAGCATGGCGTCGACAATCTCATCTGCCTCTGGGTTAGGTTGTGCCCACAGCGTCTGGTAATTGGCGAGGATGCCTAACTGACGGAAGCGTGGAATATCTGCGGGATCTACGACCTGCAGGTGGGCCAGCTGATGACGAGCATCCCAACAGCCGTTTTGTTGCTGAGCATATTCGATGCCATCTACGGCGGCCCGTACCGCGCCATCTGCGATGCTGTGAACATGCAATTGGAAGCGCTCTCGATCGAAGGCCGCGAAGAACTCGTTGATTTGTTCCTGAGTGAACATCAATTCGGCATTGCCGCCGGTATCGCTGCGAGGCTCCAGCAGTACGGCGGTACCGTTCTCCAACACACCATCGAGGAAGAACTTTGCCGAATGCAGCGAGACACGATCACCGTGGTAGGTGTTCCGCAGGTCAATGAGTTCGCTAAGTTGCTCGGCCAGTGGTTTGTGGGCGAACACCTTAGAGGTCGCACGCACGCGCAAGGTCAGATCGCCACGATCATAGGACGCCTGATAGTTTTTCATGTAGTTGCGGCTGACCATTGCATCCAGCACGCCGGTAATGCCCCGGCTATTGAAGATTTTACTGTAGTGGGCCATCGCTTCGAGATAATCGGCGTCGCTGTAAGATGGCGCGATGCGGCTCATGGCCCAGATGGCGTCTTCGATCAGCCAGCCCTTAGGCGTACCGTCGGCCAGGCGCATGTAGTTGCCGTTCTCCGGCTCTGGGCTTCCGGGGCGCACGCCCGCAGCTTCAAAGGCGGCACTATTAGCCCATCCGTTATGGTAGTCGCTGGCAAACATCAGTGCCGGCCGGCCATCGGTAACACTGTCGAGCAGTTCTTTGGTCAACTGCTCAGAATTGAACCGTGCAGAGGAGAAGCCTACGCCACGAATCCAGGGTTTTTCAGGGTTCGCCCGGGCAAAGTCACGGATGATCGTTAACAACTCATCAAGCGTCTTCGCTTCGTACAGGGCGGCGTTGTGGTAGAGGTCGGCACTACTCAACTGGAAGTGCACATGAGTATCTTGCAGCCCAGGCAGCATGAGCTTCCCTAGGGCATCGACGCGACGAGTCTTTTCGTCTGCAAAGGCTTCGATGTCCATATTGGTGCCCACGGCTAGGATACGTCCATCACGAATCGCGATGGCGTCCGCCCTGGGACAATGATCATCCATGGTGTGAATATTGGCATTGGTGATGATCATTTCTGCTGTCTGAGACATGGTTACTCCAGTACTACGGGTAGGGTGAGGCGAATGAGCGGCCTGGCCATAGGCCGCTCAGGACATTTGTGGTCAATACGAATAGGTGAAATACATTTCCAGTGCCTGGAAGCGGTCGTTACCCAGGACTTGTTTGGCAGCGCCTTTGGGTGTGGCCCAGTTGTAGGCCAGTGAGGTATGCAGGCGAGGCGTGGGATTCCAGTCAAGGAAGATCACATCTTCATCCGCAAAACGGCGGTCATCCACGGGGATACCGTTGAAGTTTTTCTGGTCGAGCGAGAATTGATAATGGATACCGCCGAGCGTCACCGTTTCGCTCAGATGGCTTCTTAGCATCCACTGATCGACCCGCTCGTTAGTGTTGAAGAGCAGGTAGTTACCGACGACGTCGCCGATTAACCAGGTGCTCCAATCAATGAAGCCCTTATTGAGAGGGTCCCAGTCCTTACGGTTGTTGTCGCTCGGGTCGTCATCACCGGAAAAGCGTGCATACCGGTAGCTGACAATGGTGGTCAAAGGCAGTTGTGCGACGCTATAGTCCGCTTGCGCATACCAGGCCGAGCCGCTGTAGCTCACACCGTCGCCATTGCCGCGTTGTATCGCATACTCGCCATGTAAGGTGAGGGCATCGACGCCGGGTATCTGGCCGTTCAAGGCGCGCAGGTTGTATACCTCCATACCGTCGCGAGGTGTCAGGCGTTCAGCGCGACTGGCCAACGCGTCGACGCGCATTGCCATTGCACCCAACGTCACGCGGTCGGCCAAGCGGTAGTCCAAAGTCAGACCGTTCAGGCGATAGTCACCTGCATCATCATCGCTGCGTACGCTGAAGGCTTGGCCCTGGAGGGCATCATGGGCATAGCCGACAATTACGGAGTCGCGGAAGGCGGTTCTTGGCGCGAGCCAATAGGCGCCATCGTCGAACAGATCCAGGTTGCCATCGCCCACGATGAAACCGGTACCTACCATGAAGTTCTGGCTACCGGCGGTGAGCTTCCAATCGCCCACTCTGAGCCCGGCGAAGGCCTCCTCCATTGCAATCTTGCCGTCAGAGCTGCGGCTGTTGCCGCCGGCATCACCATCGCCGAATGTGGTGGCGCCGATCGCGGAGAAACCACCGAGCAGCTCGATATCGGGCGCCAGGCCAGATCGCATGTTCATGCCGGGTTTGATGAAGAACTCTTGCCAGTTTGATCGATTACCGTGGTTGACACCGTTGCGCAAATCGATTTGTCCGGTGCCAAAGTTGTTACCTCGGGTGCTGACAGTGGCGCCGCCAGCACCAAGGGTCGCTTCGATCTGCAAATCACCTGCACTCAAGGGATAGCCCGCCCAGCTCGATGTGCTGAACAGTACGCTGCAGGTAAGCGTCGCGAGGTAGGGCGTGGGTGTACGCGTCATGAAGATCTGGGTTCCCGTGTTGTTGTTTTTTTTATGCAGGGCCTGAAATCAATCTTCCATGTCGCTGCCAGGTAAGTTCAGCTTGAGAAGAAGCAGCAATTGACCTTTTGGGTTCGCTATCCGTCACGCTGTCATTGAGGTCAACGTGCTTGACCGTCAATGGGGGATGGTTGACGTTGCTCAGGGTGCTTCGCGTAGATTAGGGGGGAACGCTGCAATTATTTAGTACGGCTTTGTCACAACTCTTGGGAATTTTTGGACTAAATCGTGGATAAGCTTGGTGCTATGCAACTGTTCGTCGCTTCAGCTGAGCTCGGCAGCTTTAGCCGTACGGCTGAGCAGCTCGGCATGACCCCCTCGGGAGTGGCCAAGGCCACTCGCCAGCTGGAGGCGGACGTAGGAGTGCGACTATTTGAGCGCACCACACGAAGGATGGCGCTTACTGAAGCAGGCTTGCTCTACCTTGAGCTTGCAAGGGAGATCATTGAGCGTATTCGCGAGTCAGAGGAAGAAATCGTCCAGTTGCAGCAGAGCTTGCGAGGTGCCCTCCGGATCAGTGGGCCGCTCTCATTTGGTCGCCCATTCCTCAACGCCGTCTGCGCTTCGTTCATGGAGAAGCATCCCGGCATTCACCTTGAGGTTGATTTGTCGGATAACTATGTCGATCTCTTGGATGGGCGATACGACCTGGCTCTGAGGTTAGGTCATAGTGACTCGCCTGGTCTGATTGCTCAGGATATTGGAGAAAGCAGAGCGGTACTTTGCGCCAGCCCTGCTTATCTCGAACAAGAGGGATCACCGGAACATCCTGATCAGTTGGGCGATTACGAGTGGCTCGTTTACCGACATACCGCCTTGGGGGAAGGCTGGTGTATGCAGAAGGATGGTGAGCGCCACTTAGTCAAGCGCCGAGGGCGGTTAACCAGTGATAACCTTGAGCTGCTGCTTGAGGCCTGCTTAGCAGGGCAGGGGATTATGCCTTGCCCTTACTGGAGTGTGTTGCCATATCTGAACGATGGTCGACTTCAGGTGGTATTGGGTGATTACCAGTTTGATCAAAGAGGCTTAGGGTCAAGGCTGCTAGCTGTATATCCCAGCACCAGGCGCGCGACTCGCAAGATCAAGGCGTTCATCGAGCACTTGCGCGAGTATCTAGAGGCACACACTGCAAAGTGAATGCTGTCGAAAACAGTCATCCACGATCAGCAGCTACAGATCCATTAGCTGTGGTCGTGTGAGATACAGTAAATCCCTCGGGTCGATACGTGCGGGAAGCCTTGGTGGGCCGGATCGTTCAGGGGACCATGGGTACCGCGCGAACGGCCCAAACGCTGGAGAATGAAAATTGTCGTAGGAAGCGGTGCTCGATGACCTGCTATGTCATGGGGTAAAGTGGGAGTAAACCATTCTGACCGATCTTGTGGCCGACATCTGCCCTTGGTCACCGGCAAATAGCTGCCAGTCGAGGATGAGTGTTGTCGACCCAAAGCTGCCCGTCGAAGAAGGCAGCAGCCCGCCCAAAGCAGACGTCTAGTCTTATGTCTCAATCATTCATAATGCTGCACCGGAAAGTGCGAAAGTTAATGACTTTATGTTTGATCAGTACTTGAAACGATGGGAACTGACCATCGACGGTGATGCTTTCGCCTCGCTGAATGGGCATCTACTGCCCGTTCGCCACCACGGCCTACCAGCCATGCTCAAAATCTCGCAAGAGCTAGAAGAGCAAGCAGGCAACCTGCTCATGGCCTGGTGGGACGGTGAAGGAGCAGCTCCCGTGCTGGGACTTGACGGTGAGGCCTTACTCATGGAGCGTGCGAACGGCTCGGTCTCCCTTGCGCACATGGTGAGCTGCGGCCAGGACGACGAGGCTACTCGTATCATCTGTACGGTGGTCCGCCGCCTCCACATGCCACGTACAAAACCGCTGCCTGCTTTGGTCCCCCTGGTTAAACGGTTCGAAGCCTTATGGAGCGCAGCGGCAACGCACAGAGGTGTCTTTGAACAATGCGCAGAAACCGCCCGCCAACTTTTAGGTGCACCTCGCGAAGTCACGGTACTGCATGGCGACATCCATCACGGAAATATCTTGGACTTTGGCGCCAAGGGATGGCTCGCTATCGATCCTAAGGGACTGTACGGTGAGCGCGGCTTTGATTACGCGAATATTTTCTGCAATCCGGATAGCAAAAGCGCTTTGGCTCCAGGTTGTTTCGAGCGCCGTATAAGGGTCGTGGCACACGCCTGCGAAATTGATCGCCGCAGGTTGTTGCAGTGGGTGCTCGCATGGGCGGGGTTATCAGCAGCCTGGATGCTCGAGGACGACATTGAGCCGCATGCCCCCCTCGAGGTGGCGAAGCTTGCAGCGTTGGCGCTCGGTTTGTGAGTTTTACGGTAGGGCGAGGCCAGAATACTTTTCTGTCAACTTTGGGTTGCGATAGCTAACGGTCTCGACAGGCCGCGTTCGGCCACAAGCGGCCGTTGGTGAGCGACAGCCAATAGCTGCCGGCAACTAGCGGGCTCCTTTTGGGCTCGCCCTCTGAAAACGCCAACAGCAGGATGCGGCCAGTAAATTGGCTTCGCCACGTTCACGCTGCGTAGTTCTCATCTTCGCAGGTCGGCAAGGCATCGGCCCTATCCTGAATACCTTGCCGATATCCCTCAGCTATACGTCTCGTTCAGGGACCAAGTCCATCGTCAGACCATTGTCCAGACCACGCTGTACGGAGGACTGCTTCAGCACTGGGCCTACGATGGCGACCAAAGCTGCAGCGAACAAGGCGATGCCAAGCCAGATCACGTTGCTGTAGTTGTCGCCGGCAATCACGTTGGCAGCAATAGCCGGTCCGATAGCAAGGCCAATCATTTGCGCAGCAACGCCACGTTCCACTGTCCGCCCTGATCTGTCGAAACTGGCCAGCGCGGCGAGCAGGTAGGGATGGGTATTGTTCCAGGCGAGATTGAACAGGCACACCGCGATCATGTAGGTGAACGGTCCGATGTCGCCCATCAGTGCCATCAGAGACAGGATGCTCGCGAGCAAGCCGAGCGCGAGTGGAGTCAATCGGCCGAAGCGACACGTTATCGCCGCTGCAGCCAGAGCCCCAACGATCCCGAAGAACTGTGAAAGGGTCAGCCCGTAGCTGACATTGTCCTCAGTGACGCCGTTCGAGGTTCCGATCAGGAAGAGGTAGGCCCAGACTGCACCTTGGGCGACGAAATAGAACAGCATGGCCACCACAGCCAAGGACCGATAGAGCGGGGGTAGAGTCACTGCGCGTTCGTCGGTCATTACGTGATTTTCGCCCGAAACAGGGAAGAAGCGAACGAAGGGCAGCGCCAGCAGGTTGAACAGAGCGAAGAAAACCAGCACCCCCTTCATGCCGACCAACTCATAAGCGGACGGCATTGCCAGGAATCCGAGCGCGCCGTAGATCAGCACCCACATTATCAACCAGCCAAAGTTGCGGTCTGGCTTGGCCGTTAGTCCTATAACCGTAAAGGACAGCGAAATCAGCACGCCGGAACCCACTCCTGTCAGGCATCGCAGGATGGCGAAGGAGGTGGCATCCCCGGTAATCGTGGAAAGTAGGTTCCCGGCGCTGGAAAGCAGGATGCCTAGCACCAATAGCAGGCGCCAGCTAAATCGCCTGGAAATGAAGGTAATGAATAGGGTGGTCAGCGCAATGCCCCACATCTCAGCAGACGCAATGTAACCGACCTGCTGTTCGTCGAAATGATAGGACCCTACCAAACCCTGAACGAACCCTGGCTGGACAATAAACACGGCTGGCCCAATCACGCCCAGCAATATCGCTGTAACGATTGACCATCGGCTATTGATATCGATTCTGTTTTTCTGGGTTTTTAGATCGAATTGCGACATAGATCTGCCTCTTCCCGATGATTTTGTTATATGTAGCGGGTGATGACTGTATGGACAACCACCATGGCCGAGTCTATTCGTCTGCCGGAAGCCGCAACATCAACCGGAAAGTGGATATGCCAATATCGATCTGTTAGCTTGGCCCGCGAGAATGAGTCCCGCAGAGGAACGACCATGATAACAAGTACACAACCTCTTGGTGAAAAAGCAGCTGACCTCGGGTACAGCGATGCTTTCCCCATTCAGTTTCAACACGAAAGCCTCAGACTTGTGAATGGTCTTCTAGACCTGACTTCCTCCATTTTCTACGTAATTGACCCTGAGATCAGAAATCAAGGGGTGGCGCTGAGCAATCTCGATGTCGACGCTGAAAAACTGTACCGAAAAAAATATGGCGATCTGGATCCACTCAATCCGCGCAGGTTTCACAATAGACCTGAGTCTGTGGTAACGCTGGACTCTCAGATGTCGTTCAATATGCTGCGGCAGAGTATCTACTTCACCGATTTTATGAAGCCACTTGGCCATCGCTATGTAGCTGATGTCTTCCTTCGCTGCCAAGGGGAAGTCGTTGCGGTACTTTCTGTCATGCGTTCCGAAGAGAAACCGGATTTCTCGGCGGCAGATATTTCAACGCTGAGATCGCTGCAACCATTCATGGAATATGCGCTTAATAGTGTCTACCTGCCTAGAAGATACGGCGAACGTAAGAGCCTGCAGGAAAGATATCAACTCACTCGTCGCGAGATCGACGTGCTCGAACTTGTTGTATCGGGACTGAGCAACAAGTCGATTGCGAACGAACTCGGGCTGGGATTGGCTACCGTCAAGACCCATCTGATCAATCTGTACCGAAAGACAGAGGCCGTCTCCAGGACGGAGCTGCTGTACAGGATCATGCACGAGTCTCCTGTTGGCTAGCTCTGTTACCTTCCTGGCTTGATAGCTCCCACGCCTGCGAGCGGCAAGCCGAAACACACGATTCAGACTCTACCCCGTCGTCTTGCAGGGCTGGCCGCCTTGCGGCTTGGACTCTTCGCTCCAGTGTTTCACCTGCTGAAGAAAATGCTTGCGCTCTCTGCTCGATGCAGAGGGAGTCATGGTGACCTCCTCGCCGTCTACGACAAGCACTTTGATCAAGTCCTCAACACCAATTTCAGGGTTCAACCTTAAGGTGGATGGCACCAGGGCCAGTGACGTTCTTAGTATGTAAGAACAAACCCAACCTGGAGAGCAAACAATGCTAAGTAATCTCGAAGGCAAGGTAGCCATTGTCACTGGCGCTGGACAGGGCATCGGCGAAAGTATTGCCAAAGTATTTGCGAAAGCAGGTATCAAGGTCGTCGTGGCAACCCGATCCAGAGATAACGGTGCAGCGGTTGTCGATTTCATCAAGGAAGTTGGTGGTGATGCACTGCTCATTCAAGCTGACGTTGGCAGCAAGAATGAAGTTGATCGTGTCGTTTCCACCACTATCAAGCATTACGGTCGCTTGGATATCGCTATCCATAATGCCGCCATATTTCCAATGTTCAGCATCGAAGACCTTTCTGAGGATGTGCTGGACAATACCCTCAACATCAATTTGAAAGCAGCTTTCTGGCTGTCTCAAGCTTCCCTGCCTCACTTCAGGAAGCAAGGCCGCGGCCGCATAATCCTGACGTCCTCGGTAACAGGGCCTACGGTTGCCATGCCGCTAACAGGGCACTACGCCGCGTCCAAAGGAGGAATGAACGGATTCATTAAAACGGCCGCACTGGAGTTGGCCAGGGAGAATATTACCGTCAATGGCGTGGAGCCTGGTTATATCAAGACTCAGGCGATGTCAGTTCTGGCGAATGAGGAAGAGCTGAAGGAAATGGCATCGCTTATTCCAATTGGAGAACTGGGAGAGCCAGAGGACATTGCCAATACCATGCTGTTCCTGGCTTCGGATGAAGCCTCCTATATAACAGGGCAGACGATTATTGTCGACGGCGGTTCCACACTCCCGGAAAGCCCTGTAGTGCTGCGACAGTTCTACGAAGCGAAAGCAAGTGACTGAAGGAGTCTTGAACGTCATGTCGAACAATCTGCTAGAGCGCCGAAACCGATTGATAGGCGAGAAGGCACCGCTGTTCTACGATGAACCGCTCCATCTCGTGAAGGGCGAGTCCGTCTGGCTATATGGTGCCGACGGAAAACGTTATCTGGATGTCTACAACAACGTGCCCAATGTCGGCCATTGTCATCCCCATGTGGTTGAGGCGATTTGCCGCCAGGCAGCCAGCCTCAACGTTCATACGCGTTACCTGCACGATACGTTGGTGGAATACGGTGAGCGCCTGACCGCCAAATTCGACCCCAGCCTGTCGATGCTATTTCTGACCTGTACCGGCAGCGAGGCCAACGAAGTGGCGTTGCGCATGGCGCGACTCCACACCGGCAAGCAGGGCATCATCTGCTCCAATGCGACCTATCACGGCAACACCACCGCCGTCGATGCATTGGCCACTATGTTCAACGGCGGCATGCCCAACGGCCCTGGCGTGCGGGCTGTCGACTTCCCTGACACCTACCGCGTGCCAACGGGTGTCCTGCCGGACGATCTGTCGGCCTACTACGTCAATCAGGTCAGGACGGCCATTGCAGCGTTCGAACAGGAAGGCGTGGGATTCGCCGGCATGCTGATCTGCCCGATTTTCGCCAATGAGGGGCTACCCCACGTTCCGGCCCATTACCTGGAGCAGGTCGCACGGCTCGTACGCGACGCCGGTGGCGTGCTGATCTTCGACGAGGTTCAGGCGGGTTTTGGTCGTACCGGCTGCTGGTGGGGCCACGAGTACGCCGGTGTCGTGCCGGATATCGTCACCCTGGGCAAGCCAATGGGTAACGGTCACCCCATCGCCGGTGCCATCTGTAGACCTGAACTCGGCGAGGCCTTCCGCAACAAGGTGATGTATTTCAACACCTTCGCAGGCAATCCCGTCGCCTGCGCTGCCGGTCTCGCGGTATTGGAAGTCATTGAAAACGAAAAGCTGGTCGACAACGCTCGCGACATCGGGGCCCACCTCAAGCGAGGCCTGCAGGCACTGGCTGAGCGCTATGCGTTGATCGGGGATGTGCGCGGTTGCGGGCTGTTCTTCGGCGTGGAGCTGGTCACGGACCTCGAAAGCAAGACGCCGGCGGCTGCCGAAGCACGGGCATTGGTAAATGAGGTGAAACGAAACGGTGTGCTGATCAGCAAGATCGGCATGCACGACAACATTCTCAAGCTGCGCCCTCCGCTCTGTTTCGATCGCGACCACGCAGACCTGCTGCTCAACGTGCTGGATGATGCCTTCGCGCGTGTCAAAAGGGAGTGCCGATTCTGATGAACAACGACACTATTGCCACGCAAAAAAGGCAGCTGTTGGACATCGCCAATGCAGCGCTTGAGCACTGGGAGCTGGACGGAAAGCTCAGTCTGATCAAGTACCGTGAGAATGCCGTCTACCGCCTGGATACCGTTTGCGGCCAGCGCTTCGCTCTGCGCGTCCACCGCCGGGATTACCACAGCAACGGGGCTTTGAACTCCGAACTGACCTGGGCGCAATCGCTGCGCCAGGCTGGACTGCAGGTACCTCTAGCGGTCCCCACCTGTGCTGGAGCGTCGTTCGCGTCCATCACTTACGGGCCCGGCTCACCCTGGCAGGTGGATCTCCTGGAGTGGGTGACCGGAGCTCAGATCGGAAGCTGTGAAGAGGGATTGGGGGATGACCCGGAGGCGATCGCGAACGCCTATCGGACTATCGGCGAGATCGCGGCTCGGATACACAATCACTCTGAAGAATGGACCCGCCCCGCGAGCTTCCAACGTCATTCCTGGGACCTTGATGGGCTGGTTGGCGAGCAACCCATGTGGGGCAGGTTCTGGGAGCTGGAGTGCCTGACGCCGGAACAACGTGCACTGATCCTTGAGGCCAGGGATCGAGCGTTATCGGATCTTCGCAACCTGGGTCAAGGCCCTGGAGACTATGGGTTGATTCATGCCGATCTGGTACCGGAAAACGTGCTCAGCGACGGCGCGCGCGTTCAGGTCATCGACTTTGACGACGCAGGTTTCGGCTGGTACCTGTTCGAGCTGGCGACCGCACTCTATTTCATCCAGGGCGACACGCACTTCGCATTGGCGCGAGACGCGCTAATCGAAGGTTATCGGCGCCAGCGAAGCCTGGGCGACGATAAGCTGGCCTGGCTACCGCTGTTCATGGCAGTGCGCAGCTTCACGTATCTGGGCTGGGTGCACACCCGGCAGGGAACTGAAACCGCGAAAGACCTAACCCCGATGTTGGTAGCAATGTGCTGCGACACGGTTAAAAGGTATCTGAAGCGCAATTGATCTGAGGACACCGGCTTTCGAATGGGAGCCGGTGCATTGAGCAACCTTGGAAGACTGGCTCATTGGCTGTCCCTCTGGTGAGCATGGCCACGGGAACAGTGACTTGAAGGATTGTTCTCCAAGTTGCGTCTGACGCCCAGCTGTCGGGACACTACCGCCCGTCAACAGGGGTGGCGAAGTGGTCAGTGGTTAGGTAAGGTCCGCACTTTTTTTCGCTTGCCAGGAGAGCATGATGAGCAACAGGGCATTGGTAGTGGCTTTCGGTTTGGCCATCACCATGGCATCTACCCTCGGCGGATACTGCGCCTACGAGACGAGCCAGTTGGTACGCAAGGGCTATTTCGCGCAATCGCAGACTGCCGAGTCGGCTGAAGGCGCTGATTCGATGGCGGCGGTACCCAACTGAAGCGGTAACTGCTGATCCAGCAGCGTCGGGGCAAAAAAAAGGTTCTTCACGGATTGCCGGGAAAGTCATTCTTGATCTTCATGAAAAAGAATTCGCTGTCCCGGTAGCCGTAGGCCATCCGTTTGATGACCTTGATCCGGTTGTTAATCCC